>FLNV01002092.1_pt1 | contig 36510 bp, 27 predicted proteins | sample 1140351 | NCBI WGS metagenome assembly FLNV01 (sample SAMEA3878207, study PRJEB12797) | bioreactor metagenome | biome: Moose rumen | place: Sweden | collected 2011-10
AGGCTGATATTAGAAATAAAAAAGAGGATGTGCCTATTTTGACACACCCTCCTCTTTACTTATTAGAAGTTCATGTTATATCCGGTGTCCCAGTCTTTATTCACCTGGAACGAACTTGACGAAACACCGGTATTACTAAACAGCGTACCGGTCAGAGAAGTAACGCGATTCCTCTTCAAAGGAACATTCTCCGCACTACGGCGGTATAACACATCACCATCGTCATTCAACATCTCCACCACAACATCGACATTCTGCTCGTCAGAAGCGAGGAAAAGATAACTGCCGATATTTGTCGGAGAACCTCCAGCACTTCCAAAACCCAAGACGCATACAAAACCATTATTATTAGCAGCCAAACCTGTTGTCGGATTAAAGCTCTTATCACCGCCAGAATAGGTAAGCCTCATCTGTGTCACTTCCTCGGGTCGATTATCATTAGACTTAACAGCAACCGCTGACACAATTCGGTCGAGAGTAGCACTTAATTCCACAGCATTGTTACTCGTGATATTCACCTCCTGGGTTGCAGCAAAGGTATCCATCACCTTTTGCTCACCATAGGTAGCAGAGGTAGGACTACTAAGCGTGATTGCATTATTTCCGGCATTACACAGCACCACCATAGTGTAACTGCCTAAAGGAAGATTACAGCTAAACTCGCCAAAGGTAGTGAAGGTATTTGTATCGTTCCTCACCTGAGTATGCTTATATGCCTCACTACCATCACTTCTGTAGAAGGCAAGCGTAACTACATCAGCAAACTCAAAATCATTCAACGCTGTCGCTCGCGTCAAAGGAATATCACTCTGCTCCACAGAGAAACCGTCTACCCTCACCGTCACTGGAGCAAAATCATCAGCACTCTCTAAGTTGTTAACACTCTCGTCACTGCTGCAACTGGCAGCCATCAGGAACAAACCTGCTAAAAGAATTGATTTTTTCATAGACTCTTTAATTTAATGATTAACCCAAAAAGTATCTTTCGAGTGCAAAGATAATACTTTTCCAAATTACTTCCAAATAAAATGAAGAAAAAATTCAAGATTTGGAGAAAAAAAGAAATCCCGCCAGAGATTTGGCGGGATTTTTGGAAAGCTTGGCGGCCCTTCGACAGGCTAAGGGACCGCTGGCTACTGTATAAATCGTGAAGCTATAACTGCTATTACCATAAGGATGGTGATAACAAACAATACTATCTTTAATATCTTACCTGCCAAACGCTGAATCGCTATTAACCTAAGATTACGCTCCTTGAAAGTAGTAGCGTAATCCTTGTGATGACGATGGTGATGCTTTGACATATTATTACTATTATTACTTCAAGATATTGTAAAGCAGTGATGACAGCGAGATAAGGATACTTGTGGCAGAGAACCAGAGAGATGTAACCTGACCTACCCGGGAGTTCTGAGACTTAACCTTGTTAGGCTCTACATACACGATATCGTTCTGCTGAAGATAATAATAAGGAGAATTGATGATATTGGCATCATTGAGATTGATGGTGTGTATCTCCTTATGACCCTTGGCATCCTCACGGATAAGCTTCACCCTATCGCGGACGCCATAGATGGTAAGGTCGCCTGCCTGAGCAAGAGCCTCGAGGATATTGATCTTCTCGTTGCCTACAGTAAACATACCAGGATGGGCAACTTCACCAAGGACAGATATCTTATAGTTAGACATACGTACCGTAACCACAGGATTCTCATTCGCATTAAGATAAGGCATGATTTTATCGTGTATCATCTTCTCACACATAGACTTGGTAAGACCAACAACCTCGAGGGTTCCAAGAATAGGGAACTCGATACAGCCCCTATTGTCGACAAGATAGGTCTGAAGAGTCTGACCGCTACTTGTTACACTCGAACGACCACGAGAAACAGACATCTCTGTTGCAACGGTAAGATTGAATGGTGCTGCAGCCTCCGGGTTGACGGTGTTTACCGTGATGGTAAGAATATCCTTTGGCAGGATTCGGGCATCGTAGAGAAAGTCGGAACGTGACAGATCGACCGTCTCGCTGTTCTGAAGATATGCAATATTCTTAGAACTGCCACATGATGTGAATACTAATACAGATACTACAAGTAACAGTAATAAACTTAACTTCTTATACATAATATTCGGAATTAATCAAATTAAAATGGCCACCAGCCTCTCTTCTTCGCGCTATGGTGATGCGAACAGTGGGAATCAATGTAGTCTTTCTCTCCAGAATAGGCCTCATCGATAAGATGGCTCCACTTCTTGCCATGCGACACCATACGATAGATAGTACCCCAGTCGGGAAGACCGCCGACATTACGGTCGTCGATAAAGAGATCTGCCTTCAGCTTACGGGTAAAATGGGGATTATTGTCTGTGGTCTCCTCAGGATAGTCGCGGTTGGCTGCATAGAACTCCACGCCACGCTCACGACACCACTCGATGGCATCATCGAGTAACTTCCCTTCACGACAGGTCCACAAGACCACCCTATGATGGTCGGCAATGATCATCTTAAGCGTTTCAATGGCAAAAGGACGCTCAGCACCAATCTCTGGATAGCGATTCTCAACTATAGTTCCGTCAAAATCTACTGCAATAATCATAAGCTATCTCTTGATGGAATCGTCATCCTTATCACCATAGTGGCTCTCGGCATACTGACCATAGCTGCCATAATTGCCATAGTAGCTACCATAATTACCATAGCGGCCGTATTTACCATAGTTGCCATAACCATAGTAATAGCCGTATTTGCGTTTTGACATGTCGATACCATTGAGAACAACACACGGATTAGGAAACTTACGTTCCTTAGCAAGTGTGTTAATCATCGAGACAGATGATTTTGGAGTGTAGTCAGCACGACAAACGAAAACAGTAATATCGGCATGCTGGCCTATCTGAATAGTATCAGTTACGATTCCTACAGGTGCGGTATCGAATATGACGTAATCATATCTCTCACGAAGCATCTTCACTATATCACCAAAATTTTCACGGGCCAGCAACTCCGTTGGGTTTGGAGGTACAGGTCCGGCAAGAAGGATATCAAAATTCTGCAAGTCGTTGACAGACTTCTTTATTTGAGAATCAAGCGCTTCCTTAGTTACCTTCTCCATTGCAAGAAGAGAGGTGATACCCTCGTAACGGTCGGACACACCAAACAGACGGCCCAAGGCAGGCTTACGGATGTCAAGACCACAGAGGATTACCTTCTTACCTAGCAGAGCAAAGCTGACGGCCAGGTTGGCTGCATTGAAGGTCTTTCCCTCACCAGAAGTAGAAGAGGTAAACAGGATTACCTTCTCGTCCTTCTTCAGCATAAACTGGATATTGGTACGCATCGAACGGAAGATCTCGTCGATCAGACTGTTTTTGTTGGCTTTTACAACAATACTGGCCTTATCCTTAACATTGTCAGTAGTGACTGCAACATCTGCAATGACTGGAAGAGTGGTAAGGCGGGCAAGATCCTCATGGCCCTCAATCTTATATCTGAACACAGACAGAAGGAAGATGATACCCAGAGGAAGACATAATCCCAGGACAGCTGCAGCCAGAAGGATGATAGCTCCCTTAGGACTTACCTTGCCCTCGTATACGGGCTCATCGATCAGCTTACCCTTGTCGGCTGTAGCTGCAAGGGAGATGGTGTTCTCCTCACGTTTCTGAAGAAGCATGAGATACAGGCCAGACTTCACGTCCTGCTGACGCCCGATCTGAGTCAGCACACGCTCTGCTACAGGGGCGGTAGACACCTTACCCTGGAACTTAGCATACTGAGACTGTATACCCTGACGGCTGATGTCGGCTGAGCGACGGGCCTGAAGAAGAGCATTCTGGATAGACTGCTGCAACTCCTCAATGGTGGCTGTCAGTGTCAACACCTGAGGAGCCTGTTCACTGGCAGCCTTAAGCAAACGGTTACGATCCTGAACGGCCTGATTATAACTGTTGATAAGACCTGTGGCAGTAGCATCGGTCATTCCAACATTTGAAGGGATAACCTGATACTTGTTCTTTGGACTGTTCACATAGTCACGAAGGTTATCAAGAATCCTGATCTCTGCATCTGCCTTTGACAACTGAGCAGAATACTGACTGGTCATCTGAACAGATGAAGAAGCGTCGATACCTATATCAGTCACAGCATTACGGCGCTTGAAGTCCTCAATGGCACCTTCTGTCAATCCCAACTCAGAATTGATCTTTGAGATACGCTCATTGATAAACTCCTCAGTCTTCATCGCTATCTCATTCTTGTCTGCATTAGCCTGAAGGTTATAGCATGTAACAAGATGGGTAAGGAAGTCGAGACCTCGTTCTATGTTCCTATCTTTCAGTGTGAGCTGAGCGATAGAAGTCTGCTTGCTGGCAGGACTGACTTCCATGCTCTTGACATAGCTGCCAGCAACCTGCATCGGTGGATTGATGGTGACCTGACATGCCTGTCCTTCCTCAAGATCATATCCAAGATTCTTGGTGAATGTAAGAGTGCCTAAGCCAATCTTAAAGGTAGCTGGCAGGGAAGAGAAGCTTCGCGCAAAACCCTTCCCTTCCTTGCCATTGAAATATTCGTTACCACGAGCTACATATTTCGATCCCTCCTTTGTAAGAATCATCCTGATGCTGTTCACTCCCTTGAGCAGTTCCTTATCTAATGAGTCAAGGTGAAGCGGATCGAGGTCAACATTCATCGGCTGATTGCCATACAGTAAGGGTTTTGAGATATGTCCCACACTCCTGTACTCCGTGTAAAGTTTAAGATCCTTTACTGCATCACGGGCCAAGATGCGCGACTGAAGGATATATATCTCGTTTTCAATTCCAACAGAAGTGGTCATGAAGCCTAAATCCTGCATGTTGGATATAATCTGCGAAGAGTTGCCCTTCTTGCCTTCATCCTTAATGAGCATCATCGCAGACATGTTATATACAGGCTCTGCGTATCGGAGATAGAGTAATGCAGCACAGATGAAGATTACAAATGACATCAGGAACCAATGCCAGTTGATGACAAGGACTGCAAACAGATTCTGGAAAGAGAACCAGGACTGTTCCTCCTCATTCAACGGCTGCAAATCCTCTAAAGGATTGTATTTACTCTTTTCTTCCACCACAGGAGACTTCTTAATAATAAATAATGTGGGTTTCTAATTTAGAAGAACAGGTAGCGGTTGTCCACTACATTAGCTTTCTGATAGAGCTCTGACATGAAGCGTGATGCAGCCTGCATTGCCTGCTGAGAGAGAATTGTCTCCTGAGTCTTTGCATCAAACTTGGCACCCTCACGGTCAGCCTTCTTAACTACCAGGAAAACATAAGCACCACCATTACCCTTGACAGGAGCCTTAGACATCTGACCCTGAGCTGTCACCGCTACAGCACCGCTCAGAGCTGGCTCTGAAGAACCTGTAGCCTGTACGAATACAGGAGCAGAGAAGGTAATCTGGTTTACAGAGTCAACCTTTGCACCGGCCTTCTCTGCGTCAGCGATAGTCTTAACAGCTGCGAGTTTACCTTTCAGGGTCTCGAACTTCTTGTCGCGAAGAACCTCCTGCTTCAGCATCTCCTTAACACCGTCGAGGTCACGATAGCCTACAGGATGGATCTTTGTCAGGGCTACAACAAGCAGGTTGTCATTGTTACCACACTCATACAGAGGAGATACCTCACCCTCCTTGGCATCGAATATCCACTTCATTGCCTCACGGGTAGAACGGAGACCTACTACATTGTGCTCGCTGTTGAACATGTCCTTACGCTCCTGAACCTGAAAGCCGAACTTTGCGGCGTTTTTCTCGAGGTCAGAGATAGTCTTGTTCTCAGATACATACTGGCTGAACTTATTATATGCGTCAGAATAAGTCTGCTTAGAGAAATCGATGGTATGCTTAACAACAGCTACATCATACTTGTCGACCATTGCCTTACGGGCTGTTACTTGAAGGATGATGCTGCCAGCAGAGAACTCAAGGAGCTTAACATCGTTGACTGCGAGAGTCTGAATGCTGTTAAGGTAGTTCTTGCTGTCCTCATCCATATTGGTAGAGTTCTCGTACATAGCAGAGGTGAGCCACTGCTTTGCACCCTCCTGACCGTACTTCTTGGCTGTTGCCTCGAAGTCAGCACCTGCCTTAAGAGCTACGAGGATACTGTCAGCAGTCTTCTTTGCTGCCTCTGGAGTAGCACCTGCCACCTGAATCTGACGATACTCGATAGAGTCAGGAGCCTGAGTCTTGGCAAGGAGCTTGACAACGTTGAGAGTGTTGTCTGACTTTGTCTCGAAAGGCTTTGTGGTCTGACCAACGGTCATTGAGTCGAGCTTTGCTGCGATATCAGAAGGATAAGCACGCTTTGTAGCTGCGATACCAGTATATGGGAACTGACTCTGAGCCCTACGTACTATCTCTGCTGCGTTAGCACCACTCTCGAGCTTTGCACTGGCATCGTTCATGGTCTTCATCAACTCTGCACGGTCGGCAGCAGAAGCAACAACCTGGAAACCAACATACTTAATGTCACGGCTCTCAACGGTCTGCTTGAACTGCTCTTTCTGTTCATCGAACTTTGCCTTCAGGTCAGCATCTGATACCTGTACGTCGTTATCGTTGATGCTGCTGTAAGGAAGACTTGCGAGAAGGATATCGCTCTCCTTGTTCTGACCCTCGAAGAACATCTTTGCAGATACAGGATTAGAGAGAAGGCTACCAGCAATCAGGCTCTGGTACTTCTGAGCGAGAGTCTGGGTGCGAAGCTGCTTCTCTATGAACTGCCAGTACTTGTATATACGCTCATAAGACTCTGCGAGCTGAGGGTTAGAAGCGTTCTTCTTATAGTCAGCCAAGAACTTGGTGAGCTGAGTAGCATCAAAACGACCTGTCTGCTGGTTTACAAAAGGACTCTGCATCAACATGGGGTTGGTACCCTCCTTCATGATGTTCTGCATCTCCTCGTCGGTAACGGTAAGACCAACCTTACCTGCCTCCTTGGCAATAATCTGCTCAGTGATGTACTGATTCCATACCTGATCCTTGATCTGGTTGAGTTCCTCCTCAGAGAAGTTGTCACGACCCTGAGTCATCTTCATCACCTCCTGATACTCGTCAACGAGTGCCTGGAATTGCTGTACGTTTACTTTGTTTCCTAACACTTCGCCAATCTGCTGACGCTGCTGGTTCTTTGTTGCCTCGCAACTGCGAACTGCCTCTTCAGCGATAAAGGCGAAAAGACCGAGACCGATGATAATCACCAGGGTCACGCCTCTTTTTCTAATTTTTCCTAATGCTGCCATTTTTTTTAATTTTATTTTTATTTTATTATTAACACGTATATATGCACAAAGCGGCTGCAAAATTACTATTTTTTGTTGAATTGAGCAAAAATTTTAGGGAAATTTCGCTTATTCGAGCACTTTTAGGCGGACAAGTTCTATTTTTGTCGCTGTATTCTTAATAATTTTGAACTCATATTGGGCAATCCTGATCACTTCATTGAGTTTCGGGAATGATTGGTACTCATGCAGAATCAGCCCTCCAAGGGTCATGTAATCATCACTCTCCGGAAGGTCAAGATCAAACTGTTCGTTGATCTTTTCTATCTCCAGACGCGCAGAGAGAATATACTCTCCATTATCCAGTTTCTTAGACACGAGATTTGTGTTATCGTGCTCATCCTCAATCTCGCCGGTTATCTCCTCCATGATATCCTCCAACGACACAAGACCAGAGGTACCGCCAAACTCATCCACAACCACAGCCAGAGAGCGTTTCTCTGCCATCAGCTGTTTCATCAGCTTCTGAGCCAACATCGTCTCAGGCACAAATGATATCTTCCGCACCAGATTTTCACAATGGTCAATGGTCAATGATCCATGGTCAATGGCAAACATGTCGGACGAATGGATGTAACCGATTATATGATCGACATCTTCGTGATAGACAAGGATTTTGGAATGCCCCGACTCAACGAATGTCTGCATTAGCTGTTCTACGGTCGATATATCCTCTATGGCATCGATCTCTGTACGTGGAACCATACAGTCACGAACCTTTGTATCTGAGAAATCCAAGGCATTCTGAAAGATTTTCACTTCCTCTCCGATTTTCTCGCTATCCTTGGCATTATCTATCGATGACTGCACAAGATAATCGAGGTCAACCTTAGTAAACTCCCTATCAGCGATGTTCTTATCCATGTGGACCCCAAAGATGCGTAGGATACCTTTTGATATCAGTGTGGCAAACTTAGATATAGGATAGAGCAACACATAACACAACCATGCAGGCAGTGCAAAGAAAGTGAGCATTTTGTTGGGGTTGCTCTTGAAGAGGGTTTTTGGCAGGAACTCACCTGTAAAGAGTACTACCACCGTAGAGAGCAAAGTATCGCATATCACCCTACCCGAGTCGTTAAGAGGAGCAAAGAGTGTCTGGTCGAAGATCTTGGCAAAAAGGATACCATAGATGACAAGGGCAATGTTATTACCCACCAACATCGTTGATACAAAATTACTCGGGTGCTGGTAGAATATATCCAATGCCCTCTGCGAGATACCATGTTTCTCACGATCCATCTCTGCCAACATCCTGTTGGAAGATACAAAGGCAATCTCCATCCCAGAGAAGAATGCAGAGAAAAGCATCGATATTATTATGGCGATAATCAAAGAAGTCATATTTATTGGGTAGTACGGGAGTGTTTCTCCAGACGAGGGCGGATAGGGGTTTGCTCCACCTGAGAGGTGTCCGGAGGAGTAGTTGATGATTCGTCCTTCTGCTCAATCGACTCGGTGGTGAAAGAACCTTTGGAATTGGAAACCGTATAGTGAGTCATACGCTCGTCAGAAAGGAAATACGTACCTTGTAAAGTGCGATCAGGAGTAGTCACCTTAGAAAAGACATTTGAGTAGAGTTCGTGTCTCATACCGTCCCAGAAGAGTTCCTGAGACTCGTAGATAAGACCATTGACATTACGGATACGAACCCTTCCACGAAGATGCCAGAGTTTCTTCTGGTCATAATACCAGGCTGTGTCAGCCTGAATATATCCCTCTGTATGGAATTTCTCGTCAAACTGTTCGAAGAATACCCCCTTCTCAAACGTCCATCGTGATGGTTGCCTGACAGTATTCACATCCCATCGCTCCGTTACAATTTTGTATTTGATTACTCCAGAGTCACTGATAAGGGTATTCACGCCATAGCTGGTCATAACAGAGGCAGAATCACGATCATTGACCGCAGGAGCGGTGTGCTCCTGGACCTCAGTGCAGGAAATAATAAATAACAAATAAGAAATAAAAAATATATTATTTCTATTTTTCATTTATTCAACCTTCCATTTAGCGAACCACTTCTCATTGAATGTCAGACCAATATTGATTCTGAAGGTATTCTCCTTGATAAGACCAGAGGCAGAGTTGTTGACATACTGAGCACTGATGTTAAGGAAAGAACGGTTGTTATACGTATTCATGATGGGAATACCAAATCCGATGGTAGCACTTATCTCACGAGGACCATCCTGGCCATTTATCTTATAATAAGGTGTAGTATAACCCGCACCTACACGATATCGTATGCGATGGAAGAAATTTCTTGAGTTCCAGCGGGGACACAACTCACCACCTACTGTAAAGCGATAACAGTTGTTGAGAAGGTCACTCTGCAATGAGTAAGTGCCACCAGAATAGTTTGGATACTTAGTATTTCCCCAGAGCTGAACCTCCACATCCGCACCTACCAACCACTGTGTGCCGTGTTTGTAGGAGAAACCAGCACCAAAGGCATGAGGCAACTCAAGTCCATTGCTGATTGTCGTTTTGGTGGTATCAGCCTTAGATATCTGAGAGTTGGTAGAAATAATCATACACTCAGGGTCAGCTCCAAGCTTATGGCCAAGGGTGTATCTGGCTCCGACATTCAAAACATTCTCCTTGCCTATCGGCTGATAATACTGCATACCAACCTCAATATTGTAACTATTCACATTAGCTAAAAGTAACTTATGAAGACTGTTCAGTGAATTAACGGAAGTAGTTACTACACCCCTTTCCAATTCACCCCAGATATATCCGAAGTTAGCACCTATCGCAAGGTTCTTTATTGGTTTTATGCCTACTCCGAGGAAGAGCTTATGCAGACCACCTTCTCCCCCATGAACTGTCTCAACTGTGGTTTTGTCCGAGTCGTCGAGTTTGGAAGAGTTAGTATATTCATATCCAATATTTGTCATTGGTACCAGACCGAAGGTAACACCGATATTTTTCCATGCACGAAAAGAACCCAGAATATACTCGAAACTTGCCTGACGAGCATTTTTCTTGGCGCCGTTCTCGTTGAAATTGGTAATCTGACCAGAGAGCCCTATGTCGAAAAGCATCGTCAGAGAGTCAACATTTGCGTATGAGGCTGGGTTTAACGGGTTTACCTGAGCTCCATTATAAAGAGCGATACCAAGACCGTTCATCCCTCGGTTGAATGATCCTCCTGCGATAGCCTGTTCTCCAAAGGCGTATTGGCTGTAAGGAGAGACTGTACCTCCCTGGGCAAAAGCCGACATAGAGCAAATGAACGCCAAAGGGGCAATTATCGTCCTAAATGACATATTATAAATGATAAATGATATACGTGACATCTTACAAATTTTATTTCAGGGTGCAAAATTATTGAAAAAAAACCGAAATAATGGCTTTTTCTTCAAAAATATAAGTTATTTTTGCATCGTGAAACATTTAGAAAAGGTTACAAAATCGAGGATTTTAATACTTATATCACTGATTATCAGTGGGATAAGCATCACCAGAGCGCAAAACGGTCTCTCATCGGTATATGAGAGTGATGACACCATTTTGAGCGAAATCGACCCAATGGACTCTGTTGAGGTCAGTCTCATCACCTGTTCTCCCCACGAGGAGATTTACAGTCTTTATGGACACTCGGCACTCAGATGGCACGACCTGCATAAGGAAGGGCAGTCTGCCGGTCAGGACTATGTTTTCAACTGGGGACTGTTTAATTTCAATAAACCATTTTTTGTCCTGAGGTTTGTCTTTGGTCTGACAGACTATGAGTTAGGAGTAATTGAATATAAGTATTTCATACCTTATTATAAGAAATGGGGCTGTTCGATAATAGAGCAGGTTATAAACCTTACCAACGACGAAAAAAGAAATCTGCAGAAGGCATTAGCAGACAATTTGAAGCCAGAGAACAAGGTTTATAGGTATAATTACTTCTATGATAACTGCTCAACAAGACCAAGAGATATCACAGAACAAAGTCTAAATGGAAAGATACAATGGGGCGTGAGAAACGAGTATACTCCAACATTTAGAGAAATCGTCCGAGAGTGTAATCGCAATCATGATTGGAGCAGATTCGGCAATGACATACTCTTAGGTTTGAAGGCTGATTTCAAGACAGACAGGACAGAACAGGAGTTTCTGCCCATGAACCTCATGCAGGATATGGCAATGGCTCAGGTATATGACAATGGAGAATACAGACCACTGGTAAAAGAACTGAGGACCATCGCCCCTGCTGGAATTCAAATAATAGAGCCCGACTGGATATTGTCGCCAACAGAAATTGCGATGATTATTGTTCTAGCAGCTCTCGGTATCTTGTTTATAGAGTGGAAACAGAAAAAGAGATTTATATGGTGGGATGTGACACTTATGGTAGTGCAAGGCCTTATAGGTCTGCTACTTACAGTGATGATATTCTCACAGCACCCTACTACATCGATAAACCTGAATATACTATTGTTCAACCCTCTGCCGCTGTTCTTCATCCCATCAGTTATAAAAGGCCGTAAGACTTGGTTTAAGGTTTTGGCAGTAATGATCGTGTTTTATGCCTTAGGAGGCATCTGGCAGTCTTACCCAGAGGGGATTTGGAGTTTGGCACTATGTTTGCTGAGTAGAATAGTGATAAGATATGCGAAATAGGTATTTATATATAACGATATTGTCAGTGCTGGGATTCTACGCAGAATCCTCAGGACAGGAGAAGATACAGTATGCCCCAAGACTAGTGGTAAATATCACCATAGACCAGCTTAGGACAGACTACCTTGACGCTTTCTCCCCACTATACAGTCAGGAGGGACTGAAGAAACTGCTTAAGGAAGGGCTGGTATACGAGAATGCCTATTACCCCTTTACAGGCATGGACAGAGCCTCTGCCATTACGTCAGTTATTACAGGTGTATCGCCATATTATCACGGGATAAACGGAAGCCAGTGGTTGAACAAAGAGAGCCTTCGTCCTGTTTCCTGTACCGATGATTCAAAGCAACAGGGGCTTCCCTCGCCTGCTCAAATTCAGGTATCTACCTTGGGCGATGAACTAAAGGCCGCCACACAAGGGTTAGCAAAAGTTTTCGCTATTGCCCCACAACAAGATGCTGCCATCCTCTCAGCAGGTCATGCTGCTGATGGAGCTATATGGCTAGACAGTCAGACAGGTCTATGGAAAGGAAGTGCATATTACTTTAACCAAATACCGCAATGGTTGTTGGATAACAACGAGTTACGTTCACCATCAGTCCACATAAAAAAGGCTCTCTGGGAACCCATTATAGAACTTTCTGGTACGTTTAATTACTATCAGCATATTGGAGACCAGAAACCATTCAAACACGTCTTCAAAGGCGAAAGAAAATTCATGGAGTATCAGGCATCCGGGCTCATCAATGCCGATGTCACCGAGACGGCTCTGCAATGCGTAACAAACAACACCCTTGGCTATGACCGGATCACAGACCTATTATGTGTCACCTACTACGCAGGAACGTTTGACCATAAACCAGTGTCAGAATGTCAGTTGGAACTACAGGACACATATGTAAGACTCGACAGAGAGATAGCCAGACTTATAAAGAACTTGCAGACTAAGTTAGGCTCTGAACATGTGCTGTTTGTTGTCACAAGCACTGGCTATAGCGATGAAGAAGACTCTGACTACGCAAAATACCGTATCCCCTCTGGCACGTTCTATATGGAGCGTACCGCTAATCTCCTCAATATGTACTTCGGTGCTATATGGGGACAAGGAAGATATGTGGAGACATCATTCAGGAACCAGTTGTACCTGAATCACAAACTATTGGAGAGCAAGAGGATCAGTTTTACCGATGCAGGGCAGAGAGCTCAGGAGTTTATATCTCAGCTCGAGGGAGTAAGAAATGTATATACTGCCCTGCAGTTGCTTAGCAGCAATAACCCACAGATCGAGAAGGTCAGGAATGCCTTTCACCCTGAACACAACGGAGACATTATGATTGAGGTATCCCCCGGTTGGAGGATACTCAACGAGAGTACCCAAGAGAATCATCTCTCCCGGGCATCATACACACAGTTCCCTATTATTTTCTTTGGTGCAGGCATCAATGCTGAGAAAGTAAAGACAGCTGTCACCACAGATCGTATTGCACCTACCATTGCAAAGGCAATACGTATCAGAGCTCCCAATGCCTGTTCTTCAGAGCCACTATTTTAAAAGAATAAATGATAAAGGATAAAGGATAAATGATAAACGTAAAAAGCCAAAAATCATTTGGACTTTACAAATATTATTTGTACCTTTGCAGCCGCTTTATGCAAAGCAAATAAAAAATAAAAAATAAGAAATAAAAAAACAAAAAATATACAGATGAATTTTAATAAGATTTTGAAGTCATTGTTCGGTGATAAGAGTTCCAGGGATATGAAACTCATCCAACCACTCGTAGAAAAGGTTAAGGCTGTGTCACCAAAGGTAGAAGCATTAGACAATGACGCACTTCGTCAGCGTACGAAGGAGTTACAGCAACAAGTACAGAGTTCTGCTATTGAGCAGAAAAACCGCATTGCAGAACTGAAGGCAAAGATCGAGGATACGCCTATCGATGAGCGTGCAGATATCTTCGCACAGATCGACAAGATAGAGAAAGAGGTGCTCGACATCTATGAGAAAGCCCTTGATGAGGTGATGCCAGAGGTGTTTGCTATCGTTAAGGAGACTGCCAGGCGCTTCGCTGAGAATGAGGAGACAATAGTCACAGCTACAGACTTTGATAGAGAACTAGCTGGAGATCCTAAGAAAGACTTTATCACTATCAACGGAGACAAGGCCATCTATCATAACCACTGGACAGCAGGAGGTAATGACCTGAAATGGGAAATGATACACTACGATGTACAGTTGTTTGGTGGTGTCGTTTTGCATCAGGGTAAGATTGCCGAAATGGCAACTGGTGAAGGTAAGACCCTTGTGGCTACCCTCCCTGTGTTCCTGAATGCACTTACAGGTAATGGTGTTCATGTGGTAACAGTGAACGACTATCTGGCTAAGCGTGACTCTGAGTGGATGGGGCCGCTCTATATGTTCCATGGGCTCTCAGTAGACTGTATCGACAAGCACCAGCCTAACTCTGAGGCTCGTCGTAAGGCTTATCAGGCAGACATCACCTTCGGTACCAACAATGAGTTTGGTTTCGACTACCTGCGTGACAATATGGCCATCTCACCACAAGACCTTGTACAGCGCTCACATAACTACGCCATCGTCGATGAGGTTGACTCAGTGTTGATTGATGATGCCCGTACACCTCTGATTATATCTGGTCCTATTCCTAAGGGTGATGACCAGATGTTTGAGGAGTATCAGCCACTGGTAGAGCGTCTGGTAGGTGTTCAGCGCCAGTTGGCTACTCAGTATCTCGCAGATGCAAAAACTCTTATCACAGAGGGTAACAGACTCATTGAAGAGGGTAACAAGAAAGAGGGTCAGGAGAAACTCGATGCTGGATTCCTGTCGCTCTACCGTTCTCATAAGGCTCTGCCAAAGAACAAGCCACTCATCAAGTATCTCTCTGAGGAAGGTATCAAGGCAGGAATGCTGAAGACCGAGGAGATATACATGGAGAACAACAACCGTAGGATGCCAGAGGCAGTAGAGCCACTGTATTTCGTTGTTGATGAGAAGCTTAACTCTTGCGACCTCACAGACAAGGGTACTGGATGGCTTGCAAAACAGGTTAATGACACTGAGCTCTTCGTGTTGCCAGACATCACCTCAGAACTCTCGGCTCTTGAGGCAGAAACAGGTCTTACAGATCAGGAACGTCTCGACAAGAAAGACGAGATGATGAACCACTATGCCGTTCAAAGTGAACGAGTTCACACCCTCCAGCAGCTGTTGAAGGCATACTGTATGTTTAATAAGGATGATGAGTATGTTGTTATCGACGGAGAAGTAAAGATTGTTGATGAACAGACTGGTCGTATCATGGAGGGTCGCAGATGGAGTGATGGTCTGCATCAGGCTGTAGAGGCCAAGGAGCATGTAAAGGTAGAGGCTGCCACACAGACATTCGCCACTATCACACTGCAGAACTACTTTCGTATGTACCACAAACTGGCAGGTATGACAGGTACCGCTTCTACTGAGGCTGGTGAGTTCTGGGACATCTACAAACTCGATGTTGTTGAGATTCCGACCAACCGTCCTGTTATCCGTAATGACCAGGATGACCGAGTATATAAGACTGCCCGTGAGAAATATAAGGCTGTAATTGATGAGATAGTTAGAATGAGAGATGCCGGTCGTCCTACACTGATTGGTACTACATCAGTGGAGATCTCAGAGCTTCTGAGTCGTATGCTCGATATGTATGTAAACCCAGAGACTGGTAAGAGAGAGGGTATCCCCCATCAGGTGCTGAATGCCAAGCTCCACCAGAAGGAGGCAGACATAGTTGCTCTCGCTGGTCAGAGCACCAATGGTAAGGGTGCTGTCACCATCGCTACCAACATGGCTGGTCGCGGTACTGATATCAAGCTCTCTCCTGAGGTAAAGGCAGCAGGAGGTCTTGCCATTATCGGTACAGAGCGTCATGAGAGCCGTCGTGTAGACCGTCAGTTAAGAGGTCGTGCAGGTCGTCAGGGAGACCCGGGAAGTTCTGTATTCTATGTATCTCTCGAGGATAAACTGATGCGTCTGTTTGCCTCTGAGCGTATTGCTTCTGTGATGGACCGCCTAGGCTTTAAGGATGGTGAGATGATAGAATCACCGATGATCTCTAAAAGTATCGAGAGAGCACAGAAGAAGGTAGAGGAGAATAACTTCGGTATCCGTAAGCGTCTTATCGAATATGATGATGTGATGAACAAGCAGCGTACCGTAATCTATGAGAAGCGTCGTCATGCTCTTATGGGAGAGCGTATCGGTATGGACATCTCAAACATCATCTGGGACCGTGTAGTGAATATCATCGAGAACTCTGGTGACTATCAGGGAGTAAAGGAAGAGTTTATGCATGTACTCTCGATGGAGGTTCCATTTACAAGCGAAGAGTTTATCGACCAACCAAGAGAAGTGCTCACAGAGAATGCCTTCCAGGCTGCTATCGGCAACTTCAACCGTAAGACAGAGCGCATACAGACTGTTGCTCAGCCTATCATACAGCAGGTATATGAGAATCAAGGACACATGTACGAGCGTATCATGGTACCTATCACTGACGGCAGAAGGATGTTTAATATCCCATGTAACCTCAAGGAGGCCTACGAGACAGAGTCAAAGAGTGTTGTCAAGGAGTTTGAGAAGAGTATCCTCCTGCATATCATCGACGACTCATGGAAGGAAAACCTCCGTCAATTGGATGAGTTGAAGCACTCTGTACAGAATGCATCTTATGAGCAGAAAGACCCGCTCCTTATCTTCAAACTCGAGAGTGCAAAGGTATGGGATGCTATGATCAATGAGATGTATAACCGTATCTGCAGTATCCTCACCCGTGCCCAGATTCCTGAGATGCAACAGGTTCAGGAGGCTGCTCCTGAACAGAGAACACAGCGTCAGCAGTATACTGAGTCAAAGCAACAGGTTGGTGAGGAACAGCTCGTTGACAAGAACCAACAGGCTGCAGCTCAGCATGATACACGAACACAACAGCCTCGTACGCCAATCATCAAGGACAAGCTTCCTGGAAGAAATGATCCTTGTCCCTGTGGCTCAGGAAAGAAGTTTAAGAACTGTCACGGAAAGGGAATTGTATGATTACGATAAACAATATTAAAAAGGCATTTGGAAAGACTGTGGCGAGTGATATCCCAGAGTTTGTAGTGAACGATGGAGATATACTGGGTCTGGTGGGAAACAATGGTGCCGGTAAGACCACTCTGTTCAGGATGATTCTTGACCTGTTGAAGCCTGATGAGGGAACAGTAACCATCGATGGCATCAACCCTGCCGACAGTGAGGAATGGAAAGACAACACTGGAGCATATATCGATGATGGATTCCTCATCGACTTCCTCACCCCAGAGGAATATTTCGCTTTCTTGGGCAAGATCAACAATATCTCTCAGGAACAGGTGGATGAACGCATGAAAGACTTTGAGAAACTTGCCGGAGAAGAGATCTTCGGACAGAAGAAACTAATACGTAATCTCTCTGCCGGTAACAAACAGAAGGTAGGTATCGTCTCTGCCCTCTTCATGAGACCAAAGCTCGTTATCCTCGATGAGCCATTCAACTTCCTCGATCCATCATCGCAGAATGTACTGAAGCATGTGCTCACCGACTATGCCAGAAAGAACAACGCCACATTGCTGATATCGAGTCATAATCTCGCACATACTGTAGATATATCTACACGTATAGCCCTGTTGGAGAAAGGTCAAATCATCCGCGACATGCTCAACAATGAGGGAAGTGCAAAGACAGAACTCGAGAATTACTTTGAGGCAGAAGCAGAGGCTTAAGATACCTACTTTTAGGTGTTTTGAGCCTTTGGGCTTATGATGCAACCAAGTTGCACGAAAATAATCCGTAACTTTGCAGGCGTTATGAAACTATCAGATTTAAAGACTGGCGAGAAAGGTATTATCGTCAAAGTGTTAGGACATGGTGGATTCCGTAAACGGATTATCGAGATGGGATTCATCAAAGGCAAAGAAGTGGAGGTGTTGCTTAATGCCCCACTGCAGGACCCTGTGAAGTATAAATTAATGGGCTATGAGGTAAGTCTCAGGCATCATGAGGCGGAAATGATTGAAGTCATTGATAGTGGACAGTTGAAAACGGATAGCTCTTGGACGAGCCAAGCGGCAAAGCCGAGCGGTAATTATTCCAAAGATGAGCAAGGAAATCATAACTCTCCACTCTCCACTATCAATTCCCAATTCCATGAGGATGACTACCTCCTGCACATCGCAAAGAAAGAGCACCGTACTATCAACGTTGCCCTCGTAGGTAACCCTAACTGTGGAAAGACATCACTCTTCAATTTTGCTTCCGGAGCCCATGGACATGTTGGGAACTACTCAGGTGTTACTGTTGATGCCACAGAGGCCCATGCATCGTTCTTCGGATATGAATTTAACCTCACCGACCTGCCGGGAACATATTCGCTGAGCTGTTATTCCCCAGAGGAACTGTATGTCAGGGAGCATCTCACAGAGAAGATGCCTGATGTGGTAATCAATGTCATAGACTCCTCAAATCTTGAGCGTAACCTCTACCTCACCACTCAATTGGTGGATATGAATATACGTATGGTTTGTGCCCTGAACATGTATGATGAGTTTGATCGTAGAGGCGACAATGTAAACATCGAGACACTGAGCAAATTGTTTGGTATGCCGATGATTCCCACATCATTTAAGAATGGTGATGGAGTAAAGGAACTCTTCAAGGCTGTCATTCAGGTATATGAGGGAACAAGCAAGGCTGCACGTCACTTGCATATCAACTATGGTCATGAGATAGAAGACGGTATCGCACATATCCAGAAATACCTCAAGGCTGATGAACATATCACCCAGCACTACTCTACCCGATATCTGTCGCTGAAGCTTTTGGAACATGACAGTCAGGTACTCGACTATCTGGGTCATCACATGCAGGGAGAGAACCGTATGCATGACTTCCACGACCTCACCACAGAGCGCGACAAAGCCTCAACACGTGTTAAGGAAGAGACAGGCAATGACTCTGAGACTGCTATCATGGATGCCAAATACGGTTTTATCAATGGTGCACTAAGAGAAGCAGGTTATAAGACCGGAATCAAGGAAGATATCTATCATGCCACTCATGTGATAGATGCTGTGCTCTCGCATAAGTACTTTGGTTTCCCGCTATTCTTCCTGGTACTCTTCGTGATGTTCCATACAACCTTCTCTTTGGGTCAGTATCCTATGGACTGGATTGAGGGAGGTGTTGCATGGCTAGGAGATTATATCGGAGCAACAATGTCTGACGGACCACTGAAGGCAATGCTTGTAGAAGGAGTGATAGGTGGTGTGGGAAGTGTTATCGTATTCCTCCCACAGATACTGATACTCTATTTCTTCATCTCATTGATGGAAGACTCCGGATATATGGCACGAGCAGCATTTATCATGGACAAGCTGATGCATAAGATGGGACTACACGGAAAGTCGTTTATTCCACTGATCATGGGCTTCGGATGTAATGTCCCTGCTATTATGGCAACGAGAACCATCGAGAGCCGCAAGTCAAGGATTATCACGATGATGATATTGCCCTTTATGAGTTGTAGTGCCCGTCTGCCGATATATATCATGATAGCAGGCACATTCTTTTCACTGCACTATCGCTCATGGGTAATGCTATCGCTCTATGCCATAGGAATAGTTGTAGCGGTTTTTGTCAGCAAGATATTCTCTTCGCTTGTAATCAAAGGCGAGGACACACCATTCGTGATGGAGCTTCCACCCTATCGTTGGCCTACAGGCAAAGCCATCATGCGTCATACCTGGGAGAAAGGCAAGGAGTATCTGAAGAAGATGGGAGGTATCATCCTTGTGGCCTCTATCATCGTATGGGCATTAGGATATTTCCCACATAATGAAGAATTGTCACATGAACAACAGCAGGAGCAGAGTTATATCGGTCGTATGGGCAAGGCCATTGAGCCTGTCTTCATGCCTCAGGGATTTAACTGGAAACTCGATGTAAGTCTGATTTGTGGTGTAGGCGCAAAGGAGATTGTGGCTTCTTCTATTGGTGTGCTCTACTCTGGTGATGACTCCTTTGGTAATGATGATGACTTCAGCGAAGATACAGAGAAATATACCCATCTGCATCAGGCGATGATGAAAGAGGGAATAACCCCGTTAGCCTCGTACGCGTACCTTATATTTATATTATTGTACTTCCCCTGTATCGCCACTATCGTAGCCATCAAGAATGAGACTGGCTCCTGGCGCTGGGCAGGCTTCGCAGCATTCTACACTTCTGCAGTAGCCTGGATCGTCTCCGCCCTCGTCTATCAGCTTGGCTCCCTATTCTAAATTGTCAAATTGTGAAATAGTCAAATATTAAAATCAAACGGTGGAAAAAATCATCCTTGGAATCGACCCTGGAACGAATCTCATGGGATATGGCTTGCTGAAGGTTACTGACGGCAAGGCACATATGATGACTATGGGGGTTATCGACCTGAGGAAGTTTCCAGATGCTTATCTGAAACTAGGGCATATCTTTGAGAGGGTAACAAGCATCATCGATGGTTTCCTGCCTGATGAGATGGCCATTGAGGCTCCATTCTTTGGGAAGAACGTACAGTCGATGCTAAAGCTTGGAAGGGCCCAGGGTACTGCTATCGCTGCTGCTATCCATCATGGCGTACCTATCCACGAGTATGCACCGATGAAAATCAAGATGGCTCTTACTGGTAATGGAGGAGCATCTAAAGAACAGGTGGCTGGTATGTTACAAAGACTACTGAAAATCCCCAATGATGAGATGGGAAAGTTTATGGATGCCACTGACGCCCTTGCAGCTGCCTATTGCCACTATCTCCAGATGGGCCGCCCTGAGAGTGATGTGAAATATCGCGGGTGGAAGGATTTCATAAACAAGAACCAAGACAAAGTATCTAAGCGTAAGACCAAGAATGAAGACGATTGAACTCATCAATGCAAAAGCCCGTAAACCCGAATGGTCGATGGCAGAGCCTGTGAACTTCAGTTTAGAGGCAGGAGAACATATTGCCGTTATCGGTAGGAATGGTTCAGGAAAGACCATGTTTGTGGATATGCTCACAGGCAAACATCCTGCCTTTCCCGATACGGTGAGATATGGGTTTGATGAGCCATACAACAAACTGAGATATATCTCTTTCCGCGATACTTACGGAGGAGAAAACGACAGGACCTATTTCCTTCAGCAACGCTGGAACCAGATGGAGATAGATGAAGAGACACCTACTGTAGGCAGTAAACTCGAAGAAGCTTACATGTTGGCAGGAGAAGACACTCCTGAGAGGGCTCTACAGAAACATATATACGAGATATTCAATCTTGAGCCATTGCTCGACAAGTATATCATTCTGTTGTCGAGTGGAGAATTAAGAAAATACAGACTGGCATCATCACTCTTTACCAATCCGAAGGTGCTGATAATGGAGAATCCGTTTATCGGACTGGACAAGGAGACAAGAGAACAATTGAAAGAATTACTTTATATGCTGGCTCAGGAGCAAGAACTGCAGATAATACTGGTGCTTGCCAAGACGGATGAGATACCGGACTTCATCACGCATATTGTTGAGGTGAAAGGCCTTAGGGTAATGGAGAAGGAAGCACACAGGGGTCAGACCCTCTGTAATACAGTCGCTAACACCCCTTGCTCACAGCAGGGGCAGACCCCATGTGCTCCAGCCAATACTTCAGGTAAAGAAGTGATAAGATTTAACAACGTAAGCATCAGATATGGCGCGAGGACAATCTTGAAAGATCTTAACTGGACAGTCATGCAGGGTGACCACTGGGCACTGTCGGGACAGAATGGAAGTGGAAAGTCCACCCTACTCTCGCTTGTATGTGCGGATAATCCACAGAGTTATGCTTGTGACATTTCTCTGTTTGGCCACAAGCGAGGTTCTGGAGAGAGTATCTGGGACATCAAGAAACATATCGGATACGTATCACCCGAGATGCATCGCAGCTACAAACAGAACATCCCTTCGATAGAGATTGTGGCAAGTGGCCTGAAAGATACAATAGGACTATATACTCGACCCAAAGAGGATGAGAAGATACAATGCCGTAAATGGCTCAATGTCTTTGGCATCGGATACCTTGAAGACAGGAAGTTCCATGAGATGTCGAGTGGTGAACAGCGACTTGTATTATTGGCAAGAGCCTTTGTAAAAGAGCCCGACCTTCTGATTCTCGATGAACCCCTTCATGGCCTTGATGACATCAACCGGAAGATGGTAAAGGATATCGTTGATGACTACTGTAAGAATCCTGAAGTTACTCTGATATATGTAACCCACTATCAGGAGGAACTGCCAAAATGTATAGATCACTCCATTTTTCTGCATAAAAATTAATCCCGCTGAATAGGCGGGATTAATCATATCTGGATTATTTACCTTCCATCAGTGCTGCCGTGCGAACTCTCGACAGTGTCTCTGGGGTCATCTGCAGATAACTTGCAATATATACCAACGGAGCTCTAAGCACCAGCTGAGGCTGATTCTTCACCAACTTGGAATAACGATCCTGTGCACTCTCAAAGCGCAGCATATCAGCATGATGCTGGGAGAGTATCAGCGACTCCTCAAGAATCTTACGATACAGGATCTGGATGTTCACACTCTTCATAGCTACAGCCTCAAGGTCGGCCTTTGGCAATGCAATAAGCACAGTGGGTTCAAGAGCCTTGATCTGCAATTGTGAAGGCTGCTCACGAAACAGACTTTCGATGCACATCACAATATTGTTTTCTGTTGCCATATACTCAGTCAGTTCCTTACTGTTCTTAAAATAAAACTGACGCACCAGTCCTTTGACAACCCAATAGATATTCGTGCACGTCTCTCCCTCGCGGAGAATCATCTCATTCTTCGCAAACTTCATTGGTAAAAGAATGCTCTCAAGAAGGTCGAGCTCCTCATGAGTCATTGTACTGTAACGACGCGCAAGTTCACGAGCCACATCTCTTGTGGTAATACTAACATTAGGCATAGTTCTTACAACATTATTCAGATTTTCAAATATTCTAATCAAGTTTCAACACGGCTAGAAAGGCCTTTTGAGGAACCTCCACATTACCGATCTGTTTCATTCGTTTCTTTCCTCTCTTCTGTTTCTCGAGCAGCTTACGCTTACGAGACACATCACCTCCATAACACTTTGCTGTCACATCCTTACGAACCTGTTTTACTGTCTCACGGGCAATGATCTTTGCTCCGATGGCTGCTTGGATGGCGATGTCAAACTGCTGACGAGGGATAAGCTCTTTCAGTTTCTCACACATCCTGCGGCCAAATGTTACTGCATTGTCTTGATGAGTAAGAGTAGACAGTGCATCCACTGGTTCACCATTCAGCAGGATATCCAACTTTGCCAGTTTCGATGGCCTGAAGCCATGAATATGATAATCAAACGAAGCATATCCCTTAGAGATACTCTTCAGTTTGTCGTAAAAGTCAATCACTATCTCACCCAGAGGCAACATAAAGTGCAGCTCAACACGATTTCCGCTCACATACTGCTGATCTATCAGTTCACCACGCTTATCAAGACATAATGTCATGATTGGACCAATGTAGTCTGCAGCTGTGATGATAGAAGCACGGATATACGGTTCTTCGATATGATCGATCATCGTCTGATCAGGCAGTCCGGAAGGATTATGCACCTCCTTCACATCACCCTGCTTCGTATAACACATATACGACACGTTTGGCACCGTGGTGATAACATCCATATCAAACTCACGATCCAGCCGTTCCTGGATGATCTCCATATGCAATAGTCCTAAGAACCCGCAACGGAATCCGAAGCCCAACGCAACAGAACTCTCAGGCGTGAATGTCAGCGACGCATCGTTAAGCTGCAGTTTCTCCAGTGACGCACGAAGGTTCTCGTAGTCTGTGGGGTCAATAGGATACACACCTGCAAACACCATCGGTTTCACCTCCTGAAATCCCTCGATTGCAGCATCACAAGGAGTAGCCACATGAGTGATAGTGTCTCCCACCTTCACCTCCTTGGAGTTCTTTATACCGGAGATGATATATCCCACATCACCTGTACGCAGTTCCTTACGAGGCACCATATCCATCTTGAGCACTCCCACCTCGTCGGCATCATACTCCATTCCAGTATTGAAGAACTTAACGTGATCGCCTTGATGGATGACTCCATTCACTATCTTGAAGTATGCGATGATTCCTCTGAAGGAGTTAAACACTGAGTCGAAGATAAGTGCCTGAAGCGGAGCTTTCTCATCACCCACAGGATGAGGGATACGCTCTACTATAGCATCGAGTACCTGTTCGATACCCTCACCAGTCTTTCCTGAAGCACGGAGGATATCCGAGCGGTCACAACCGATAAGGTCTACTATCTCATCTTCCACCTCGTCAGGCATTGCCGAAGGCATATCTATCTTATTAATCACAGGTATAATCTCAAGGTTATGGTCGATAGCCATATAGAGATTGGAGATGGTCTGCGCCTGAACACCCTGAGTGGCATCCACTATCAGGAGAGCTCCCTCGCAGGCTGCGATAGAACGGCTCACCTCGTATGAGAAATCCACGTGTCCTGGGGTGTCGATAAGATTAAGTATATATTTCTCACCATTGTGCATATACTCCATCTGGATGGCGTGGCTCTTGATAGTGATACCACGTTCACGCTCCAGATCCATGTCATCAAGCATCTGTCCCTCGGTGACTTGAATAGTCTTCGTGAACTCCAGCATTCGGTCGGCTAAAGTTGACTTTCCGTGATCGATATGCGCAATAATACAAAAGTTTCTTATATGATTCATTTAGTAATATCAAACTTTGAACTGCAAAGATACAAAAAATAGTTCGTATAGCCAATAATTTAGTTTTTTTTTGTACTTTTGCAACCAAAATAAAACATTAATTATGAAAAAAATAATAGTATTTGCTACTTTGGCCCTATTTATGGTCTCTTGTCAAGAGTCTTTGGAAGACAGATGTGCACGTGAGGCAAAGGAGTACACATCCAAGAATTGTCCTGCAAAAATGGACGAGAACATCATCATGGACAGTCTCACTTTCGAGAAATCGACACATACCCTTCACTATTATTATCGTCTCACAGGCATAGCCGACAAGGAAGGTTCTCTCGACAGTATTGATGCCAAGAAACTGCTTAAGGACATGCTTAAGAACACTACCTCAATGAAGACTTATAAGGATAATGGCTATAACTTTGCCTATACCTATTGTTCTGAAAAGAATCCGAAGAAAGTATTGTTTGAGACCGTGCTCACTAAAGAAGACTATTAAAAAATAATCCCCGCCTTTCGGATGACGGGGATTATTTTTTATTCGGGTTTCATGTTTGTGTAAACCGTCTGGACATCATCGAAGTCCTCAAGTTTCTCTACCATCTTATCGATGGTCTCGCGCTCCTCAGGAGTAACATCCTTCAGGTCGTTAGGAATACGGGTGAACTCTGCACCTGTCACCTCAAAACCATTTTCCTCAAGATGCTTCTGGATGGCACCGAATGAAGAAGGATCGCCATAGATGGTGATGCTGTTCTCCTCCTCGTCCTCATCAAACTCATCCTCTACACCGTAATCAATCAGGTCGAGGATCATCTCGTCCATATCCAGTTCGTCCTTCTTCTTGAAGGTGAACACACTTTTATGGTCGAAGAGGAAACTCAGAGACCCCTGAGTTCCCAGGTTACCATTAAACTTGTTGAATACTGAACGAACGTCACCAACTGTACGTGTGGTATTGTCAGTAAGAGTCTCCACGAAGATAGCAATTCCGTGAGGACCATATCCCTCATAGTTTACCTCCTTGTAGTCGCTCTGGTCCTTACCCATAGCATTCTTGATAGCACGCTCGATGTTATCCTTTGGCATGTTCTCACGCTTTGCGTTAGCGATGATAGCACGCAATGCTGGATTGTTCTCCGGCTCCGGACCGCCTGCCTTCACAGCAATAGCAATCTGCTTTCCGATCTTTGTAAATGTCTTGGCCATGTGGCCCCATCGCTTCAGCTTCGTAGCCTTACGATATTCAAATGCTCTTCCCATAGATAAATTTTTCTATTATATTATTTTCACCTTTTTACCTTTATCTCAGTTCTGCACCGAGCTGTTTCTTGATATTGGCGATGAGCTTCTGCATGATGGCATCGATCTGCTTGTCGTTCATCGTCTTCTCTGCATCCTGGAGGATGAAGTTCACAGCGTATGACTTCTTGCCGGCAGGCAGTTTATCACCCTCATAGACATCGAAGAGCTCGACCTTCTTCAGAAGTTTCTTCTCTGTCTGACGTGCAATCTGCTCAATCAATGCAAACTCTACATTTTGGTCCACCAACAGAGCCAGATCACGGCTTACTGCCGGATGCTTAGGAATATCTGTGAATATTACCTCATTCTTCTTTGTAGCCTTCATCAGCTGAGTCCAGTTGAGCTCTGCGAAATATACAGGCTGCTGGAGGTCGAACCGTTTCAGAAGCTTTTTTGAGAGAACCCCCATCTCGATAACTTTCTTCCCACCACGATTCTCTATCACGATACCAGCAGAGAAATCAGGATTCTCCGATTTCTTCTGAACTGTCGAACCCTGCTTCAGACCAATATGGCTCAGGATGGTCTGTACATAAGCTGCGAGCTCGTAATATGTGCTGTCCTCATTGGGGTGTGCCCATGATCCTTCAACACGCTTACCTGTCACCCAAATACCCATAAAGTTCTCTTCCTTATAGGCATGCATCGGGTTCTCTGGATTTTCCTTCTCCTCGTCGAAAAAGTAACAGTTACCAAACTCGAAGAACTTCAAATTGGCATTCTTACGCTTCACATTATGCTCAACGCTCTCCAGACCACCATAAAGTAATGTCTGACGCATCACACCCAGATCTGACGACAGCGGGTTCATAATCTTAACGACATTTGACTTGCCCTCATAATATGCTGTCTTTGTCAGCGAGTTATTCAGTATCTCATTGAATCCTGCACCCACTAGCTGCTCACTTACCAGGTTCTGCAGCTTATGCTTACGGTCCTCATCAGCCTTGATCACAAGCGAGCTCTTCAGCTGAGTTGGAATCTCCACATTATTATAACCATAGATACGCAGGATATCCTCAACGACATCACATGGACGTTGTACATCCACACGATAGGCTGGGATCTCGAGTGTCAAAGCCTCTGCAGTCTCGTTGAGCACCTTCATCTCGAGACTCTCGCAGATACTTTTGATGGTATCCATAGGAATCACCTTACCAACGAGATTGTGTACATACTCATAGTTGAGTTCAACAACCACATTCTTTATTGGCTCAGGATATACGTCGCAAACCTCCATGCTAATCTTACCGCCTGCCAGCTGCTTACAGAGGATAGCCGCCTGCTGGAGAGCATATATAGTACCGTTTGGATCTACACCACGCTCGAAACGGAATGAAGCATCAGTGCTAAGGCCGTGACGACGTGCAGACTTACGAATCCATGTAGGATGGAAATAGGCACTCTCTAAAACAACGTTCTTTGTGGTCTCGTAGGTACCACTACCCTTTCCGCCAAACACTCCTGCGATACACATTGGCTCTTCTGCATTACAGATAGCCAGGTCACGATCAGAGAGCTTATGATCCTCACCGTCGAGAGTCTGGAATGGTGTGCCATCAGGCATTGTCTTTACAACAATCTTATGACCCTTCACCATGTCTGCATCGAATGTATGCAGAGGCTGTCCATAGGCCATCATCACATAGTTGGTTATATCCACGATGTTATTGATAGGACGCAGACCAACGGTTGTCAGCTTGTTCTTCAGCCAATCGGGTGACTCTTTCACCTCGCAGTCTGTAACACTCACACATGCATAACGCTTGCAGGCCTCCTGATTCTCAATCACCACCTCGATGGGCAGGTCATGATTCTCGACCTTGAATTCAGAGCAGTCAGGACGATGCAGACTTGTCTCATATCCGTTGCTCTTCAGCCAGGCATAGAGGTCACGGGCCACCCCCCAGTGAGAGAGTCCGTCAGCACGGTTTGCAGTAATATCCACCTCAATGAGCCAGTCACTCTCAAGGTTATAATACTCTGCAGCGGGAGTACCAACGATAGCATCATCGGGCAATACGATGATACCATCATGAGATGTACCCACGCCTATCTCATCCTCTGCACAGATCATACCGTTAGACTCTACACCACGAAGCTTTGACTTCTTTATAACAAACTCATTATCACCATCGTAGAGCACACAGCCGAGGTCTGCTACGATCACCTTCTGACCAGCAGCCACATTAGGAGCACCACACACAATCTGTGAGGGCTCACCCTTGCCTAAGTCTACTGTTGTAACATGCAGATGGTCGCTGTTAGGATGGGCCTCACAGGTAAGCACCTTACCCACATAAAGTCCCTTCAGACCACCTTTGATACTCTGTACTTCTTCCAATGCGTCGACTTCGAGGCCTGTTGACGTCAATGCATCAGCCACCTGCTGAGCCGTCAGGTCGAAATCCACGTATTCCTTCAACCATTTGTAGGAAATATTCATTATACCGATTCTTTAGTAATTACTAACTTGTGAAATTTCAGCGTGCAAAGGTACTAAAAAATCGGTATATACACAAATATTTCGTGAAAAATTTACTCGATACAATGCATGATAAAGTCTACGGCACCATTCACTCCAAACATCCTCACGTCAAGGGATATGTCATAGTTGCAGGCATCATGCCACTCCTTACCCGTAAAAGTCTTCGTGTAAAGTTCACGACTGTAGTCGTTATCCACAACCATCGCAGCGGCATCAGCCAAGCTGAGACCGTACTTCTCAGCAATACGACGCTTACGGCAGTCTTCGGATGAATGTACGAAAATCTTCAGGGCGTTAGAATGGTTCTCGAAAATATGGAATCCACATCTTCCCACTATCACACACGACTCCTCCGCAGCAATATTACGGATAGCATCAGCCTGAGCCTCAAAGAGATCATGCGATGTACGATCATGTTCCAGACCACTATACTCCGCATGGCTCATATAGTTACGATAGAAGTTTGTGAAATCATCACGCCATAAAGGATTGCGAGATTCTATCTTCTCCACAGCTTCCTCTACCACACGGGTTCTCTTTGCCACTTCATTAAGAATCTGCTTGTCGAGCAGCTTAACACCAAGGCGACGGGCAAGTTCGGCTCCAATCTCATGACCGCCAGTACCAAACTGACGACTGATGGTAATTACGAATTGTTCCTCCTTGTTCATAGTTTCTTCGTTTTATTATTAGTAAACATTTATGCCACAAAGATACAAAAAAAAAAGAAAAATGAAGAGTGAAAGGTGAAGAATTTGTTTCCGCTTTTGTTTTTTTAACTATTCAGGTACTGAGCGCACATCTCCGCGCATCGTTCGCCATCTACACCTGCCGAAACGATACCCCCTGCATAGCCTGCGCCCTCACCACAGGGAAAGAGACCTTTTACACGTACATGCTGCAGTGTTTCTCTGTCTCTGACTATCCTCACAGGACTGCTGGTACGCGTCTCTACGGCTATCATCACGGCCTCGTTAGTTAAAAATCCGTGAGCATTCCGTCCGAACACCATAAAGCCCTCACGAAGACGTTTGGATATCATCTCCGGCAACCAGAAATGCAGCGGACTGGATATCAGTCCCGGAGCATACGATGACTTCGGCAGGTCATAGCTCAGTTTACCGTTTACGAAGTCCGTCATCCTCTGAGCGGGTGCCGTCTGCTTCATATTTCCCTGTTGCCAACACATACGTTCGAGTTCTTCCTGAAAACGAAGAACCCTGAGTGGAGAGTGTCCACTATCTAAGTCTTCCGGTCTTATCTCAACCACCATCCCCGAGTTACTCCAAGCCGTTCCTCTGCTCGCAGGACTCATTCCGTTTACCACTATCTGTTCTTTATCCGTAGCCGCAGGAATCACAAATCCTCCCGGACACATACAGAATGAATACACTCCGCGTCCGTCTACCTGGGTAACCATCGAGTACTCCGCAGCGGGCAAATACCTCCCCCTGCCCTGTATTGAATGATACTGTATCTGGTCTATCAGATGCGAAGGATGTTCAAGTCTCACACCCACTGCGATACCCTTTGCCTCGACTTCAACTTTTGCTTCAGCTAAATATCTGTAAACATCTCGTGCTGAGTGGCCAGTGGCCAATATCACCGGACCTTTATACTCTTTATCAGCTATACATCCTACGACCTTGTCACCATCCAAAATCAACTGCGTCATTTTCGTCTGAAAGTGCACCTCGCCCCCACAGCTGACAATAGTATTCCTCATCGCCTCGATTACCTTCGGGAGCCTGTCGGTACCTATATGCGGATGGGCATCAGCGAGTATCGCTGTCGATGCTCCGTGCTGACAGAACACATTCAGAATCTTATCCGTGTTACCACGTTTTTTCGAACGAGTATAGAGCTTTCCATCGGAATATGCTCCAGCCCCACCCTCTCCGAAACAGTAGTTGCTCTCGCTGTCCACCTTCTGTGTCTTAGTGATATTGGCGAGGTCTTTCTTTCTGTCATGCACGTTCTTCCCCCTCTCGAGCACGATAGGTCTCAGTCCGAGTTCTATAAGCCTCAATGCCGCAAAGAGTCCTCCAGGACCGGCTCCCACCACAATCACCTGTGGTTTACCCTCCACGTTAGGATACTCAGTGCGCACATACTCATCATCATGAGGCTGTTCGTTGACATACACCCTCACCTTCAGGTTAACGAATATCTGACGCTGACGGGCATCTATGCTCCGTTTAAGAATCCTCACGCCATAGATTGTCCTTACGTCTACGCCATACTCATCGGCTATCCAACTTCTAAGTCTGTCTTCCTGTGCCGCAACCTCTGGCACCACTCGTATCTGATATTCGTTTGTCATACCTTATATTATATATACATCATGTCTTTTCGCCTGCAAAGTTAATCATTTTCGGTAGAAAATCAATATTTTTCGGATGATTATTTGGCGGTTTACTAATTTGTTCGTATCTTTGCCGCTGTATTTAGTTACATATTCATTACAAACTTAAAAATCAACCAAGATGAAAAAGATCATGTTAATGTTCGCCATGCTGGTAATTTCATTCGCTATGCAGGCACAGACAAAGTTCCACGATGTCGAAGCACAGGAGGCATACGGAAAAGTAAAGTCGATAACAGTAAGTGTCATGGGCCAGAGCCAGACATCTACCTTCGATGAGAACGGAAAACTTATCAGCGGCGCAATGAGCGACATTGTTTACGATGCTGACGGTTATGCTAAATCTGCTAAGCTCGAGATGATGGGTCAGAAGTTGGCCGTAGAGTATAAGTGGGAGAATGGTAAGGTTGTTGGCACTACCATAGAGGCTATGGGGCAGAAGATCACCAGCATACGCACTTTCAACGACAAGGGTGCTACCGATAAAGAGACAATCAACATGGGTGGTCAGACAATGGAGACTCCTTATACTGACTATAAGTACGACGAGAAGGGCAACTGGATCAGCCGTAAGTCGTCCATGATGGGTCAGACGATGGAGCAGACCCGTACCATCGAGTATTTCAACTAAAGATTATATCAGACACCAAGACAATGTAAACATAATCGCCACAGAACGGATGATTCCGTCTGTGGCGATATTCTTTTTTTATTTGTCAGAGATTCTGTTAACCTTAGAATCTGAATCCGAGCGCTGCATAAGCAGTCCAGTCGGTCATTCGTCCTGAAACGAGGTCGCTACCATAGCGGAACATATTGTAATGTCCGTAGGCACGAACATACCAGCGATCCCAGTTATAAGTCACACACAAGCGCATATCGAAGTTAAACTTGGGTTTGTTGCCTGTCGACTCTTCCCTCTCGTCTATCGCTGTAATCCTTGAACCCTCATCAAACAACATATCATAATATTCGCCTTCCGACAAATTTTCCTTATACTTCTCATCAACAATCTTTCCTTGAGAATCAGTCAGTGCGAAGTCATACAGGTACTTTGTAGTGCGGTTATAGAATGTGAACATCGGCATAGCCATAGCATTTACGAGCAATCCCCTGGCTGGCACCCAGTTATATGCATATCCCATTCCAATGCTACCCTGTGTAAACTTCACCATTCCCACGTTTTTCATCAGAGCCGTAAGCAACCAGTTCGAATCAGCACTGTAGTCAACACGGCTATGGAAGTACATTCCTCCTATGACAAGCGATCCTGCCGAACGTCTCTGAATGAGCGAATTGTCATAAGCAGCAGCGTATGAGAAATGCTTGCCGTTGAGCATATAATATCCGTCGATGAAGAAATTCCTCACATTGATCGGATCCTCCAGACGTTCGTCGGTAACATCATAGTCCGTAATCTTTTCACCATTAAAATAGATTTCAGGCATATCGCTCTTATAGCTGCTTATGCGCAGGTTGATACCGAAGCGGCCTCCCATGGCTCCGAAAGAGAATATAGAACCGGTGGTTTTACCCAACTCCTTAGAAAACCCGAGACCATAACCGCGATATCCCAACCACACACCTGCCGAGGTAGAGAGACCATTGTTGCTCTTAGATACCATACTGAAATTATCCTCTTCCCACGTTGTCTCCATCTTCAGTGTCGACTGGTTCAGAGTGGTTCTTGCCTCAATGGCCAATTCTTGCTTTGGCTGCTCAATCCAGTTACGGTCAATAGATGATACAGCCGACGAGTCAATGAGTGTCTTCAGGAAAAATACCGGCTGTAGCAGCAATGGCTTTCCTTTGGCCCCATCAGCGGCAACAGACAATATCCCCTTACTATTCTCAGAAGGTATAGGAAGTGACAGCGACAGGTCTTGCGCAGCAGCCGAGAGAGGCTGCATCATCAGTAACAGGATAGAATATCTGATCTTCATAATTAATAATTTTCGGCAAAGATAACGTTTTTTTTACGAAATCACCAAAAAAAATGAATATTTTTAGTCCCCCGCAAGGAAACCACTGCTTAAAGATGAATGTTTACATCCAATCCCACCTGTATAGGGTTAGCCTTCTGTGCGAAATAACGGGTGCCGGCAGCAGCTGAACTGGAGATGGCAAAAGTGTTGTATTTGGTATCCGTGAGGTTACGTCCCCAAAGGCTAACTACTACTGGACCGAAGTCGTAGTCAGCATGTGCACCGAGCAGTGCATACAGCTTCTGACTGTATGTATTTTCCTCATCCCACCATATCTTACCCTGTCCGTTGATATTTGCGCCAAGAGTCAACTTTCCAATATGGTAATCTGCCATTGCACTAAATGTGTGCCGTGGTACATAAGGTACGTAGTTGCCGTCGAAATTGAGCTGCTGGGTATGATTGACGGTATTATCAACCGTACTTGCGACATACTCATCGAACTTAGCGCTGGTGTAAGCATAAGTAAGTCCCCAATCGAGGTTGTTATTGAATGCGCGTCCACGCAATGTAGCCTCAACACCCATGGAATGACTTTTACCAGCATTTACCATGATTCGTCCATAGTTATATTCAGGAGACATCTGCGAGAGTTGCTGGTTGCGTATCTTCATGTAGTAGAGTGCGATATCAAGATGTGTGCTGCCGCCGAAGACATTCAGATGGCTGCCAATCTCGAAGTTCCATGATTCTTCCGGCTTGTAGGCGATGGTCTCCTCAATGGCATCATAGTTATTAGCACTATGCTCCACATCGTAGTCGCCACGCATGGCATCCTGCTGGTGAGTGTTCAGTTCTGTCTGCAGGATGTCGCTGAACATCTGGATGTTGTATCCTCCGGAACGATACCCTTTCGACACGAGGGTGTATACATTTCCTGTGTTCCCGTCTAAACTGTAAGTAAGGGCAAACTTTGGCAGCAGCTGGGTATATGTCTTTGAACGGCTGTCAGTCACATGCGAAGTGAGGTGATAGGTAGCCTGTCGCTCGGCAGTGCCGCCAGTCATGTTCATATATGCAAGAGCATCGTACTCTATCTTCACCTTGTCTACATTAAAGCGCAGACCTAACGTCAGTTTCAGGCGGTCGCATAGGAGAATGTTCGACTCATGGAAAGCCGCAAAGTTAAGCGATGGGGTTTTGAACGACTCTGGCACAGCCATCTCAGCCTTCATCCACACGCCTTCGACTGCTTTCTGCACTGCGGCCTGAGCAAGAACTCCTGCCTGTGCCTCTGCAGCAGCCTGTGGCATGCCCCGTTCTATCATCTGCCCGAGCATCTGCTGATAGATACTTGGATACATCGACTTCTCCATAGCGTTCCTCATGGCATTGGTAATAGCACTACCGATAGGACCAGTGATACCGTCACCGAAGAAAACGGGAGCATCGGTTTTTAGCCACTGATATGACCCGAAGAGTCCACTGGTGTGCTGCCAGCTGCTCTTATCGCGAGAGCGCAATACAAACTCCTGTGTCAGGGCGTTCATCTTCTGATACTGCTCCAAGCGCAGATAGTCGGGTGTCATATAATCCTGGTCCATCAACATCATATCCTTCAGATACTGATAACTGGTGGTAGAGGTAAACAGCAGCTTCTCAGTGTTATAGCCGATAGAGAGTCCGGTGTTCAGCATATTACGCTTATATCCGTTCATGATAGTAGTGGCTGGATCCTGTACACTCTCGTCAGCAGGCTGAAAAATCGAACTATACAAATCCGGGAGATAATAAAAAGGATGAAACTCTCCATATCCGAAACCATTCTGATTGACATATTGATAGTCAGCCGTCCAGTCGAAAGTCAACTGCTTGGTTGGGGCATATATCAGTCGCAGCTTACCACCGGCCTCATTTGTCTTGTCGTTCTTCTCGTCAAAGTTCTGGTTGTTGATAAAGCCCTTCAGTCCGCTATAGAACCCAGCTACGGTAAATGCGAGCTTTTCAGAAGGACGGTGGTGATGTGCCACCTCCACATTACTATATAAGCCTGTACCTATGCCCAGACGGATATCGGTGCCCTGATAGTTCATCGGGTTCTTGGAGTATATGCGCACCAGTCCTCCTTCGGTGTTCTGACCGTAGAGCGTCGCCTGCGGACCTCGCAGGATATCCACACGGTCAAGCATATAGAAATGATTGTTGAATGCGGCTTTCACCATCAGAGGGATATTGTCGTAATACAACCCCACAGCAGGATTGTTTATACGTGAGCCTATGCCTCGGATATACATCGACGACGTGAGACGTGAGCCGTAGCTTGGCATTACGAACGAGGGCACGTATTGTGACAACTGCGACAAGTCGTGTACCTTCAGCTGTTGCAGCTGCTCGGCACCAAACACGTTGCTGCTGACGGGTTGCAGACGAAGGCGTACCTGTTCTTTGGGTTGTGATACAATAGTTACCTCATCGAGGTCGACAACTTTGCTGGAATCGCTGAGAGCCTCAGTATCAATGTCATAAAGAGTAGAGCCTACAATCGTGAGATTGCAAGTCAGCACCATATGTGCAATCAAGATCTTTTTCATCATCATATTATTTTTCAAATTCGGGTGCAAAGTTAGTTATAATCATAGACCTCAACAATCCTTATTTATATGGATTTTTAACTCTAAGGCAAGTTTTTGTTTGGACATTTGATTATTTTTGCTTACTTTTGCAGCATAAATATTTATATATATGTATTTCACAGGTATTATCATCGCCGTGATGACCTTTTTCACCATTGGCATCTGGCATCCTATAGTCATCAAGACGGAATATTATTGGGGCACGCGCCCCTGGATTATCTATCTGCTCGTCGGCATCTCCTGCTGCATAGCTGCCTTATTTATAGTGAACGTGTATCTTTCATCGTTTCTTGGCGTATTTGGAGCTTCCGCCCTCTGGGGTATCGGAGAGCTATTTTCACAAAAGAAACGTGTCGAGAAGGGTTGGTTTCCAAAGAATCCCAAACGTAATTAATTCAAGGGTCTGTCCCTGAGCCTGTCGAAGGGCCATATACCTCACTATTATACTCCTCTCTCAACATCTCCAGCCACCCACAGAGACGCCTAAATACGTTTTATCCATTACTCATATTGGTTCTTTCTGCGGAATTCGTTTGCAACCTCCATCAGGTGCTCGAACTTCTTTAGCCGCTCTGGAGGATAGTCGCCTTTTGCTATCATCTTCTTCGTAGCCTTAAACCAGTTGAGCATATCATGCTCTTCAAGTCTGTGCTTGGAGGGCCTGCGATGATTCGTCTTCATAAACTCCATCATCCGCTCATACTGCGCATTCCATCTTTCTTCTTGAGTCATATACCCAGGGGACTGTCCCAATGACTATAAGCGTTATGCATCGGCAACCCAATAGTTATTTATAGGTTTTTCGCATTCATATTGCAAAGGTAGCGATTATTTTTCGAACCGCCAAAAAATATCTCCCCAAAAATTCCCCACGGGCTTCAGCAGCTGGTGAGGAAACAACCAATTAATCAAAAATCGGACAAACTCATTACGAATTGTCACTTATAAATGAAAGGAAGGATAATCATTCGTATCTTCACAGACCAGAAAGAAT
>FLNV01000205.1_pt1 | contig 36508 bp, 32 predicted proteins | sample 1140351 | NCBI WGS metagenome assembly FLNV01 (sample SAMEA3878207, study PRJEB12797) | bioreactor metagenome | biome: Moose rumen | place: Sweden | collected 2011-10
ACGGTGTATCCGGGTGTGGTTTCTGTGGCTTCCACGGTCTCGGATGTGACCGTGGCGTATATCAGTTGTGGACCGTTGCCGTTCTTGACGGTCACGGCCACCTTATCGCCGTCGGCTCCTATCCACCACTGCCATGACTCTGTGAACACATATCGGTAGCGTGCGTAGATGTCTGTGCTCTCCGTAACGCTGATGGTGTGGCCCGGTTCGTAAAGCGCCTCCCCGTCGGTGGCTTCGGCTGTTGCCGGTTTGCTGCCTCCGACCTGCCATCCTGCGAACTCCATATCGGTCACGTTGTAATCGCATGTGGGCAGGCTGTAGTCCGCCCCCTTTACCAGGGTGATGTTGGTGTTCATATAGTCTGTGCCATCAGCCGTTGGCGTATTGCGTATGACGGAGCAGAGGTCTGCCTCCATTCCATATCCGCAGACGGCGCAAGTGGTGCCGGAAGGAGCCAGGGAATGCGCCTCGATGCTTGTGAAGGCGCAGTACTTGCAGCTTGCCGTGTGGTTTTCTGCCGTCACAGTGTATTCGAGTGAATGCGGAGTGCATGTCTTGATGTCCACTGAGCGGGATTCCATCATACATGTATTGACGCGCTGCACTGTCGATGCGTGAAATAACCTGTAGGCATCCATCATTGCCCACACTCTCATATTGCTTCCCAAGTTCAGGGTGGCGCATCCTATGCCAATGGCATTCTCTTCATACCCGTTTACTGTTCTTAAGTGCACCGTGGCTCCATTTTCGATAGTTACTGTGCCATCCTTTTTTTTGCTGTCAGCACCATACCCCATCATAGGAGGAATGCGATATCCAAAATGGGTGTACTCATAGTACTCATAGGTTTCATAACCATTGGATTCAGCCGTGACGGTTCCGCCATTAATGGTGATGGTGCCGGCCGATCCAAGATTACCTCCTCCAATGCCCGCTCCCCCAGTGTTCCCCGAGCCAGTAATATTTCCTCCGTCGATGATGATAGTACCTCCGTCTGCATCCATGCCGCCTCCGATTCCGGCCGCGTTTGCACCGCCCCTGGCATTGACCGTTCCGCCATGGAAGTGCAGGTTTCCGCCTTCGCTTTGATCGCCGCCGCCAATGCCTGCGCCACTGGCGCCGCCTTGTGCAATGACCGTACCGCCATAAAAGTGCAGGTTTCCGCCTTTGCCGTGACTGCCGCCACCGATGCCTGCACCATAAAAGATGCCGCCCTTGGCTGTGATATTACCGCCATAGACATTTGTATTCCATCCGTCCCGGTTCTCGCCGCCTCCGATTCCTGCTCCATTTTCTCCGCCCTTGGCATTGACCGTTCCGCCATAGATATTGATGGTGCCGGGGTGGTTGTTGTTCTTTCCGCCTCCGATGCCCGCTCCGTATTTCGCGCCAGTGGCATCGACCTTGCCGCCGTAGATGTTGATTTCCTTCATGCCTGAGCCGTCACCATAGCCGCCTCCGATTCCTGCGGCATACTTGCTGCCGTCGGTGCAGTTGGCCTCGATGTTGCCACCGTGGATGAAGAGCCGTCCTGCCACGAAGTTTTTGTTGCCTCCGATGGCCGCCTTGTCGTGATGGGTTTCCGTGGCGATGATTTTGCCCATCGTCGCCTCGTCCTCACTCTGCGCGTAGATGGTGAGCGTGGCGTCGGTGTTGATGCGGATGCCCTGCTCTGCCGTCAGCGTGCAGCCGTCTTTCAATATCAGCTTCACATCGCCGCTGATGACGATGCGCTCAGCGTAGGAGAACGTTGAGTTCAGCACATACCAGCCAGTGTCGAGGTTGTCCTCGTTGCTGTTTTCCAGTAGTGTGCTCGTGAGCACAGTAGGGTTGCTGGCTGTGCCATTATTTTTGTATATACTGGCCTCATATCCAAGATCAATCACCCGATAGTAGAGGTAGTCCACGTCCTCTGCCCATGCTCTCAGTGCGAGTGCGAACAGCAGGGCGAATGTCAATAGAATCTTCTTCATTGTGTTGTTTACTATATAGCGATGTACGATTTATCTACTATTTTGCGATTTCCAAATTCTCCCTTACTCCTATAGGAGTAATTTGGATGCAAAGTTACAAAAATAAATTCGAATCCACAAGAAATCAGTCAAATAGGTTGGTGATTTATGACAAATTATCGGATATTCTCCCCCTCTCATCCCCTTTTAGGGGGGTAGCGATGTGCAATCTTTCTTGATAATTCATGTTTTTGCTTCAGAAAATGGTACTTTCGTCTATAGGATTTTTCTTTGAAGTCATCGTGTTTTTTGGGGTGGGTGAAGTTGATGGGCAGAATGGGTCGAATAGGCTGGATGGGTTGGATGGAATAGTATCCGTGGGGCGTTTGATGAAGTTAGAAGACGCCCCGCGGGGCGTCTCTACAACAGTCTTGCTTTTGTCCTGTCGCGTTTTGCCAGCTGTGTTTTTCCTTGTTTTTCGTAGATGTCTGCCCGTTGTAGCAGGTGGGCGGGATTGGTTGGTTCGAGTTTGACGGCCTGGTTGATGTCAACGAGTGCGAGGTCGAGGTTGTTGATGTCGGCATACATGGAAGCTCTGACTGCATAGAGCTCAGCCTGTTCGGGGTGCTCTGTGATGAGGAACTCCATTCGTCGGATTGCCTCGCTCACCTTGTAGGTTTTTTGTAGGACGAGCGCCACTCCGAGGGCCGCATTGTAGTCTGCCGGGTGCCGCTCGAGTATGGTTTTGTAGTCCTGCATGGCCATGTCGTAGCTTCGGTTTTGGTAGTAGGCGAATGCACGGTAGTTGAGCGCTTCTGTGTTGTCGGGGCTGAGCTTGATGGCAGCCGTATAGTCTTCGACCGCCTTGTCGTATTGCTTGAGGTTGAGATGGAAGTTTGCCCTGGAGATCCTGACAGGCAGAGATATGGGCAGGAGTTCGATGGCCCGTGAGTAGTTGTACATGGCTTCTTCTGCCATCTTGGTGTTGGCCGTGTTGCTCCAGTAGAGCATCTCCTGTACGTGTCCGAGGTCGTGGTGGACAAGTGCGTTGCGGTGGTCGCCAGGGCTGATCTTGAGTGCCTGGCGGTAGAGGGCTTCCGCCCTGTCGAGGCTGTCGTGCTGAGCGGCCTGGTATGCCTGCTCGATGCATTGCTCGTAGGTCTGGGCGTGGACGCAGAGTGCGTTGCAGAGGCAGAGAAGGAAGATGATGGTTATCCTGAAGAGCATAGGGGAGGGGGATTTTTTATAGAGAAGCTAGATGCTATAGATTTTATAGACTCTATAGATTATCTAGGCTTTCTAGGTTTTAGGTTAAAAAAATTATTTTCTGTATTTGTCCTCGTTGGGGTCTTCGAGCATGGAGAGGTATGAGCTGTATCGGCTTTGGCTGATGTCGTGTCGCTCGACTGCCTGGAGCACGGCGCATCCCGGCTCGTGGGTGTGTGTGCAGTTGTTGAACCGGCAGTCTTTTGCGAAGCGGAAGATGTCCTTGAAATAATGTCCCACTTCTTCTCGCTCCATGTTGAACGTGCCGAATCCCTTGATTCCCGGCGTGTCGATGATGTATCCGTCATCTCCGACGTGGAACATGGCGGAGAAAGTGGTAGTGTGCTTTCCGGTGTTGTAGGCGTCGGAAATCTCGCTGGTCTTGAGGTTGAGCTCAGGGTATAGACAGTTGATGAGCGTTGACTTTCCCACTCCGCTGTTGCCGCTGAGCAGCGTCACCTTGCCGTCGAGCATCGTGCGCAGTTCCTCCACTCCGTCTCCAGTCCTGGCCGACACACACCTGCATTCATATCCGATGGTGTTGTAGAGGTTGACCATGCCGTCGAGCAGCTCGCGGTCCTCCTGGTCGAGCAGGTCAATCTTGTTGAAAATGATGACGACCGGTATTCTGTAAGCCTCGGATGAAGCCAGGAATCGGTCGATGAAAGTTGTGGAGGTCTCGGGCTGTCGCAGTGTGACGAACAGGAAGCACTGGTCCACGTTTGCAGCAATGATGTGTGACTGTTTCGACAGGTTTGTTGACTTGCGTATGACGTAGTTTTTCCTGTCCTCGATGCAGTTGATGAGGCCCGTAGCTTCGTCGAGCGGTTCAAACGTCACGTTGTCTCCTATAGCCACGGGATTGGTGGAGCGGATTCCCTTAAGCCGGAAATTCCCCTTCACCTTACATTCCCATGTCTTGCCGTCGGCACACTCCACGGTGTACCAGCTGCCTGTGTTTCTGATGACGAGTCCTTGCATCTAGACGGTCATGATTTCCTTGTTCTTGGCCTCAAGCATGGCATCCACCTTCTTGATGTACTTGTCGTGCACTTTCTGGCATTTCTCCTCGCCGTCCTTCGCGAGGTCCTCCGACACACCGTTCTTCACGCATTTCTTCAGCTTCTCGATGGCGTCGCGGCGGGCGTTGCGGATAGATACCTTGGCGGCCTCCGCCTCGCGGCTGCACTGCTTCGTGAGTTCTCTGCGTCGCTCCTCGGTGAGGGGCGGGATGCCGAGTCGGATGATTTCTCCGTTGTTCTCAGGCATGATTCCCACCTGAGAGTTGATGATTGCCTTCTCGATGACCTTGAACATGTTCTTGTCCCAAGGCTTGATGGCGATGCTTCGTGCGTCGGGAGTGGTGAGACTGGCCACGCCGGATAGCGGCACCATCGTTCCGTAGCTTTCCACTCTGATTCCGTCGAGGATGTGCACGTTAGCCTTTCCGGCACGGATGCGGCTGAGTGACTCTTCGAGGTGCATGGCGGCCAGCTCCATGCTTTCTTCGGCCTCGTCAAGATATTTTTTTACTTCGTCCATATTTTTTTTAGTTTAGAGTTGAGAGTTTAGAGTAAAGTTGCTCTGGTTGAGAGAGCTGTGTGTTGGCTTTTGTTGGGCTGACTGGTCAGACCTGTCCGACTTGTCCGACCTGTCTGACTTGTCCGACTGGTCCGACCAGTCAGCGGAAAAAGTTTATAGGATGGTGCATCCGGTGCAGGGCTTGATTTGCTTGAAGAAATCGTTGCCCTTGTCGTCGACGAGAATGAATGCCGGGAAGTCCTCCACCTCGATTTTCCAGATGGCCTCCATACCGAGTTCCGGATATTCCACGCACTCGATGGACTTGATGTTGTTCTGCGCAAGGATGGCAGCCGGACCTCCGATGCTTCCGAGGTAGAATCCCCCGTGCTTCTTGCATGCGTCGGTGACCGCCTGCGTGCGGTTGCCCTTGGCGAGCATGATCATGGAAGCACCGTGGTCCTGGAACTCGTCCACGTAAGGGTCCATACGGTTGGCAGTGGTCGGTCCCATCGATCCGCACGGCATTCCTTCCGGTGTCTTAGCCGGTCCGGCGTAGTAGATGGGGTGGTCCTTCATATACTGCGGCATACCCTCACCTGCGTCGAGTCTTGCTTTCAGTTTCGCGTGAGCGATGTCGCGTCCCACGATGATGGTTCCGTTGAGCGACAGGCGGGTGCTGACCGGGTACTTGCTGAGCAGCTTGCAAACCTCGCTCATCGGCTGGTTGAGGTCAACCTTCACCACTTCTCCTTCACCTTCCTTACGGAATTCTTCCGGTATGAGTTCAGCCGGGTTGTCGTCCATCTTCTCAATCCAGATACCGTCCTTGTTGATTTTCGCCTTGATGTTGCGGTCGGCCGAGCAGCTGACACCCAGTCCGATAGGGCAGCTGGCTCCGTGGCGTGGCAGTCGGATGACGCGAATGTCGTGTGCGAGGTATTTACCGCCGAACTGAGCTCCCAGTCCGATTTTGTAAGCCTCCTTGAGCAGCTCTTCCTCAAGGGCCACGTCGCGGAAGGCGCGACCGGTCTCATCTCCCGATGTGGGCAGGTTGTCGTAGAAATGAGTTGAAGCCAGCTTTACGGTCAGCAGGTTTTTCTCCGCCGATGTACCACCGATGACGAATGCGATGTGGTATGGCGGGCATGCTGCTGTGCCGAGGCTCTTCATCTTGTCGACGAGGAACGGTACGAGTGTTCCCGGATTCTGAATCCTGGCTTTTGTCTCCTGGTAGAGGTAAGTCTTGTTGGCAGATCCGCCACCCTTGGTGACCATGAGGAAGCGGTACTCCATCCCCTCAGTGGCCTCGATGTCAATCTGAGCCGGCAGGTTGCACTTGGTGTTCACCTCCTCGTACATCGACAGCGGTGCGTTCTGGGAATAACGCAGGTTGCACTCGGTGTAGGTGTCGAAGACCCCGTGTGCGAGCGGCTCCTCGTCCTCATATCCGGTCCACACCTGCTGCCCCTTCTCTCCGTGAATGATGGCTGTTCCGGTGTCCTGGCAGAAAGGCAGTACACCTTTTGCAGCCACGTCAGCGTTGCGTAGGAACGTGAGCGCCACGTATTTGTCGTTGTCGCTTGCCTCGGGGTCACGGAGGATTTTAGCCACCTGCTCGTTGTGAGCCCGCCGGAGCATGAAGCTCACGTCGTGGAAAGCCGTCCTGGCCATCAGTCGGAGTCCTTCCGGTGCCACTTTGAGGATGGGATGTCCTTCGAAATCACCCACGCTCACATAGTCCTTGGTGAGCAGATAGTATTCAGTATCGTCCTTTCCTGTCTGGAACATGGGCGCATACTTGAATTCAACAGTTTTTGCCATAGTGTTTTTAGAATTTTTGATCGTTATATTTGTTGGATTTAAGTTTCTTCGCTCCAAAATTACGATTTTTTTACCATAAAACCATTTTTTATTAGCAGTTTTTCAAGAAAAGGCATTATTTTTTGTCACTTTTTAAATAATTATGAAATAAAAACGTTATCTTTGCACGGCATTAAGGCTAAAAAGTCAGTTTTTTAAGGTAATGTTTCTTTATGTATGATTCAGGATTTTTCTTTTTATGCCTGCTGCAGCGGAATTCCGCTATTTTTTGCGATTTCCGCCCACTAACTAACAACAAAACAATCCACCGATAACGAGATGACGGAGTCAAACACCGACATATTGGACTTACTGGTCCGGATGGAGCCGATATCGCTTGACCAGATGTCGTCGATCAAGCTGATGAACCGGATAGACACGAAGTTCGTGACTTCGCGTCGGTTGCTGTTGGAGCTTCTGCGCCGCGTTCAGGACAAATACTATGTCCAGGAGATTAACGGTGACCGAATCAGTCCATACCGTACCACTTATTTCGACACCGACCGCTACACGCAGTATATGCAGCACCACAACCGTCATGCCAACCGCACGAAGGTGCGTGTGCGTACCTATCTGAGCAGTGGGGACCTCACCTTCCTGGAGGTGAAGAAGAAGAACAACCACCTGCGCACGAAGAAGAAGCGGATTCAGGTGGCCAGCCTGGAGACCGCTCTGCAGACTGAGGGTGCCAGCGAGCTGGTCCAGAAGCGTACCGGCCTTCGGCTGGAGGACATGCACCCGATCGTTCAGAACCACTTCGACCGAGTCACGCTGGTGAACTACGGAAAGACCGAGCGTCTGACCATCGACTTCAACGTCCGTTTCCACAACTACGAGACCGGGAACGACTACGACACCGAGAACATCGTGATCATTGAGCTGAAGCGCGACGGCAACATTTTCTCTCCCATCACGAACATCCTCCGCGACCTTCATATCCACCAGACCGGATTTTCGAAATGCTGTATCGGCATGGCCACCACCGACCCGGGGCTGAAGCAGAACAACTTCAAGCAGAAGCTTCGTATGCTCCGGAAAATCAACAAGGACGAGACCTACCAGATCCGTGACACGTCGGAGGGGATAGAAGACAACACGTGATCGTGATTTACTATTTACGATTTATTTCATGAACTTTGTCACGACTCAACAAAGCTCAAGCAAGCTTGACTTTGTTTTCGCTGCTCCAAAGTTTTCCTATTTACTATTTATTTTGGTTATTTTTAGATTTTAGATATTTTTCATGCGGTGAGGTGATTTAGGATTTAGGATTTAAGGATTTTTGATTCGGTTTGTCCTCTGCTCCAAGTCACCATACTTTCCACATTCAACTTTAAACTTTAAACATTAAACTGAATAAAATGAAAGCATTAAAGATTTTGATTTTGTTGATGGCGTTCTCGCTGGGTGCGAGCGCTGACGACGTCTACATCCCGGACTCTCTGCTTCAGAACCAGTCGGAGGCAGTGGAAGATGGTGACTACGAAGATGAGGATGACGATGCCACCGACCCCGACGCAAAATACGCCGTTGACAGTGGTGCCGGGGACAGCAGCGCCGACCTGGACATGGGCGGTGGTGGCAGCACAGTGACCTACGAGGACGACTCGAAGTACGCCAAATACAAGGATGACGGAACGCTTTATTTCCTTGGTGACAACTCAGAGGAACTGACCCCTTCAGACTATGTGAGCTACAAGAACCGCAACAAGATTCTGGACCTGATATTCCGGTTTCTGATCAACACCATCTTTGTGCTTATCATTGCCCGGGCGTTCTACTTCCCCAAGAGCCGACGCCGTGATTTCTTCTTCACCTATATCCTCGTGGGGTTCGCCATTTTCATGCTCATCCACCTGATGAGCGGCGAGACGATGGAGACAGGCATCGGAATGGGTCTGTTCGCCATCTTCTGCATCATGCGTTACAGGACCGAGTCGGTTCCCATCCGCGAGATGACCTATCTCTTCGTGATTATCGCAATGGCAGCTCTGAACGGTATGGCCTGGGACATCTCCATCAAGAAGCCTGACTATATGAGCCGTGAGATGATTTCGATGGGCGAGCTGATACTCACGAACGTGCTGTTCATCATCATCGTCTGGCTGTCGGAGGGCCGCAGCATCGCCAAGGGCCTTTCATCCAAATACATCAAGTACGACAAGATTGACCTGATCCTGCCTGAGAAACGTCAGGAGCTGATTGCCGACCTCAAGGCCCGCACGGGACTGGATATCACGTCGGTGAGCATCGGTTCGATAGACTTCCTGAAGGACATGGCCCTCATCAAGATTTTCTACCACGACGAGGGCGATGGCGAGGAAGGACTGGAGAAGATGCCTAAGGTGTTTGGATAGTATTCAGATTTCAGTATTCAGATATCAGTATGATGAGACGGACCTCGATTATAATCCTGGGTATGCTGCTGATGTGCTGTGTTCCAGTTTTTGCTCAGGAGCAGATACAGACGCGCGACTGGAGCGCTGTGAACGCCAAGTCGAACGACTTCGGTCTGTCGTTCAACCTGGGTTTGGAGAAGAAGCTGGCCTACCGCCTGTCGCTGAACCTGGAAGGTGAACTTCGCACCCAGGACAGCAGCAAGGAGATAGAGCGGTTCATGGCCGGTGCCAGCCTTCAGTATAAACTCTATCAGACCTACAACAAGAAGTTCGTGCTGAAGAGCAGCCTTGGCTTCGAGTACATCTGGAAGCAGAACATGGCAGAGACGAGCAATTTCTCGAAACTGGCCGAGCACTACAACAGCGAAGGCGAGTTCAACGGTTACAACGAGCGCATCGGCTATAAGGACACGGACAAGTACTGGCGCAACCGCTGGCGTACGTCGTTGGCTGTCTCCGCCACCTATTCCCCCACGAAGCGCTGGTCGTTCTCGCTGAAGGAGACGCTGCAGTACAACCGCTATTGCTCCACCGACAGCATCTACCGTACCCGCACGAGCAACGAGTTCTACAAATGGCGTGAGTTCGGAACCGACATCGGCAACCTCGAGGACTACGGCTACCGTTGGGCAGAAGTGACGGGTGAAGACGGCGAGACCTACACCACCTATTATTACGATGCCAACAAGTATGATACGAACAGCCGTGGCAACAAAATCTACGAGAAGGAGACACCCGACAAGACCGTGCCTTATACTGAGGACGACCTGAAGTCCCCTCGCACGGCAAAGGACAAGTGGGTGCTTCGGTCGAAGCTGACCGTTGAATACAATGTGAAGGGGCTTCCGCTGAATCCCTATGCCAGCATCGACTACGGCTGCGGCCTGAACTATTCCGCCAACAAATGGAAATACACGGTCGGTGCCGCCTATAAGCTGACGAAGCAGCATAAGCTGGATTTCTTCTACCGTTTCAGCCACGACGACGATGACGACGAGCCTAACGGCCATCTCATCGGAGTGGGGTATAAGTACAGTTTCTGACCGGTCGGGATCGTATTTTGACCAGTCGGGATAGGTATGTGAAAGGATACAAAAAAATCAAGATAAAGACATGAAACGATTTCTAATGTGCGTGATGGGTATGGTCTTTGCCCTCACTGCGTTTGCTGACGATGAGTTCGGACTCTATATCGTCACCAGTTCTGACTCGACGACCACCACGGTCTCGACACTTCAGAAAATCACATTCTCCAACGGGAATGTAGTCGTACAGACGAAGGACGGTTCTTCCTCCTCCACTGCGATGTCGTCCGTGAAGAAAATGTACTTCGATTATATCAAGTCAGCCTCTGAGGAGCACTTGGCCGGTGACGTGAACGAGGACGGAAATGTGGACATCAGCGATATCGTGGCCATCATCAACCAGATTGCCGGCACCGCCACCTACCGCTATGCCGACGTGAACAGCGACGAAGGCGTTGACATCAGCGACATCGTGGCCGTCATCAACATCATCGCCTCCGGCGGAACGGACGCAGGGTCGGATAGTGTGACAGAATAATCAAAAAGAGACGGATTATGAGATACGCATTATTACTTACCGCCTTGTGCCTGAACTGCCTGTCCGTGTTCGGACAGGACAAGTTCTATGTTTGCGAGAAATACGACTACGAGAGCTACAGCATCCTGAAGGATGACACCCTCTTCCGTGAGTTCGTCTACAGTGACGACCAGAGTCAGGTGACGATAGGCAACGACACCTACAACGTGGCTGACATCGACTCCATCGTGTTTGCTGAGCCCAGCTTCCCCTGCGTGAACATCGTGTGGGACGGGACAAGTGCCACCGTGACAGTGGACCCATCCATCACCGGAGTGAGCTACACGACTAACGGCGGTCATGTGACGGTCACTTCTACCAATGTGAAAGACGAGATACTGTATGTGTTGTCCGGCAGCAGCACGAACGGTTCACTCACTCTGAACGGATCCTATAAGCTGACGATGCACCTGAACGGCCTGAACCTGACGAGCGCAAAAGGCGCCGCGATCGACATCGAATGCGGTAAACGCATAGAGCTGAAACTGCTCAAGGGCACTGAGAACACGCTGGCTGACTGCAGCGGAGGCAGCCAGAAGGCCGCGCTCTACTGCAAGGGTCACCTTGAGGTGAAGGGCAAGGGCACGCTGAACGTGACCGGTAACACGAAGCATGCGATTGGAGTGAAAGAATACCTTCAGCTCAAGTCCTCCACCGGTACCGTCAACATCCTCGGCGCTGTGAGCGACGGCCTCCACTGCGGCAAGGCCAGCAAGGCTGCAGCCGACTGGGAGAACTGCCGCTTCATCATGAACGGCGGCACGGTGAACATCACGAACTGTGGTGGGGACTGCGTTGACGCTGACGACTACGGAAGCGTGTATATGAATGGAGGTACCCTCGACATGACGGTCAGCCAGGACAGCGGTAACGGCGTGAAATGCGACTCCATCATGCGCATGACAGGCGGTGTCATCAAGATGAACGTGACAGGTACGACCAGTGACGGCATCCAGCATAACTACCACTCCTACTTCAGCGGAGGAACCATCGAAGGCACCATCAGCGGAAACGGATCCATGGGCATCTACTCCAAGAAGACCACCAAGACCACAGACACCGTCCTGAAAGGCGGCGACATCTACTTCCAGGGCACCGACGTGAACCTGACGGTAAGCGGAGAGTCCACAGCCACAGCCGATGACTGCATCGGAATTGCCGTGGACGGAAACTACACCCAGACCGCCGGTAACATTCATGTCGCCTTGGGCAGTCCTGACGCCATCGGAATCGATGTGCGCGGCACGATGACTGTGACGGGGGGTACGAAGACCGTGGAATAACAACATACAGCACATTCGTATCAGAACAAATGCCAGGCAGACCCGCCTGGCATTTGTTTTTTGGCCAGGGAAACCAGTCCATTCCATGTCAGATGATAATGCCCACGAGCAGATATTATGGTTCGGTAAAGCCGTAAAGGTGAAAAAAAGAAAATATATTTTTTGATTTTTCCTTGCAATATGAGAAAAAAACACTAATTTTGTAAACTGAAACCAATAATCGAAGAGCTATGGGCAAACAAGCAGAATATATCAGCAGAATAGAGATCAACTCCCTTTGGAGAGGCGGCCGCCATATCGTCTGGGACCTGAGTCCTGACGTTAACATCCTGAGTGGGATCAACGGAGTGGGGAAGAGCACGATTATCAACCACTCTGTCCGTGGTCTCGACAATATCGACAATGGTGAGATCCGTCCCGGTGAGGTGCTTCATGGCATCAAAATCAAGCTTTACCCCGATGATGCCGAGAGCATCAAGTATGACGTGATCCGCAGTTTCGACCGTCCTCTGCTCCATTCCGACCTGTTGGAGAAGCTGGCCGACTCGCGTGTGAAGACCGAGCTTGACTGGCAGATATATAAACTTCAGAAGCGTTTTCTCGACTATCAGGTGAATATCGGCAATAAGATCATCGAGCTCCTGACTTCCGGCAATTCCGAGGATGCTGTCCAGGCCACCCAGGTGTCGCGTCCGAAGCAGATGTTCCAGGACATGATGGACCGCCTGTTCGACGACACCCACAAGAAAATCGACCGCAGGAGCAATGAGATCCAGTTCCTTCAGAACGGCGAGGTACTGACCCCATACCAGCTTTCTTCTGGTGAGAAGCAGATGCTGGTCATCCTGCTGACCGTTCTGATAGAGGACTGTGAGCCTTACGCACTCATCATGGATGAGCCGGAGGTGAGCCTCCATATCGAGTGGCAGCAGAGCCTTATCTCGTTGATCCGCACATTGAACCCCAACGCTCAGGTCATCCTCTCCACCCATTCTCCAGCGCTCATCATGGATGGCTGGACCGACAAGGTGACAGAGGTTGATGATATTACTCTTTAGTTTTTTAGTTGAAAGTTTAAGGTTGAATGTTTAATGTGGTATGTTCTGGGGTAAGTGACTTTATCTACAGACAAATTAAACCGTAAATTCCACATAATTAATAAATTTCGAATTAATCAAGGTGAGTAAGCGTCTGACAGCAAATTTGACGTCAAGGTACATTGAGGCGGCCAGCAAGCTTCATCCGGGACCTGACAGCAACCGCAAGAAGATCGTGTGCTACGTGGAGAGCTATACCGACATCTTCTTCTGGCGGTCCATACTCGACGACTTCCGTCATGACGGCATCGAGTTTGAAATCATGCTGCCGTCGCGTACGGACCTGTCACGCGGGAAGAAGCAGGCAATGATGAACACGCTGGGCGAGAATCTGGGCAAATACATGGTAGCCTGTGTTGACTCCGACTACGACTACTTGCTGCAGGGCAGTTCTCCCACATCCCGTGAGATGCTTTCGAATCCCTACGTCCTCCACACCTATGCCTATGCCATAGAGAATTATCAGTGCTATGCCCCCTCGCTTCACGAGGTTTGCGTGATGTCGACACTCAACGACCACAAAATCTTTGATTTCGAGGAGTATATGAAACTGTACAGCAACATCGTCTACGAGCTCTTCATCTGGTCGGTGTGGCTCTACCGTAACAACATGTACAAGGAGATGCCGCTGAACTCGTTCCTGGGCTTCGTGTCGGTGGAGAAGATGAACATCATGAAGCCTTCCGACTCGCTTGAGGAGCTTCGTCACCGCGTGAACCGTAAGGTGGCTTATATGCAGCGGAACTACCCTAAGGCAAAGGGGAAGCTGACTCCGCTGAAGCTGGAGCTGGAGCGGTTGGGCGTGACCCGCGACAACACCTACCTCTTCATCCAGGGCCACCATATACTGGAGAACGTGGTGATGGCGGTGATGGACCCGGTGTGCACCCAGCTGCGCCGTGAGCGTGAGCGCGAGATCAAGGCCTTGGCCAACGGTCGAAAGCAGCAGATGGACAACGAGTTGGCAAGCTACAACCACAGCCAGTGTCCCATCGACCAGATGATCCGCCGCAACACCGATTTCAAGGATGCCGGCCTCTATCAGCTGCTCAAACGCGACATCCAGCAGCTCATCGACTCCATTCTTGATGAGGAAAAAGCCGATAATCAGGTGGCGTCCATGGAGTCCGGTTCGTCTGACGGCTCAGAACCACTTCATGTTTGACAGGCCAAAAAAAAATACTTCTACGGGCCGTAGAAGTATTTTTTTTGCTGTTATGTTGCCGGTTCTTACACCGTGATGAGTGAAGTCACTTCGATGCCGTCGCCGATATTCTCACGTCCGAAGAGTCCTTCATCGCGGATTTCGATGATGAAGTTCATATAGCATTTCTTCGGGTTGAATTTCTTCACGAGTTCCCATGCCGCCTTGATGGTTCCTCCTGTAGCCAGCAGGTCGTCGTGAATCAGCACCACGTCGTTCTCGTCGATGGCGTCCTTATGGATTTCGATGGTGTCGGGTCCGTATTCCTTCATGAAGTCCTGCCGAACCGTCTCAGCCGGCAGTTTTCCCGGCTTGCGGCACATCACCAGTCCGGCTCCCAGCCGGCGTGCGAGAATGGCTCCCATGATGAAGCCGCGGGACTCTATACCTACCACTTTCGTGATACCCTTGTCCTTGTACAGCTCATAGAGCTCGTCGTCCATGATTTCGATGCATTTGGCGTTCTTAAACAAGGTGGTCACGTCTCGGAAATTCACTCCCTGAACAGGGAAATCTTCGATTGAACGAAGATTTTTCATTAAGTATTCGTTATTCATATGTCTGGTTTTTTTTAGTTGGCTGGGGGCTGGATGCTCTAGATTTTCTAGATATTCTAGATGCTCTAGATATTCTAGATTTCTTTATTTAGGGTAACTATAAATTTCAAATTTCAAACCTCAAATTTCAAACTATTTTACCTTCCCATGAGCACGAGCAGTACGTTGACGTCGCTGGGGCTGACGCCTGGTATGCGGCTGGCCTGTGCCAGGGTCTCGGGGTCGATGGCAGTGAGTTTCTGCCTTGCCTCGATGGTGATTTGGTTCATGTTCATGTAGTCGAACCGTCCTTTGATTTTGATGTTCTCCAGGCGAACCATCTTCTCTGCCATCTGTCTTTCACGCTCGATGTATCCTTTGTATTTGATGCGTACCTCCGTTGCCTCGATGATTTCGTCCATCCGGTTTTGTGAGCATCCATCGCAGATGGTGTTGACCGCTTTCTGGAACGGTGAGATGAACGGCATGATGTTGCGTATGTTCACCTGCGGCCTTCCCAGCAGCTCGCTGAGCTTGCATCCGTGCTGGAGCGGTGTGGTTCCGATTTTCTGCAGTCCCGGGTTGATGAGCACGGGCTTGACGGAGAATTTGTCGGCGAATTCGATGATTTGTTCTATTCTCCGGCTCTTGTCCTTGAGACGGTCGTATCGCTGCTGAGAAGCCAGTCCGATTCGGTAGCCCAGTTCCGTGAGCCTCATGTCGGCATCGTCCTGGCGGAGCAATATGCGGTATTCAGCTCTGGAGGTGAACATCCGGTAGGGCTCGTCCACCCCTTTCGTGACGAGGTCGTCGATGAGCACGCCGATGTATGCCTGGTCGCGCTGCAGCACCACCGGCTCGTCGCCCCTGATGGCCCTTACGGCGTTGATGCCCGCTATGATGCCCTGTCCTGCCGCCTCCTCGTATCCCGTCGTGCCGTTCACCTGTCCTGCGAAGAATAGCCGGCTGATGATTTTCGACTCCAGGGAGTGCTTCAGTTGAGTTGGGTCGAAGTAGTCGTATTCGATGGCGTATCCTGGCCTGTATACCTCGATGTCCTTGAATGCCGGGATTTGCCTCAGCGCCTCAATCTGCACGTCCATAGGCAGAGAGGAGCTGAATCCGTTGAGGTACATCTCATTCGTCTCCTCACCTTCCGGTTCGAGGAAGAGCATGTGCTGGTTCCTGTCGGGGAACGTGTGTAGCTTGGTCTCGATGCTGGGGCAGTATCGTGGTCCGATGCTTTGGATTTGTCCGTTGAAGAGAGGTGAGTCGTTGAACCCCGTTCTCAGCACCTCGTGCACCTTCTCGTTGGTGTAGACAATCCAGCACGGCAGCTGCTTCAGCGTCCTATGTTCGCTGAGGAAGGAGAATGCGCTGTAATGCGCGTCGCCGTCCTGTCGTTCAGCCTTGGAGAAGTCCACGCTTCGCTTGTCGATTCTGACTGGTGTTCCCGTTTTCATGCGTCCGGAACGTACACCGTGTCTTGTGATGGACTCGGTAAGACCTGTGGCAGCCGGCTCCGCGATTCTTCCTCCCGGGAACTTCACCCTTCCGATGTGCATGAGTCCGTTGAGGAACGTTCCTGCCGTGATGATGACGGCCTTCGCCCGGAATGTGGCTCCCAGGAGCGTGTGCAGTCCCACGGCTTTTCCGTCCTCCACGATGAGTTCGGTAGCCTGGTCCTGCCAGATGTAGAGGTTTTCTGTGTGGTCGAGTATTTCCCTCCACGTCCAGATGAACTTGCCCCTGTCGCATTGAGCCCTTGGGCTCCACATAGCCGGTCCTTTCGACTGGTTGAGCATCCGGAACTGAATGGAGCAGCGGTCGGTGACGATGCCCATCTGTCCACCGAGTGCGTCGATTTCCCTGACGATTTGTCCTTTTGCGATGCCTCCCACAGCCGGGTTGCAGCTCATCTGCGCTATCTTGTTCATATCCATCGTCATCAGGCATGTCCGTGCGCCCATGTTGGCAGCCGCTGCGGCCGCCTCGCAGCCCGCGTGTCCCGCTCCGACGACGATGATGTCATACTCGAAATTCATTGTCTTCCACTTATTTTGTGCAAAATTAAATAAAAAATGCTATCTTTGCAAATAATTTGGGAAATAGTTGAGGATTTAGAGTTGAGAGTTGAGAGTTTGGAGTTGAAAGTGGAGCTACCTTTTAAGTTTTTTTCATTCAAGTAACTTTTCCGGTTGAGTATTGAAAGAACGATTGATGACCTTGCCGATTACGGTAACAGTGATAAAAAGATTATGGAAGTAACAGAACAAAATAAACATACATTGGAACGTAGAGATTTTGAGATTATGGCCCCGGTGGGGTCTAAGGAGAGCCTGGCAGCCGCTTTGAATGCCGGGGCCGATTCCGTCTATTTCGGCATCGGACGGCTGAACATGCGGGCTCATTCGGCTTCTGCATTCGGCATTGACGACCTGAAGGAGATTGCGTCCGTTTGCCAGTCCCATGGCGTGAAGAGCTATCTGACGGTGAACACGATTATCTACGAAGAGGATATGGAGTCGATGCGTGAGATGATAGACGCAGCCAAGGCTGCCGGCATCAGTGCCGTCATAGCGAGCGACGTAGCCGTGATGACCTATTGCCGTGAGGTTGGGCAGGAGGTCCATCTGAGCACTCAGCTGAATATCTCCAACATAGAGGCGTTGAAATTCTATGCGCAGTTTGCCGACGTGGTGGTGCTGGCCCGTGAGCTGAACATGTGGCAGGTGAAGGACATCTATGACGAGATCCGTCGTCAGCAGGTGAAAGGTCCTTCCGGATGTCTGGTCCGCATCGAGATGTTCTGCCACGGAGCCTTGTGCATGGCGGTCAGCGGCAAGTGCTACCTGAGCCTGAACAATGCCGGACGTTCCGCCAACCGCGGCGAGTGTGTGCAGCTGTGCCGTCGTGGCTATGAGGTGACAGACCTGGAGTCAGGCACACAGCTCAATATCGACAATAAGTATATCATGTCGCCCAAGGACCTGAAGACCATCCGCTTCCTTGACATCATGATGAATGCCGGTGTCCGTGTGTTCAAGATAGAGGGCCGTGCCCGAGGACCAGAATACGTCCAGGTGGTAGTGAGCGCCTATAACGAGGCCATCCACGCCGTACTGGACGGCACCTTCCATCAAGACGCAGCGCGTCAGCAGCGGTGGGACGACGAGCTGTCGACCGTCTTCAACCGCGGTTTCTGGGACGGCTACTACCAGGGCCAGCAACTCGGGGAGTGGTGCGAGGTCTATGGATCGAAAGCCACAGAGAAGAAAGTGTATGTCGGCAAGTGCACGAAATATTTCAGCAAGCTGGGGGTGGGCGAGTTCCTCATTGAGAACGAGCCGCTTCATGCCGGTGACAAGATACTCGTGACCGGCACGACCACCGGCGCGCTTATCCAGCAAGCCGACGAGATACGCGATGACGACGGTGTGGTTGACACCGCAGAGCGAGGCATGCTCATCGCCGTGAAGACCCGTGAGCGTGTCCGTCCGAACGATAAATTATATGTGCTTCAAAGTCGCTCATTGTCAAGCGAATAAAAAATAAATTAAAAAAATATCAAAAAAATCCGATTTCTTCTGTAACTTTTTAGTCCCCTAATCCGTCTTATGAGAGAAGTGAGTTTCAAGAACGACATACTCCCGCTGAAGGACATCTTGTTCCGATTGGCGGTCCGTATCACCCAGAACCGGGAGGATGCGGAGGATATTGTTCAGGAGACGCTCATACGTCTTTGGAATGAGACGAAGCATCAGGAGATTGATAATGTGAAGTCGTTTGCGATGACGGTATGCCGTAATCTGTCGATAGACCACATTTCCAAGAAAGAGCGCCAGTCAGTCTCTTTTGAGGAGGAACTCCATGACCAGGTGGATATCGGCAGTCAGCCTGACAGGATGATAGAAAGCAAGGAACGTTACGGGTATTTGAAGACGCTGATTGCCGAACTTCCTGAGAAGCAGCGCACGGCGATTCAGTTGCGTGACATCGAAGGACAGTCATACAAGGAGATTGCCAGCGTGATGGAAATATCTGAGAGCGACGTGAAGGTGAATATCTTCCGTGCCCGTCAGAAATTGAAAGAACGGCTGAAAGGCCTGAAAAAGTAACCCAAAAAAACGAGAATTAATGAACTATACATATATAGAACAATTACTGGAGCGCTACTGGCAAGGCGAGACCAATCTTGACGAAGAGCAGATTTTGAGGTCGTTCTTCTGTCAGGAGGAAGTGCCGGACCATCTCCGCGAATATGCAGAGTTCTTTGCATACGCACGTGATGCGAAGAGTGAGAGGGTCTCTGAGGATTTCGACTCCCGGTTCGCTGACATCCTTGCAGCTGAGGAGGGTGAAAAGCAGGAGCGCGTGCGTGCAATCCGCATTCCTCTGAAGACGAGGCTGATGCCGTTCCTGAAAGCCGCAGCCGTAGTAGCCATCACGATGACCATAGGTGGGGCGGCAATGCGAGCTGTGATGGAGCCGGAGGAGCCATCCACGATTGAGCTGATGACCGGCACTTATGTTCAGCAGCAGGATGTGAAGACGGTGATAGAGGCCGCTCAGCGTTCGATGACGGCGAAGGCCGACAGCATCACAGACAGTAAGGCGGTTGACGCGGAGGTAAAGACCGAATAAGGAAAGAACAAATTTTTTTGATATAATAATGTTACTAAAAACACCAAGAAGCTGTGAAGTTTCAATTCTCTCATGTAATGAATGAAAAGGTTTTTTAAAAACCAGAAAGCTCCGCTCCAACAGGCGGGGCTTTTTTTTTGAAATTTGAGGTTTGAGATTTGAGGTTTAGCCATGCGGACGGGAAGAAGTTTGAGGTTTGAACTTTGAAATTTGAGGTTTGAGGTTTGAGGTTAAAAAAAGAGAATCAATTTTTTATAACAAAAAAGAAAGAAATATGTTGTTTGATGTTCACACACACAATCGTGAGTCCGATTCACTGGCCATCGTGAATTGCGGTCTGGAGGATGATTTCAGCCGTTATCCTCGTTTTTCCCTGGGGTTGCATCCCTGGGATGTGGATGAGAACTGGAGGGAGAAGTTGGAAGCCTATCGCCATCTGCTGGAGAATCCGCCTTTCGAGGGGTTTGGGAGGCAGCTGGTGGCTTACGGGGAGATTGGGATAGACAAGGTCCGTGGCGGGGACTTGCTGATGCAGATTGAGTGCTTTGAGGAACAGCTGCTGCTGGCCCAGCATTATGACCTTCCGGTGATTATTCATTGCGTGAAGGCCTATGACGAGGTTTGGCGCAGTTTGCGTGATCTTCTGTTGCCCCATCCCTATACTGTCATCTTTCATGGTTTCCGTGGCAAGCCGGAGCTGGCAGCACGGTTGCTCCGATGGAATTACGGCTATCTGTCCTTCGGTCCGCGGTTCAATCCAGAGAGTCTCAGGCTGGCATACGGTGCCCGTCGTATGTTTCTTGAGACCGACGACAGCGGGAAGTCCATCGAGGAAGTCTATTCGCTGGCTGCCAATGCATTGAATATTTCTCCAGCCGACATAGAAGTGCCCGGAATGTTCAGGTTGTAGGCTATTTGAGCCAGTGGCTCCATGACGAACCTTCGTCTGGTCATGAGCGGGTGTGGTATGGTGAGTCTTGGCGTCCGGATGATGAGTTCGTCATAGATGAGGATGTCGATGTCGATGACTCGGTCGTGATAGACCACGGTCTCATGTCCGTCCGCGTCCTTTGTCCTTATGCTTTTCTGGCGTCTACCCATCTGCCGCTCAATGGTCTGGCACCGGTCGAGCAGGGCTGTGGGGCTCAGGTCAGTCTCCACTGCGACGCATGCGTTGAGAAAGCTGTTGCGGCTCTCGAATCCCCAGGGCTCAGTGGCAATAAAGGCAGACTGGGATACTACGTTCCCAATCTGCCTGTTGATTTCTTGTATGGCGACATTGAGGTTCTCCTCTTTGTCGCCTATATTGGTTCCTATCGAAAGATACACCATGGCTGCTTATTCCACAATCAGTAGGGCGTCGCCGTAGGTACCGAACTTATAGTCTCCCTTCAGCGCCTCATGGTAGGCTTTCATCACGTAGTCGTATCCACCGAATGCGCATGTCATCATGAGCATGGTGGTGAGTGGAAGCTGGAAGTTCACGACGTAGGCGTTGGCCACCGAGAACTCGTATGGAGGGAAGATGAACTTGTTGGTCCATCCCTCGAATTCTTTCAAGATGCCTTCCGGACCGGCAGCGGTCTCAGTAGCTCTGAGCACGGATGCTCCGACAGCGCAGACACGTGCGTTTTTCTCTTTCGATGCGTTGACGATTTTGCAGGCATCCTCCCTGACGAACATCTGCTCGCTGTCCGTCTTGTGTTTTGTGAGGTCCTCGACATCGATGTTTCTGAAGTTGCCGAGTCCGGAGTGAACGGTGATGAACGCCTGGTTGATACCTTTGATTTCCATCCGTTTCATCAGCTCTCTGGAGAAATGCAGTCCGGTGGTCGGTGCGGTCACCGCGCCTTCGTGCTTTGCATAGATGGTCTGGAACCACTCCATGTCCTCCGGCTGTGCTGGTCGTTGCTTTCTTACGTCATCCGGTATGGGTGCTTCTCCCAGTGCGTAGAGCGACTCCTTGAACTCGTCGTGGGGTCCGTCGTATAGGAAGCGGAGCGTACGTCCCCTGGAAGTGGTGTTGTCAATGACCTCAGCGACCATGGAGCTGTCGTCACCGAAATAGAGCTTGTTGCCTATACGTATTTTTCTGGCCGGGTCAACAAGCACGTCCCATAACCTTTGCTTCTCGTTGAGTTCGCGAAGAAGGAAAACCTCGATTTTTGCTCCTGTCTTCTCCTTGTTTCCGTAGAGTCTGGCCGGGAACACCTGCGTGTCGTTGAAGATGAAAGAGTCGCCGTCATCGAAGTAGTCGATGATGTCTTTAAAGATGCGGTGCTCGATTTCTCCGGTGGAGCGGTGCAGGACCATGAGTTTTGCTTCATCGCGGTTTTCTGTAGGGAACTGCGCGATCTTCTCATCGGGCAGTTTGAATTTAAATTGAGAAAGCTTCATAATTTATAGTTTAGAGTTGAGAGTTTATTTACATGATTTTCGGCTGCGCTCAACATAGCCTAAGCGAGCTTGGCTCTGTATTCGCTTGCACGAAAATTAGAGTTGAGAGGGATTTTACTAGATATTCTAGATGTTCTAGATGCTCTAGATTTACTAGATGTTCTGGATATTCTAAATGGGTTAGATGGTTGGAGATTCTTTCTTTAAGAGGTTTTCCACCCATTGTTCGAAGGTGTCGATGTCGCGTGCCTGCTGGAGGGAGTATTTGCCTACTTTCGTGCGGATGAGGGCGGTGAGGTAAGCTCCGGAGTGCAGAGCCTCTCCGATGTCTCGTGCAAGCGCTCGGATATAGGTTCCCTTGCTGCAGACAACGCGGATGGTGATGGTTGGCTGGTTGCTCATGTCTGCGGCCTTGATAGCTTCCTCTCGGTCGGCATGCTTGATGTGTATGGGAGTTGGCTTGGATGCGGTCTTTCCGTCCATGTCGTAGCTGAGAAGCTCGATGTCGTCGATGACGAGGGTCTTCGCCTTGATTTCCACTTCCTCCCCTTTCCTGGCGCTCTTGTAGGCCGGCTTCCCGTCGATTTTCACGGCAGAGAAGGTGGGGGGCACCTGCTCTATGGCACCCAGGAACTGCTTCAGCGTCTGCTCCACGAGCTCTCGTGTGATATGTTCGGTGGGGTAGGTGGCGTCCTCTTCAGTCTCCATGTCGAAGGAGGGGGTGGTTGCTCCCAGTTTCAGTGTCGCCACGTATTCCTTCGTTCCTGCCTGCAGCTGGTCAATCTGCTTCGTCGCTTTTCCCGTGCAGACGAGGAGCACGCCAGTGGCCAGCGGGTCGAGCGTGCCGGCATGTCCTACCTTCATCTTCTTGATTCCCAGCTTATGGCATAGGATTCCCCTTACCTTCGACACCAGTCGGAAGGATGTCATCGTGTAGGGTTTGTTGAAGCAGAAAATGTTGCCTTCTTCAGGATTCAGCATGGGATGTGGATGGATAATAGGAAGTTGTCCTTTTCGGATTATAAGTAAACGAAAATTCAGATTCAGAAGAGCTGCCAGATGATGGTAGCCAGACCGACGATAGCGCAGTAGATGGCGAAATAGATGAGTTTTCCTCGTTTCACGATGTTGATCATCCATTTACATGCGAGGCATCCGGTGAGGAAAGCTGCAGCGAATCCCACGATCAGTGCGGTGGTGGATATTCCGCTCATGGCAGCCTCCACTCCCTGCTCCATTATTTTCTTCACGTCGAGTAGCGCCTCTCCGAGAATGGGCGGAATGACCATGAGGAACGAGAACTGCGCCAGCTTCTCCTTCTTGTTGCCGAGGAGCAGTCCGGTTCCGATGGTAGAACCTGAGCGTGACAGACCCGGCAGCGCGGCGAATGCCTGTGCGATTCCGATGATAAAGGCGTCGAGCATGGAGATATGCTCTTTCGTCTTCGGCTTTGAGAAGTAGGAGAAAGAAAGCAGGCATGCCGTGACGAGGAGGCATACTCCTACGACCATGAGACTGCTGAAATATTGTTCAATCTGGTCTTTGAAGCAAAGCCCCACGATACCGATGGGGATCATGGATATGATGATGTTGAGCACGTAGTTCTGCTCCTCGTTGAGCGAGCGGATCCCGTGTTGGCTTGGCACGATGGCATTACCCGTCTTGAACAGTCCTTTGAAAATCCATGCCACCTCCTTCCAGAGAATGACCAAAGTGCTGCAGACGGTCGCCACATGAACGGCGATGGTGAAAGTGAGTATCTGGTCGGGGTTTTTGACTCCGAGCAGGTTTCCGGCCAGAGCGAGGTGTCCGCTGCTGCTGACCGGCAAGAACTCCGTGAGTCCTTGGAAAATGCCCATGATGAGGGCTTCTAACCATTCCATTTCTTCTTTTTGTTGTTTTTAGGGATGTTTGGGTGAAATCCGACGCAATCGAAGCACGATCGTGCGTCTGTGTCAGGCGGACATGCACGAGGCAGGTCCTGGGGGTGAGTAAGACGTTCCGGCCGTTCTTACTTCTTCTCGACAGTGGCTTGAGTGTCAGTCTGGTCGGTGAGGTCGTCCTCTCTATGGCTTTTTGATTTCCAGAGAATGGCGACGACGACGAAGATGAATCCGACGAGGCATACCATCGGAGCCACCACGATACGCCTCGTGCTGAAGATGTCGGGGTTGAACGCCTCCTCGGTTGTCGGTGCTCCGCTCATGAGGATGAATCCCAACACTACGATGGCGAATCCGATAGCCAGGAGGATGTAGTTCAGTTTGCTGAACGCAAAGTCTCTTTTGTTCATATTATTGTTATTTACAATTTACTATTTACTATTTACTATTTATTTTTTCATTTTATTATTTTGACTATTTGCCATGCTGCAGGAAGTGATGATGGCGGTTTTAGTAGGATTAGTGATTCTAGGCTGACTAAGGGCACTAGTTTTTCCGTTTGTTTTGTTCCATCAGATGTGGTAGAGGTCGTTGCTTGACATCCGCAGGTAGCGGTTGAGCGAGATGTATGTGCAGACGAAGGTGATGAGCAGTCCGAACAGGATGACTGCTCCTCCAACGATGAGCAGCGTCTGGTTGTCGATAATTTGCTTCACCTCAGCGTCGAATGCATAGAACCAGTTGACGATGAAATAGAGAGCGATGCAGGCCAGCATGGAGGAAATGATTCCCATGACGAAGGACTGCTTGAGGAACGGTCTCCGTATGAATCCCCATGACGCTCCGACGAGTTTCATGGTGTTGATGAGGAACCGTCTTGAGAAGATGGTGAGTCTCACTGTGTTGTTGATCAGTCCGAAAGAGATGAACGTGAAGAGGGCGGCCAGCACCAGCAGTACGATGGTGAACTTGTTGATGCCTTTGTTCATGGACTCGACGAGGTCGGGGTGGTATGCCACGTCGCTGATTTCCTGTCTGAGTTTCAGCCTGGTTGCAATAGCCTCGAGGCTGTCCTTGCTCGTGTAGTTCTCTGCGATTTTCAGTTCTATCTCTGCCATGAAGGGGTTGTATCCCACGAACTCGCCCGGGTCGGTGCCCAGCAGTTCCTTCGCCTCGCGCTGTGCCTCGTCCTTCGACTTGTAGAGCTGCTCTTTCACGAATCCGGACTCGTCGAGCTCGTTCTGGAGGCGTAGCAGCTGGCTGTCGTCAACACCCTCGTTGAGGTAAAGGTTCACCACGACATTCTCTTTCAGATACTTGGATGCTTTCTTCGCACTGATGACGAACAGGACGATGGTGCCCAGCAGCATCAGCACGAATGTGGTGCTCACCAGCGACGTCAGGAACTGAGTACTGAAATAGCCGGTGTATGACGCTTTCTTTTTTCTTCTGCTCATGTATGATGTTTTTTTGTTTTTTTCTGGGGGGGGCCGGATTTTCCGGGTTTTCCGGATATTCCGGGCTTTCCGGGTTTATATGATTTCTGTTCCTTTGAGGGTGGCCGATGAGGACTCAGTGATTCTGACCCTGACGAAGTCTCCGATGTGGTGTGCCCCTCGGTCGAAGACGACCACCTTGTTCTGGCTGGTACGTCCGAAGAGCTGGTCCCTTGACCGCTTGCTCACTCCCTCCACCAGCACCTCGTATTCCTTTCCGATGTCCTTTCGGTAGCTTTCTGCGCTGAGTTCGTTCTGCAGGGCGATCATCTCGTTGAGCCTCTCCAGCTTCACCTCCTCCGGCACGTCGTCGGGCAGGTGGCGTGAAGCGTAAGTTCCCGGACGCTCCGAGTATTTGAACATAAACGCGGAGTCGTAGGCACACTCACGCATGAGCGAGAGGGATGCCTGGTGGTCCTCTTCGGTCTCAGAGTGGTAGCCCACGAAGATGTCGGTGGTAAGGCCGCAGTCGGGGATAATCCGTCTGATGGCCGCCACCCGGTCGAGATACCATTCCCGGGTGTACTTGCGGTTCATGAGTTTCAGTATCCTGTTGCTTCCGCTCTGCACGGGCAGATGGATATGCTTGCAGATGTTCTGGTGGGACGCCATCACCTGAAGGGTATCGTCGCTCATGTCCTTGGGGTGGGAGGTGGTGAAGCGTATGCGCATTTCCGGCACAGCCTCCGCCACGCGTCTGAGCAGTTCCGGGAATCCCACATCTCCCCATTGGTATGAGTTGACGTTCTGTCCGAGCAGCGTCACCTCCTTATATCGCTTGTCGTTGAGGTCGTGAACTTCCGCCAGAATACTCTCGATGTCCCGGCTTCGTTCCCTTCCCCTGGTGTAGGGAACGATGCAGTAGTGGCAGAAGTTGTTGCAGCCCCTCATGATGCTGACGAAGCCGGACACGTGGTTGGCGTGGATGCGTGACGGAATCACGTCCTTGTAGGTCTCGGTGGTGGAAAGTTCTATGTTGATGGCTTTCTCTCCCATCTCTGCGGCGGCGAAGAGGTCGGGCAGAGAGAGGTAGGAGTCCGGCCCTGCCACGAGGTCGGCATGATGCTGATTGATGAGATCATCCTTCACCCTTTCTGCCATGCATCCCACAACGCCGATAATCAGCCTTCTCTCCTTTCGCTTCGTGCGGTATTGATGGAGGGCTTCCAGTCGGTTTATAATCTTGTTTTCGGCGTTCTGTCTGACGGAGCAGGTGTTCAGCAGGATTGCATCTGCGTCCTCCAGCCTGTCGCATGGCTCATAGTCCGCCATTTTCAATATCGATGCAATAACCTCGCTGTCCGCCACGTTCATCTGGCAGCCATAAGTTTCAATCAGCAAATTCTTCATTTATAACAGATTTTCGAAAATCTTTGCAAAGTTACTAAAAAATTACGTGATTTTGATAAAAAATAGTTATCTTTGTAAATATTTTAAGCAAAATTATAGTTTGGACGAGTCAGGATTTCCTTAGTCTGGCTCGTAAGTCACTAAATTGGAAAACTTTAAATTGCTTATACCCAATCAAATCCTTCAAACGTAAATTTCCAGGATATGTTGACACAACAGGAATGTGATATATTGAACGCGAAGATGCACGGCACCATGGTAGAGGCCCTGGGCATCAAGTTTCTTCCTAGCGACGACGACATCGCGCTGGCCGAGATGCCCATCACTGACGCGGCACGCCAGTATTTCGGAATTCTGCATGGAGGTGCCTCACTGACTTTGGCTGAGACGGTGGCGGGTGCTGGCTCTGTCCATCTGACGGGGCTCGACGAGCATGCGCTGGTCTGTGGCACCGAAGTGTCGGGCACACATCTGACGATGTCGGCCACAGAGGGCAAGGTCTACGGAAAGGCCCGGCTGCTGCATGCCGGCAAGTCCACACATGTGTGGAGCGTGGAGATCGTGGGTGAGGACGGTACGGTGATTTCCGTGGAGCGTGTGACGAACCGGATACTTTTTAAGTGAAAAGTATATTTACTTATGCGACAGGAGGATATTGCTGTTTCTTTTGACTATTTAGTGAACATCAGAATAAAATGCTGAAAAGGCTATGAAACGATATTTTATATTGACAGGACTCTTGCTGTTTTTTGTGTGGCATCATGCTTCCGCACAAGGGTATGCGGTGAGCGCGCGCATCGACCGCAAGGAGGTGGTGACGCGTCATAACCCCCAGGTGGATGCGGTGGACACGCTGGCATCGCTCACGGTGGGCAACGGCCATTTCGCCTGCACGGTCGACGCGACCGGGCTTCAGACCTTCCCGCAATATTACTCCGGCGGTATGCCGCTGGGCACGATGAGCGACTGGGGCTGGCACTGCTTCCCGAATCCTGACGGCTACAAGCCCGAGGATGCATGGGTGGAGAAAGATTTCGGAAGGGGCCATAAGGAGGTGTATGCGGCTGAGTTCCGCAATGAGGGCCGCCAGCGCAGCGCGTCGAACTACCTGCGTGCGAACCCCCACCGCCTGCACCTGGGTTGCCTTGGTCTGAATTTCGATGACCCGCAGCGCATGTCGGACGTGAGCCAGACGCTGGACCTCTGGAATGGACTGATTGACAGCCGGTTCCGTTATGACGGCCGCCGTTACCACGTTCAGACGGTGTGCAGTCCGTCCGCCGACATGGTGGCAGCGAAGGTGGAGTCGAGAGGCAAGCTGGAGCTGACCTTCCGCGTGCCTTACCCTACGGGCAGGCATAGCGACGACGGATGCGACTGGGATGCCGGCCGTCCTCAGACGCTGACGCTGAAACGTCATCCCAACGCCGCATGGGTGGATGTATGCATAGACGATACGAGATACCAGGTCCGGATCACGTGGAAAGGAACGGCGACCGCACGTCTTGCCGACAACCATACGGTCGTGGTGAGCGGCCGTCACAAGCTGGAGGTCACCGCGCAGTTCGTGGACTCGACCATGGAGCTGGACAGCCGCCTGGGTCTGAAGCAACGCCAGGCAAAGTCCCGTCGTACAGCACGCCGCACGCCTTACGAGGATGAGGCTGGCGCGCGTCTGCAGCAGCAGCTGGCAGAAGGGGCAGAGCCGAAGCGCGTGGTGTCCACCAATCGCAGCTTTGACGACGTCCGTCAGGAGTCGGCCCGCTTCTGGCAGGCTTACTGGCAGGAAGGGGGCATCGCTGACTTCTCCCGCGTGGACGACCCACGTGCTGCTGAGCTGGAGCGGCGTGTGGTGCTGTCGCAGTACCTGCTGGCTGTGAACGACGGCGGCGACACGCCTCCTCAGGAGACCGGACTCACCTACAACTCGTGGTTCGGGAAATTCCACCTGGAGATGATCTGGTGGCATCAGGCGCAGTTCGCGCTATGGGGACATCCACAGCTGCTGGAGCATTCGCTCGACTGGTATTTCAAGGCTGCACCCGCGGCAAGGGAGATAGCCCGTCGTCAGGGCTTCCAGGGATTGCGGTGGATGAAGATGACCGACCCCGGGGCTGGCGAGGCTCCGTCGAACGTGGGCAGCTACCTGATATGGCAACAACCCCATCTCATCTACCTGGCCGAGCTGCTGTACCGTTGTCAGCAGGATGAGGCTGGCAGACAGCGTATCATACAGAAATACAAGGGTCTCGTGGACGAGACAGCACGGTTCATGGCAGACTTCGCCACCTACGATGCTGCGGGCGACCGCTATGTGCTGAAAGGGTGTATCCCCGCTCAGGAGACGCTGAAAGCCGACTCCACGGTGAATCCGCCACTGGAGCTGAGCTATTGGTATTGGGGGCTGCGCACGGCGCAGACTTGGAAAGAGCGCAGTGGCGAGTCGCGTGTGGGCGAGTGGGACACGGTGGCGGACAAGCTCTCCGCGCGTGCCGTATCGCCGGACTCACTCTACCTTGCTGCGGAGTCTGCACCGGACACCTACACGAACATCCGTTATACGAGCGACCATCCGGCTGTGCTCGGTGCAGTGGGGATGCTGCCTGCGCCCGCAAAGTCTTCTGAGAAGATCATGCGGCGCACGCTGGACTGGGTGCTGGAACATTGGAACTGGGACAAGACCTGGGGATGGGACTACCCGATGGTGGCGATGTGTGCCGCAAGGCTGGGAGAGCCGGAGAAGGCGGTTGACGCGCTGCTGATGGACCGCCGCACGAACACCTATCTGGTCAGCGGACATAACTATCAGGACGGCCGTCTGAGGGTCTATCTCCCTGGCAACGGAGGACTGCTCACCGCCGTGGCGATGATGCTGGCTGGCTGGGACGGTTCGTCTGTGGCCAATCCGGGATTCCCCACAGACTGGGATGTCCGATGGGAAGGCCTGCTGCCGATGCCGTGAAAGAGGGAGATATAAGATGATGAAAAAAGCCATGCCGCAGCATGGCTTTTTTGAGGGGAGGGTTCCGGATATTCCGGATATTCTTGATTTTTATCCTTGCTTGGCTTTGTAAGCCATGGCGTAGAGTTTCATTTGTTTGAGCATGGCGAGCAGGCCGTTGCTGCGGGTGGGGGAGAGGTGTTCCTGCAGTCCGATGTCCTGCATGAAATGGAGGTTGGCGTCAAGGATTTCGTCGGGCGTGTGGTCAGAGAGTACGCGTATGAGCAGGCTGACGAGCCCTTTCACGATGAGTGCGTCGCTCTCTGCGCGGTAGATGATATGTCCCTGTTCGTTGAGTTCGGCAGTCAGCCACACACGGCTCTGGCAGCCGTCGATGAGGTTGCTTTCGTTCTTGTCTTTCTCGTCGAGCGGTTCCTGGTCGTTGCCTAGGTCGATGAGCATCTGATAGCGGTCCATCCAGTCGTCGTAGTCCTGGAATTCCTCTATCACCTCTTGTTGCAGTTCTTCTATTGTCATGGTTTTTCGTTTGTGTTTGAATCGGAGTGCAAAGGTACGGAATTTTGACGAATGATGCAAGAGGGGAGGGAAAAAAGGTTACTTTGGCAATGGCCACCCGACACCAGGAGCGTTCTTCGGCTCTGAACGTTCTGCCACACTGCGAGGGCGGTGGGGTTAGGAAGGAACGACTTTAGCCCCGCCAACTTCTAGTGTGGCAGAACCTGTCTTAACCCTTCTTGCGTTTCTGGTGTCGGGTGGCTATTGCGATAAGATTCTCTGTAGGTTTAGGCTGGATTTTTACGTCGGCTTGCATAGCTTAAGTGCAAGCATGTTCATTTGCTCGAACCTTTGTTTTGTTGGTGTGATTTTAGATGAACTGTATTCAAAAGAAGTGACAAGCAGAATCTTTCCTAAAGCGCACCGTTCGAACAGCTTGCCTGAAGGTTTGAATAAAGGTGGAATCCCGTTGTCAAGGATGATAATGACAGGTGCTCCGGTTTCCAATGCTTTTTCTTTGACAAGTTTTTCGCCAGGGCTGACAAACGGGGAAACTAATATCGCGCCTTGTTGTGTCAGCAATAGATATTGTTGGACCAGTTGCTGGATTTGTTCTTCATTGTTTCGCCTTGAAATTCTGACTGGTATTTTATGTTGAAAGCTTAACAAGTTGAGGTTACCGAATGTTTGTAGTGTTTCACCTTCCCAATTGATGACTCTGAGAGTAAAATAATCCTGGTAAAGATGTCTGATGAGATGTCGTCGTGGGTTGTCGTGAATGTAGTCAATCATCTTTTGTAGTTGACCTTTTCCTGATAGGATTCTGTCGTGGTAGTTATATTCAAACAAAGGTGGCTGGTCTGGGCCGTTGATGACACTGTTATGTTTGTTGCATTCATCAATGAAATTGTAAATTACGCTGTTAAGATGTGTGGGAAGAACTTCTTTGACATTGATGATGAAATGTACATGGTCGGGCATCAATTGCCATGCAGGAGTGCTGATTTGTGGATACGCCCATTTGATATGGGCGATTTGTCTGCTGACTTCCCATCCAATTGGCGTTAGTTTCACTTTGGGGGTGTCTTTGCTGCCAAGTGGAGTTCTAGGGTTGCCGATAACGGTACCCAGTAGCGGCTTCCTTCCAACTGTGGCAAGGGTAATCATGTAGATGCGGGGCTGTGAGTAGTCGTTGAAGAAAGCGCGTTGGTGTTGGTCGTTCATGTTGAGTTGTGAAAATATGAATAGTATGACAAAGGTACGGAATTTTGACGAATGATGCAAGAGTAAGGGGGAGTTACTTTTGCAATGGACACCCGACACCAGGAGCGCTCTTCGGCTCTGACCGTTCTGCCACACTTTGAGGTCTGTGGGGTTAGGAAGGGACAGCTTTAGCCCCGCCGACTTCTAGTGTGGCAGAACCTGTCCTAACCCTTCTTGCGTTTCTGGTGTCGGGTGGCTATTGCGATAAGATTCTCTGTAGGTTTGAATAAAGGTGGCCCCCCGCTTTCGTACAATCCACCTAATCTTCGGACAATATCTGCCTGTCTGTCATGACGATTCTATGTAAATTTGCGAAATTGTTTGACGATATGTCGCTTTTTGCGACTGATTTGTGTGATTTTGTCGCTAAATTGTTGTAACTTTGCTTTTTGGAAGAAACCAAACTGACGAAAATTATATAATAACAAATAAAACTATTAACTACTTAAACAAAAACAATGAAAAAAAATTACTTTTTGTTACTGCTGACGATGGTGATGATGGCTGTCGGTGGCGGTAAGGCGTGGGCGGCTGGTTATACACGTACGCTTACCGAAAATTTAGAAATTAGTGGTTATAAAGTTAATACGCTTTATAATTTTCAGAACAACAACCCAGAAGTGTTGCCTACTTCAGGCGATTTAAGATATCGCGATGGGGGTGTGTGGGGGCTTCATAATTTTGGTTCTGGAACGAGAAGTGGAACGGCTTCAATAACAGTTACTCAGGGCCAATTATTAGTTTTACAGCACTATTCATCATCTGTTATTTCAACTATAAGCTGTGGAACATTGAATGAAACACTAACAGCCTCTACGGGATATCAATGCTATGACATTACTTCAGATGCGTCTTCAGTGACATTTACAATCGGAAGATATGGGGGAATTGTTGCTGCTTTGTTAATGGATGTTGATGCAACTGCGGAGATTGGTTCTTATACTATTAATTATAAGTATAATAACGAGATATTGAAGTCGGATGAAGGTACTGGTGTGGTAGGTACAGAAATTAAGGCCTCTAATCCGCTTATAATTGATGGCGTCAAATATTTTGCAGTTGATGGAGAAACTACTTCTATCACTCTTGCTTCAGGCACAAATCAGCTTGATGTTAATCTACGTATGGCTAACAGTTACAATTATACTGTCAATATTGTTGACGGAAACAATGAAGTGTTAAAAAAAATAGCTGTAGGTACATCTTTTGAAGGTGACGAGGTAACGACTTATTATTCTGAATACATTCTCGCTGGAACCACACTTTATAATATTCCTAATACAAATAATGCATATAAGGTGACATTTGTTCCAGATGCTGACAACTATGTAAAGAACATTGCTGTTGGAGAGAATTCAATAAACGATGTTGTGTTCTATACAGAGGCTGAGGATATAACGGGTGTGAATGTGGCAAATAATTTAGACCGTGCTTCTATGGGACATATGGGATATACGGCTGATGAAACAACATATAAGACTGTGACGACAATAGCTCCAGCTAAATATATTATTTATCTACGAGGAGTTAATGGAAATAGTGCTGCAAGAACGGCTAATTTTAAGATAGGTGATGAGGTTGTGTTCACGGCAAATATTCCTAATGGAATTTGGACGTATACAAATTCAGATGAATTTTGGGTATATGAGGAATCTACTCTGGAATTTGCATGTACAGGTTCTTCTGCATCTGGTGTTGACTGGTTTTATATAGTAAAGACAGAGGATGCCCAGACAACCGGTTACACCATCAACTACCAGTATGAGGGTGAGACCCTTCAGACTGAGACTGGTGACGCTGTCGTTGGCGCTGAGGTGAATGCACAGGAATCTATCACCGTAACCACTGGCGAAGGTGATGAAGCAACTACCCAGACCTATTATGTAGCAGAAAACCAGACTACCTCTATGACAATCGACGCTGATGCTGCCAATAACGTGCTGAATGTGGCACTTCGTTTGCCACTCACAGGAAACGTGGTTATCAATGCCGTTGACGGGGAAGGAAACATCCTGAAGAGCTTCACTGCTGAAGCTACTGAAGGCGGTGATAAGGTGAATGTTTACTACACCCGTGCGGTAGAAGTAGAGGGCGTATATTACACTGTTCCTGCTAAGAACGGAACTGGAGATAACTATGCAATCAAAAAGGCTTATGGCGAAGAACCATCTGAGGTTGTTTACATAATGGATGAGGAAATAGCTTACTACGCAGAGTCTGAGGATATGCCAAAGACCAGAAGCTTCGCTGCTGAGGGCGCTGTTCCAGAACGTGCTTCAGGCGGACACTGGTACAGACCTTATGCTAATTCATACCTTTATACCCCTGAATTAGAAGGTGGTGTGTATACTGTTTATGTAAGTGGAAGAAACTCGGGTAGCTCTGACGCTTCTCTTGGCGTACAGGTACGCTATAGCAATGGTACGCTTGTAGGAGAGGAATCGCTTACTTGGGGTTCTGCTATAAATGCGGAGTTCTCAGTCGAGAACCTGACAGTCCCTGCTGGCGGTGCATCAATCGCTATCGTAAATGGACCATATAACTCTAATGTCGCAGTTGACTACGTCATCCTTTACAAGACCGGTGACGCTCAGACCGAACTCATCACCATCACCTCAGCCGGTGCTGCTACTTACTGCTCTGAGAAAGCGCTTAACTTTGAGGGTTCAGAGGTTAAGGCATACTATCTGACTGTAGACGGCGATGAAATCAATCAGTCAGAAGCCATGGTTGTGCCTGCCAACACCGGAATTTATCTTGAGGGCGCAGAAGGCACCTATGAGATTCCAATCGCAAGTGCTAATGATATAGCAGATAACACTGCAGATGACAATGTGCTGCAAGGTGTGATTGAGGAAACTCAGGTGGACGCTCCTATCTACGTGCTGATGAACGAGAGCAACGTCGTGGGCTTCTACAAAACCAAGAATACATTCACCGTGGGTGCTCACACAGCTTATATCCCGGGCTTTGTCGTACCGACAGGCGTGAAGTCACTGAACTTCGCCGGCAGCGACGATCCAACCACCGGCATCCGCGGTATCAGCAACGATGCAGCAGCCGTTAAGGACGCTGTGATCTACAACCTGGCCGGCCAGCGCGTAACAGCTCCTACGAAGGGCATCTACATCGTGAACGGCAAGAAAGTGATGGTAAAATAAATTAAGTGAAAAGTGAATAGTGAACAGTGAAATGTGTATTTACACAGGCAGACAGACTGCATCCGTATAGGCGGAATGGACAGCACGTCTTTCATGGTTCACTATTCACTTGGAATTTCAATCAATAATATAATAGAAAGAGAAAATGAAAAAGACATATCAGACACCAACTACAGACAGTTCCGTAGGTTATTTCAATCCGCTCTGCCAGATGGGCATCGTCGGCACCACCGAGGCCACAGAGGGTAACCTCGCCAAGGAGCGTGAGGAGGAGGAGCAGGAAGAAGACGAGGCCATCATACAGCTTCTCAAGGACCGTGAAGAGGGCAATACCAGCTCACTCTGGTGATTCCCGACTCATTCTGACTTAGTTTTCCTACGGCAAACATACTGCTCTTACCAGAATACAACTAGCGACGCTCCATGGACGTGATGACTCGTCCATGGAGCGTTGTTCTGCTTGGAGTCAGCTTTCCTTATAGCGCAAAATTTGCGTGATTTTTCTTTTCGCATAGCGAAAAATCACGTGTCAAAAACGGAAAAATCCGGAAAATCAGGCTAGGAAAGGCATGAATCGTACAAATTTCAAATAAATCGTACGATTTTCCTATGTTTCGGGCAGCTGAAAGTCGTAACTTTGCAGCAGAAAAATTTGTTGGTTAAAATATTGTTAGTTAATTAATTGGTTAGTTAGTAAAAACAAATCATTACAGAATAGTTTAGTTATTAGTAAAAAGGTTAGTAGTACTGTTGAACATCCGGTCGTGACTTCTGGATAAGTACTCTAAAAAAGCGGTGGGCAGTGATGTCCGCCGCTTTTTTGATCTGCGGATGTCCCCACGTCTTGCACGCCGCAGTTTCCCTTTTCCGCATCCGTATCAGCCGCTTAAAAAGTAAACAATTCTTAAAAAAAATGTATTTAAGTTATTAAATTATTGTATATGTGAAAAATCAACTATCTTTGCACAGAATTTGATATATCAACACATCTATGAACCGTTTTTTCTCCTATCTGGCCTTTGTGTCGGTAGTTCTCTTCTTGGCCGCCTGCAGCAACTGCGGCGGTGACAAAAACAAAACGCAGCCTCAGACGGAGGCCTATGTCAGCCCGGCCCCGGCATTCAATGTTGACAGCGCCTACCAGTTCCTGAAAGCTCAGTGTGAGTTCGGACCACGAGTGATGAACTCCGAGGCTCACGACCGCTGCGGCGACTACCTGGTCGCCACGTTCAAGCAGTATGGCGCCAACGTGTATGAGCAGCTGGCCGACCTCAAACTCTATGACGGCACACCCATCAAGAACCGAAATATCATCGCTGCCTTCAACGAAGGGGCTACCCGACGAATCATGATCTGCTCACACTGGGACTCACGTCCCTGGGCTGACCACGACGCCGACGAAGCGAACCACAAGACAGCCATCGACGGTGCGAACGACGGTGCGAGCGGTGTGGCGGTGCTGCTGGAGTTGGCACGTCAGTTCTCCCAGAAGATGCCCGCCATCGGGGTGGACCTCGTATGCTTCGACGCAGAGGATTGCGGAACGCCGGAATGGGATAAAGCCGGTCATGACTCCGAGCACACGTGGTGTCTGGGTTCCCAATATTGGGCAGGAAAACATCATAAGGAAGGCTATGTGGCAGACTACGGCATCCTGCTCGACATGGTGGGCGGACCCAACTCCGTCTTCCTCAAGGAGAGCTTCTCCATCCAGATGGCACCTGCTGTGACCGACAAGGTGTGGGCGGCCGGCCAGCGGATCGGTTATGCCAACTATTTCGTCAGCGACATCGCCGGGTTCGTCACCGACGACCACGTGCCCGTCAACCAGTGCGGCATCCCTTGCACCGACGTCATCGCGTCCGACCGCAACAGTGGCGGGTTTTGCCAGACCTGGCACACGATGGGGGACAACGTGCGGAATATCGACCTCAACGTGCTCAAGGCCGTCGGTCAGACCATGATGGAAGTCATCTATACCGAAGAATGACGCATTTCTAGCTATCTAGAACATCTAGAAACTCTAGAACATCTAGAATATCCAGCCCATCTACCTTTCCTCACAACTCTCAACCCGAAAAAACTTTCAACTAATAAAGTAACTCTCTCAACTCATGAAGCTCCTCCATATATT
>FLNV01000206.1_pt1 | contig 36496 bp, 29 predicted proteins | sample 1140351 | NCBI WGS metagenome assembly FLNV01 (sample SAMEA3878207, study PRJEB12797) | bioreactor metagenome | biome: Moose rumen | place: Sweden | collected 2011-10
GTACCTTCCTCCACCTCTCCGGGCAGCGACTTCTTGTCGCGGTAGATGAGGTCGAGGGTCATGGTGGACGCTGATGTCAGCACAAGTGAAGCCAACGTGGACATGGATGCCGACAGTACGAGCAGCACCACGAGGGCGATGAGGATGTCAGGCAGTCCCGAGAGCATGGAGGGCACGACGGAGTCGAAGTCCGACGGCACCATCACGCCGTTTTTCTCCACAAACTGGAGTGAGCCGGAGAACAGGCGTCCGAATCCGCCAAGGAAATAGCATCCGCCTGCTACGATGAAGGCGAAGATAGTGGATATGATCGTACCGCGCTTGATGGCCTTCTCATCGGTGATGGAATAGAATTTTCCCACCATCTGTGGCAGTCCCCATGTGCCGAGGGAGGTAAGCACGACGACACCAAGCAAGTTCCACGGATCTGGTCCGAAAAGGGATCCGAACTGCCCGTTGACCGCCGGATTGGCATCACTGGGCACCGCCGCGATTTTCTCCACAGCAGAAGAAAGTCCTCCCTGCGTGTTGAGCACCGCCGCGATAATGGTGACGATTCCAAAGAGCATGATGATGCCCTGGATGAAGTCGTTGAGCGCGGTGGCCTTATAGCCTCCGAGAATCACATAGACTGCAGTCAGGAGCGACATGATGATCACACAATACTCATAAGGTATTCCGAATCCCATCTCAAAGAGCTTGGAGATGCCTTTGTAGACACCGGCCGTATAGGGAATAAGGAAGACGAATGCGATGATGGAGGCTGCTATACGCAGACCCTGGTTATTGTAACGGGTGCCGAAGAAATCGGGCATGGTGCGCGACTCGATATGCTGGGTCATCAGCTTTGTGCGCCGTCCAAGGATAATCCATGCCAGTAGCGATCCGATGATGGCATTGCCGATGCCAATCCAAGAGGAAGAAAGTCCGTATTTCCATCCGAACTGACCTGCATAGCCCACGAACACAACAGCAGAGAAATAGCTGGTGCCGTAAGCGAAGGCGGTGAGCCACGGGCCGACGGACCGCCCGCCGAGCACGAATCCGTCTACACTTTTTGCCTGCTTGCGGGAATAGATACCCACATAAACGGTGACCGCCAGGAAAATGACAGTCAATAATATCTTGATAAACATGATGAATATTTACTATTTATAAATTTACGATTTACGATTTTTCCATGCGGATGGGAAATTTACGATTTGAAGATTGACGAAATTTCAATGCTTCATCCGTATGGATAAATTTCAAACCTCAAAGTCCTAAAAGGCCACCTGCATCTGTGCCTGCAAGATGTTATAGTCGTTTGGCAGCTTGCTGCCACAGATGGCACGTGTGTACTGTGCCTGGATACGGCATTTCTTGTAGAACCAATACTGGAGTCCCACGGTGAGGTTGGTCTGATCCCATCCCTTGATATCCGTGTTGCGGTTGAATGTCTCGGCGCTGGCCACAAGGTCAACTGCCTGCACCAAGGGCACGCACCCCGTGACATATCCGCCACGGCTGCCCACATCACCGTCCTTACCACCCAGCCATTCAGCACGGATGCTGACGGGACGGGCCTCCTTATATTTTCCCGGTGCATACATTCCGAACTTATACTCAGCACCCACGCTATAGCGGTTGCGCGTATAGTCGTCACCCTCTTTCACGCCCGGATTCCATGCAGCCTCCCCGACAGCATGGCCCTTGCCCAGATAGCCAGATGCGACCACCCGTAGACCGTCAATCGGACGGACCTCGATTTTACCCAGGAGGTCCTTCTGGTTGTTCTTGTCCTGTTTGTTGATCTGACCGCCGTTCATCACCGCAAACTCATAATGCAGCTTGTCGTTCAGCACGTCACCATAAATCATCGCTCCCATGTCGCGTCCGTAGTTCACACCGTTGAGCGGGTCCGGTCCCTCGCCGGCGAGATAGAGCACCGCCTGGGAATAGACGTCAATCAGCTCAAGCTGGGTGGGAGACATCGGATTCTCTAAAGTATAAGAATGTTTGAACTGTCCGATCCGGAAGTTCACCGCTTTGTTGTTTGTTATCCTGTAGTCAGTGTAAAATTCCTGAACCACGCTCGAAAAATCATGCATAAACAGGAAAGACCAGCGGTCGGTGATTCTTGCTTTTGCCCATAAGAGCGTACGTTTCAGGTTGAAGCTGTTTTGTTTCTTTGCGCTAGGGTCGCTCCAGGAATATCCACCCTGCGCATACCCGTTGAGGGTGATTCTGGATGTGAGTTCCTTCATCCAGTCGATGTCACCGGACGTCTGTTGTCCCATTGCAGCAACGCTGCTGAACACCGCCATCAGCACGGCCAGTGTCCGCCATTTCATTGTCTGTTTTTTCATTGCCTTGTCTTGATAATTTAAAGTGTGAATAAATAAAAAATGCTTTTAACAATGCAAAGTTAACAACTTTTAAGGAAATAGCGCAATATTATTGACAAAAAATCAGCATATTCCCCAATTTTATTGAAAAATTGTACGAATATACTGATTTTTGGTTACGATTTGAAAGCCGTCAAGCTGATTTTTCCGGAGATTCCGGACAATCCGGAGATTCCGGGATTTCCAGGCAATCCAGGATGTCTGCTTTCTTAGCTTGCCGCGATGATATTGATGACCGCCACGATGTCGCTGATGTCCACTTTTTTGTCGTTGTTCACGTCAGCGTTGGCATACGTGGCAGTTCCGGCAATCTGGTTGATGATGGCCACGATGTCGCTAATGTCGACCTTACCGTCCTGGTTCACGTCACCTGCTTTTGTTGCGTCAGTCACAGTGAAGGTGTAGGAACAGAGCATTCGGGCGGATTTGATATTCAGCTCAGAGGGATTATAATAGACACTGTAGGTATAGGTCCTGCCTTTCACCAGTTCTTCCACGTGGTATGTCAGGATTTTGTGGGCGTAAGAGTTGACTGACGTGTTCCAATAGACATAAGAAGGAGAGTCATCCCGCTTAATCATGATGTATCCGCTCACCGTGCTGCGGGTGTTGTTGTAAAGGTCGGTCTCCAAGGTGGTGACGGTGTCGTAGACATAGTTCTTTCCGCCGACGGTCTTTGCCTCAGGCGACATGAGCGTTCCCTCCAGCTGTCCGTTGGGTCCCAATGTGATCTGAACGGTGCGTGTTCCCCCGATTTTGTAGAGCATGGCGTTTGAATAAGGCTCAATCACCCAGAAATCAAGCTGGTAGGTGCCCGCCTCTGAGGGTGTGAAGTAGAAGTAAGTCTTGTCATAGGATTTGGGCGGCAGATAGAGGCCCGCATTGGTAGTCTGGCTGCCGTTGGCGAACATGGCCACCACTCCGTTGAAGTTGACGTCGTCACTATTGAGTATCGACGCCTCCACCTCCTGCTGTACGTTGGCATAGCCGTTTCCCGTCAGTTTCGCGTCGAAAGCCGACAAATGGCCTTCGATTGGATAGGCCAGAGTGGATTTCACCGCGTTGTTCGCCACCGTGACCATAACGAAGTTAACGCCGGTTCCGTTGCATGGCTTCCATGTCTTTCCGTCCGTGCTGTAGATGACGCTCACCTTATGCGTGCCGGCCGAGAGATAGGCAGCCAGCATGCTGTTGGTAATGGTAACCTCCGTACCCGTGTTCGCCGCAAAGGAAGAGACAGAATTTGTCGAGGTGAGCTTCTGAACGGTCCCGTCGCTTCCTATTGCTCCTATACCATAATAGAAGTTGAGCGTCTGGTTTGACTTGTTGAAGAAAGTGAAGGAAAGGCGTGAGCTGCTTGCCTGTGCCAGTGTGACGGTAGGCGCGGCAAGAAGCGCGGTCGCAGTCGGCTGCATGCCGATGATCGCCTGCTGGTCCATGGTATAGCCGTCAGGGGTCTTGCTCGACCCAGCCGAGGTGGTTGTGTGAGGATTGAGCACGTTGATCAAATAATAGCCGTCGTATCGTCCACCCCACCCCCAGTTCACATGGTACTTCCCGGTGGCGTCAATGCCGTCAAGGATGAACTGATGGCCGCTGCTGGTGGACGACCCGCTGTAGAGGACTGGCCGTCCGGCCGCCAGCTCGCCATAAATCAACGCAACCCAATCCTCCGCTGTATAATCCATACGGTCAGCAAGATAAGCATTGGGATTGTAGCCGAAATACTCGACCATCGACGTGTACATGGCATGGCTGGATGCCAGTGAGCTGCCGGTGCCGTAGCTCATCTTCGCGGCATAGCCGCAATATTTCATCAGTTTGGCGATGGGCATGGCCCTGTATGAAGACGTGTTCGCCAGGTCAGTCCCGAGATATTCGTCCTGCATATTGTCCCAGTCGAAGGTGGTCACCTCAAGTGATGAGAGGTAGCCGATGCTGGTGTTGGATGTGAATCCCGGAATGGTCTTCTTGGTTGTCTTCGGGTATTTGTAGAAATACATCAGCTGCGCCATAGCGGTGGCCACGCAGCCTGTGTAGCAGTAGTACTTTGTTCCGGTGGAATAGGTGTAAATCGGGCACTGGCAGTTGTAGGCATTGCCTGTGGCACTCACCTCTCCCTGGTTCCACTTGCTCTTTATCATGGGAGAGACGGCCTTGCGGGAGGCCTTGCGGATGGCAAGGGCTGCCTTTGGGTCGTCGGAAGAGGAGAGAATGGCCACCTCCTGCTCCATGTCGTGAAGCATGGCGCGGAAATTATCCGGCAAGTCGGAGGCATCGAACGATCCACTGTCGCAGTAACCCAGCACCTCGTCCACTGCATCCGTCTTCGCCACGAGCACGAACGCCTCATCACCGGCATTCACGGCATAAATCGAGGCGCTTGCATCAGTCACGGTCATTTTGGATGGGTCAATCCGTTCCCTCACCTTATGGGAGCCCCCGTAGTCAGACTTCCTTTCCAAGAGAAATGAAGCGGCTTTCTGTTTCGCTGCCTCAGGGGTTATCATCTGTGCTTGTACCGCAAGAGAGAAAAGAACTGAGAGAAATAAAAAGGAGTAAACTCTGTTCATAAAAATTCTTTTTTAGGAAAAAATGAAAAATCAATCAGTTAGGATAATCCCGCCTTTTTGCAAAGTTACAATTAAGATTGCACAAATACAAATAAAAAGCGCAAAAAAAACGAACCTAAACCATCAAAAATCAGATTCTTGTTGAATTATTTTCCTGAAACCCGCGAAAATTCAGACAAAATATTTGCATAATTCATTTAATTATTCATAAATTTGCTCACGATTACGGAAAATCGAATAAAATCACAAACAGAATCATATAATCAAATGGAATTCAAGAGGGAAGAAAGCACTTTTTCAGAACTATTGAGTTCCGTTTACAAAAAAGGATATGGGAAAAATTAAAAATAAGAAGAATAAACACTACAGAATCACGAGTCTGGATGCCTTGAAAGCTATGCGGAAAGGTAACCGTGAGGCTGAGATGGAGCGGCTTGGTCCCGGATTCCACAGCCATGACCGCGCCCACAAGTCAGACAAGATTTATACGCGAAAGAAAAAGCACAAAGAGCACTATTAACTTTAGGCTCAATGAGGAAGCAGGAACCTTCACAGGAATGTACCAAGAAAATCAAAAGCTGACACCCAACTCGTTATCTCAAGGAAAAATTACAGAAAATTCTATTATAGAAATCCTATAATAGAATTTGTATAATTAAAATATTATCATTAACTTTGCAGTCAGACAATTGTTAATAAAAGGATACCATTTTATGAAGAAAGTGAAAAATCCGTTCATCGTATCAGGAAAGATCGCCCCAGAATATTTCTGTGACCGCAGAGACGAATGTGCCAGGTTCATAAAATCAGTAAAAAACGGAAACAATCTGGTCGTGATTTCACCTCGCCGAATGGGCAAAACAGGACTGATTAATTTCTGCTACCAAAACCAGGAAATAAGCAATGAATACTACACATTCTTTATAGATTTACTCCACACCACCAACTTGAGAGAATTCACCTACTCATTCGGGAAGAAAGTATATGAAAGCATTGCTCCTGCCAGCAAAAAAATGAAGCAACGATTTTTTTCCGTCTTGAAATCCCTAAGCGGACAATTCGGCTTCGACCCGCTTGTGAACGCACCGACATTCAGTATCGAATTAGCTGACGTCCGGCAACCGTCTATCACACTCGACGAGATTTTTCAATATCTTGAGGGAGCAGACAGACCATGCTTGGTCACCTTTGATGAATTCCAACAAATCGCAAAATATCCAGAACAAAACATTGAGGCACTGCTACGCACTTACATTCAGAACTCCGCGAACTGCAATTTTATTTTTGCCGGAAGCGAATACCATATCATGCAGGAGATGTTCCTGTCAGCAGCTCATCCGTTTTACAATAGTACAGACATCTTAGAGCTGAAAGCCATCAATGAGGAAATATACACTGAATTCGTAACGAATCTATTCAACGAACGCAACCGTAAAATAACATCCGACGGTGTTCATACGATTTATGTTCTCTTCAGAGGAAACACCTATGCCATGCAGAAAACCTTCAACGAAGCATATTCCTTGACAGACGAAGGAGAGCTGTGCAGCAAAGGTGTACTGACTGAAGCCGTAGAGAACGTGATTGCATCAAAAGAACCGCTGTTCACAGACATTCTGTCCAACGTACCTGAAAAACAGCGGATGTTGCTCTTTGCCATTGCTCAAGAAAGAGAAGTGACGCAAATCACCTCCCAGCAATTCATCCACAGCCATGGTCTTGTATCATCAAGCGCAAACCAGCATGCTGCCAGAAAACTGTTAGAAAGCAACATCATTACCAAGCTTCATGGAGTCTATTCCATCTCCGAGCCTTTTTTTGAATTATGGATCAATGATGTTTATGGGAAAAAAACGGTCAGGCAAATTATGGAAGAAATATAACTGGCACACACCTATCTATCCAGTATCGGCGTGCAGCCCTCTATGGTATAGGGGTGCTGCTCTGCTTTGACGGAATCAGCCGTTATCCTGAGGACTACAACCGCACCTTTCCGGTTGATGTCCTGTTGGAGGTCAAAAATATAATTGCCGATGGAGTAGAAAATCGGGACACCACGGTAAGACTCAACCCTTTGGAATGTGTGGGGATGATGGCAGACAATCGCATCAGCCCCCGCCTCAACCAGCCGGCGAGCCTCGGTCCGCTGTTTCGGCGTAGGGTCAAGGGTGTGCTCCCTGCCCCAATGAAGGGATAGGATGACGCAGCCACCCGGATGCGCAGCCTTGAGCCCACGTATGCGGTTACAGAGCGAGTCAACCGAAAGGACAGTCGGCGTAGGCCTGTCAGGCAGGTAAGGAAATTGCTCCAACGGCATCTGTACTGAAGAAAGGAGGAAAACCTCTCTTGGCGACGAGGCCAGCAGCAAAGGTTTTGCGGCCGCATGAAGCGTGGAGTCAGCCCCGAACGGAATGATACCCGCTTTTCTTATGTTGCGGGCAGTGCTCATCAGCCCTCTCCTACCCTGATCCACCGAGTGGTTGTTGGCTAGATTCAGGTGGGTGAAACCATGGCGGCGCAGGGCGTCAAGCCATTCCGGCTCTCCCCTGAAGACAAATCGCTTGAACAGAGGAGCACGGATTTTCGTTGCGGGACATTCCAGATTTCCCACAACATAATCAGCCGTTTGCAACAAGGAATCCATCCGCGATGTAAAAAGGCTCTCTATGCCATCAGTCTCGATCTGCCGGCGCACTCCGCGGTCCAGCAGGATATCGCCTGTAAACGCCACAGCCAGCTCTTTCTCCTGCTGTTGAGAAAAAGCTGGCATGGCAAATAGGAATAAAAAGTGAAAAGTGAATAGTAAAAAGTGAAAAGTGTATTTACTTTTGCATTTGGGAGCTGATGCAGCAGCATAACTATCTTTTATTCTGCGGAATGCATCAATTTTATTTATTCTGTCCACTCCCATCTTCACTTGTCAATGATTTTCAATTCTGTTTTACAGAGTCATACTTTTTTAGGTTCTTTAAACTATAAAGCCCCGCATGACCCTTTAAACTTTAAACTTTAAACTAAAGATCAGCATCCAGAGCTGTAGAAGACACGCTCATTGTCCTGTGGCATGTCGTCATTCGGAATCACGATGTCGTTCATCCAGACAGGAGCCCCTTCGTTGGGCATTTCCTCCAGGTCTTTCTGCCATTCCTCGTCAGTCAGTCTGGGGTCGTTGACATCACGCTTGAACTCGCGGTAGGAGAAGACGCCTCCACGGGTGAGGAAAAGCATTCCATCGATCTCCACGACAACGTAAATCTCGTAGGCCGGTCCGACCGCCTCATAAAGCACGGAAGGGTTCGGGTTATTGTCGCCGTTGGATGTGAGGACATCCGCCACGAGTGCCACCTTCTTGTCAGCCCCTTCCACATAGTCCCATGCTTCCACAGGATTTTCGTTGTTAAGATTGAGCATGTTGAGCGTGAGATACTCGAAGTTTGCGCCCGTCACCTCAATCTGGTTGTATTCTTCCTCCGTAAGTTTCTCTCCTTTCAGTTCCTTCTCACTGACATTCAGGAAGAACTGACCATATTCCAACATCTTCTCGGTGATTTCTTCTATCTGTTCGTTCTCGATGCCGAAGCGCTTGAACGTGGCAGACGTTTCCTTCATGAGTTCGCAGGCCTTCTTCCAGAACTTCACGTTCGGCTCCACATATCCCTTCACAATCGGTTCGGGGACTTCTCCGCCGCCACATTCCGCCATGACGGGCTGCTTGCCGTAAAGGATAGCGTCATGCTTCAGCTCTGCCCATGAGGCAAGTGCGGCATTCAGGTTCTTCTTGTCCCACGCCATCCCCTGCATGAAATACGGGTAGCGGCTGTCGCCCTTCGTCATCTCCATGAGTGTGCTCACCCACTTGTTGGACACCGTCGCATTCCAGTCAATGGTAGCCATACGCCCTTTCATGCGCTTCAGGTTCGGAGTGAACCCCTCCCAGCGTTGAGCTTCCTTCAGCTCGTCGATGAGAATTTTCTCGGCAGCCGGATTGCCCATGGCGGCAAAGTAGTCAAGTCCTTTCGACGCATCCCGCTTTGTGACTTTGTTTTCCACGTCAACCATCTCCTGCAACACCTCAGCATCAGGGAAATACCGCTGCGGCATGAGGTTCAGCTTGTGCTCGCTCGAGCGGAGGAACTTGGGCTTGATTCGCGTCTGCTTTTCTGCCAGTTCTTCCACCTGCTTGCGGAAGGTATCATACTTCGTCTGGTCCGTAAGCAAAGTCTTCACTGTCAACCCGTTCTGCTTCATCAGGTTCTGTACCTGCAGCAGGCTCACGTTGTCCTGTTCGCCCATCAGGAACGTGATGGGATCGACCAGGCGGTTGTACTCACCGTTCATCCCCTTCTTGTCCATCAGCTCGGCAATGAGAGCCGCACGCTGCAGCTGCTCAGGTTTGTCCGTACCAAATGGAACGGTCTGCACCCACATCATGGAGCGGAAATAGCGTTTGAGTTGATCATTGCGGGTGTAATGTCCGCGCGGACGGAAAAGGTTATACATGAATTTCACTTTCGTATACCCAAGGAATTCTGAGAAGTTCTGCTCTTCAGCCTTCACATTTTCCACCTCCAGTTTAGCATCCTCCATATATGCCGGATCGATGCCTGAGACAGGCTTGTCGGTGAGCAACGACACCGCCACGGCGAAATAGGCAGCGTTCCATTTCGCCAGCTCCTGCACCTGCGGATCTGTATTCTCGGCCGTCTCCTGTATGAACAGCTGCTTCATCGCCTCACAGAAGCCAAGCAGTCGGTCGCTCAGGTCGCTCTCCTCTGCCAGCCTGAGCAGCGAGTCGAAGTAGATATGGAAGGCCTGCAGATAGAGGTCGGTGGTGATGAAACTCGGGAAGTCATGGTAGTCGTTGTTCTCGTAAATTTGGAACAGCTGGTCGTATTTGTCCTGCACGATGGCGAATCCGTTCTGACCGAGTTTGGACATCAAGCTTTTGGCGAAGAACTCCATCTGATAGTCGTTGACAATATTGTCGGTATTCACTTTCTGTCCGGCTGCCACCTTGAAGTTCTGCTTGAGCAGCTCTGCCTCACGAGCCTTGATGCGGTTGACGAGCTTGATTTCATCGGGAGTGAGTTTCACCGGAATCTCCTTCCGGCCGTTCTCGCCTCCGGCCGCGTATTCTTTCTCCAGATGGGCATACATCTTGTCCCAGTACCATGAGGTCTCCTCGAAAATTGAACGTAGCTCCGCACTCATGAAGAGATAGCCATGACGGGCGGACATGGCGTTACGCAGCACGCGGAGCTCACTGAGCGACAGGTTGGAGATATCCATATTGGAGTTCACCTTGCCATTGAGTTTCTCCACGTCAATGTTGCCCTTGCCTGGCAGGATCACGCTCTTCTTCTGCTGGGCAAAAGCTGCCACAGAGAAAAGAACTAAACTTAAAACAACAAAAAATCGTTTCATAAGCAGTTGTTGGTTTTAAAGGTTTGTTATTATATGGTTTGATCTAGGGAATCTAGAATGTCTATAAAAATCTAGTAATCCGTGTCCTGCCCTTCAAATGCTCTTCGTCCTTCCTCCTCGGATACATCCTCGATAATGAACTTCTCGAACCGGAGGCCGAATCGGCCAAGCGAGAAATCAGCCACGGCATACCGTTCTCCGTTCATCTGCATAAGGCAGCGGATTGTTTTGTCTTTCGCCCTGAAGTCCACGAGTCGGCGTCCGATGCGTGACCCCCGCCATAGCGTGCGGATATACCCCTCATAGTTCTTGAGGATGAAGAGTCTACGGTCGGGTTCGGCAAAGAAGCGTGTGGACTTGACCACCCCGACGAGCGCCTCCTCCTTCCCGTCGCCGTTGAGGTCGGCCGTACAGAATCGGTAGACCTGGTATGGGAGTTCAAGCGTGTCGGTCTGTTCTGCTGAGGAAAGAATGAGCAGGGAGAGGCTGTCGTGGACATTGACGAGCTGAAACCGCTGTGCCAGGGCAGCCCCTCCTGTAGTCAGGCTTATCAGAATGCAAAGAACGAGTCGCATAGGATTCTGCCGGCAATTTGCCGGTCTTTGAATATTTCGGATTAGTTGCTTCCGGCAATGATATTGATAACGGCTACGATATCCGAGATATCGACCTTCTTATCCTCATTGACATCGGCGTTCTCGTATGTGGCAGTTCCGGCAATCTGGTTGATGATGGCCACAATGTCGGAGATATCCACCTTTCCGTCCAGGTTCACGTCTCCCTTCAGGAGGGCTTTCTCAGGCAGGAGTTCCGCCATCTTGGAAGCCGGGATAATGATGTAGCGCTGCTTGGTGCCGCCCTTGTCGCTGTAGTCGAAGTTGGCGATTGCAGCCGAACCATAGCCCATACGCTCCACAAGGGCATTCAGCTGCATTGACTTGTCGGCACTGTCATGCCAGGTGAACCAGTAGCTCGGGAGTGTGAGCTTCGTGTCGTTGACAGTGAAGGTGATGTCGTTGCGGCCGGGCATCAGCTGGAAGTTCTCGGTGGTGCTTGGCTTTGTCGTACTCTTCAGCGTGACATTGGAACCAGTGGCGGAATGGGTGAGATATTTTCCGGTAGCCGCATTTTTGAATCTGTAATAGCCTTGTGCCGGTACGTATTCAATATTCCACCTCACAGAGTCGGTCAGCATCTCGCGGTTATCCACCTTCTTCCATCCGATGGCCATGGCTGCACGCTGATAGACGAGTCCCTCGCCGAGTCCGCGCTCTGCGTCCTCACACATGATGCAGTACTCCTGCTCATCGTCGAAGTTGAACGTGTATCCTGGTACTCCGTTGGAATAGCCGGTAGTCGGGCAGAGTCCGTCAACATAGAGGGAATACAGAAGGGCGCATCCGCCTATGTACTGTGCAGGTGTGTGCTTGTCCTTGTCCGCTCCGTTCACGAACCAGTCGTAGCTGATGCCAGGGCCGGTTCCCCATCCGTGTACACCGTCTCCGGTCATGAACACAGCCTCGTCAGTGGTGTTCTCAAGGAAGTGGAGGGTCTTGTTCGCCCAGCTGCCCAGCCATTTGCCGTATGTGGTGTTGGCTCGGGTGTCGGAACAGTTGTACCACCGCCAGTGGGTACCCACTCCCACTCCGTGTCCGGTCTCATGTATGACAGTACCGATGGCCTGGTTTCCGGCGTTCGGTCCGATGCGCATGTAGCCGCCATAGCTGCAGTCTGCAGTAGGCGTCTGTGCGCCGTAATGTCCGCTGAGGGTGAAGCCCTTGATGGCAGTCCATTCGTTCAGGTAGTCCATCGTCTCCTGGATGGCGGTCCGGCAGCGGTTGTTGGCAGCCTCGTCGGGAGCGCCGTTGTCCCAGGTGCCCACGCATGAGCCCTTCGGAAGTGTCACCACCTTGATCACGTCGCCGTAGCCAACGGCATAGGTGTTGGTGATGGCATAGGCCCGGGCATAATAGACGGATGCCGGCTCCATGCCCTTCACGTGGAAGAGCATTCCTTTCTGGCTGTAGTAGTCGGTCTCACGATGGTCGGCGATGGTCGGTTCTTTCTCCGTGCTCCAGCAGATGCCGCGCTCCTTATAGGAGCCGCTGCCGAATGTGGCACGGATGAGTCCGCCGTGTGCGGCCGGGATCATGAAGTCCGTAATCGTGGTGACTTTTGGCGCCGTTCCTGATCCGTTAGCCACATAGAAAAGCAGCTCAGCAGTTTCCAGCGCTTCTATCGCATCGGCAAAATCCTGGTTGCCGAGCGTACCGTTGTTCATCAGGACCTTGGCTTGTCTGATGGCAGTCATAAAGTCGGCAGCCCCCTCTTTCGTCTCATCGTATGCAGTCTCCGCCTTGTCGATGGCAGCCTGCAGGGTGTCGTATTGTGCTTTTGACAGTCTTCCCTGCTCAATCACGGTCTGGAGCGCATAAGCTAGGAGCGGATCAAATGCCTGCTCGCCGTTCAGCACCTTCTCCGCCTCCGCAATATCGATTTGGAGGCTTTCCCGGGCATAGTCAGAGATATGCGAGGAAGCCAGTTCCTTTGCCACATCGGTGAGGCGGCCGAGCTCTGCGAGCACGTCGGCATCAGACAGATAGCCCACCTGGTAAAGGCGGAAGTTGTCGGTGCAAATCCAGTTTCCGGTGGCATCATCTGCCCTGAATCCGATTTCCACCATTCCTGCTATACAGTTGAAGCTGACGGTGTAGTCATCAGGTGTATAGACGGGTGTCTGTATATCGCCGGCATAGACATATGCTCCTGTGTTTTTCTTCGTCGTGTTGCTCTGAGTGTAGTTCTGAGCTGCCACCACCAGCTTGTATTTTCCGTTAGGAAGGTTAATTCTCTGGTTGACAAGTCCCCACCCCACGCTTCCTGAGGCAGTCCATTTCTCCAGATAGGTTGTACCGTGTTTCTTCTTGAACGAGGTGTTGGTCTGTGTTGTCAAGCCTCCGACAGCCCATCCGTTTGCAGAGTCCTCGAAGTCCGGGTTGACAATCAGGTCAGTGCAGTCAAACGGGTTCTCCTCGCTTGCATTCGCCTTTCTGTAATCCACAACAGCTTGCTGGAGGGCCTTGTCCTCCTGAACCAGCGTGATCACGTCAGCCGATGTGTCCTCTGCCACTGCCTGGGCATGGTCAATGGCCGCTTTCAGCGTTGCAGCCTCATTGCCGCTTCCGTCGCCATAATAGCTGTTGGCAAACTCGATTGTGGGCAGCAAGTTTATGTTAGCTGCCAGTATTTGCACATAGTCAATCACCAGGTTTGCGGAGCTGCCCGATCCGACATTGGCCAGTGCCTTGTAGCCAATCTGGATTTTTCCAGTTGTAGTCTTGTCAAGGGTGAACGTGATTTGGTCGAGTGTCCATTTCGACGAAGGATAGCTGCTCACCTTTGATTTTACGGTTGTACCAGAAGAGGGAATCCAAGCCAGCAGGGACGTTCCAGCCGTTGCGGTGAAGCCGTTATAGGTAGGCACGTTGATGATGTATTCACCAGCGGGGAGCGTCACATCCTGATAATACTTCATCTCTTCGCCCCATCCGGTGGACAGGGCCAGTCCGCCGCCGGCTTCGCCGTCATAGCCCGCAGCCGGTACGCTTCCGCTGTTGAACACCCCTTTGAATCCGAACTCATACACTCCGGTGACAGTGTAATCCATCGTGAAGTCCTGTGTCCAGCCTTCGATGGCCTTGATTTCCTGTGCCACATTCTGTGAGCTGGATTCGTGATAATTGAATTTGGTGTCAAACCCGTAGTTTTCAAGAAAATACTGACTGACATCGGTCTGCGCCGTCGCGGCCAGACTCATCATCAGCATCATGATTAAAATAAAGGTTTTCTTTTGCATATAGTCCAGTTTTTGTTAGTTAAAAGCAATTCCGTTTGGTCTGTTTTGCTCACCTGAGCATAGTTTCCACAAAATTAGGAAAAAATTTCGCACACACCAAAGAAAAAAACAAAAAAAAGAGGATATGTCATGAATTAACAAATCCCCTTGTTTGAAAGTTTCCGATGAACTCAGATTTTATGACAGCCTGGCTAGCACTTCCTTGATGCGGCGCATCGCCTCGATGATGTTCTCGTCGCTGGTGGCGTAGCTCATGCGGAAGCACTCAGGCGATCCGAAGGCGTCACCTCCCACGGTGGCCACATGTCCTACCTCAAGCAGGTACATGGCGAAGTCCGTTGAGTTGTTGATGGTTCGGTTGCCGTCGCTCTTTCCGAAGTAAGACGAACATTTCGGGAAGAGATAGAAGGCTCCCTGCGGGTCGTTCACCTCGATCCCCGGTATGTCCTTGGCCAGCTTGACGATGAGGTTCTTGCGGCGCTCAAAGGCCTGACGCATCTCCTCCACGCATTCCTGAGGTCCGTTCCATGCAGCTTCCGCTGCTTTCTGGCTGACGGAGCATGGGCCGCTCGTGTATTGTCCCTGCAGTTTGTTGCAGCCCTTCACAATCCACTCCGGTGCGGCGATGAAGCCGATACGCCAGCCGGTCATCGCATAAGCCTTGCTCACTCCGTTGATAATGACCACGCGGTCCTTGATATCGTCGAACTGAGCCATGGATGCATGACTGCCCACATAGTTGATATGCTCATAAATCTCGTCTGCCACGACGATGACACGCTCGTGCTTCAGCAGCACATTCTTCAGTCCTTCTAGCTCCTCCTTGCTGTAGACGGAGCCGGTAGGGTTGGAAGGAGAGCAGAGGATGAGCGCACGGGTCTTGGGTGTGATGGCAGCCTCCAGCTGCTCCGGAGTGATTTTGAAGTCCTGCTCAATCTTGGCCTCCACATACACCGGTGTACCTTCTGCCAGCAGCACCATCTGAGGATAGCTCACCCAGTAAGGAGCAGGGATAATCACCTCGTCGCCTGCGTTCACGATAGCCATGATGGTGTTGCATACTGACTGCTTCGCACCGTTTGACGTCAAAATCTGAGAAGGCGCATAGTCTAAGCCGTTCTCCGTCTTGAGCTTCCTCACGATGGCCTCCTTCAAAGAAGGATAGCCGGGAACCGGGCTGTAGCGGGTCCAGTTCTCCTCCACTGCCTTGATGGCGGCAGCCTTGATGTGGTCTGGGGTGTTGAAGTCGGGCTCACCGACACTCATGTTGATCACGTCAACGCCCTGGGCTTTCAGCTCACTGCTTTTCTGCGACATCGCAAGGGTGGCTGAGGATGCCAAGCGGTTCAAACGGTCTGATAAATTCTGCATTGTTTATTGAGTTTAGAGTTTAGAGTTTTAGAGTTTAGAGTTGGTCGGACAGGTCGGACCAGTCAGACTTGTCGGACTCGTCGGACAGGTCAGACTCGTCGGACAGGTCGGACAGGTCAGACAGGCCTGGAATCAGAAGTCATGCTAGTCCCTTGCCCTACCGAGGAAACGTAGGAGATAGAGGAAGAGGTTGATGAAGTCCAGATATAGAGTTAGGGCCCCAAGCACAGCCAGCTTCTGTGTCGTGTCGTTCACCTCGTCGCCATAGGCCAGGAACATGTTCTTGATTTTCTGAGAGTCATATGCCGTAAGTCCTGCAAACAGGAGCACGCCTACGATGGAGATACCGAACTCCAGTCCTGAGCTCTTCACGAAGATATTGACCACTGAAGCGATGATAACCCCGACGAGTGCGAACAGCAGGAACTTGCCCATCGTGGAGAGGTCTTTCTTGGTGAAATAGCCAATCAGCGCAAGCCCGGCAAAGGCGCCTGCGGTGATGAAGAAGGTTGTGGCGATTGAGCTTTCCGTATAGACCAGGAATATCACGGACATGGTCAGTCCGTTAACCACGGAATAGATGACGAACATGATAGCCGCCGTAGTGAAGGACAGCTTGTTGATGGCTGCAGAGAGTCCGATGACGAGCCCAAGCTCGATAATAGCGAGCACCCAGAAGACAGCCTGGTTGGAGAAGAGCATCTCCATCATCGTATAGCTGTTGGAGACTCCGTAAGCCACGAGGCCGGTCACGGCAAGGGCAAGTGTCATCCACACATATACTTTTCTCATGAGCACACCGAAGGCGGTTGCCGCCGTCTGTGCATCCGCAGGGGCATAAGGGGTGTAGCCCTGCTGGCCGTATGCAGACTGGCCATACTGTGAGCCATACTGCTGCTGGCCGTTCTGATAATTCTGATAGTTGTTGTAGTTGTTCATAAGTCCGATTTTATTAAAAGATTTTTAATATTCTCTATTTTTTCCCTGAGATTCCGGAGGTTCCGAATATTCCGGGGGGCTTATTTATTGAAGTGGAGGATATGCCCCATTCGCTCCTGCTTGGTGTGGAGGTAGCGCTCATTGTATTTGTTCGGTGTGACCTCAATCGGCACGTTCTCCACGATTTCAAGGCCATATCCCTCCAGTCCCACGCGTTTGACCGGGTTATTCGTGAGAAGTTTAATTTTCCCCACTCCCAGCTCACGCAAGATTTGTGCGCCCACGCCATAGTCGCGGAGGTCGGGGTCGAATCCGAGGTGGATGTTGGCGTCAACTGTGTCGAGTCCCTGCTCCTGCAGCTTGTAGGCTGCAATCTTATTCATGAGCCCGATGCCGCGCCCTTCCTGAAGCAGATAGACCACCACGCCCTTTCCTTCTTTCTCAATAAGTTGCATGGAACGGTGGAGCTGCTCTCCGCAGTCGCAGCGTTTCGACCCGAAGATGTCGCCTGTGGCACAGCTGGAGTGCATACGCACGAGCACCGGCTCATCCGGTCCCCAAGTACCTTTGAAGATAGCCACATGTTCCAGTCCGTTGCTCTTCTGGCGGAAGGGGATGATTCGGAAATGGCCGTATTCGGTGGGCAGGTCTGCCTCCTCTCCTTTCTCCACGAGCGACTCGCGCTGAAGGCGGTAAGCGATGATATCCTTGATTTGGATAAGTCTGATTCCCAGCTCCTCAGATTTCCTGACCAGCTCTGGCATACGTGCCATCGTGCCGTCAGGATTGAGGATTTCGATGAGTGCAGCCGCAGGACGTAGTCCGGCCAGACGTGCCAGGTCGATGGCAGCCTCTGTGTGTCCGGCACGGCGCAGCACGCCGTTGTCCTGCGCATAGAGCGGGTTGATGTGTCCCGGGCGGCCGAAGGTCTTAGGAGTGGAAGCCGGGTCGGCCAGGGCCTGGATGGTGGCAGCACGGTCATGGGCGGACACACCGGTTGTGCATCCCTCCAGCTTGTCGACCGTCACGGTGAACGGGGTGCCAAGCATTGACGTGTTCTCCTCCACCTGATGGGAAAGTTCCAATTCGCGGGCACGGCTTGTCGTGATCGGCGCACAAAGCACGCCCCTGCCCTCACGCAGCATGAAATTCACCTTTTCCGGGGTGATGGTCTCGGCGGCCGTGATGAAGTCTCCCTCATTCTCACGGTCCTCGTCATCCACGACGATGACGAACTTTCCCTGACGGAAATCGTCAATCGCCTGTTCTATCGTAGCAAATATTTTTTTATCCATTTGTGCAAAGTTAGTGAAAAGTTCGGACTTTATCGACCGATATATCAAGTATTTTTTATTTTTTTAAACACTGATTACGAAATATCATATGCCAGCCACACGGAATGAGCTTTAGGGATTACATTTTCGGGGTAGCTTCCGCTTCCAGCTCGGCACACCGACGGGCAATGGACTTCGCCGTGTTCATCACGGTCTTGAGCTCCCGGCTCAGACGCCTGCGGAACCGGCTGATGCGGAAAAGGAAGAACACTCCGGCCGGGAAGAAATAGCCGACTGCCTTGTTCCATTTCTCTGACTTGAACGGCGCGATATGGGCACTGGGGTCAAGGATGGGGAACACGTTCAGATGATTCAGCACATAGCGGTCCTTGCTGTTCGACAGCTCTTCCACACAGTGCTCCAACTTCTGGCTGATGGCTGCCACCTCGTCCTCCTGTCCTCCCTTGAAAAACAGCTTGATATAGTTCGGGAAGCGGTTGAGGTGCTTCGTACGACGGTACTCCTGTGCCATGTCGGCAATAGAAAGGAGTTCCTCGCCCATCGCGCCGTACTGAGGGTCGCTGATGATGACCTCCTTGCGGTAGATATTCCGCTTGGTCTTGATGCCGAACACCTTGCGGAAGAAGTTGCGGTAGGTGTCGATATTGAAGACGACGGAGTCGTTGTTCGACTTGATCGTGAGGTAATAGGCGATGGGTGCCAACACGATTGTGCTGAACCACATGCCGATCCATGGCGGAATGGTTCCGGCCGATGCCAGGTTGGACCCGAAGGAGTTGACGATGTAATAGAACAGGAAGATGACGACCGCCACGACCACCGGCATACCCATTCCTCCTTTACGGATGATCGCTCCGAGGGGTGCGCCGATGAAGAAGAAGACGAGGCATGACAGTGCGAGGGTGATTTTCTGCCAGAACTGGATTTTATGCATACGTAGGTCGCGCTTGATGGCTTTCATCATCTCAGCACGGAACTCCATGTCGCTGGCAGCCAGCGACACCTTCTGCAATGCGTTGTGGACAACCTGTGCCTGACGCCCCTCTTTCATCGTAGAGAAGAGTGAATCGGCATCCACAAGCGTCAGCTTCGCCCTCTCCTCAAGCAGTTTTGCTGCCTCAGCCTGATGTGCGGTATAGAGGGAGTCTTCCTGCTTCCGCTCCCGGTCCAGCTTGCGCTTCTCTGCCTCCTTGTCCAAGGTTTTGACCGGCTTTACAGAGTCTGTCCTGGCAGAGTCAGTCAAGAATGCGCTATGAGGCCGCTTTTCACGCACACCTAACACAGCAAGTTGCTCACGTTCCACCAGGCGGTTGCGGCGGTGGATGAAATTCAGCTGTGCTTTCGTGAATCCGCTGACCATCAGTGTCCCGCGCTTCATGTCGTCATAATATGCCAGGGCGGTGCTGTCCACATACTCCTGCAGAGAGTCCACACCTTCCAGCAGGCTTCCCATGCTCTTCGTCTTCGCGTTCTGCGAGAAGTCATTGTCCGTCATGGAGAAGTCGGTGCTGAAATCGATGATGAAATGCTTGTCAACGAATGTCTCACGCCGGTAGGGAACATTGTTGGTCGCCATCGCGTTGGTGCGCAGGTTCTCAAACTGCTCGCCGCTATAGAGATGCAGCAGCAGGTGCTCCTTGTCGGCCGATGTCTCCAGCAGGGCGGAGTCGGCCAGAATGATATGGGCATTGGCCGCACCCTCGCTGAGCTCATAGATAATCACCTCATAGAGCATACCGGTCTTCGGGTCTTTCTCCTTGACGTAAAGGTTCACCCCGTCAATGCCGTCGTAGAAAGCCCCCTCCGGAATGTCGATGGTGGGAGAGGTCTGGCGTACGGAATAGAGCATCTGGAAAAGCATCTTCTGGGCGTAAGGCGCGGCATAGTCCTGGAAATAATAGGAGACACCGGTCATGATGACCATAAAGACAGCGATAGGCCGCATGATACGCACAAGCGGAATGCCCGCCGCCTTCATCGCCAGCAGCTCGAGTCTCTCGCCCATGTTGCCGAAGGAGATGAGCGAGGCAAGGAGGATAGCAAGAGGAAGCGCCAGGGAAACGAGGGTTTCTCCCGCATAGAAGAAGAACTTCGCCAGCACGTCCATCTCGAGGCCTTTGCCCACGAGATCGTCGACATACTTCCACAGAAACTGCATCATCAATATGAATATACTGATGACGAATGTGCCCACAAACAGTGTGAGGAAGTTCTTCAATACGTATTTGTCTATCTTCTTGAGCATAATTCCGTGCAAAGTTACGAAAAAAAGATGACAATTGACGAATTATTAAAGTGAATAGTGAAAAGTGGAAAGTGAAAAGTGTGTTTACAGCAGCTGACTGGCCGTGTTCAGACGACTGCATGGCAAATTAGGGGAACATTATAATCACGATTGTGCTTATACGCCCCCCATGAGATGATTCCGGCGGATATGGAGTTTAGGGTTTCAGGTCAAACGGGTCGGCGTCGTCGAGCACGGGGAATTTCTTGCGGAAAGCCATGAGTTTCTCCATGACGATGGTGGCGACGGAAATGCATGGTTCGTTGTCGGTGGTCTCAGCCAGGACGGTGCCGTAAGGGCTGACGATGGAGGTTCCGCCGTTGTAATGGCACATCTCATCGTCCCCGATGCGGTTGACTCCCACGACAAAGCATTGGTTCTCAATGGCACGGGCTTTCAGCAGCACGTCCCACACCTGGCGGCGGCTCTCGGGCCAGTTGGCCACATAGACGGCCATGTCATAGTCCTTGCGGTTACGGGAAAAGACCGGGAAGCGGAGGTCATAGCACACCTGCAACAGTATGCGCACCCCGCGCCATTCCACGACCGTACGCTGACGGCCATGTATGTAATGTTCTGTCTCTCCACCGTAGGAGAAGAGATGGTGCTTGTCGTAGACGGAGAAGGTTCCGTCAGGCTTCACGAAATACATGCGGTTGAAATACGCCCCTTTTTCCTCGACTGCCACGCTTGCGCAAATGGCGGCATCGGTTGATTTCGACTTCTCAATCATCCAGCGTAGAGATTCGCCGTGACACTCGGCGTATTTCTCCGGCTGCATGACAAAGCCGGTTGAAAACATCTCAGGCAGCACATAAAGGTCAACGCGCCCCGCATGGTCAATCTGATAATCTGCGTTGCGGATATTCTGTTGGGAATCACCCCAGACAATATCCATTTGAATAACTGCAATCTTCATGTTTTTCTAGAATTAACAATTTAGGATTTATAGAGTGTTGTCGGACTGGTCGGACATGTCAGACCTGTCGGACTTGTCGGACTTGTCGGACATGTCAGACTGGTCAGACTGGTCGGACTTGTGTAAAAAAAAGCAATGCACAAACCTGCACATTGCTTTTTATGATGGGAAGAGCGGATTACTTACGTGTCACGTATGAGCCGTCGCGCGTGTCAATCTCAATCATGTCGCCTTCGTTGATGAACAGCGGAACACGAACCTTCGCGCCAGTCTCCACGGTAGCGGGCTTAGTGGCGTTTGTGGCGGTGTCGCCCTTCAGTCCAGGCTCAGTGTAGGTCACCTTCAGCACAACCTTCACAGGAATCTCGACAGTAAGGATGGTGTCAGTGGCTGAGTCGATGGAAGCCATCACGTTCTCACCCTCCTTCAGGAAGTCAACGCCTTCAATCACGTCCTTGTTGATATTCACCTGCTCAAAAGTCTCATTGTTCATGAATACGAGGTCGTCCCCCTCTTTGTAGAGATACTGGAACTGACGGTGGTCAACCTGGACATCCTCCAACTTAGCCGTCACGATCCATGTGCGCTCCAGCACGCGGCCGTCCTGCACGTCGCGCAGCTTCGTGCGCATCACTGTATTACCCTTACCTGGCTTCACGTGCAAGAAGTCGATGACTACATAAATACGACCGTCAAGACGTAAGCAAACATTTTTCTTAATGTCACCTGCTAACATATTAGCTTCTTTTTTTAATTATTAATAAGTTTCGATTTCGATTGCGATATTATTCAAATTCTTCACCCGATTGTAAAATCTAAGCACCAAATTTTGTGCAAAATTACATTTTTTTCATAAAATGACAAAAAAAGTGACTCAAAAAGGGCATAACTTTTTGTTATTTTACATAAAATCACTAATTTTGCAACTCATTTCGGTGTTGTAAACGGCAATCCGATGAAAAAAGGGTTGTATTTCATCGTGGTTTGCACAGCTTTCAACATCATAAGAATCAACAGAAACAAGAACAAATTAAATAGTAAGAACAATGAAAAGAACATTCCAACCTCACAATCGCAAGAGAGTGAACAAGCACGGATTCCGTGAGCGTATGAGCTCCAAAAACGGCCGCAAGGTTCTTTCTAGCCGTCGCAAGAAGGGTCGCAAGAAGCTGAGCGTTTCAAGCGAGCATCACGGAAAATAATGTCCGTTTAAGTGACATTATCAATACGGGCGCAACATCATCTGTGTTGCGCCCGTATTGTGTTTCAAAAAATCCAGAATATCCAGAGAATCCAGAAAAATCACTTCGCTGTGGTCCTGGTGGACCGCACCTCATGATGATAGGAGCGGTAGCCGTCGACAGGGATTTCCTCATCGGGCTCTTCCAGCTCGCCTTCCCTCGGCAGCTGAAAACAAAGATATTTGATGGAGAAACCTCGCTCCAGCCACATCTGCTCGTAGTAGGTCTGGATTTCGCGCAGCGACGGACCCTCACAGCCGGCATCTTCCTTTCCGTACAAGTCATCGGTGGAGGCCATCACCGGCAGGTGGTTTCGCTCGGCCATCAGGCTGGTGTAGGTATACAGGAACGGAGAGTCGGTTTTCAGGCGGATTAATCCTCCGTCGGCAAGCATCTGGCGGTAGCGCTGCATGAAGAAGGTGCTGGTCAGCCGCTTCGTGGCTTTCTTCATCTGGGGGTCGGAGAAGGTCAGCCATATCTCGCTTACCTCGTCCTGGCCGAAGAACTCATGGATGAACTCGATGCTGGTACGGAGGAACCCCACGTTCTTCAGACCCTCTTTCAGTGCGGTCTGGGCTCCATGCCACATACGTGCTCCCTTGATATCCACTCCGATGAAGTTCTTGTCAGGATAGCGTCGGGCAAGACCCACGGTGTACTCTCCCCTGCCGCAGCCCAGCTCGAGCACGATGGGATTTCCGTTATGGAAGAAATCGGAATTCCAGTGTCCCTTCATGGCAAACCCCTCCTGCCTCAACACCCAGAACGGGCATTGAACAACAAGAGGGTTCTGCTCCATCTCAGCGAATTTTGCCAGTTTTCCTTTTCCCATATGATGTTCTCAGTTTTCTGTTTTCTGAGCTATGCGGACTCCTCCATATAAGGAGTAACATCACTCTAAACTTTAAACTATAAACTCTCAACTATTCTATCACCACCATGGTCCAGCCGTGCTTGTCTTCCTCGATGCCGTACTGGATGCCACGCAGATGTTCGAAAAGCTTGCGGCTCACGGGTCCCGGCTCCTCTCCGAAGTCATAACGCTTGCCGGTCTCCAGGTCGTCGATATAGGAAATCGGAGAAATGACGGCAGCTGTTCCGCATGCGCCGGCCTCTTCGAAGGTGGACAGTTCTTCCTCCGGTATCTGACGGCGTTCCACCTTCAGTCCGAAGTCCTCAGCCAGCTGCATCAGACTCTTGTTGGTGATGGAAGGAAGGATGGAGGTGGATTTCGGCGTCACATAGGTGTTGTCCTTGATTCCGAAGAAGTTGGCGGCTCCACACTCGTCGATATATTTCTTTTCCTTGGCATCGAGATAGAACTCGCAGGCATATCCTTTGTCGTGTGCCTTCTTGTTGGCAAGCAGTGACGCAGCATAGTTGCCTCCTACCTTATATATACCTGTGCCCAGTGGCGCAGATCGGTCATGCTCACGGATAATCACATAGGGGTTGGACGCGAATCCGCCCTTGAAGTAAGGTCCTACCGGTGTGACGAGTATCAGGAAGAGATATTCCTGAGAAGGGTGTACGCCCACCTGTGCGCTGGTACCAATCATCAGCGGTCGTACATAGAGTGTTGCCCCGCTCTCGTATGGAGGAATGAACCTCTCGTTGAGCCGCACCACCTTCTTCACCATCTCAATAAAGAGCTCGGTCGGCACCTCCGGCATGAGGATTCCACGGCAAGTGGATTGAAGCCGGGCGGCATTCTCGTCGGGACGGAACACCCTGACCTTGCCGTCAGGGCAGCGGTATGCCTTCAATCCCTCAAATGCCTCCTGGCCATAGTGAAGGCAGGTGGCGGCCATATGTAGAGGGATGGTCTCCTCGCTGCATACTTCAATCTCACCCCATTTACCATCGCGGTAGTAGCACCGCACATTGTAATCTGTCTTGTGATAGCCGAACCCCAGGTTCGACCAGTCCATCAATTCTGCCATAATAACTGTGTTTTTTATTGTGTCATTTGTAATTTGAAAGCAAAATTACAAAAAAAACTATAATTTCGTGCGTTTTTGTCAGAGAAATTTCATTATTTCATAAAAAGTGACAATTTTTCATGCAGCAGAGACGTGCCATGGCGCGTCTTCATACTTTTCCCATTGCGGATAAAAATACGAAGACATGCCACGGCACGCTTTATAGAGGGTGTTTTGTCAGAAGATGCGCAACTGCGCGTCTCTACTTAGTGGTCTCTCACCGGGAAATTGAAATATGTCTGCGGATAGGGCTGGTTGTCGAGGGTGAAATGCCACCACTCATTGGCGTAGTTGGTGAATCCATGCTTCTCCATCACCCGCTTGAGCATCATGCGGTTCTTGTTGTGCGTCTTGTTGACGTTTCCACCCGGATAGGCGCCCATATATGCAGTGTGGGAAGGTGGTCCGAAATAGTCGAAATGGCTGCCCATGTCCACTTCCTTCTTCGTGTCCTTATAGCAGATGGTCAAGTCGACCGTGCTGCCCTTGCTATGTCCGGACTTACGGGCGATGTAGCGGGGAAACAAGTTACGCTTCTCTATCGTAGGGTAATAGTCCTTCTTGTTCTGCTGGTCCGGACCTTTAGCCCAGCTGACGAAAAAGTCGACGGCGCTCTGCGGACGGTACGCGTCGAAGATTTTGATGACGTAGCCCATCTGTCTCAGTTCGTCGGCTGCTTCTTTCAACTTCTTGGCAGCCTGCTTCGACAGGATGGCTGCATTATCCTGGTACCCGGCTACTTTTCCGCCCGTAAAGTTGTTGGTGGAAGCATAGCGGATGTCCTCAATCAAGTCGGACACATAGTCCCTGACCAGCACGAAGCCCGCATGGGGCTCAAACCCCTGTGCGCCGGCCGTCATGCAGAGGACAGCCAGCAGCATTACGCAGAAAATCCTTCTCATAGTCATTCAGCCTCAAGGAGTTCGAACTTGAATTGTTGTTTGGTGCGTGTGTTGGTGAACGTACCGGAGAAATTGATGCCACGGGTAGAGAAATAGCCTTTGAACGTGCCGGTATGGCGCCCCTGCGGGCTGATTTCCTTCACGGTCATCTGGCTGCCCGCCATGGCATTCTCATTGCTTACCATCACCAGTGTGAACTTACTTGCCGGACGGTCTTTGTAGTAATAGTAGCCACATTTCTCGCCGGGATCAGCCGTGCAGTTGATATGCATGAACACCTTGTATGGTCCGATGTTGCCGGCCAGGTCTTCCCACACGGGTTCCTGCTGCCCTGCCGGATAGCCTCCGAAGGAAGTCAGCACGGCAAACAAGGATGTCAGCAGCACAAGAGTGGCCATTGCATGAAATCCAGTTTTCTTCATTTTCCTTTCTTATGTTTTTACGAGACACCTATAGAAGCATCTCAGATGATTTACATAGATATGCAGACGCGCCACGACGCGTCTCTACTCTCAATAGATGCGGTCATAATATACATAGCCCAGGAACCTCCTGCCACGGTCATATACTTTCAACCAGTTGGAGGATCCAGCCGAGTAATAGACATAGGTGCCCACATCCAGTCGCCCGACGATGGCATAGTTCGTACCTGGTCCTTTGCGGATATTCACGTAGCCGTCTTTCGGGTCGGTGATATAGCCCGACATAAGGTTACGTACAGGCGCGCCATCGCTCGGGCTGTTGGGATTGACCCGAACTATGCGGCTCGTGCTCATATAGCCCATGTACGTGCCGCTCTTTGCTCCGGAATACACTTTGCTCCACCCGTTTCCCTGAGGTGTATAGTAAAGGTATTCTCCTGAGTTGTAGCGGCGCACAATCGGATAACTGGTGGAAGGACCACGCCGGATGTTGGTATAGCCGTCAGGATCAGAAACACGGCCATAATACTTCTGCGCACCGACTGTGAGTGCGGAAACCATCATTAGGATTGCAAAAACAGCTCTTTTCATAATACCAAGGTTTTAAAGGGTTTGTAATATTTATATGCAAATATAGTCTTTTTAATTTGAATCCACAAAAAATATAAAAAAAATTTGGGAATTCGAGTTCAAAAACAGTCATCTGCATAAAAAATTCTTCATTTATTAGTTTGATTAATCAGGAACGCTCAGGATAAACACATATCTTTAATCTATCGTAGTATATAAATCCAATAAATTTTGGCTGTGTACCGTCCCACGCAGGTTCATACAGTTTCCACCACTTACCATTAGTCTTCTTATAAAAGAATCTCCCACTGTCTTTGGGATTGTCAAAATATTCCTCTCTGTGGTCGAAACACCATTCTGCGGTATGCACTTTTCTCACAATAGGGTAATTTTTTCCAGGTCCTTTCCTTACATTCACATAATCGTCAATAGGGTCAATTATATCACCAACATAATATCCGCTGAATTTCACAATAGAAGGAGGATATTCCGTTAAGTATTCAAGATCAACCCGAATATTGCCATTTCTCGATTTTTGGTACATTACTCCTTCACCTTTCACACCATCTTTGCAATTACGTGTAAAAAAACCGAAATAGGTAGTTTGGGCACTGATGGTAATTGTCATCATTACAAACACCAGTTTCATCAAAATTCGTTTCATAAGCATTCCGTTTAATTATTAGTAAATAGTTTAGTTTCTAATTCTACTACAAGTTTTAGAGTTCTTCTCATAATTAGTCTCGGTAATAGTATCGTAAAAGATGAGAAACGTTAAATACGTGAACAACAAAATAACATGCAGAACAGTTACCATTGGCTTGAATACCACTATTTGTCAACAACTTGAAAGTTGAAATAGCTGTTTGGGTAGGGCTGATGGTTGAGCGTATAATGCCACCATTCATTCGCATAGTTGGTGAATCCATGTCTTTCCATAACTCGTTTGAGCATCATGCGATTTTTGTTGTGCGTGTTGTTGACTGTTCCACCTGGGTAGTTTCCCGTGAATGCTGTATGGGATGGAGGACCGAAATAGTCGAAATGGCTTCCCATGTCAACTTCTTCTTTTGTCTCTTTATCGCAGATAGTCATGTCAACCGTACTACCTTTGCTGTGTCCTGACTTTCTGGCAATGTATCTTGGAAAAAGGTTGTTTTTCGCGATGGTTGGGTAATAGTCTTTCTTATTTTTTTGGTCTGCCCCTTGCGCCCATTTCACAAAGTGGTTTACGGCACTTTGTGGTCTGTAGGCATCATATATTTTTATCACGTATCCCATGGACCGGAATTCGTCTGCAGCCTCTTTGAGCCGTTGTGCTGCCTGCCTTGTCAGTATTGCCGCATTTGCCTGATACCCGTTCACTTTTTCTCCCATGAAATTATTGGTTGTGAAATAACGGATATCCTCGATTACGTCGGGTATATAATCTCTGACCAAGACAAAACCAGAATGTGGCTCAAATTTCCTGACAGGTTGGTTTTCCGGATCGGCTATTTGATTTTTGTCGTTGGCTGCTGCTGATTCTTCGTCATCCTTTTTGTCTTTATATGCCTGTGTAGAATTACTTTTGCTGTTGTGTATGTTCGCCTTTGCTGTTGTGTCAACGGAAATTGAGTCGCGGCCAAGCCCAGTCTGTTCTGCGACTTGCCTTTTTTTACAATTCACTGCAATGACAGCTGTCAATATTATAAGTACGTAAAGGGCAAAACGTCTGTTCTGTTTTTTCTTCATAATCTTTTGCTTTTGTTTATATTAAGTTGATTTACAATGTGTCATTCAAATCCGAATGCTGTTCTCAATGGCTCTACATTCTGTATGTCATTTGCAGCCAACGAGGTGAGACCAACAGGATAATCATTTGTGCAATCTCTGGAAATTGAATATTTTCCTTCATACTTGTTATAAATGATTTTGTCGAAAGTTCCTGCGCCGAAAGTGTAAAGAATTGTTCCCTTGAACGCAGGATTGGCCTTATTCAGTCTGTTGTAAAGACATTCCACAACTCCTTTTGTGAAATTGTAGCGGTAGCAGTCCAATAAGGCTTCGTTTTCAATCAGTCCTCCTTCATACATTTTTTCGTACATCACGATGATTTCCGGAATGGAGTCACGGTTAATATCATGAACGTAATAAACTCTTCCCATACGGTATGCACTAAAACCAAGGTCGTCCGTATAGGCGTGGAGGTCTGATGCATTGACAAGGAATTCGTTCAAGGCATTGTATGCTGTCCTCTTTCTTTGCAACTTGTACTTCATCATTTTTTTCTTGTCACTTTCTTCTCTTGCAATTTTGTCCATTTTTTGTCTGTATGAGTTGTTTTCATTGGCGATAGAATCATTTTTGTGGATAATGTCGTCGTATTTACTTTCCCGCGACATCATAAAATAAACCATTCCTCCAATTAGAACCAGCAATATAGCGATTACGGACAATAATAGTGTTTTGCTGATGTTTCCGTTTTTGTCTGTGGTATGCTTTCCTTGTTCAATTTGTGAATTCTTTCCGTCAATTTCTTTTCCGCCTTGTCTGCTTGGCATAACATTTTCCACCATTGTATTGTCGTTTGTCGAATTGGAATCAATAATAATCCCACATTTAGGGCAGATCATGGCGTTTGGCATCAGTGAGAATCCGCATGAAGGGCATCTGTTTGTTTCCATTTTTGTATTTGTTTAATAGGTCTATGAATTATTTCAGTAGATTAAATAATAGCATACCGGCTCGTATTACAGACTCACCTGTTTTATTGCCATATTGGCCTCTGGATGAGTTCTCGATTCTTTCGTTCATCATATGCAAAATATTTTCATTGGAATAGGGGCTGTCTGTGTTGTCTTCGTGATGTGGTTCCGCATTTCTAACAGCCATTAGTGCCATTTTTGTTCGGGAAATTGGATATTTTAAAGCGTTAAAGTATTGCTTTATGATTGATGATATTTCAGTATCTACGGCATAAGCCAGTATCTCCTTTTTTTCTTTTTTTGAAGGCGGCATATGCCATTGTGCGGCGAGAAGCAGTGCTAAATGGTTGGAGAGTTGGTGTTTTCTTGTGTCGTTATCTTCCATGCTGTCCATAGCCAGTTTGACATCCTCTACATCACCGGACTTTAACAATAAATAGAATACAAAAGTCTCCATCATTGATTTGACTTTATCCCTATATTCACTGATTATGATTGGCTGCAAATCAAATAATAAGTCGTAGTCATAGGGACTGTTGCACATTAAAGCTGATGGAGCCATGATAAAGAACTGGTTGTCTGTAGTAACGCTCTCAACCGGCCTTTCCATATTCTTGAAACTAAACAAGACCTTGCTGTTATTGAGTAAGGCTTGATGATACTTTGATTCAAAAACAATATGGTTGTCATTTCTATCTTTCAGTTGAACGTATTCTTTTTCGATATTGACAACAACTTCATAATTCTTTATATCGTCAGCCTCCCTCATGAAAAAATGATATTCTTGAGCGAAAGTGCTGTTGATAAAAAATGTGAATAGAACGAAAAGAAAAAATATTGCTCTCATTTTTTTATCATGTGGTTATAGTTATTCTGGTTAATCTAAATAGTCAAAACACCTGTTCTTTCCCGATTTTAAAAGAATGTCTCGTTTTCGGATGCCTGCTCAAGTTTTTTCTGCATTGCTTCTTTCTTGCTCTCTGTCTGATTTTGGGGGAAGGAAGTTGCAGAGGAAGACTCACCTTCTGAATAGCCAGGAACACCGTCTTGCTGAACTGTCTCGTTGTGGTTATTCTGAGGTGTTATTTTATTTTCTTTTTCCTTTGGTTGAATAGCACCTGGTGTATTGGAGTTTGGGACTGTGGGGTTCACGCTTTCCTGCCGCTTTTCTCCTGACAAAGTGGAAGCCTTCTTATCGTCAGTTATGCTCGCATTGTCCGAATATCTTTCATCATATTTTCTTTCAGCAAGAGCGTGCATATGCTGTTTTATTTCTGTTTCTTGATCGTTCTGTGCGAAATCGCCATATGTATTGAAATACTGGTCTTGATAGTAGGGTTCTTCTTCAGCCTCGTATGTCTTTTGCCTATGGTAATCACGATGGGGCTGTGCTGGTTGTTGGATTACTTCATCTTTTGGTGACTGGTGCTTATCTACAATGTCTTTGTTTGCTCCAATTTGTTTTTTATTCTTTCTTTCGGAATGATTTATGACGCTCCCCTTGCTTGTTTTTTTCTTATGTGTTGCCTCATCTTTTGGAGGAGCCAATAACAATACGGATAGTATGATAAAGCATAATGTTGCTATAATTATTGCTATGTATGCCTTGTTCTTCGTTTTCTTGTTTCTTTCCTTGTGCGCAGAAGAGTCCGATTCTATATCTTGTCGTTTCTTGTTTTCTAAGAAGTTCTGAGAATTATTGTTTCTTTCACGGCTTATATAATTCCGTAAAGCCTCAATGCTTTGTGGACGCATGGAAACTTGTGGCGACATCAGCCATTTTATCAGCATAACCATATGCCTTGAGATACCGGGAGGAATGGAGAAGGCTTCATCTCCAAGTTCAAATATTTCCTTCGAAGAAGGGGGTGTCTTCTTTGTGATGCAGTAGTATATGGAAGCCCCCAGTGCGTAAAAGTCAGTCCAGGGACCCCATTGGTCTGCTATTCCGTTGATTTGTTCTGGTGGAGCATAGCGGTTTGTAAAAGTCATGAGTTTTGAAGATGTGCTCTCATCAGAACTGGATACGATTTGTTTGCTGGCTCCGAAGTCAATTAATACACAGTTTCCGTTGCTTGCCATCATGATATTGGCAGGCTTTATGTCCATGTGCAGGATGTTGGAAGCATGAATTGCATCTAACGCATCGATTACCTGTGAGAGAACAATCTCCATCTGACTTTCTGCCAATGGATGAGTCCTTTTGTCCACTAGTTCCTTGAGCGAATATCCCTCAATGAAATCCATAGAATAATATGCCGTCTCATTCTCCTCAAACAAGTCATAAACCTTTACGATATGCTTGCTGTCCAGTAATTTAAGACGCCGAGCCTCTTTTTTGAACTTTTGTTTTTGTGAAGAAGCCAATGCCATATCCTCTTTATTTTTCAACACTACAGTGCAACCGTCTTCTTTTCTGGTCATGATATCTTTCATGAAGAATTCTTTTACCACACATTTTTTATCCGTTTTGAGATTGGTGACAAGGTATGTGTTGCCAAATCCGCCTGAAGCCAGATGGCCATCCACTCTATATGTTCCGTTTAGGAGATTACCTTCTAAAAGCATGTTTGAAGCTATGTGATGCATATATGTTGTGCTTTTGTTGCAAGTTTGTGAATGTGTAGGGGAAAGACTACGGTGATTTATTCAATTGTTTAAGATTGAAATATCATAATGTTTTGCTTTCTATTTGATTCTGACGGTTGCGTTGATTCCCGGAGTTCTAAGATTATTTAGGGAAATCAAAGTCGTAACCGTTCCATTTGAAGATTTTGTTTTCTATTTTTATGTCTTTTCCGACGACAGGAATAACTGCTCCGAACTCATATTCGATTTCAGCCGCATAAACAATTGGCTTGAATTTCTCTGTGAGGCCACTTTCTGCTGACATTTTTTTTGTTTTTGGGTCATAGTCAAAGAATAAGAATTTAAAACTATCCGGGCCGCAATTGCAATCATCTTTTAAGTAACTGACAAGACTGATGCAAATCAGAACGTGTTGGTTGTTGCGGTTCCATATCACACATTCTATGACATTGTTCGAGCTCCAGACACTGCAATATCCTTTTTTCATGTCCACTTTATAAAACTCATCTTCCGTCCAAGTGTAGCCGAGATAATCTGTAAACGTGCGCATGAAATCCACAACGCTTGGTCTGCCGCTTCTTGAAATGGCCTTTACATTTTGTGGTGTCCACATTTTTGTGATATATTCCTCTTCTGATGTATATACATTGAAATCTTTGCCATTCCATATATATATGCAGAGCTCTCCATATTCTCCTTTGCTCATATCGAATGTTGAGAATCCATATTTATTATACAAGCTGCCTCGCTTGTCTTTATACTTGTCTGTGAGCTCAGCGTCTAATGCTAACTCTTTTGTTTGGGGATTATAATCATAAAAACACCATGACCAGTCTCCATGGATACTGCCATAAAGGAAGGGGATTAATAGGTGGCCGTTCTTACGATTCCACACTGCACAAAATATGTGGTCGTCTCCCATCCTGTTTCCAGCAGAGCAGTATCCATGGTCCACATCATATATTTGTTCATAATGCTCTCCGCCTTGTTCTATTTGATCTTTATTGATGGCATAGTGATTCATGATGGTGTTCATGAAGTCAATAACCGTGGGCGATAGTTCTGTTTCCATAACTTGCGTAGTCCAATTATTACGTAAATAGCTGAAACGAGATTCATTGTCCATAACGCTGGAGGATTCTGTAGGGGTATCATCGTATGAGTTGGACTCCTCCGGCATACTGTCGCTTTTGATTTCGGAAGCGTTTTCTGTTTGACTGCAAGTCGTTGAGCTGTCTGCTACTCTTGCCTTTTCATTCTTGCATGAGATGGTCAGCAAGAAGCTTAATGTAAGAACTGCGATTGGGAAGAAGCTGATGTCAGTTCTGTTTTTTTTGTGCTGATGATTCATGTTGCTGTCTATTTTAATATTTCTCTATATGAAGTGAATTTGATGGCCAGTGCATAAATTGGCACAAAAAAAGAGCGGGAACCACTTCGTGCCAGTTTCTTCACGGAGGCTCTCGCATAGCCTGAATCCCAGAAATCAGCAGAAGCGATTCACGCCCAATCGAGGGACGTGAACTATCACTTCGCTGTATTATGGGGGATTCATTTCTATTTGCGAGATTTCCGTGAATCCACATTACAGCGTGACGTTCATATCACTTTTTTCTAACTTTATGTCTTTTCGTCTGCAAAAATAGGGAATTTCTTACAAACTCACAAACATTTAAGCTAAAAAAATGGGCGTGAATCGCAATTATTTTCAATATGTTTAATTGTAATGCTGTTGCAAAATGACGTTGGAGGTTGTTGAATTTTTCTTTGCTTCCATAATTCTTGATCTTAAAAAGTCAGTAAAATAGATAAATCGATGCAAAGATAGGCATAGGGTGTGAAAAAACAACGCAGAGGTTTTGCCCAATATAAAAAAAAGTTCGCCCCGATACGTCTTATATATCCCCACGAACTGGCGTGAATTAATCCTCTTGCAGAGATAATGAAGATGGAAAATTTGAGATGACTGATATTCTGGACGAAAAAGAAGGATAAAAATCCCATTTATATGGTTAATCTGGGTAAAAAAAGAATGTGCTTATCAAAAAACACATCCTCTTTTATATGTTCCTTTTTTGAAACCTGTCAAAAAGCGGAACACTATTTGTCGTCGTAATGCCCGTATGCGGTGAGCACGAGCACAACGACTTCCGTATCGTGGATTTCATATATCAGCCGATGTTTTTTGGTGATCCTTCGGCTCCACTGTCCGCTGCAGTTACCTTTCAATGGCTCGGGTTTTCCCGTACCGGTACGTGGATGATCCATCAATTCTTCAAGAAGCTTGCCGAGCTTTATGAAAGCCTTTGGCTCTTCTCGTTTAAGACGTTGCATATCCAGCTTCGCCTCGTCTGTGTAGTCGAGTTTATACATAGTATTTAAAGGCTACTCAGAAATTCGCTAAGCGCTTCTTTGGTTTCAATTCTGTGTACTTTTCCTGAGCGGGCTTGTTCTAATGACTTGTCCACCCGTGCATAAAACTCTTCCCTGCTCATCAGGGTCGGGTCGGCTTGCTTCCTTTGAGTAGCTAATTTTTTCACGTATTTCAAAACCTTTGCCATCAGCGTGTCGTCATCTGCTATATCGCCTAATGAGCGGAACAATTCCGCGGTAATCTGTGATGTTGCCATATTTCATATATATTTTATTGATTGCAAAGTTACAAAAAAAATATAAATTAACGTGAGTTCGGTATAAGAAAAGTATTAATGAGTTAGGTTCTACAAGAAATTGTGTGGGTAGGATGATTTTTTCTTCTTTTTTCCAAAATCGTCTCACGATTTTCTTTTTCGCCTTCTCATCCGTATGGCTTTTTATTCCTTTTTTTAAATCATGACGATTTCTTTTTTTCTTCCTTTTTATTTTTTATCTACGTTCCCTAACTACCCACACCAAATCTAGTAGTACCCATCTATCAGCCGGTGCTTTCTTGTGATCCTTCGGCTCCACTGTCCGCTGCGGTCACGTTTTATTTCAAATTGTAGATAAATCACTGAATGCAAGCGGTTTGCAATTCATACGAATTTCTGAAAACACCTCATTTCTATTCTTCAAGCGTGATTCCCATCAGTCCGATGACGACATCGTTGGAGAGACACACCAGCCTCAGCAAGCGGAGAGGCTTGTTGGAGTCAAGAGGCATCTTCAGAATCTGGGCAGCACCATCGGGGATTCCCATCCCGGCGGCTATAGGTGTGGAGGCGTCCGTGAGGTCGGAAGTATGCACGCCACTCCCGTCGTCCTCCACGTTCAGTTCGGCTTTCAAATGGCGCGAGGTGAAGCCGGAGCCGAGATGGACACGATAGGGATGGAGAGGGGCTGACCGGAAAGCATGGTCGTCGTAATAGTAGTCCTGCTCGATGGGACACCAGTTCACGGGATTCTCCAGATGGAGCGTGTCGCAGCTTCCGTCGACATATTCCATAACCACCAGCCCGTTGTCAATCCGGCTCTGCATGTTGTTGGTCGTCCCGGCCATGAGCAGATAGGCGTAAGAGGCGTTGCCAGAGAGGGGCACGGAGGCAGAGTCGGGGTAGTTATCCCAAAGCGAGGTGAACACCACGTTATGTCCGTTTTTCGGCAGCAGGAAACGAAGTCCGCAGCGTGTGTCGAACAGTCCGTCCGCCGTGATGGCGCTCCGTAGCCCCTCATCGTTGATTTTGGCTTTCAGGTCGGGCACACACCAATCGCCCATACCCTGCACGGGGATTTCCAGTGTTGTGTAGGGCGAGCGCGGTGTGAGGTATTGCTGTTCAAAGATGTCTGACACATTCGAGTTGTACATTCCCTCGAGCGAAACATAGCGGTGACATAGCTGTGCGTCAGGGGTGATATCGTCCAGCCCCATAGAGTGCATGAATTTGGGATCGTCCATCTGCTGACGGCCTGCATAACGGATATTGCTGTCGCCTGTATCCGGTTTCGCTCCGCGATGGATGCGGATGGTCTGCCGACGCGCTGCTGTGCCGGTCGCTTCAGTCCATTCTCCACCACCAAGACTCTGTCGCACAACAATCTTAAGCGGATTTCTGAATTGCTGTTCCACTTCATAGACGTCGTCCCCGCCCTCGCGGTGAAAACGATAAGAAAGATAGGGTGTGCGCACTGATGCCTCCTCCCAGCTGTCGGGGAAGGCCGGTTGCAGCACGCAAAGTCCGTCGAGCGCCTGCGGCCGGATGCCGAACAGCCCGTTGACGATGGCGCGGGCCGTGATGCCCACGTTGTCGCCAAAATCACGGTAAGCTTCCTGTCGGGCTGCGTCGTAATAGCTGATTTGTCCGAAGTTGCCAGGCGACTGTCCCAGGTACATCTCATCGATCAGATCGCTCTTCAGCAGACGGAATCCCATGTCGTTACGGCCGGCCAGCATATAGGCCAATGCCATGTTCGCCACCTCCTCATGCGCCACGTTATTCGTGCTCCACACGTAGGGCATCCAGTCGGTGGTGCTGAGCGTGAAATAGCCACATGGCAGGAATTCAGGCAGACTTCCGCTCAGTCCCAGCTTGCTCAGCGCTGCCGTGTCCACGGCATAGTCTATGGGGATATGGGGCAGGCATTCGTCCACATAGCGTGTGGCGAGAAATGCCTGACGGCCGTCGCAGGCGCCACAGTCGATGGGGGTATAGATGGTCCATAGCGCAGCACTGCGATGGAGACGTTTCTTTCCCATGAAATCTTGGAATTCAGCCCAGTGTCCTTCTTCGTCCATCCAGAGGCGGCCGTTCATCGCCCGTAGGATTTGGTCTGCCTCGCGGGCATAAGGTGCAGGGTCCTCGTTAAGGATTTCCGCCAGCCGCGCCGCCAGCCGGTTGGCACGGTAATTATATGCCGAGCTGTGGGTGACCGCACCGCTGTTGTAATAGAGAGCGTCGGAGGCCCAGATGCAGCAGTAGGCATCGTAAAGATGGTCGCCATCAGGGTCGAAATTCCGCTTCTCCCACTCGAGATGGAGTTTCATCTTGGGCCAGAACGCCCGGATGAAGGCGGTGTCGCAATCGTGCTGCAGATGCCACAGCAGCTCGTCGATGTAGTTGAGGTTCATGTCGTAGTGGT
>FLNV01000207.1_pt1 | contig 36451 bp, 20 predicted proteins | sample 1140351 | NCBI WGS metagenome assembly FLNV01 (sample SAMEA3878207, study PRJEB12797) | bioreactor metagenome | biome: Moose rumen | place: Sweden | collected 2011-10
AGTGCAAACGTCTGTGCTGACATTAGCAGCTCCCCAACCAGCATCGGCTACGGTAGTACGGAATACAAACGAAGCTGCCGCACAGTTAAAGCAGGAGCATCCTGACAGGTTCTTGTTTTGTGCTGCTTTGCCATTGCCGGATGTCGATGCGGCGATTCGTGAGGCCGTCTATGCGCTCGACACACTGAAGGCTGACGGCATCAAGCTGGCAACGAACGTTCAGGGCCAGTATCTTGGCGCGCCGGAATTGGACACTCTATTCGCTGTGCTCAATGAGCGCAAGGCCGTGGTGATACTGCATCCCCACCGGCCTGAGCCGGTCAATCCTCAGGTGATGCAGCAGACACCGCTCGCCATGCAGGAATATCTCTCTGAGACCACCCGTGCCGTATCGAACATGATTAGTCGCAACGTGCTTGCCCGCTATTCAAATGTCAAAGTGGTTGTGCCTCATTGCGGGGCCTATCTGCCGCTGTCGGTTCCTCGTATGAAATCGCTGGCTCCCGTGATGCAGGCTAATAAGATGGTTGGCAATATTGACTGGGACGCAAACCTTGCAGCTCTCTATTATGACTTGGCTGGTGCTCACTCGCCTGAGGTGATTCGTATGCTGCTCACCATCACCACGCCCGACCATCTGCTCTATGGCTCTGACTATCCCTATGTGGCTCCACAGGTGCTGACACAAAGCCTTCAGCGTATGAGGCAGTATCTCGCAGCTGAGCCAGACCTTGCACCTTTCCGTGAGATGATACTTCACAAGAACGCAGAGTGGCTGATGGGGAGGGCGCAGACAAAGGCAGATGTAAATACCAATGGTGGAAATATGATCTGCCGGCTGGCTGAGATTGAGGTATATCCTGAGCATCTTGCTGAATATTTGTCGTATGCCAATGAGGTCGACCGTCTGAGTGTGGAGCGTGAGCCTGGTGTTGTCTGTCTCTTTCCGATGCAGAGTGCCGAGGACTCCACGAAGATCCGCATCCTCGAAATCTATGCCTCTGAGCAGGCCTACCAACAACATCTGAAGACCGACCACTTCCTGCGATACAAGCAGGGAACGCTGCATATGGTGAAGAGCTTGAACTTGCCCACCATGCTGCCGCTCGACCCCGATGCAATGAGGCTGATATTCAAAAAACAGCGATAGAATAATTCGATATAATATGACTATACAAGAATTCAGAGATTACATGGCATCAGGCAAGCCTGTCATCGGCGGCTCTGATGTCCACATGATGTTCCATCAGTTGTCGCAAGAGGCGCTGAAGATCACGGCGGAAATTAATGGGAGTTATCACACACCGGAGCAACTGCACAGCTTGTTGGAGCAGCTGTGGGGGCGTGATGTACCCAAGACTGTAGGTATGTTCCCACCTTTCCATACAGATTGTGGAAAGAACACCGTTGTTGGCGAACATGTTTTCATCAACATGGGCTGCAAGTTCCAGGACCAAGGGGGCATCACCATCGATGAGGGTGCGCTTGTCGGTCATAATGTAGTGCTCGCAACCATCAACCACGACCTTGACCCTGCCAGACGCCAGAGCATGACGTATGCGCCCATCCATATCGGAAAGAACGTGTGGATTGGAGCCAATGCCACAGTTCTTGCAGGAGTGACGATAGGCGATGGAGCCGTTGTGGCAGCTGGTGCTGTGGTGACAAAGGACGTGGAGCCGAACACGATTGTTGGTGGTGTGCCTGCTAAGCTTATCAAAAAGATTGATGTCTCAAAATGAAAAAGTAAGTGTGATTTCCACGAATCTGCCCAGAGGGACGAATAAGAACATTCAAATGAAGAAATAAGTACATAACGGGTTGGGCGATATATGGAACGGCTTGAGTTATATGGTGGGGGATTGGCAATAAAACGATTGCCAATCCCCCACATGCAATAGGAAAATGCAAGTGCAATGAAAAAAGTTGCCATTTAGCGTAGCATTTTCTCTCTTTTGGTGTATTATAGAGTAAAAGGTCACGAAAGCAACAGATGAACAAACAACATTTCATATCCTTGGTACCAGACCTGCGGTGCGCTGCCGTAGGTGCTGCGCTCTCTATTCTTGATGACAGTGAGGAGGCTGAAGATGTGGCACAGGAAACGATGCTTAGGATGTGGAAGAATGTCGAAAGGTTGGACAATAATATTGTTCGAGCGAAAGCCTTTGCCACAGTGACGGCGCGTAACTTAGCACAAAACCACCTCAGGCAGAAGCGACGATGGCCTGTTCTGAAGTTGCTCAGTCAACATGACCGTGAGACAAGCGACACACCGTTGAGCTGTATGGAGGTTTCTGATGCCGACTCTGCTTTCAACAAAGCCATGCAGCAGCTGCCTACAGTGTGGCGACGAGTGCTCCAGATGCGCAATGTTGAAGACATGAGTTTCGCTGAAATTGCCGCAGTGCTCGGCACATCGGAATCGTCTGTGCGCGGACTGCTTTCGAAAGCACGAAAAAGAATGGTAGAACTAATCAATCAGCAGATAAGATGATAGAAAGACATGACATACAACGAATGCTCGATCGGTTTATGGACGGTGCGACAACAGAAGCGGAAGAGCAGCTATTGGCCGACTATTTCTGTGAGGCAGCAGATTTGCCTGCAGAGTGGGAAGCATATGCCCTATTGTTCCGAGGATTTCGTCATCAGGCCGTCTCTCCTGATCATCATGTTAAAATTGTGTCCATGAAGCGTTGGCTTTCCGTTGCTGCATCGGTGTTGGTGATTTTCGGCCTTGGTTGGTATTATATCAAATCATTGGATTCGAAGTCTGACGTCCCAACCAAAGCTGTGAAACCAGTGGCAATAGTTACGCCAAAGGCTGAGCAGACCAATGAGGAAAAAAACGATGTGGATACGGAGGCCGGTCAGAAATCGGAGTCAAAGAAAAGTAAAAGAAAGAGGACTGTAAAAAAAGTCGAGCGGCTCGTAGCCGTAGCAGAAGATCCATCTTTGTATAATATCAAATCATTGGAACCGAAAGCTGACATCCCAACCAAATCAGCGAAATCAGTGGCAATAGTTATGCCTAAGGCTGAGCAGGCCAATGTGGAACAACTCGAGATGGATGCGGAGGCTGAGCAGAAGTCGGAACCACAGATACTCCAAAGAAAGAGGGCTGAAACAAATGATGATCGGCACGTTGCCGTAGCCGAGAAGCCGTCCGAGCCGTCCCTTCTCGACATCGACATGGAGGAGGTGCAACAGCGTGGAGAAGACCTGCGCCTGGCGATGGCAATTATGAATCAGGAATTATTAGAAACAGAATAAGGTTATGAAACGAATACTGAATATTATCCTGCTTGTCAGCTGCGCAATAGGCGTTGCGGCACAAGACGTGCAACTGGATGACCTGATGGAACACTTGGCGGCCCGAGGTGTCAGGATGTCGGTGTCACGTGTAAACGACAAGTATCATCTGTCGCGCCGATATAATGTGACATTCGACAATGACCTGTCCATGGCAGACAGCATCTGTAGAGTACTTGATGGCATGGCCCGTCGTGCCGTGGAGTCCTACCGCTATGAGAGCCATCGTAACGGCAACGACACCATTACCTACAGCATAGCCATGCGTGGCTATGGCTCAAAAGATGACTATGTGTTGGACTTGGATCGTGTGGAAAACCCCTCCAGCAGTTGGACCAACGACTACAGTGATTTCCGCCAAACCCATACCTATCTCTATCCTAATCCCTATATGCAGCAGGAAAAACGCTTCTTTGAACTGCTTGGAGGTAATAACCGCAAGATGTACTTCGGATCTCGCGAAGCCGTAATGTTCGACTATGTCCAAGGACGTGGTAACATCATCGCAATGTCAACGCGGGTGAACGAGACACAGGGCATGTACTATCACTTCGACATCTCACCGTTAGACAGTCTGCTCAATGGTATTGCCGACAGTCATCCAGTCCACTTTTCCCATGCCTCGGGTGCCCCGATTCTTACGAGTGACACCTATTATTTCACCGACTACTTGTTGCCGAAGACAAAGGGCAAGAGTGAGTCACGCGGAACTCTTTACGTTGTCAATGATGGTGCCAATTTCTACCAACGATTACTCAATGCCGCCAAGAACCACTTGGACATGAACCCAACACAATGTTGTGTGCTGGAGTACACCAACCGCCATTTCAAACTGAGCGGCATTAAGAACACCACCAAATATCGAGTCAACGACATTGCTGAGTCGGCCTTTCTCATGGCCGACCTTGACAAGGATGGCAAACTCTATCTCCTGCGCCTTGATGTTAACGGAGAATACTGGATACCAAAAAATTGGAAAGAGCTGAAAACAACAAAATAAACGAATTATTTTTTTATCCTACAACATTTTAATAAAGACAACAAAATGAAAAGATTTTCAACCCTCATCGCTTGCTTGGCGATAGCTACGGTAAGCACCCTCGCTCAAAGCGAAAACCCACGTGGACTCTACAAATTACAGCGACTTGGCTACGAGAACGGACAACCAGACCACACGCCCGAGATGATGCAGTACAAGTACAGCACTGACTATGTGCCCATGACTCTGATGGTGATGAAAAACACACCGACGGATTATGTTTATGTCATGCGAATGGACGAGCCACACCCCTACAACTTCACTGGAAACATGGCTGTGGGACAAGATGGTCTTGGTACTCGCATCTACGACTCTGACAGCCTGCACTTTACGCTGAAGTGGTACAACACCGTAAGGCCCAACGAGGGTAAGGTGTTCCCAATGAACGAGTTTATCATAGAGTACTACGACCGCCAGAACATTGAGCCGCAGATAAAACGCTCCATCGAAATGCTCGAGATGAAACACCAGCAACCCACACACCGCTTTGCAGGCTGCTGGAGAATGATGGGCAACTACGCCACAATAGACGGCGAGCGAATGTTGATGAAGCCCCAATCCGACCTGTTCAAGGTCTATGGCGAGAACGATGTCACCTTTCTCTTCTGCTTGGAAGACCGCTTCAACGGTGCCACTGTTTTCTACAAGCCACTCGTTGTCAAGGGAGAAACCAGCATCAAGGAGGGCGATAATAACGAGTGTACCATCACATGGCGAAATGCCGACTCGTTCGTCCTGAAGTTCGACCGCGGCGACGGCACTATTGTCGAGGAACTATGGAAACGCTCTGGACTGCCCAAGGTGTTCCAAAAGCTCTTTGGTACTGATATGCCTATTGCCAATTGGCAAGTCCCGTCTGCCTTTTGAAACAATCACCATAAGCAATACCATGCATCGAAATATCTATTCATGTCCTTTTTATAAAATAACTGCTTAGAATTTGGCCTTGTCCGTTTTCCGTTGCCTTTTCTGCTTGCAGTTCTTCCCTCTGCCGCATCCACAGTCCGAATCTCCTTTGAAACGCTTGCTGAGGCGATATATGGTAAAGCTGACTGAGCAAGTCAGAATAAGTCCGACGATTATATACTGTAATGCCATAATGTGATATCTATATATTGCCATCAATAAAGCTTAACCAAAAAATGAATAATGGGCCAATCAAATGGTCCATTATTCATTCCATATTCTTTTGTTGGGAGTCTTATTCCTCAATCAGTTCTACTGAGCGCTGAACGAACTTGTTCAATGCCTCGCCGCGGAGCATGCCGTTCTGAAGGAGTGCAAGGTCTATCAACTGGTGAACCACCTTGTTGTCTTTAGATGCTCCAGAGATAATCTCGTTCTTCTTGCTTCTCTCGTCTTCCAGTTTCTTTTCTGTGTCTGAGAGCGCATCCTTTGTCACCTGCGGCACATCCTCCCATTTCACTCCCTTGGTCAGGTCGTTCAGGCTGTTGTGGCGGGCCTCCAGACCTGCAATCTCGCCCTTGATGGGCTTCAAGGCTTCGGCTGTGTCGCCGTCCACCTTTTCCAGGATAGACTTGATCAGTTTGTGGTCGGTGTTCACCACCAGGTTCATCATGTCGGGCATCTCACCATAGAATGCCATGCCGGGCTGCAGACGAGACATGTCCTTCATCCTGCGCATGTACTCACTCTGGGTGATTACTATCGGTGAGTTGGCTTCTCCAAGACCCTGGGCTTCTACACGGAACTCAATCTTGTCAATCACGGGGAGCTGGGAAGTGAAAGCCTGCTCAATCAGTTCTTTCTTGTCGGCTTCCAGAGCTGTGGTCTCATCGCTTTCCTTGGCTATCAGACGGTCTACCACGTCGCTGTCCACACGGGTGAAGCGGCTCTTCTCCAGTTTCTGCTCCAGCATGCCAATCAGTGCCGGGTCAAGCTGGCCGTTCATCAGCAGCACGCTGTAGCCCTTGGCTTTCGCAGCCTCTATATAGCTGTATTGCTGTTCTTTACTGTTTGCGTACAGATAAATCACATTGCCGTCTTTGTCCGTCTGGTTGTCTTTGATGAGGGTCAGGTACTCATCATAAGTGAAATACTTGCCTTCCGTGTCCTTCAGCAGCGCATATTTCTTCGCGCGGTCATAGAAGTCATTCTCCGACAGCATTCCGTAATGGATGAAGATGCTGATGTCGTCCCATTTCTCCTCAAACTCCTTACGGTCGTTCTTGAAGATTTGCTGAAGACGGTCGCTCACTTTCTTGGAGATGTAACCAGAAATCTTCTTCACGTTGCTGTCGCTCTGCAGATAGCTTCGGCTCACGTTCAACGGGATGTCCGGTGAGTCTATCACGCCATGGAGCAGGGTGAGGAACTCAGGCACCACGCCTTCCACGCTGTCGGTCACGTACACCTGGTTGCAGAACAACTGAATCTTGTTCTTCTGAAGTTCCAGACTCGATTTCACTTTCGGGAAGTACAGGATTCCGGTCAGATTGAAAGGGAAGTCTACGTTCAGGTGGATCCAGAACAGTGGCTCGTCCGACATCGGATACAATTTGCGGTAGAACTCCTTGTAGTCCTCGTCTTTCAGTTCTGAGGGCTTTTTGGTCCAGAGTGGGGTAGTGTCATTGATGATGTTGTCCTCCTCTGTGTCCACCTGCTTGCCGTCCTTCCATTCCTTTTTCTTTCCGAACGCAATCTCAATCGGAAGGAAACGGCAGTATTTGTTCAGCAATTCGCTGATTCTGCTTTCTTCCAGGAATTCCTTGCTGTCATCGTCGATATACATGATGATGTCTGTACCGCGATCCGTTTTATCAGCATCTGTGATTTCGTAAGAAGGACTGCCGTCGCAACTCCATTTCACGGCCTTGCTGCCTTCCTGCCAGCTTTTCGTCACGATCTCCACTTTCTTCGACACCATGAACGAAGAATAGAAGCCCAGTCCGAAGTGGCCTATAATCGCATTTGCATCATCCTTATATTTGTCGAGGAAGTCGTTTGCGCCAGAGAATGCTATCTGGTTGATGTATTTGTCTATCTCCTCGGCCGTCATGCCGATTCCGCGGTCGCTTACGGTCAGCGTGCCCTTGTCCTTGTCAAGACTGACGTGTACGGTCAGGTTGCCTGCCTCTTCTTTCAGGTCGCCCTTGCGTGCAAGGGTCAGCAGTTTCTGCGTGGCATCCACTGCGTTCGACACAATCTCACGGAGAAAAATGTCGTGGTCTGAATACAAAAATTGCTTGATTACGGGGAAGATGTTCTCCGTCGTTACGCCAATGTTTCCTTTTTGCATAATGTTTCTATTTTGATTTTTTTTTACTTTCCCAATCCTTAACGCAAATATTATGCCATCTCCTTCCTTTTTTACTGTTTAAATTGCATTGTGACATTCTGTCAGTTCTGAGGTGGGTGTGCATTGTTGCTGACGTCTCATAAAAAAATCATACTTTTTTCTTTATTCTTCAATTTTTTTTCGTATCTTTGTCAAAAAATATTGTCTGACACAGAAAATTTTATTTTAACCCTATTAAAACACATCGAAAAAATGAAAAAATTAGCTTCTCTAATTCTGTGCATCCTCGTTACAACCTTTGCTTATGCACAAAACATTTATGTATGTACCGGCGACAACGTCAATGTCAGAACAGGTCCAGGAAAACAGTATCCCAATGTCATGCATAACATTGCAAGACCCAGTAGGGCTCAAATCTTCAAAGGACAGGAAGTGGAGTATCTTGGGGTCACAAAAAACGGTTTTATGAAAGTTTCACATCCCGACGACATCTGGCAAGGAGGTGAGGGATGGGTGTCTGCTCAGTATCTTAGAAAAAAGGGTGCTCCAAGTCCTGGGGCATCATCTGCTCTCGAACGGAAAGTGATTGGAAGGCATATGCTTAGTCTGCAATGGATTTCCTGGGACTATTTCGGCACTTGCAATATTACGAAGGAAGCTGACGGCAGGTTGCGTTGTGTCGGTGAGCAATTATCAAAAGAGCATCCTGGCGACTTCCTCCGTCTCGATGGCTATGTGTCTATCGTCGATGAGAAACATCTTATTTTCGACGGAGACATCACGATCAAGGTCTATCACCTCAATGAGGGAGAGCCATACACCCGCTCTGGACAGTATGATTTCAAGGCCACCCAGAACCGCAAATACTGGCGTGCGCAAAACCTGGAAATAATCGATGCAACTGACTATGTTGACATTTATTTCAAATGATGTAACCTCATAGCAACATAATGTAACGACGACTGTCGCATTTGTAACAATGCGTAAAAATATCGAAATCCCGCGGAAAGCCTCTTTCGCGGGATTTTATTAATTTTGCACTGAAAATTTTCTGTTCGTGAATATGTGTTTGCCGTAGGCTTTCCTGGCCATCAAGAACGGCATCATTATGCCGCTGGCAACAGCAGTCGTGACTTTCGGACTCCTTCTCTTTTCTTATGAAATTAATTATTTACAGATATGAGAACACTTAAATTTTTATGTGCAGCAATGCTTGTCTTTGCCGGAACATGCGCTTCGGCGGCTGAGCAGTTCGTTTTCTTCGGGGAACAGCCAAATACCTTCTGTCTGTCTGACATGAAGGGTGAAATCCAATTCGATGACAAGGACTTCAAGGGCGTGCTTATCGCGGTAGATAATCTGAAAAAAGACCTCGACAAAGTGCTCTCGCGACATAACCTGCCTATCGTGGTAGGAACATACGGAAAGAGTGCGCTTATCAATAAGTTGGCCAAGAAAAAACTGATAAACGCCAACGAACTCAAGGGAAAGCGTGAGAAATTCGTTATCTCGTTCGTCAAGAACCAGCTGGTCATCGCCGGCTCTGACAAGCGCGGCACCATTTATGGCGTCTATGAGTTCTGCGAGCAGATCGGGGTCAGCCCATGGTATGACTGGGCGGACGCACCCGTTGAGCGGCATGACAAAATCTTTATAAAGAATGGTGTGTTCACCGATGGGGAACCTGCCGTGCGCTACCGTGGCATCTTCCTCAACGACGAGGCGCCCTGTCTCAGTGGATGGGTGCAGCAGAACTATGGCGGCATCTTCAACCACGAGTTCTATGCACGTGTCTTTGAACTGGTCCTGAGGTTAAAAGGCAATTATATGTGGCCTGCCATGTGGAACTCGGCTTTCTATGCTGAGGACCCGCTCAATATGCAGACGGCTGACGACATGGGTGTGATGATGGGAACCAGCCACCATGAGCCTATGGCGAAGGCGCACAAGGAATGGACGCGCGACAAAAGCCATGGCGCATGGAACTACGACACCAATAAGGCCGAGCTAGACGCTTTCTGGAAGAGTGGGGTGGAGCGGATGAAAAATACTGAGGATGTCGTCACCATCGGCATGCGTGGTAACGGCGACGAACCGATGGGCGAGAACGCAGATGTGGCATTGCTCGAGAGGGTGGTGTCCAACCAGCGCAGACTCATCGAGGAAGCCACAGGCAAACCGGCGAACCAGACTCCACAGCTGTGGGCCTTATATAAAGAGGTTCAGGAATATTACGAGAAGGGAATGAAAGTGCCGGATGATGTCATTCTCCTGCTTTGCGACGACAACTGGGGTAACGTGCGCGTTTTGCCTGAACTGGACGGCAACAACGCACAGGGCGCGTTTGCCAAGCGGCATCCGGGGGGATACGGAATGTATTATCATGTCGATTATGTAGGGGCTCCTCGTAACAGCAAGTGGATAAACATCAGTCAGGTACAACGTATGTGGGAACAGCTGCAACTGACTTACGACTATGGAGTCAGCCAGCTGTGGATTCTCAATGTGGGCGACCTCAAGCCTATGGAACTCCCTATCGACTTCTGGTTCCGTATGGCATGGAATCCCAACCAGTTCAACGCATCTAACCTGCAGAACTATATCGAACGCTTCTGCCGGCAGCAGTTCGGGGAACAATTTGCCAAGGAAGCGGCCAGGATCCTCAACCTCAACTGCAAATACACTCACAGACGTACGGCTGAGCAGATGGAGGCGAATACCTACAGCCTCACAAACGGTGAATGGAACAACCGTCTGCAGGAGTTCAACCAGCTCAACGACGATGCGAAGGCTCTTCGAGCAAGCATGCCGGAGAAATATCACGACGCCTACGACCAGCTTATCGGCTTCCCGGTGGCGGCCATGGCGAATATCTACAATATGTACTATGCACAGGCCATGAACCGTTATCTGGCTGACAAAGGCAATATCGAGGCCAACGAATGGAGCAAGAAAGTGAAGGAGTATTTCGACAAGGATGCGGAGCTCTGTGCGTTCTACAACCACGAGATTGCCAACGGGAAATGGAATCATATGATGGACCAGGTGCATATCGGCTACAAGTCGTGGAACGACCCGCGTGAGAATGTCCTGCCACCGACTATCGTCATCGATCAGGAGTCTGCCAAAGAGAACGCGCCAGGACTCATTATCACTCCACCTGACAACGTCGTCATCGAAGCGGCTGACTTCAAGGCCAGCAAGGATGCAAAAGAGGCAAAGTGGCAGGTGATTCCTGATTTTGGTATTTATAAGGACGCAGTTGGACTTTTCCCCTACACCAAGCCTACTGATGGGGCATCATTGATCTACGACTTCACTGTCCCTCAGACTCTCAAGATAAAACGCATGGCCATAGCGCTTGCTCCCACTTTCCCGTTCAACAGCGGAAGGGGACAGCGCCTCAAAGTCTCGGTCGACGGCAGGGAAGTTGCCACTCTCAACGTCAATGAGGCAAGCAAATACATCGTCAATGCCTTCCACGACCAAAATTATGAATGGGAGAAGACGCGTATCAACAACCAGAAAATCAGCCTGGAGAACCTCGAGCCGGGAGACCACACACTCTCTCTTGAACCGCTTGACCCCGGAATCGTCATCGAGCGAATCACGATTGAGTAAAACAATCAGTTTTTTCTCTTCTTTAACATAACTATTGACGACGGACCATGCTCTTGGCATCGGTCCGCCGTCATCATTTTTAGTCGGTTCCGCAGGTTGTCGGGTGGGGAGTTGCTTGCTTTCCTGGTCTCCTTTTATGCTCTGCCTTTCCGCATCTCTTATCTGCCACTATGGAAGCTTGTTCATGTCGGCTGCCGTGTAGTTGTCCATTCTCAGTTTGTAAGCCATCAGGTCTTTCAGCGCATGACGCGGCTCTGGACAATCTGCTGGCAACGCCCTGCCTGAGAACTGCTGGAAATAGAGCAGGCAGGCGTCACGCCACCACCATGCATCCTTGGCCTGTCGCTCAAATCGTACCAGCATATGCTGATACCGGCCCTCGTCAATATAAGGTTTTACCGACTCCCAGGTCTTCACGAACAACTCGGCCTGACGTACGCCCCGGTCGTAGGCATAGCACAGATTCTCCCACATCGACAGGCCGTTACGCATCTCATAGTCCCAGCTTACGTGGTGAAACCAGAGCAGCAAATCCTCAGGACAGGTGTTCAGGTCGTTGTACATCGTACGCAATGGTTCTGGATACTGACCAACATTGTTGGAACCCTCATTCCCGGAGGCACATGGCTCGCTGTGGTCGCTGCGGTTGAAACCCAGGCCGATGCTGTCGGCACGGTGGTAAAAACTGGGAAGCCAGTCAGGACGGCTGCCCTCAACATAGTACCAGGGCTCGGGGCCGTAATGATGCCCGCCGGCAAAGATATGGTGAAGACCTAACGGCATCATATAGTCTACGACTGCCTCACGGCTCTTCATCAGCAACTGCGTTACGGGCTCTACAAATCGGGGGTCTTCACTATAATTTTTTCGCAGAAATTCTTGAGCTATATCACGTGAACTGGCGTCGCTCTCCTTTGCCAGACGACCGAACGCCCACCAGTTCACCATCGCCATGTCGCTACCTGTCCAGTTCGGCGTGTCACCGATATTCGCAACACCGGCGATGCCTTCCAGTGGCACGCCGAAGGCGTCTATCTGACGGAAAAACTCTTTCCACATCGGAGCCAGGTAGCAGGTGTGGACGCTCTCCCCGGTATATTCCTGGGTTATCTGGAACTCGGCCATCATCTTCGTCTTTTTCAGCTTGAAAAACAACGGAGACACGGCCTCGCGGGGCTGGAAGTCTATCGGACCGTTCTTGATTTGGATAATCACATTGTCGGCGAACTGACCGTCATAGGGCACGAACTCCTCGTAGGCCTGGTTGGCACGGTCGCTCGCCTGGGCGGAATAGACGAAGGCGCGCCACATCACGATGCCGCCATGGGGTGCCAGGGCCTCGGCCAGCATGTTCGCTCCGTCAACGTGGGTACGCCCATAGTCCATCGGACCAGGTTCGCCTTCACTGTTCGCCTTCACCAGAAAACCACCGAAATCGGGTATTTTCTTGTATATCTCATCACATTTCTTACGCCACCATTCACGCACTTTTCCGTCCAACGGGTCAGCGGTCGTCAATTCACCGAGGGCTTTCGGACTGGCGAAATTCACGGATAAATACACCTTGATGCCATAGCTGCGAAGGATATCAGCTATCTTCGCTGTCTTGCTCAGCATATCGCTTGCCAGCATCTGTGGCTTGGCGTTCACATTATTTAATACACTGCCGTTGATACCCAGCTCATGGTTGATGCGCCCATACTCCTCATAACGCTGACGAAGGCTGTCGGGCATCTGCTTTTTACCGGACGGAATCAACTCCCATTTCCATATCGAGCGCCCGGCATAGCCACGCTCTACCGTACCGTCGGGATTGTCCCAGTGGTTCAACAGCCGGAGCGGATAACTCTTGCTCCATGAGTTCGTGAATACGAACAATAAAAGCGATAAAAATGCTAGTTTTCTCATCTTTTGTTAAATTTCTAAAATAATTTTTTGCAAAATTAATTTTTTTCTTTTACTTTTACAAAATATTTGAAGGAAATATTCTAATATCATCTTTTTTTGACCTAAAAATAATTGTCTAAAAATCAGTGTTTTATGAAAAATGTAACATATTTGATAGTCTATGTAACGTAGATTTTTCAACGATTGTTAAATAATGTGTAATTTTGTAGCGGATTTAATGCGAACTTTTATTTCATTCATGCTAAATAATAACTAATCATTTTATATGGCCTTTATGAGAAATTTATTTTATCGGAAACGCAACATCTGCAAATGGATGGTTGCGGCTATCATTGCCTCCGGTGGAATGACTTCTTGCGAGGACGGGTACGAACTGGCGAAGGAAGACCCGTCATGGCTCGGCTCCAGCATCTACGACTATCTGCAGTCCGAAGGGGATTTCACCAACATGGTGAAGATCATCAACGACCTCGGATATACCGACGTGCTGGCCAAGACCGGTAGCAAGACTTTATTCGTTGCCGACGACAAGGCATTTGATAATTTCTACAAAAACAACAACTGGGGTGTAAGAAACTACAACCAGTTATCGCTTGCACAGAAGAAACTCATCCTCTACGGCAGCATGATCAATAACTCATGCCAGGTGGCGTACCTCAGCAGCTCCGAAGGACCTACTGAAGGCGACTGCATGAGAAGGGTGACGGCTACTAGCGAGTACGACTCTGTACCCGTTATGAAACCTAGTCAGATGCCCGACAACCCTTATTTCGAAAGATACAAGAAAAACGCTAAGTCCATTGTCTGCATGAGCGACATCACTGCACCACCGATGATTCATTTCGTGGAGCAGTTCCTCGAGAATAAGCTCATTACCAATGCGGACTGTAATTTCCTTTTTAATTATAAGAGCGAACGACAGTCGGGAGACGCCAATGTCAACGGATCAATGATGGTGGAGCAGAATATCAAATGCTCTAACGGATTCGTTCACCGCATGGAGGATGTCATCACGCCTCTGCCTAACATGGCCGACAGGATTACTAACAACCCGCATACACAGGGATACGCTAAGCTGCTCAACCGCTATTGCGCGCCTTACTATGCCGGAGATGAGGCGACCAGGGAATATAACCGCCTCTATAACACCAATATCGACTCCCTATACGAAAAACGCTATTTCTCCGAGAGAAGCAAGGGGGCACAGCCGCTTGACCTCACACCGGATGAGGGACCGGTCAACGGACTCCTGAAATTCGATCCGGGGTGGAACAAGTTCTATTCTGCTACAACCAACAGTACAACAGCCAACGTGGCATTACAGGAGAATATGGCTGTCATGCTCGTACCGAGCGATGAGGCACTCAACAAATACTGGAACGAGGGAGCGGGAAAAGTGCTCAAGGACTATTACGGAAGCTGGGAAAACGTGCCCGATAAGGTGGTGTCAAAGATGATTAACGTCAATATGCTCAACTCTTTCACCAATTCCGTACCCAGCAAGTTCAACACCGTTCTCAACGACGCGAACGACGAACTCGGACTCGCGCCTGAGTTTGTTGATTCTGTGCTCCTTTGCTGCAACGGTGCCATTTACCTTACTAATAAGGTGTTCAACCCGGTGGCTTACATTTCTGTCACCTTCCCGGCGCTCGTCAACGAGAACATGAATATCCTCTATTGGGGTGTCGAACAGAACGGATTCGACGTGTATCTCAACTCGCAGAACACCTACTACAGCCTCTTCGTGCCGAACAACAACTCACTCCTTGAGTATATCGACCCGTGCTCCTACGGAAAGACTTCTACTCAGCTGTTCCGGTTCCACTACAAGCCTACGGCACAGACAGAGCGCGAACGGGTGTGGGCCAGCATTTGGAACTACGACACCGAGACTGGTGAGGTGGGGGACTCCATCTCTGAGGCTTCTTACAATCAGATTACCAACCGCCTGAAGGACATCCTCGACACACACATCGTCATTGGTAACGTGGAGGACGGTAACACATTCTACCAGACCAAGGGCGGAAGCATGGTCAAGGTCAGCAACCCGGCTGCAGGGGCATCCGGTATGACCGTGCAGGGCGGTCTGCAGATTGAGAACGGAAAGTCCATTCCGGTTGTGCAGATTTATGATGAGTCTTATGAAGGTAACGGTAAGACATATATCATCGACGAGGAGCCTATCATGACGGCACGGAAGTCGGTTTTCGATGTTCTCGGAGAACATGAGGAGTTCAGCGCCTTCCACGACCTTATCCAGAGCTCGTCCCTGCTGGAAACCAAGCATGTCATCGGTACTGACGAACATGCCTGTGCAAGCGAGAACATCTCTCTCTTCAACACCTACAGATACACCATCTATGTACCGACGAACAAGGCGATCGAACAGCTCCAGGCATCCGGGAAGCTGCCTACCTGGGAACAGGTGGAATTTGAGCCGGACGAAGAAAGACGTGACAGCCTGCAGAACGAAATTGAGACCTTCATCAAGTACCACATACAGGATAACGCCTATTATGTGGGACAGGGCAACGAAAGCGGTGAGTTCGAGACTTCCGCTTATAAGCTCAACGAGGGGGTACTCTCTTACTATAAGCTAAACACGACCGTAAGCAATGACGGAATCACCATCGTCGACGGGATGGGAAACACCAGGAAAGTCGACACTTCCAGCAATCTCTACAACATCATGGCGCGTGAATATCAGTACGACGCAGGAGATGCCACCAGGGCAAACAACCTCTACACGTCGTCTTTCGCTGTCATTCACCTGATTGATGGGGCATTAATACATAAATAATAAAACCGTGAAGATATGAAAAATTTGAAAGTATTTCTTTTGATGGCACTGGCTTTCATGCCTTTTGCTGCCCAGGCACAGGCTCCGGGTACGATGATTCACGGTGTGGTACGAGATGATGTCGAGCCGCTCATGATGTGTAACGTCGTCGAAATCGATGAGGCGAACCGTATCGTGGCGCACGGACAGACTGACCTCAACGGTAACTTCTCATTCCGTATCGTCAATCCGAAGCATAAACTCAAAATCTCTTATGTGGGTTACAAAACTCAGATTATACCCATCAAGGGCACCACTTATAACATCAAACTGGAGGACGCCAACAAAATCGAGGATGTCGTCATCAAGGCTACGAAAAGGACGCAGACCAGCGGTCTTGCCATTCCCGTGAGGGAAATGTCTGTGGCTCACCAGACCATCGATGCCAAGGAGTTTGAAGGACTTGGAATCACTACCGTCGACGAGGCACTGCAGGGACGTATCTCTGGTCTCGATATCATCAGCAACTCCGGTAACCTCGGATCTGGCACCAGCATGCGTCTGCGTGGTGTCAGCTCTATCAACGGTAGCAGCGAGCCACTGATCGTGGTCGACGGTAACATATTCGAGAGCGACTACAACGCCAACTTCGACTTCGCTAACGCAACGGAGGACCAGTTTGCTGAACTCCTGAACGTCAACCCGGACGATATCGCATCTATATCCGTGCTCAAGGACGCGGCTGGTACGGCCATCTATGGTTCACAGGGTGCAAACGGTGTCATCGAAATCAAGACCAAGCGTGGTAGCAGGGGAAAGACGAAGGTTCAGTACTCTTACCGTGCCATGGCCACTTTCCAGCCGCAGGGTATCCGCCTGCTCAACGGTGACCAGTACACCATGCTCATGAAGGAGGCATATTATAACCCGACTCTCTCCGACGAGGCTGCCAATATCCGTGAGTTCAACTACGACCAGTCATGGAACGAGTATGAGATGTACAATAACAACACAGACTGGCGCAAGGCTATACGACAGACCGGTTGGCAGCAGAAACACTATGTGAGCCTGTCTGGTGGTGGTGAGAAAGCCAACTTCCGTATAGCTGGAGGTTATGACCATCAGACCGGTACCGTCATTGAGCAGAAGCTCGACCGATTCACTACTCGTGCCGCTCTCGACTACTTTGTCAGCGACCGTATCAAGATTGTCACCAACTTCAACATGACCTATACGGAAAACCAGAAGAACTACAGCGAGCTGCTCAGTATCGCTTACCAGAAAATGCCGAACCTCTCTATCTACGAGCAGGATGCTAACGGTAAGAACCTCAACGACTACTACCACATGCTCAGCACCTCTAATCCGGAATTCCGTAACGACCAATACACTTATGTCAACCCGGTGGCTCTTGCAAAACAGGCTAAGAACGATGAGTCTACCTATCAGATTCAGCCGGAATTCCAACTGCACTACGACCTGCTTGGAACGCACGACGATCAGACGAGACTGAAGTACGAGGGTAAAATCCTCTTCAACATCTTTAATAAATATAATGACACTTTCTATCCGTCAAGCCTCGTGACGGCAGGATGGTCCAACACCAATAACAACAAGACTACTGCTGACTCTCATAAGAGTACTGCCATCACGACCACCCACCGATTCACCATCACTCCGGTGTTCAAGAATGAGGATCACTCATTCATGGCTTTCGCTCAGTTCCAGCTCACGGACGGTTCTTCCAAGAGCACCAACAAGACTGTATGGGGACTCCCTTCCGGAGGTATTGAGTCACCAATCGCCGATGGTATCGTGTCTGGACTCGGTACTTCTAGCGGTCAGTGGAGAAGCGTTTACCTCACTTTCTCTGCTCACTACGCTTACAAAGGAAAGTACATCGCTGACTTCAGTTTCCGACGTGACGGTTCCACCAAGTTCGGTGACGAAAGCAGATGGGGTAACTTCCCCGCACTCTCGTTCAGATGGAACATCAGCGACGAAAAATTCATGCAGAAAATCAAGTGGATCAACATGCTTTCCATACGTCCGGGATGGGGTATCGTGGGTAACCAGCCGGGAGGTGAGTACCTCTACTTCTCTAAGTACTCTAATGCAGCGGCTTATAACGGAAACTCATCCGTTGCGCCTTCCAACATCCGGCTCAGCTCGCTCAAGTGGGAGCAGAAAGAGACTTGGAACATCGGTTTTGACCTCGGACTCTTCAACAACATGATTACCGCTGACTTCAACATCTATACGCAGAACACCAGCGACCTGCTCATGCTTAACCGACGTATCCCGACTTCTTCTGGTTACACTGCACTCAACTACCAGAACGTGGGCGACATGCGTAACAATGGATGGGAGTTCAACATCAACGGTCAGGATGTCATCAAGGCTGGCAAGTTCAAGGCCAGCTTCAATGTCACCTTCGCTAACAACAAGAACGAGATCACCAAGATGGACGAGACGGTTCTTGCTTCCCTCAACAGCGATTTCAACAAGAGCAACGGATCTTACCTCACACGCGTACAGCTGCATAACGCATTCGGTTCTATCTACGGATTCAAATACAAAGGTGTTTATCAGTATTCCAAATACACGCCGGATGAAGTGCCGGGTGTGAGCGGTCCTAACGCGCCAGTGGCACGCGATGAGAACGGTGTGGTTGTTGTCGACAAAAACGGTTACACCATTCCGATGGTATTCTGTTACGACAGCAACGACAAGTCATATATCTATAAGTTCAAGGGCGGTGACGCCATGTACGAGGACATCAACCACGATGGTAACATCAACGAGCTTGATATCGTCTATCTCGGCAGCTCTCTGCCAAAAGTGACCGGTGGTTGGGGATTCAAGCTCCAGTACGGAAGATGGAGCTGGAACAACCAGTTCAACTTCCGTATTGGAAACAAAATCATCAACCAGGCACGCATGAGGGCTGAGAACATGTACACCAACAACAACCAGTCAACGGCTGTCAACTGGAGATGGCGTATCGAGGGGGATGACGCACAGATTCCAAGAGCGCTCTATAAGTCTGGCTACAACTGGCTGGGAAGTGACCGATTCATCGAGTCAGGTACTTTCATGAGACTGAACTACACGCAGATCTCTTATTCTCTCGACCCCAAACTCATCAAAGGGTGGGGACTCACTCAGCTCAGCTTCTATCTTTCCGCTAACAACCTCTTCTGCCTTACAAGCTATTCAGGGGCTGACCCGGAAGTGGGATACGGCGGATACGGTGTCACATCTGACAACGCCAGGACTCCGAACCCACGTTCGGTTACTATGGGCGTTACGGTTCAATTCTAAATCCTTTTCTTGTTATGGAAATAATCAAAAAACATAAAGCTTTCGTAACCAATATGGTTGCGGCGTCATGCATCGCATTGACTCTATCAGGATGCAACGATTTCCTCTCCATTGAGCCGCAGAACGATATCGTGCTTGAAAACTACTGGACTGAGGAGGCCGACGTCAATAGTGTGCTCAACTCTTGCTACTCACAGCTTGAAAGCGTCGACTGCATACAGAGGATGGTCGTCTGGGGGGAGTTGCGCTCTGACAACATGACCAATGGCTCGGGTACCAACAACAACCTCAATAACATCCTGAAGGAGAATATTCTCGAAACCAATAACTACACCAACTGGCAGTGTTTCTATAATGTCATTAACAGATGCAACACTGTCATCTTCTATGCACCGGACGTCAACAAGATTGACCCGAACTTTACCGATGCAGAGCTTAGGGCTACCATCGCTGAGGCTACTACCCTGAGAGCGCTTTGCTACTTCTATCTGATACGCACTTTCAGGGATGTGCCTTATGTCACTGAGCCGTCTAACGACGACACACAGGAATATCAGGTGCCCGCGACTCCGTTCAACGAGGTGCTCGACAAACTTATTGCCGACATGGAGTCTGTAAAGGAGGATGCGGTCAGAAGCTATGGTGAGGAAAGTGTGGAGAACACTTGCAGGGTCACACGATGGGCTTGCTACGCTCTGCTGGCCGACCTCTACCTCTGGAAAGGAGACTACCAGAAGTGTATCAATTACTGCGACCTCGTCATCGACCAGAAAATCAAGGAGTATGAGGAGGACTACGAGGAAAATCCTACCACGCTCACTACTGAGCTCTATGGAAAATATCCGCTCATCTCTGAGTCTTCTGCCAACAGCAACTATGCCGGAAACACCTATAACGAGATTTTCGGACAGGGCAACAGCTTCGAGTCTATCTTTGAGCTCAATTTCGTGAACAACCAGTCGGTCACGAACTCTACGGTTACTTCATTCTATGGGTCTTCAACATCCAGAACCGGACAAATCGGAGCACCGCCGTTCCTTTATACGGATGCCTATGCCGGACTGAATGACTATTTCAAGAAGACAGACTGCAGATACCTTGAGAACATGACGGAAATCAACAGCAAGATTTACATCACGAAGTATGTGAACCAGTCTGTCTCTTTCCGAACCAGCACGACTTCAGGCAGTCAACCTTCTGTGAACAGTTCGGTCAGGTCTAATGGCTTTGCCAACTGGATTATTTACCGACTTACTGACGTCATGCTCATGAGGGCTGAGGCGGAAGTGGAGCTCGCCGGAGATGTCACTGCAGACACGCCGCTGACGGAGGAGCAGACTCAGCACTACCGCAATGCGTTCGCATGTGTGAGCGCCGTGTGGAAACGGGCAAACAACAAGCGTGTAGCAACCACCGACACGCTCGTCTATGACGATTATGCCACGTCCAGGACTGCCATGGAAAACCTTGTGCTTGACGAGAGGCAGAGAGAGCTCATGTTTGAGGGAAAGAGATGGTATGACCTCGTCAGAATCTCCAGACGCGACGGCGACAACACGAGGATGATCTCTAAGGTACTGCCGAAGTTTACGGAGAACGCAAGTGTCATCCGTATCAAACTCGCCACTCAGGACATTCTCTATTGGCCTTACAACAAGGAGGAAATCAAGCAGAACCCTTATCTTGTACAGAACCCGGCTTACGAGACGGATAATACTGAACAGAATTTTTAGCTAATCCTAAACTGTTATTGAAGTTATGAAACATAATATGATGCTTAAATTTTTTGCGGGCGTTTTAGCTTTGGCACTTTCTGCACAATGCTTCGTAAGCTGTTCGGATGAGCCTGACCTAGACAACTATTACACCTTCACAGGAGAGATGGTCAGCGACTATCTCGACAGCAGACCGGAAACCTACAGCGAGTTCACATCCATTCTCAGAAGGTCCGGACTATACGGAATGATGGCCACTTACGGCACGTATACCTGCTTCGCACCTACTAACGACGCGGTCAACAGCTATCTTCGCCAACACGGACTATCATCTGTGGATGAACTCACGAAGGAGGAGTGCGATACCATATCATGGAACCACATCATCCAGGAGACTTATTTCACCACTGACCTCAGCGACGGAAATATCTCCACGCCCAATATGAACAACCGTTTCCTCACTTTCTCATGCGACAGCGACGCGCTGGCGGGAGGTAACGTGATGTACTTCATCAATATGTCTTCCAAGATCATCGTCCGAGACGACTCCGTGGAGAACGGTGTAGTGCATACTCTGGACCGCGTCATTCAGCCTTCCAGCGCTTATCTGCCTGAGCTCATGCTCGAGGACAAGGCCATCGACCTCTTCACTTCTGCACTTACGCTTACAGGACTGAACGACAGCCTTTACGAGTATCTCGACCCCAATTACACCATCGGTCGTGACTCTGTCTATCAGGGACAACCGTTCCACAGGACCGGAGCCACATATATGATGTATTATCCGGAAACCAGGCAGAAACGGTTCACGGTGTTCGCAGAGACGGATAATGTGTTCCGGGAGGCGGGAATCAATAACATGGACGACCTGAAAGCTTACGCCAAGCAAATCTATGATGAGATGTATCCGGCGGATGCGGGACTCTACGACCAGGACTGGACCAACCGCAAGAACCCGCTCAACAGATTCATCGCATACCATTTGCTGCCTTACTATGGGGCTATCAACGACTTTACAATCTCTGAGAGCGGTATCGACTACAAGACCACTTGTGCTATGCCGAACCTCATCGACTGCACCGACTGGTACACGACCATGATGCCGGGAACCATCATGAAGATGTCGTCGCCGGCCGAGGGACTTTTCATCAACAGAAAAGGTGTTGCCGCAAGGGCGCAGGTACGTGGCGTGAAAGTGTATACTCCTACGGAGATGAAGTCCGTACACGACCAGGCAATGGCAGAGGCTGGATATGATGCCGACACGCTCAACCAGCAGGCTATCAACGGTATATATCATTATATCGACCAAGTGCTCACCTATAACACCACTACGCGGGACGTCGTCTTCAACGACCGTATCAGATGGGATGTGGTCACCATGTCTACGGAGTTCCTCAATGCGGGAGCCAGAGGTAACACCGATGGGCAACACCTTACCGGATTCAAGCAGGTGGAAGGATGGGATTTCCATGGAATCAATCCTACTCTCGCACTACGTGAACGTGGAGTCTGGATGGCCACTTACTCCGACGCCGTCGACCTGATCGGACAGTTCGATGTCAGCTTCAAGCTGCCGCCTGTGCCGGCTAACACCTATGAGATCCGGTTTGGATATGGAGCCGGCAACGACCGAGGAGTCGTGCAGATCTACTTCGGTGAGAAGGACAACATGCAGCCGATGGGATTGCCGATCGACTTCCGTATCTGGGGTGGCGACCCGTCTATCGGATGGGTGGCCGACACTGATGACGAGGAGGAGAACCGGGCCATCGACAAGGCTATGCACAACCGTGGATACATGAAGGATATGGACTCTTGGAACCAGGGTGGATCGAACAACCTTAGGGCGAACAACGGTAAATACCGTAAGATTCTAACCACTCAGGCGCTCGATCCTAATAAGGAATACTGGCTGAGAATCAAACTCGTCATCGAAAATGCTGAGGCGGAACTTCCTATCAACTATTTCGAATTCTGTCCTAAGAGCGTATATGCAGGTCTTACTGCTGAGGATACCCATTAATCAACTTTAATTCTTTGAATAGTATGAAAAAATTAATATATAATTCTGTTTGCGGACTGATTATCGCTGGGGCGGCGGCTTGGGCTTGCTCGGCATGCTCTGACTCCTGGGACGACCATTACGATGTGGCGGAGACCAACGGAACGGAGTCCATCTACCAGCTTATCAAGGACAATCCGCAACTCTCTGACTTCATGAGGGTGCTTGAGGCCACTCATATCTATAACAACAGCAAGCGAACACAGGTCTCCTATGCACAGCTTGTCAATGCTGATCAGACGCTAACCGTTTGGGCACCCGTCAACGGCACTTTCAATGTGGATTCTCTTCTACAGCTCTGTCAGACTGCTAAGGGGGATTCCGTCGTGGCAAGACATTTCGTCATGAACCACATTGCACATAACCTGTACAACATGAACGCGGAAACGTCCGAGAACGTCAGAATGTTGAACGACAAGTTCCTCAAACTCACGCCGAAGTCTCTCTACAATGCGGATGTCGTGGGGAACGAATACAACATCCCGGCTCTCAACGGACTCCTTCATGTGGTGGGGGACGACGCACATTACACCTATAATATCTATGAGGGTATGACTACCGAACAGGTTTATAGCCATATCGGTGACTTCCTCAAGAAATACGAGAAGTTGGAACTCGACGAGGAACGTTCCATTCAGGCCGATGTGGTCGACGGTATGAAGGTCTATTCCGACTCTGTCATCGTCATTGAGAACAACCTATTCCGCGTCTTCGACAAAATCATGGAGGAGGACTCTCTCTATGGAATGCTCGTTCCGGACAAAACCACTTGGGACAGGGTGTACAACGAGGCAAAAGCATATTTCAACTATGGATCCATCGAAAAAGCCGACTCTGTGTCTGAATATTGGACGAACGTGTCGCTCATACGTGATCTTATCTTCAACCGTAATGTGCAACGGTCGGAGACAGACTCCATCTTCACAACGTCTTATTCTCCAATTAATTGGCCATATCATGTATACTATCAGCCTTTCGCTGCGGGAGGGTATTTCGACCACAACAATATCGCGGACTCGCTCCTCTGCTCCAATGGCTATATCTACCATCTGAAGGAATGGCCGTTCACACCACAGCAACTCTACTTCCATCCAATCAATGTGCAGGGAGAAAGGGAAGCCAACCTAACGGCATACAAGGACTGTACGCTTAACTACCGTATGGCTATCGGTGACACAATATCCGGAAACGGGTATCTCGACATCGTGCCGAGGGCTAGTACCAGCAACTGGACGGCTACATTCGAAATCAGAAACACGCTTTCAGGCACCTATAACATCTATGCGGTCATTCTGCCGAAAACTGTATACCTGGCCAACTCGCGTGACTTCAAGCCCAATAAGTTCAAGGCCACCCTCAACTATATGGACGAGAACGGGGAGCAGCAGTCGCTTGCATTCAACAAGGAAATCTCCAACAATGCATATAAGGTTGACTCCGTGCTCATCGGACAGTTCACATTCCCTGTCTGCAACTATCAGCAGCAGGAGGCCACTGTCAGCCTGCAGCTCCAATGCTCTATCACGAACCGACAGACGAACTTCTCACGCGAAATGTTCCTCGATTGTATTTACCTAAAACCTGTCTCAGAAGCGGAAGAGTCGGAAGAGACTAAAACCAGAAAGGAGGCACGCAGATGAAACGTATTCTTTTAATCGCTGCTCTGGCGTTCACTGCCGGGGTTAACAGCCAGCTCTTTGCGCAGGAACAAGAGGAGGAGACCGTGGAGGTGGAACAGCCGAAGAAACCGGTCAGACCACAGGTCAAGCTGGTGCCTACTCATGAAATATGCGGTAGGGTGTTCGACGCTGCTACCAACCAGCCTGCATCGGGTGTGCAGGTCAAAGTCTATAACGACCTGTATCACTCGGCCATGACTGACGAGGAGGGTAATTATTTTATCAATGTACCGGACTATGCCACGTCTCTTACCTTCTGGGCCGATGGTTATATCATGATACAACAGCCGCTGGGAAAAGAGAAACAGGTGCAGGACGTCTATATGTATCCGGCTCAGTTCGGGGAAATTTACAACAAAAAGACTTCTGCAGTTAGTGGAAAGACCACCATGGTGAACTACAATAACAATGACCTCTCCATCGACAACCAGATTCAGACGAACCTGGGGGGTGACATGTTGACTACCATACGAAGCGGACAGGCTGCTCAGGGTGTGAAGATGCTCATGAACGGTATCAACTCACTTAACAGCAACGCGCAGCCGCTTGTCATCATCGATGGGGTCATGCAGAATATGCAGTACAACTCACCATCTCTCCACGACGGATTCTTCAACAACATCCTGGCCAATATCATGGTGGAGGATATCGAGAAAGTATCTGTACTCAAGAATGGTACGGCCATCTATGGAGCAAAGGGTGCGAATGGTGTGCTCATCATCGAGACTAAGCGCAACAAGTCCATGGCCACAAAGATTGACGTGAGTGTCGGAGGAAGTTTTGAGCTCGTCCCGAAACTGCCGGACATGATGAGCGCGGAGCAGTTCAGGGTATATGCATCTGAGCTGATTGGTACGACTGGAACGAAGAGCAACTCCTTCAAGTTCCTTCAGACTGACCCTAATTACTATTATTATAATATGTATCATAACTCCACAGACTGGACTGACAAGGTCTATAAGGAGGCTTGGACTCAGAACTACAGCATCAATGTGCAGGGTGGTGACGACATCGCTAACTACAATCTCTCTGTGGGATATGCAGGTGCGGACAACACAATCCGGGATTTCTCTTATTCAAGATTCAATCTCAGATTGAACTCCGACATCGTACTGGCGAAAGGACTGTCAACCAGATTCGATGCGGCATATGCGGACGTAACCAGGAATATGAGGGACGACGGTGTCAAGGCTAACGTAACCGACGGAGTCATCTCGGCACCGGGATTCTTGTCTCTCATCAAGTCACCGTTCCTTTCCCCTTATGCATACGATATGAAGGGAAACCTCTCTTCTTATCTTGCGGAAGCGGATGACTATCTCTCTGATGTCGTTACATCTAGAAGTGACTATACCACTTCCTTGTCCAACCCGCTGGCAATCCTCAATAACGGTGAGGGTACCAACAAGAACTACTTTGGAAACCGTTCTGTCACACTCTCCATCATGCCGACGTGGGACATCAACAACAACTGGAAACTTACTGACCAGTTCGCTTTCCAACTCATCAACACGGACGAGAACTACTATCTCCCTACCAACGGCGTACCGTCATATAAGGTGGAGGGAATCGGTATGGTCGACAACTGTGCCAGCGCACTTGCGGGACGGCAAATCACCATCATGAACGACCTCAACATGGCATTCACAAAACGTTTCAACAACCATTTCCTTGCAGCCAAAGGTGGGTTCCGTTACACACGCGACACGTATAATCTCAACACCCAGATTGGTTATGACACGGGTAACGACAAGACTCCGAACATGTCCTCTTCTCTGAAATACAAGCAGACCGACGGTATGGACAACAAGGATATTGACCTGACTTATTACCTCACCGCTGACTATAACTTCATGGAGAAATACTATCTCTATGCGGCTCTGGCGCTCGACGGATCCAGCAAGTTCGGTGTCGACGCGGAGGACGGTATGAAAATCGGCAACTATGCTTTCGGACTCTTCCCCTCTGTGGAGGCTGCATGGGTCATCTCCAACGAGAAGTGGTTCAAGCCGACTAGAGCCGTCAATTACCTCAGACTCAATGCCGGTTTCGATCTCGTCGGTAATGACGATATCAACAGCATCGCATCAAGAACCTACTTCAAGGCTGGTAAGATGTTCAATACGCTCACTGGTATCTCCATGAGCAATATCGGTAACACCAAGCTGCAGTGGGAGACGACGGCACGCTTTACTGCCGGTATTCAGGGGGCTTTTGCAAACAACCGCATCTGGATGGCGTTCAACTACTTCAATGCCAATACCTACAACCTTCTTTCGCTCGGTTTACTTTCTTATGTCTCCGGTCTTGAGACCAACTGGATCAACGACGGACGTATTCATAACGAGGGATTCGACTTCAGCGCAAACGCAAAGATTATCAACACCAAGGACTGGAGATGGTCACTCGGATTCTCGCTCGGACATTATGTCAACGAAATCAAGAGACTCCCTGCTGGAAGGGATAACATACAGACTGATATCTACGACGCCACTATTATCAACAAGGTCGGTGGTGCGGTCGGACAATTCTATGGCTATAAGACCGACGGAGTCTTCTCAACCGTGGAAGAGGCTCAGCAGGAAGGACTCTATCAGCAGACCAGGACTGGTGCCAAGCAGTATTTCACTGCGGGTGATATGAAGTTCGTTGACACCAACAACGACAAGTGCATCAATAAGGAGGATATGCAGGTCATCGGAGACCCCAATCCGGACTTCTACGGAACACTCTCTACCATGTTGTCATGGAAGAACCTCACTCTCTCTGCCACGATGAACTACTCTGTAGGTGGCGACATCTATAACTATCAGAGAGCTATACTGGAGTCGGGTTCTTTCTTCTATAACCAGACAACCAATATGCTGGCAAGATGGACTCACGACGGACAGAACACCGATGTGCCACGTGCATCTTTCCTCGACACTATGGGTAACAGCCGTTTCTCTGACAGATGGATTGAGGATGGATCTTATCTCAAACTCAAGAACATCACGCTCAGCTACAACATTCCTGTCAGAAGCGCTTACCTCCAGGGACTTACTATCTGGGGAGCTGCCAACAACCTCTTCACCATTTCCAAGTATCTTGGATCTGACCCGGAAAATGCTCATTCCAACGCGGTCATCGGTATGGGTATTGACCGTGGACTGCTGCCTGTGGGACGTAGTTTTGCATTTGGACTGAAGATTAACCTCTAATTTGTTTACTCGTATGAAAAAGTTTCTTTATAATATCGCAGCCATCTGTTCTGCTGCTCTTCTTACAATACCGTTTGCCGGCTGTCAGGAGACTGAGTCTGACCTCGTCTCTTTTGTAGACGACAACAAACTCAACACGCCTAACGACACGGTTTACTCACTCATGGGAATCATCAGTAAGATGCAAGTCGTGGCTGACAGGACGATCATCCTTGGAGAAATCAGAGGGGAACTGACTGCTCTTACTGAGAATGCCAGCCTCGACCTACAGGAAATCGCCAACTTCACGGCGGGAACGGATAACCCATATAATAACGCAAGGGATTATTACGCCATTATCCAGAACTGCAATTACTTCATCGCTAACGCGGACACTGCCCTGACAAAGAGGGGAAGGAAAGTGTTCGAGAATGAGATGGCAGCCATCAAAACCTATAGGGCATGGACGTATCTGCAACTCGCCATGAACTATGGTTCTGTGCCCTTCTTCACTGACCCGATTCTCTACGAGAAAAATGCCGACCCGGATCTTTATCCGCATTATGATGTAAAACAGATCGCGGATTTCTTTATCAAGGACCTGGCCCCTTATGTCGATACAGACTATCCTAACTATGGATCGGTTAATTCTCTGGACTCAAGACAATTCTATATTCCGGTAAGAGTTATGCTCGGAGATCTCTGCCTTTGGGCGGAAAGATACCGGGAAGCAGCTAAGTATTACCATGACTTCCTCACGAAGCAGTCTGACCCACACCCGTTGGGCATAGGAAACGTGCAGTGGACTTCATTTGATTTCCAGGAAATTATGGATAGTTATGCAACACATTTTACTTCCCAGTTTTTATCTGATTTGCTTACTATAATCCCTATGGAGACTTCTGAGTACGACGGAATCATGTCTGACTTGCAGGATGTGTTCAACTCCACTTCGGATAACAACTATTTCTACCAAGCAACCCATTCCAAGGCGTATGACGAACTCTCACAGGCACAGCAGTATGTGCTTGTCTATACTGACCCTGTCACACTTCTGCCTGACACCATCTGTGCAACTGACACCATACATTATGACTCAGACCAGCAGAAAGGCGACTTGAGGCAGTACAGTATTTTCAAATTGAGAAATAATGCGTCGGCTTCTACTAGCTTCTCTTCTATCCGGCAGACTTGTTATAAGTATAGTTCTGATAACGTTGCACTCTATCGCGTTCAGCATGTCTACCTGAGGTTCGCTGAGGCACTCAACAGGGCGGGATTTCCACAGGCTGCCTTTGCTGTGCTAAAATACGGTCTCTGGAAGGACAATATCGAGAAGTATATTTCCCAGAAGGAGCGTGACGAGGCGGGGGATCTCCTCTCGTTCAGTGAATATACGTTCACAAGGGAGAACACCAGCGGAATCCACTCTCGCGGATGTGGTGATGCAAATGCAGATACGACTTATGTCATCCCGCAACTACCGACGAAGAATGACTCTATCAACTTCGTGGAAACCAAAATCTGTGACGAGATGGCACTCGAGACTGCTGCGGAGGGACTCCGTTATTATGACCTCATGCGTATTGCCATGCACCGCAACGACCCGGCATTCCTTGCATCGAAAGTGGCAGCTAGGGATGGTGCCAACCATTTCAACTCTGAACTTTATTCCAAGCTTTCAGACAATAAAAACTGGTATCTGCCGTTACAATAAGTGTAAGATAACACTTAATCAAATCAATTTTGGGTGGGACTCTTTCTGTCACCACCCAAAATATATTTTTTGAATTTATTTTTCAGAAACTATTTTTTATATTATGGACGAGAAAAACTATCAATCTGGAAGCAAGGGATATCTCATATCCATTGTCATGGTGGCTGTGCTCGGAGGACTTCTTTTCGGATACGACACCGCGGTAATTTCAGGTGCTGAGAAAGGTCTGCAGGCGTTCTTCATTGGGGCTGGCGATTTTCAGTACACCGATTTCTATCATGGATTCACGTCATCCAGTGCGCTTATCGGATGTATCATCGGTTCGGCACTCTCGGGACTACTGGCATCTAAGCTGGGACGTAAAAAATCACTTATCGTTGCCGGCGTGCTTTTCTTTATCTCTGCTCTTGGCTCTATGGAGCCGGAGTTCCTCTTCTTTGAAAAGGGAAATCCCACATTCTCACTACTGATTATGTTCAATATCTATCGTGTCATCGGTGGTGTGGGTGTCGGACTGGCATCGGCCATCTGCCCTATGTATATCGGAGAGGTGGCACCGTCAAAGATTCGTGGTATGCTTGTATCATGGAACCAGTTTGCCATTATCTTCGGTCAGTTAGTGGTCTACTTCGTCAATTTCCTTATTCTCGGCGACCACACCAACCCGGTCATCGAATCTATTGGACAAGGAGTAAATCAGGTGCTTCCTAATAGCGATCCTTGGACCATCGAGACGGGATGGAGATATATGTTCGGATCTGAGGCTGTGCCGGCAGGACTATTTGCCATTCTCATATGCCTTGTCCCTGAAACACCAAGATACCTTGTCATGATCAATCAGGATGAGAAAGCCCTCTCTGTCCTCTCTAAGATCAATGGAGCTGACAAGGCACACCAGATTCTCAATGACATTAAGGAGACCATCACGGTCAAGACTGAGAAGCTCATGACTTACGGATGGATGTGTATTTTCGTCGGTATCATGCTCAGTGTCTTCCAGCAGGCTGTCGGAATCAATGCGGTTCTTTACTATGCGCCACGTATATTCAATGATATGGGTATGGACAACCCGATGGTCAACACAGTCGTCATGGGTGTCGTAAACATTCTATTCACGCTTGTCGCTATCTTCACTGTAGAGAAGCTCGGCAGAAAGCCTCTTCTTATTTGGGGATCTATCGGTATGGCCATTGGTGCGATGGGAGTTGCACTTACATTCGGACACGAGGGTATGGCTATGCTCACCATGATTTCTATTATGGTCTACAGTGCGTCGTTCATGTTCTCTTGGGGACCTATTTGCTGGGTGCTCATCGCAGAGATTTTCCCGAATACAATCCGCGGAGCAGCCGTAGCTATCGCCGTGGCTTTCCAGTGGATATTCAACTTCATCGTTTCATCCACGTTCGTTCCTATGTTCAATATGCATCTCACAGAAGGCGATGACTTCGGACACTGGTTCACATACGGACTCTACGGTGTCATCTGCATCGTTGCAGCTGTATTCGTCTGGAAGCTTGTGCCGGAAACCAAGGGTAAGACGCTCGAGGATATGACCAAACTCTGGAAGAAGAATAAATAACGGAATTCTCAGAACAAGCATTGTATGCACAATAAAATGGCAGAAAAGGCGTGACCAAATCCCGGTCACGCCTTTTCTGCCATTTTCTGTGTGATTGTATGATGGATGGAAATGTCAATCCTTTCTAAGGAAACCTTTTATGTATATCCATGAAAAAAACTTAAATCGTATATTCTTAAATCCTGAAATCTTAAAATTCTTATCGCTATTTTAAGACAAGCTCAAGCGTCTCACGGAGTTTCTTCAAAGAGGGGTTCTGTTTGCCCATTTCTTCCAGCTGCTCGTAGGTGCTCAAAATCTTCTGCGGACCCTTGTTCTCACTTTCTTTGAAGACAATATCCAGCTGGCCTTCACCCAGTTCTTGCTTGAAGCCGGATAAGATGACGGACTTGTTCTCACGGAAGAAACTTTCCACATTCTGGTTGGCTACCTCTATTTCTATCTCCGACTCGCTTTTCAGCCGGGGGATTATGCTCTCCATGCGCGTGGCTACTACCTTGTCGATGGAATGAAGGCTGCTGGCCACCTTGCGCCATATCAGCTCCAGGGAGGTTTGGTCTTTTATGCGTAGTGTCTCCTCCGGTTTCGATTGGGCGGGTGACTGGTTTTCTACATTCGCTTGAACGGCTGAGGGTCTGCCCAGACCTAGTCCACCGCTGAATATGGAAGTGTTGCGGACCACTTTGCCTGCTCCGTCATTGTTGGCGGAGGACAGGGGATGATGGTTCTGTATGCCGTTGTTTCCCTGCGTAGATTGTGGTGAAGTAGGTGCTGAAGCCGGACGGGAAGGGGGAGGCACAGTCTGACCTACCGGTCTCTGAGGTGAAGAAACCGGTGGTTGGGGGGAGTTCGACGTGGTAGATGATGTGGTTGTTGGCTGACCGCCCGTTTGAGGTGTCCCAGTTCCTGGCTGGCTGTCTCTCTTGAAGACAGGTCTCAAGCGGGCGCTAGTTGGGGGAGATGGGAGCCCCCTGCGCTATCTGGCATATTTCTATCAGCATCAGTTCCACTAGCAAACGGCGGTTCTGACTCTGCTTATAGTTCAAGTCGCAGTCCGTACATTTGCGTAGCGCGCAATAAAGGAAACGGGCATCGCAACGCTGGGCTTGCTCGGCATAATGCTTGCGGATGTCATCGGAGGTCTCAAGCAGACTCACTGTGGAAGCGTCCTTGCTCACAAGAAGATTGCGAAGGTGGCTGTTCAGACCGCCGATGAAATAGCTGCCGTCAAACCCTTTGCTCAATATCTCATTGTAGATGAGCATCAGCTGGGGAATGTTGCCGGACAGGAAATTGTCCACTATCTTGAAGTAATAGTCAGTGTCCAGCACGTTCAGGTCGGCTATCGTCTGCTGATAGGTGATGTTGCCCTGGCAGAAGGTGGCTACCTGGTCGAAGATGGACAAGGCGTCGCGCATGCCGCCGTCGGCTTTCTGGGCTATCACGTTCAGTGCGGCGGGTTCATAGCTTATGCCTTCCTGATGCGCCACGTGCTCCAAATGGCCGATGATGTCCTGAACCGTCATCCGGTTGAAGTCATAAATCTGGCAACGAGACAAGATTGTGGGAAGCAATTTGTGCTTCTCTGTGGTCGCCAGGATGAAGATGGCGTGGGCGGGAGGTTCTTCCAATGTCTTCAGGAAGGCATTGAAGGCTGCTTGTGACAGCTGGTGTACCTCGTCGATGATATATACTTTGTATTTACCTAGCTGAGGGGGTATGTTCACCTGCTCGCACAAGTTGCGGATGGCATCCACGCCGTTGTTGGAAGCGGCGTCGAGTTCATGGATGTTCAGCGACCTTTGTTCGTTGAATGCCTGGCACGACTCGCATTGCTCACAGGCATCGCCATTGGGCAGCGGACTCAGGCAGTTGATGGTCTTTGCAAAGATGCGGGCACATGTCGTCTTTCCTACTCCGCGAGGACCACAGAACAGGTAGGCGTGAGCCAGCTTACCGCTGCTGATCGAGTTTTTCAGCGTCTGGGTCAACGACGACTGGCCTACGACCGAGCTGAATGTCACGGGACGGTATTTCCTGGCTGATACTATATAGTTTTCCATATTGTCTTTTTGCTCTTTCCTGAATTTTTATCAAATTTACTGCTTTTTTCCGAATTACACAATTTTTTTGACATTTACTTTCTGTTTTGGCCATATAAAAATATCTGGAGATTCTTTTTCTGCCGAATCATGCGGATATTATGATGAAGATTTTTTCTGTTTATGGCCAGAAGATTGTTGAATGTTCTTATTTCTGTTTTATGAGTAACTGCACTTTTCGCTCTTCACTTCTATTTGCTTGTGTAAAAATTCGTGATTTCTACCAGCGCTTTTGTGCAGACAGGGCAGAAGTCCTCAACTTCCAGCACTTTCATCCTGCATTCCTGGCATGGACGGTATACGCCTTTCGACTGATAGCCGCCGCCTTCATATACGCCCACTTTCTGCGTGTATTCCTTCGGAAGGTTCTTGTCGGTCAGCTGACGGTAGCTCAAACTGACGAAGGGGGTGGGGACTACTGTCCCTTTGGGAACCATGTCAGCCCATTTCTTGTTGAAGTCCACAAGCGTGGTGATGTTCGGCTCCCAAGGCTCGGTGTCGGAGGGATATTTTGTCTCATATTGGTCGTCATAGTAATATTCGTCTGCCAGACCACCATAGCCGTGGCCGAACTCATGAACCAACAGGGGCTTGAAGGTGGGGTGGTCAGCGGGGAACACGTTGATTTGGTTGTAGATGCCGCCGCCGCCATATAGGTTTGTGTTGACCAATATGATAATCTGGTCGAACGGAATGCCGTCCAAGATATCGTAGACTTTCCACATACGGCTCGTCATCAGGTAACGGTCGGTATAGAACGTGTCGTAATGACTACCGCATGGAAGCTCGTTCCATAGGCCGTAACGGGGAATGGAGGGTCCGCTGTTGCGGGACGGACAGTCCACGGCGATTACGTTGAACTTATCTTTCATCAGACTGAACGGCTCATGGCTGAACAACGCATCTACGGTGCGCTTGCAGTCTTCCTGGAATTTTCCCATCTCCTCCTGGGTGTAACCTTCGGGGATAATCGTGATGTCAACACAGGAAGTGTTGTCGCCGCCTTTGTGAACGTAACTGTAGCTGTGGGCCGGTTTCTCCACTTTACGGATCAGGATGTCGTTTGGCTCGACAACGTGACGCAGTTCGGAAGTCACTTTGGCATGGGTGTCGCGAAGGCTGACCGTCACCTCTACCGGACGTTTCGGCATCGGTATGACGTAGCTGTTCTCAAACGACTTCTGGACACGTGTGGCCTCTTCTTCTGTCTGCCATTCCTGAAACAGAGTGGAGAAACTCGTGGCGTAGATGACCTTGTGGGTCAGGGTGTCGCGGACGGTCAGCTGTCCGTTGCCTTCAAGAAACTGTTCCGACAGCCGGCTTTTACGGCCGGCCCAGCCCGGCGACTGGCTTGCCTCGTGAAAGAAGATATGCTGGCTCCGGTTGTCGCCGCCAAATATATAGTCCAGCCTTAGCGTGTTATCTGTGAAATACTCGTCAAATGCCTGTGCGTTTGTTTCTTTCGAAAACGCCATCAAAACAATCAATAAAACTATGTATCTCATTTTTTTATTCTCAATTATATACTATTCTGTTAAAATATAATGTTTTAATGCTGCAATAAGAAAGCCTCCGTTGGAATAAGTAAATACACTATTCAATTTTCACTTCTTTCCTTCTTCCAGCTTTTCCTTCAGAAACTTTCCGGTATGGGATTCCGGATGTGTTGCTATCTCTTCCGGTGTGCCGCATGCCACCACATTTCCCCCGGCATTGCCGCCTTCGGGACCCATGTCAATGATATGGTCTGCGCATTGGATCACTTCCATGTTGTGCTCGATGATGAGGATAGTGTGTCCTCGTTTAATCAAGGCGTCGAATGCGGTGAGCAGCCGTTTGATGTCATGCGCGTGAAGACCGGTTGTCGGTTCGTCAAATATAAATAAGGTGGGTTGCACTTTCTCCAGACTCAGGTAGTAGGCGAGTTTCACGCGTTGGTTCTCACCACCGGACAAAGTGCTCGAGCTCTGCCCCAGTTTCAGATAGCCCAGGCCTACGTCCTGAAGCGGTTTCAGCTTGGTCAGGATTTTCTTCTGTTTCCGTTCGCCGAAGAACTCGATGGCCTGGTTGATGGTCATGTTCAGGATGTCGTTGATGTTCTGCCCGTCATAACGGACTTCCAGGATGTCGCGCTTGAAACGCTGGCCGTGGCACGACTCGCATTCCATCACCAGGTCGTTCATGAATTGCATCTCAACGGTCACCGTGCCTTCGCCCTTGCACTCCTCGCAGCGGCCGCCGCTCGTGTTGAACGAGAAGAATGCGGGGGTGTAGTTCATCTGAAGCGACAGCTGTTGCTGCGACATCAGCTGGCGGATCTCATCGTATGCCCCGATATAGGTCACGGGGTTGCTGCGGCTCGAGGTGCCGATGGAGTTTTGGTCCACGAAAATCACCCGCTTGATCATGTCCAGGTCTCCCTCTAGGGACGTGTGTTGGCCGGGACGCTCGCCCGGCTCGTCGAAATGGCGTTTCAGGGAGTTGTATAGGATGTTGTTCACTAGCGTCGACTTGCCGCTGCCGCTTACGCCGGTCACTACGGTCATCACGTTCAGCGGAAATTCCACGTCGATTCCTTTCAGGTTGTTTTCGCGCGCGCCACGGACGATGATACGCTGGTTCCATGCCCGACGGGTGGAGGGTGGGGTAATCACGTCCTTGCCTAGCAGGTATTGGAGGGTGTGGGAGCGGTCGATGGCGTCGGACTTGCTTATGTCTGAATAGTTACCTTGCCATACGACCTCACCGCCAAGACGGCCAGCGTCTGGACCCATGTCGATGATGTAGTCGGCGGATTTCATGATGTCCTCGTCATGCTCCACCACAATCACGGTGTTGCCCAGCGCTTTCAGCTCCTGAAGCACGTGGATAAGTCGTTTTGTGTCACGGGGGTGAAGGCCGATGCTGGGCTCGTCCAGTATGTAGAGCGAGCCCACGAGGCTGCTGCCCAGGCTGGAGGCGAGGTTCACGCGCTGGCTCTCTCCGCCGCTCAATGTGTTGCGGGTGCGGCTCAGGGTGAGATAACCCAGACCGACTTCTTCCAGGAATCGGAGACGGTTACCTATCTCAGTGAGCAGCCGTTTGCCAATCTCTGCGTCGGTTGCTGACAAGTTGAGGGACTGGAAGAACAGGCGAAGGTCGCTGATGGGCATGTTAATCAGATC
>FLNV01000208.1_pt1 | contig 36242 bp, 28 predicted proteins | sample 1140351 | NCBI WGS metagenome assembly FLNV01 (sample SAMEA3878207, study PRJEB12797) | bioreactor metagenome | biome: Moose rumen | place: Sweden | collected 2011-10
GCGGCATCGGTGGCGTAGTATTCTATCGAAGTGATTTCTTCACTCGCAATTGCAAAGGTTTATACGACAAGGCAAGGACAGAGTTTTTCCCCCGCGTAAGCCTATGTCCACGAATGACATGGAGCATCGACACCATCAGCCCCACACGTCCCAACGACCTATACCATGACGTAGAAGGGAAGTGCCTTTATTGGATAGGGTCAGACGAACAAGGAGACCGTCGCTTGAAAATGAACGATGACGACTACGTTTTCTACAACATTTATGGCTCAAATGTTTACCCCGTAGATGTCAGTTCAGGTAAGAACCTGTTAAAAACCCGCGTGACAGGCTCATATCTGAATATCACTCCAGACATAGGCGGTTACTTATATTATGCCATATCAGCATGTGACCGTTTCGGCAACGAAAGTCCTGCCACTCAGGAATACCTGATGGAGATGAAGCGATCGCTGAAGCAAGTATGGAATCCCCGTTCCCGCATCACCTCCGACGGTGTACGAGTTGACGACCGCCGTTTGTCACCTACCACGCTTCCCCCGCCCCCTTCCTCCCTGAAGAAGAAAGGTCGTAAATAAGCAGCCATGGCCAATACTCCCATATTCATTCTCGGGTTGATTTCCACACAAGGATGGCATTTAACGCCGTGAGGAGTGTCAACAGCCATCATATCAACACCGACGAACCCGGTGTATTTGCCTGCCATCGTCGCCTTAATCAGCTCCATGTGAACATCTTTCACAAGCATTAGGATGTCAGGATGTTTCAACTTGTCATTAATAATAGTTTCTATCTCCTTCTGGGAGTCCACCAGATTACCTCCATATTTTCCATTTTCATCAGCCTGAAACACGGAGAATCCGACAAACCGCACTCTGCCATCGGCGAAAACATAAAATTCCATGGCAAAGTCAAGCAGTTTATCATAAAAGACATCCTTCAGAAAACCACCCTGGTTTTTGACATACCCCTTCAGCCTGTCAATCGTTCTTTCTTCCAGATCATATGCTACAAAATTACCTCTTCCACTGCTAGACCAAGGAAGCTTGAAAATACAAGGGAAAGTGTTATTCCCCAAATCATCTGGAGAAACACAAAACTCCATATGCTCCCCCACAAAAGAATGCTGATAAGGTACAATACGGTGATTTGCCAGGAATAAGGATATGAATTTAGCATGGAATCTTCTAGATGCAAACTCCCTGACCCAATTCAACTCCCAATCCGACGGCATATACATTTTAGGAACTCCCAATTTCAGAAAGAAGTTTCTCACGGCCCTATTCCATCCCCAAGGAAAAGGGATGCAGTCTTCTGGATTGACATTCAACTTATTCCCCCAAGAGTCATATACACATTTTTTCCGTATGTCGGCAATACAGTCCTCTTTCCGCGTAAAAACAGCAGGCAAAAGCACCAGGTCCCTTTCCATTTGGCTAACGACAGCGGTAGGAGTATAATTTAAATCGTTGACAGCCAATGCCATTTCATGAGAAGGATTAAAAAGGAAGAGGAAATGTGGTTTATCTGCTAACTTACTCCCATATTTAATCTGCAAGTCAACTCTTATATCGTCAAACAATTCATCCAGAAAACTCATTGTGCCTTATCGTCTTTCATGCCGAGCAGCTTCCTTCCCCTGCTGGAGCCGTTCTCAATAAGCTGTTCAGATTTCATATAAAGATTATTATAATATGTGGTGACGGTATTTTGTAGTGAATCGCCAATTTTTCTCATCCCCTCCTTACCGGAAAAAACCACATATAACCCCTTATTGACGATGGAGACATCAATGACACTGCCTGTCATCATAGGATCTCCGTCGAAATGCACCGGTCCAGACTCTTTTCTTCTGATTCTGATACTTTTGCATAGAAGTCTTTTCACATGACTGTTCTTATGCAGAGTTCCGTTCATAATTTGAATGCCCATTTGAGTCGCCTCAAACATGTTGTAAGGCTCAACGATAATCACATCCAGAAGTCCGTCAGTGACAGAGGCCCCCGGCGCGATATACACATTATTTCCATACTGAGAAGCGTTGGCACAGGCAATGAGAGCAGCTTTATATTCCGCATGTGATTCCTGTTCATTGACGACATCAAGCTGATAGAATTCCGGATTATAAGAGAGGGCATGTTTTAAAACATTCTCAATATATGATAGGAACCCCCTTTTACCCGACTCGGCAAATTTTTGAGAAATAAATGCATCCAGTCCTACTCCACAAGTACAGAAAAAAGGTTGTTGGTTAATAGTGCCGTAATCAATAGACTTAGGCTCAGCCTCATTAATAAGTTTGATAGCCCTGATAGCATCCCCGGGGATTTGTAGATGCCTTGCAAGTCCGTTACCAGATCCAGCCGGGATAATTGCAAGAGCCGTATTCGTATGTACGAGTGCAGAAGCCACTTCGTTGACAGTCCCGTCTCCTCCGATGGCACATACAATATCGGCTCCAGCATTGACAGCATCGGCTGCAATTTCCGTGGCATGTCCCCTATATTCCGTATATTTAATCTCAAAATGGAACAGATCCTTATCAATATACTTATCAATCTGCCGAATAATCGTATTCTTTCTGGACGTACCGGAAATAGGATTGACAACAAAAATAATATTCTTTTGTTTGCTCATTCAAAAAAAGGAAAATAGATTATGGAGTAAAGATGAAAGTTTGTACAGACATTATTATATATATGAAGGTTTGATGCAGTCATAAAAAGTAGCTTAAGATGACAATTAGCATCAAATGCAAAACAAAACAAAAATATGAAATACAAAGTTAGTATTTTTTGATGAAAAAAAAGCAAAAACAGAATTGTTTTTTCAAAAATCCATTTTTTTTAGATTTTTTCAATGTTGTTAAGTATATTTTTCGTAACTTTGTAGCCTGTAAAAAAATAAAGCCCCTAAAAAGAGGTTGCAATAAACAAAAACAAACAAACTTTATTGTTGTTGTGTTGAGAACACAGGACACAACAATAATTTGTGGAAAATCATGGGTTTATTACAAGAAAAATTCAAAAGGTATAGAGAGCCTCAAAAATATATGGAGGCGGGCATATACCCTTATTTTCGTGAAATCGACAGTCATCAAGACACAGAAGTAACAATGGACGGAAAGAAAGTCCTGATGTTCGGTTCGAATTCATATATGGGTCTAACATATGACAAGCGGATAGTAGAGGCTGCAATCAACGCCGTAAAAAAATACGGAACCGGTTGCGCAGGCTCCCGTTTTCTGAATGGAACATTAGACCTTCACGTCCAGTTAGAGAAAGAGCTAGCCGAATTCGTAGGCAAAGACGATGCATTGGTTTACTCAACAGGTTTCACAGTGAATTCAGGCGTAATATCATGTCTGACAGGTCGCAATGACTACATACTGGGAGACGACCGAGATCACGCATCGATAGTAGATGGCCGTCGCTTGTCCGTTTCCACATTCTTCCACTACAAGCATAATGACATGGAAGACTTGGAGCGCGAGTTGAAACGTTGTCGTCCAGACGCAATTAAATTAATTGTGACAGACGGTTTGTTCTCGATGGAGGGCGACTTGGCAAAACTGCCTGAGATCGTAGCTTTGAAGAACAAGTACAATGCCTCCTTAATGGTTGATGAGGCCCACGGAATAGGTGTATTTGGTCGTCAAGGCCGTGGAACATGCGACCATTTCGGTTTAACCGACGAGGTGGACCTTATTATGGGCACGTTCTCCAAGTCCCTGGCCTCGATAGGTGGTTTCATAGCATCCGACAGTGACACAATCAATTGGATACGGCACACCTCCCGTACATATATATTCTCAGCCTCAAACACCCCGGCCGCCACAGCAGCAGCCTTGGAGGCTCTTCACATCCTTCAATCAGAGCCTGAGCGCCAGGAAAACCTGTGGAAGATTACGAACTATGCTTTGGAGCAGTTCAAAAGTGCTGGCTTTGAGATTGGTGACACAGAAAGTCCGATTATACCTCTTTATGTTCGCGATGTGTCAAAGACATTTGAAGTAACCCGGAAAGCTTTTGAGAAGGGAATATTCATCAACCCTGTGATTCCGCCAGCTTGTGCTCCACAGGACACATTGGTTCGCGTAGCCCTAATGGCCACTCACACAAAAGAGCAAGTTGACCGTTGCGTATCAGCTTTGTATGACAGCTTTAAAGAATTAGGTATATTAGAATAAGATGAAGACTTTCCTTCCATAACCTCACAAACTGCCATCCTTTACTTTCCCGTAAAGTTTGGCAGTTTTTTCATTTTTTATCGGGGGATTGTATATAAAAACAATAGCTTCCTCCACGAGATAATTGCAACCCACCATTAATCAAAATAGACATAAGGTAAAAAGAGAAAGAGAGATTATGAACAAAGCGACGCTAATCTTAGAGGACGGCAGCCGATACGTAGGCGAGTCGTTCGGCTATTCAGGGAATGCTAGTGGTGAACTTGTGTTCAGCACAGGCATGAGTGGCTATCCAGAAAGCCTGACAGACCCGAGCTATGCTGGTCAGTTGATAATGATGACTTATCCCTTGATTGGGAATTATGGTGTTCCTCCGTTAAGCAAGGGCGACAACGGCTTGTCCGATTACATGGAGAGTCAGCAAATCCATGCAGAGGGTTTAATCGTGAGCGACTATAGTGAGAAGTACAGCCATTGGAACGGCCAGGAAAGTTTATCTTCCTGGCTGACACGCGAGAAGAAACCTGGAATCAGCGGAATCGACACACGCTCACTGACCAAGAAGCTGCGTGAGCACGGTGTGATGATGTGCCGCATAGAAATAGAGGGCAATAGCTCAGCAGTTCCTCAGGAAGACTATGGAAGTGTGAATTATATATCAAAAGTCTCATGCAAGGAAATTCACATATATCATGGTGGCCAAAGCAGCGTAATGAGTGGCAGTACGAGCAATGAAGGCATAAACACCCATCTGCCCTCAGACGCCAAAAAGAAGGTGTTGCTCGTAGACTGCGGTGTAAAAGAGAACATCATCCGCTGCTTGCTCCGTCGTGGTGTCGATGTCATCCGCGTTCCATGGGACTATGATTTTTCCGGTATCAAATATGATGGACTCTTTCTGGCAAACGGCCCTGGCGACCCAGAGACAGCCCTTTCAACAGTTGAAAACATCCAGAAGTCGATGTCATGCCACCCATCCAAGCCCATCTTTGGCATCTGCATGGGAAACCAACTGCTGGCAAAGGCAGGAGGTGCAAAGACATATAAACTGAAATACGGTCACCGCTCACACAACCAACCCGTCCAGGAAGTTGGCACCACCCGATGCTTCGTTACGAGTCAGAACCATGGTTACGCGGTAGACAGCACGACGTTAGGCCATGACTGGGTCCCCTATTTCATTAACATGAACGACGGGTCGAATGAAGGCATCCGTCATAAGTACCGTCCTTGGTTTTCGGTGCAGTTTCATCCAGAAGCCAGTTCCGGTCCGACAGACACGGAATACCTATTTGACGATTTCGTAAAAATATTATAATTCAGAGTCAGCTATAGCCGTTTATATAATCAAGACAGTAATAAAATCTGAATGAGGATTTCATTTCAGAGACATATTATATTATGCCACACAAACAATAAAACAGAGAATCAATATGATAGACAAAAATATAAAGAAAGTGCTGCTATTGGGATCAGGCGCATTGAAAATCGGCGAGGCCGGTGAATTTGACTATTCCGGCAGCCAGGCATTGAAGGCCCTCAAAGAAGAAGGAATCGAAACCATCCTGATTAATCCCAATATAGCCACAGTCCAGACCTCAGACGGTGTGGCTGACCAGATATACTTTCTGCCTGTAACCCCATTCTTTGTGGAGAAAGTGATAGCAAAGGAGCGTCCCCAAGGAATCCTTCTCTCTTTTGGCGGTCAGACCGCATTAAATTGCGGTGTAGAGTTATACAAGAGCAAAGTACTTGAAAAATATGGCGTTGAGGTATTAGGTACCCCCGTTCAGAGTATCATTGACACAGAAGACAGGGAATTATTCGTAGAGAAACTGACAGAGATAAATGTGAAAAGCATCAAAAGCCACGCATGCAGTGACCTGCCCTCTGTCCGAAAGGCAGCCCAAGAGCTTGGCTATCCTGTGATATTACGTTCCGCTTATGCATTAGGCGGTTTAGGCTCCGGTTTTTGTGACAACGAGCAAGAGCTTGACAAGTTGGCAGAAAAGGCGTTCTCCTTTTCTCCGCAGGTGTTGGTTGAAAAAAGTCTGAAAGGCTGGAAGGAGATAGAATACGAAGTAGTTCGCGACCGTTACGACAACTGCATCACAGTCTGCAACATGGAAAATTTCGACCCTCTGGGTATTCACACCGGTGAAAGCATCGTTGTAGCCCCTTCCCAGACACTTTCAAATCTTGAGTATCAGAAGTTGCGTGCATTAGCCATCAAGATAATCCGCCATATAGGAATTGTAGGCGAATGTAATGTCCAGTATGCCCTTGACCCCAACTCAGCTGACTATAGGGTGATAGAAGTAAACGCGCGCCTCTCACGCTCCTCGGCATTAGCATCGAAAGCGACAGGTTACCCCCTTGCCTTTGTAGCCGCGAAACTTGGATTGGGCTACGGTTTGTTTGAGTTGAAAAACTCAGTGACCAAGACGACAAGCGCTTTCTTCGAACCGGCCTTGGACTATGTAGTCTGCAAGATTCCCCGCTGGGATTTAGGTAAATTTCATGGCGTTGACCGTGAATTAGGTTCATCAATGAAGTCAGTTGGAGAGGTGATGGCCATAGGCCGCACGTTTGAAGAGAGCATTCAGAAGGGTCTTCGAATGATAGGTCAGGGTCTTCATGGATTCATCGGCAACAAAGAGCTGCAGATTCGCGACATAGACCACAGCCTTCAATCTCCGACCGACAAACGCATACTGATAATAGAAAAAGCGCTGGAACAAGGTTACAGTATAGACAAGATACACGAACTGACAAAGATAGACAAATGGTTTCTTTACAAACTGGATAAAATCCGCCACACTTATATGGAGTTGCAGAAATGCGGTGGGTTATCAGAAATCAACCGAGACTTGATGCTAAAAGCCAAAGTAGAAGGTTTCACCGATTTTCAGATATCCCGTGCCATAGGCCTTGATCAGAAAGAGGGATTTCAGAAAGGCAGTGACGAGGTCCGCAGCTACCGTAAATCATTGGGTATCGTTCCCTACGTGAAGCAGATAGACACGCTGGCAGCAGAATATCCCGCCCAGACAAACTATCTTTATCTGACGTACAGCGGAATAAGCCACGATATCAGTTTTTCCGACGAAGGAAAATCAATTATCGTATTAGGTTCAGGCGCATACAGAATCGGTTCCTCCGTGGAATTTGACTGGTGCGGTGTCCAGGCCTTGAACACGATCCGTCAAAATGGTTATCACAGCGTGATGATCAATTATAATCCGGAGACGGTATCCACCGACTATGACATGTGTGACCGTCTTTATTTCGATGAGTTAACCTTTGAGCGTGTCATGGACATTTATGAGTTGGAGCATCCCCACGGTGTCATCGTATCCACGGGTGGTCAGATTCCCAATAACCTGGCAGTCCGTCTTGATTCCAATAAAGTCCCCATATTAGGCACATCAGCCCAAAGCATAGACAACGCAGAAGACCGTGAGAAATTTTCCGCCATGCTGAACCGCATCGGTGTGGACCAACCCGCCTGGCGTGCATTGACTTCAATGTCAGACATCCAAGAGTTCATCGACGAAGTAGGTTTTCCGGTTCTTGTCCGTCCCTCATACGTTCTCTCCGGAGCCGCAATGAACGTATGCTCCAATGACGACGAACTGGACCGTTTTCTTCGCCTGGCAGCCAATGTGTCCAATGAACATCCTGTAGTAGTGTCGAAATTTCATGAGCATAACAAAGAGATTGAGATGGACGCAGTTGCCCAGGACGGCGAGATTATCGCCTACGCCATCTCTGAGCATATAGAATACGCCGGAGTTCACTCAGGTGACGCAACGATACAGTTTCCTCCCCAGAAAATATATGTTGAGACAGTCCGTCAGATAAAGAAGGTGTCGCGTCAGATAGCGAAAGAGCTTAAGATTTCTGGTCCGTTCAACATCCAGTTCCTGGCCGAACAGAACCACCTACGCGTGATAGAATGCAACCTACGAGCTTCCCGTTCGTTTCCATTCGTATCCAAAGTATTGAAAATCAACTTAATTGAGCTAGCGACAAAGATAATGTTAGGTATTCCCGTAGAAAAGCCATCCAAGAACCTATTCGATTTGGAATATGTAGGGATTAAAGCCAGCCAGTTCTCCTTCAACCGCTTGCAGAATGCAGATCCTGTCCTTGGAGTTGACATGTCCTCAACCGGTGAAGTAGGTTGCCTTGGCGATGACACTGGTACGGCCTTATTGAGCTCTATGTTGTCGGTAGGCCATCGCATCCCGGAGAAGGGCATCCTCCTGTCGACAGGAACTGGCAAGGAAAAAGCCTCAATGCTTGACGCAGCCCGCGAGCTAGTGGACCATGGCTATAAGCTATATGCGACAGGTGGCACCAGCCGTTATCTGAATGATAATAATATCCCGAACACCCGCGTCTACTGGCCTTCAGAGGCAGGTCAATTGCCCCAGGCCTTGGATTTGCTTCACCAGCACGATATTGACATGGTTGTGAATGTTCCGAAGGACTTGTCTGTCGGTGAGTTGACTAATGGTTACAAAATACGCCGTGCATCAATCGACTTAAACATACCGTTGATCACCAATTCCCGTCTAGCCTCGGCCTTCATCCACGCATTCTGCACATACAAAATGGATGACATACCCATAAAATCCTGGAAAGAATATAAATAGAAGATCCAGAGCGCCCAAGTGATGCGGACGTTATGGAAGTAACTGGCAGATGGAAAATTCCAATGGTATTATACCATATCAGAATGTGCAGGACAAATTAGCTGCCAATAATCAAGGATTCAGGAACATACAAAAGAACAGAAAAAAAGAATAAAAATAACATGCGAATAGATATCATAAGTGTATTGCCGGAGATGTTTTCCGGTTTTCTGAATGAAAGCATCATCGGCCGTGCTCAGCGTCAAGGGCAGGTAGAAATCCACATTCATAATCTACGCGACTACACCAAAGACAAGCATAAGCGCGTTGACGACTACCCTTTCGGTGGCGGTTCCGGGATGATCATGCAAATCCAGCCTATAGCCGACTGTATAATGTCCTTACAGAATGAGCTACAGAAAGAAAGAGGCGAGGAGTATGATGCTGTGATTTATACGAGCCCCGACGGTAAGCAATTCGACCAGGAGATGGCCAACAGTATGTCACAATTAAAAAACATAATAATCCTGTGCGGGCACTATAAGGGAATAGACCACCGTATCCGCGAGAAACTGATCACTCATGAGGTATCTATAGGCGACTATGTGCTTTCCGGCGGCGAACTACCAGCAGCCGTAATGACGGACGCCATAGTCCGCGTGATCCCAGGCGTTCTAGGCGACAGCCAGGCCGCTTTAGACGACTGCTTCATGGACAATCTTCTGGCCCCTCCAATCTACACCCGTCCGGCTCACTACGACGGCTTCGGTGATGTCCCTGATATATTGCTCTGCGGAGATCCGAAAAAAATACACGAATGGGAATTACAGCAGGCAATGGACCGGACCCGCAAGCTTCGCCCCGACCTATTGGAAAAATAACCCCAAAAAGCAACTACCGGATTAAACCATCTCACTTTAATTTTGTCCAAAGATAAAAACAAAAGAGAGCCAGTTCAAATAAACAAAAGAAAAAACGTAAAACAGTCAAAAGTCATAAAAACAAAAGGGAAAAAATAAAAACAGAATGACAAAAAAATTTCAAATCCCTTTGTTTTCTGCATATTAATTCATAAATTTGCATAAAGAAAATTCGGAAGCAGTTGGACGGTCTGTCGCTGATTGATATAATAGGCATCCGCCATTATCATCTGTTCAGAGGAAAGTCCGGGCAGCCAAGGGCATCCCACTTCCTAATCAGAAGGAGTCCGTGAGGGTTGAGTAATGCAGAAGAAAAGAACCGCCTTGTGTATTTCACGAGGTAAGGGTGAGAAGGCGGGTTAAGAGCCCACCAGCGGTATGGTGACATGCCGGCTGTGCATCTTGGGAGCTGCAAGTTCATGTATATTGGCGCAGGAATTGTCTCGACGGTTCCAATAACGGTAGCCCTTCCCAGCCAAGGGGTAGAACGCTAAAGTTGATTGGTGACAACCAACTCAGATAAATGACAGACACCTATGTCTTATCATCCATTAACCCGGTGGTGGTCATAGGCACAAAACCCGGCTTACAGGCCAACTGCTTCCTTTTTATATAAATTATTATCCATCAAATCCATGTTGTTGAACCGTAAAACTGTGTATTTAGCCCTAATGCTCATGTCATCAGGGTTCTTACCCTCCCATTCCCAAAGTTATCCCTCGGAGTGGACCTTGCAGCAATGCATCGACTACGCCATGAGTCACAACATCCAAGTTCAGAAATCCGTATTGTCGAAATCTCAAGCAGAAGCGGATTATGAGCGTTCCCGCGCCGGACTGTGGCCTACCCTGTCAGCTTCGACTAACCAAAATGTTTCATGGCGTCCCTTCAGTGAGTCCACAGTAAACCTAAACGGTGGAACCTTCACAACCTCAAATAAAGAAGTGAGCTACAATGGCAGCTATGGCATCAACGCCAACTGGCAGGTATGGAATGGCGGCATAAACCATCAGAACATAAAAAAGAGCAAGCTGGCTACAGAAATTGCGGATCAGGACATAGAACAGACCTCCAACAGCATCCAGGAACAGATAGTGCAGTACTATGTTCAGATACTCTATCAAGACGAAGCCGTTGAGGTGAACAAGGAAATCCTTGAGGGCTCAAAACAACAACGTGACCGTGCAAAAGTGATGGTAGACGTAGGCAGTCTGGCGAAAGCCGACCTTGCCCAGATGGAGGCCCAGGTAAGCCAGGACGAGTACAACGTTGTGAACTCAGAAGTATCATTGTCCAACACGAAGCTGCAGTTAAAACAGCTATTGGAGCTGGTGATGCTGGAGCATTTTGACGTTGTAGTCCCATCGATAGACGACTCAAAGGTATTGGAGCCATTACCCAGCAAACAAGAAGTATACCAGCTAGCCCGCAGCCATCGTCCCGAGATTGGAGAAGCAGAACTCAATGTAGAGTCATCGAAATTGGATGTTAACATAGCCAAACGAGGTTATTATCCAACCATCAGCCTGACCGCCGGTGTAGGGACGAGCAACAGCAGCGCAAGCGATGATGCGATATTCCGTCAATTGAAAAACAACATGAACAACACAATCGGGTTATCGATATCAGTCCCCATATTTGACGGGAAACAGAACAAGACGAACGTCACGAAAGCGAAATTAGCCCAGCAGTCAAGCGAATTAGACCTTCAGAACGCAGAGCAAGAATTGTATTCTCAAATAGAGACATACTGGCTAAATGCCAAAAATGCCCAACAGCAATACATCTATGCAAAATCAAACTTAGCAAGTCAGGAGGCCAGTTGGGAGTTGCTAGATGCCCAGTTTTCAGTAGGTCTAAAAAACATAGCCGAACTGATAACCGGCAAGAACAATCTTATCCAAGCCCGTCAGTCCTTATTACAAGCAAAATACACAGCGCTATTAAACCTCGCCCTATTACGATTCTATGAGGGCTATGGAATGCGCCTATAAATAAAAATCGTAAAATTCGAAAAATCCCCCCCCAATCATGAAACAATATATAAAATTTAGTCTTCTTGCACTATTATCCATAGTGATAGGCTCCTGCAAAGAGGAGCAGAAAGTGACGTACACAACCGCCAAAGCCGAAAAGCAAGACATATCGACAAGCATCACTGCCACTGGCACGATAGAGCCAGTCACCAAAGTAGAGGTTGGTACACAGGTGTCCGGCATCATCAGCAAGATTTATGTTGATTACAACAGTTATGTACGCAAAGGTGATATCATGGCAGAACTGGACCGCACAAACTTAAGCAGCGAGCTGGTGTCAGCCGAAAGCAACTTGTCAAGTGCCCAGAGCTCAGCAAACTATCAAGATAAAAGCATAGACGCCGCAGCAAAGAACCTGGACTTGATACGAAAAAATCTTGAGATATCCAACAAGGATTTGTCGATAGCGGAAAATAATCTGGAATTGGCTAAAAAGAATGTGGAACATGCCCGCAAAAATGTGGAGTACACGAAAAAAGACGTAGACATAGCTCAGTCCAATATGCAGCGTTACAGCACCTTATTTCAACGAGGGCTGATTTCAGCCAATGATTATGAGCAGGCACAATCGACGCTCAACAATGCATTGCAAAGTTACAACAACGCAGTGCAGAGTCTGAATAATGCCACTCAAAGTCTGAACAGCTCCCAACAGAGCTATAATTCTACCCGCACTTCCAACAACCAGGCGATTGAGAATGTGACTCAGGCCCAGCTTCAATATGACCAAAGCCTGAGTGAAGCCGCCCAAGCCCGCAACCAGGTTGAGGTTCAGAAGCAGAACGTGTCCAAAGCCCACACAAATCTTGGCTATGCAACGATAACCTCTCCGATTGACGGAATCGTGCTAAGCAAAGAAGTAGAGGAAGGTCAGACGGTTGCAGCCTCAATGACAACCCCTACCCTTTTCATCCTGGCTCAGGATTTGACGGACATGCGCGTAATAGCCAAGGTAGACGAGGCAGACATAGGTGGTGTAAAAGAAGGTCAGCGTGTTACCTTCACGGTAGATGCCTTCCCCGAGGATGTGTTCCAGGGAGGAGTTACACAAGTTCGTCAGGAGGCTACGACCGAAAGCAATGTCGTCACCTATGAGGTAGTAATCTCCGCACCAAATGATGATTTGAAACTAAAGCCAGGACTGACCGCCAATGTAACCATCTACACAATGGAAAAATTCGATGTACTGTCAATACCCTCAAAAGCATTGCGTTTCAGTCCGAATGAGACATTGCTGATGGACGGTGAAAGCATAGAAGACTGCGAATCAGAGAAGAAAGTGTGGAAGAAAGACGGGAATGTCTTCAAGGCGATCGCCGTTGAAACCGGTTCGACCAACGGTAGCAACACAGAGATTCTGTCCGGATTGAAAGAAGGCGATGAGATCATCACAGAATTCAACCTGATTCAAGAAGAGGAAGAGAAACAACAAGGCGACAACAATCCATTCATGCCACGTCGTCCGAACCGTCAGCAAAAGAGCGGCAGCGGTCAGAGCGGCCAGGGAGGTCAGAGCGGTCAGGGAGGTCAGAGCGGTCAGAGTCGTCCCAATGGAGGTTCCCGGTAGTTTACTCTCCCAATCAAAATTCATCAAAGAGATTAACTTCAAAATTCATTAGTCAATGGAGGACAATCGAAAGGTAGTGATAGAGCTTCAGAACGTGAAACGCTATTTCAAAGTGGGCGACGAGGTTGTCAAAGCCCTCCGTGGCGTCTCGTTCAAGATATACGAAGGTGAATTCGTGACTATTCAAGGCACATCAGGATCTGGAAAATCCACTCTTCTTAATCAGTTGGGATGTCTTGACACACCGACAGAAGGCGAGTATTATCTGGACGGTACTCCAGTCCGTAAGATGTCGAAAAGCCAGCGTGCCAAGCTTCGCAACCGTAAGATTGGTTTTGTATTCCAGAACTACAACCTGCTGCCGAAGACAACCGCCGTGGAGAATGTAGAACTGCCTTTAATGTACAACAAGAAATATAACGCGGAACAACGTAGGGAAGCAGCCATCAAGGCCCTACAAGCAGTAGGTTTAGGAGACCGTCTAGAGCACAAGTCCAATCAGATGTCGGGTGGTCAGATGCAACGCGTAGCCATAGCACGTGCATTGGTGAATGACCCGGCTGTAGTCCTGGCAGACGAGGCAACAGGAAACCTGGACACCCGCACCTCCTTCGAGATGCTGGTATTATTTCAAAAACTTCATGCCGAAGGCAGAACCATCATCTTCGTCACTCACAATCCAGAAATAGCCCAATATTCCTCACGAAACATCAATCTACGCGACGGCAAAGTCAGGGAGGACACAATAAACAACCACATCCTGTCAGCCGCAGAGGCATTAGCCGCCTTACCGGTTCCTCAAGATGATTGATGGTAATTTAAAAGCAAAAGAGAAATAAAAATCAACATTCCATATAGAATAACATACACAATCCCCAATGAGTATACTGAATCTGTTCAAAGTAGCAATACGTGCCATATTCAGCAACAAATTCCGTTCGTTCCTGTCGATGTTGGGCATCATCATCGGTGTGGCTGCCGTGATCATCATGATGGCCATCGGTCAGGGTTCGAAAGAAAGTGTGCGTGCCAATATCTCTCAGATGGGCACGAACGTGATTATGATTCGCCCTGGTGCTGAGACCCGCGGTGGCGTCCGTCAAGATCCGTCTGCTATGCAGACCTTGAAGCAAAAGGATTATGAGTTGATAGTTCGTAATAAGAAATACGTGACCCATGTATCACCGGAGGTGACCGCCTCAGGTCAGGCAATATATGGTGCGAACAATACGACAACCAGTTTATATGGTGAAGGTCTGGACTATCTGGACATCCGTCTGTGGCAAATACAGGACGGTACATTTTTCACAGAAGAGGACATCCGTAAAAGTGCAAAAGTATGTGTAGTAGGCAAGACTGTTGTAGACGAGCTGTTTCCCGACGGTGGTGACCCTGTAGGCAAGACCATCCGTTTCAAGTCGATTCCTCTTCGCATCATAGGCGTATTGAAATCAAAGGGTTACAACTCATGGGGAATGGACCAGGACAATGTGATGGTATCTCCATATACCACCGTTATGAAACGCGTGTTGGCTCAGACATATTATTCGTCCATCAACTGTTCAGCCATAACAGAGGAATTGACAGACGATGCGATAGAAGAATTGACGTCATGTTTGCGTGAGAGCCACGAACTGAAAGGTGACGCAGTTGATGATTTCACAATCCGGAGCCAACAAGAGATGATGGAGACAATGTCGTCAACCATGGACACAATTACGATCATCCTTGTGGTAGCCGCCGCCTTTTCTTTGTTGGTAGCAGGTATTGGAATTATGAACATCATGCTAGTCTCAGTGACAGAACGCACGAAGGAGATAGGCCTGAGGATGTCAGTAGGCGCCAGGGGCATAGACATCAGCAATCAGTTCTTGATAGAATCAATTCTGATTAGTTTGACCGGTGGCATATTAGGTGTGGTCGTAGGTTGGTTAGGTACAATGCTCTGTTCCTCCTTCGGCTTGCCTGCAACAATTCCCCTATGGTCCATATTGGTGTCCTTTGCAGTTTGCACAGTGATCGGAATCGGTTTCGGCTATTTTCCGGCTCAAAAGGCAGCGAGAATGGATCCGATAGAGGCGATACGTTACGAGTAAAAAAATGTACCTGTTAGATCAGAAAAGTCGTCTAAACCCACATCCTTCTTTCCATCTGGAACACCCATAGGCCGTCCTACCTTTAATAATATGTCCGACTTTGCATAAAGGACAAGGTAGTCCGACCCATTCGTCCTGCGAATTGGGATTTTGTCCTTGGTTCAGGATTTGTCCGCCTTGTTGATTGAGACCACCACTTACATCCTGTTGTTTCTGTGCATCAACATTGCCCTTATTAACGGCAGACTGTCCTGCACTATTATCAGGAGTTTTTTTCGTGTTAGCTCTTTTTCTGGTAGTTTTCTTTGCTCTCGGCTGAAATCCAGCCACAGCATTGTTGTTTGAGGTTCCACCAGAAGAAGGTTGTCCTGAATCCGCCGAAGTCTTTTCTTTTTTATTATTAGGGGTCGTAGTTGGTGCCGTAGCCGTTACGACTTTTTTTGTGTTATCTGCAATGACGTTGTAGACGACTTGTGAAACCATCTGCTTCAGTTCGTCAATAAAAAGCGCCACATCGTAATTACCTTTTTCTATGTCTCTGAGTTTCTTTTCCCATATTCCAGTTAACTCAGCGCTTTTGAGGAGTTCCTCGTTGATGACATCAATGAGTTGAATGCCCGTGATGGTAGCAACGATCCTTTTTTTCTCCCTTTTAATATATCTTCTTTTGTAAAGCGTCTCAATAATGGCAGCCCTGGTAGATGGTCTTCCGATTCCATTTTCTTTCATCACCTCCCTAAGTTCATCGTTGTCGACTGTCTTACCAGCCGTTTCCATAGCCCTAAGAAGTGTAGCCTCCGTGTAGTAAGCCGGCGGTTGCGTTTGCTTTTCCATCAGTTGCGGCTGATGAGGTCCCTTCTCTCCTTCAACGAAATCAGGCAATGTCTGTTCCTTTTGTTCAGGGTTCTTATTATCCTGGTCAACCTGCTCGTTAGTATTGCTCTTGGGATAAACCACTCTCCATCCCGGCTCCAGAATGATTTTTCCGGTAGCCTTGAACTCGACATTGCCAGCGACTCCAAGAACGGTAGTCTGTTTAAATTTGCAATCAGGATAAAAAACGGCTATAAATGCCCTTGCCACCAAATCATAGACTTTTCTCTCCATGTCAGAAAGATACATAGCCGGTTGTCCTGTGGGAATGATAGCATGGTGGTCGGTAACCTTCGATGAGTCAAAAACTTTTTTTCGTTTCATCAGCTTTTGTCCCATCAGGGGGGCTGTCAGTGTCTCATACCCTCTAAGGCCCTGAAGAGTAGCAGGACATTTAGGATATATGTCGTCGCTCAAGAAAGTGGTGTCCACACGCGGATAAGTGGTATATTTCTTTTCGTATAATCCCTGTATGAGCGTCAATGTCAGATCGGCCGAGAAGCCGAATTTCTTATTGCAATCGACCTGTAAGGATGTAAGGTCATATAATTTAGGGGGTGCCTCTGTGCCCTCCTTAGCTTTAACCGATGTAATTTCAAAGAGTTCATTTTTTACATTCTCCAGAGCCGCCTGGGCTTCTTCCTTAACAAGGAACTTTCCTTTCGTAGCCTGAAAAATGACCTCCCGATAAACGGTGGAAAGAACCCAATACGGTTCCGGTTTGAAATTATCTATTTCCTTTTGTCTTTTTACGATGAGCGCCAAAGTAGGAGTCTGTACTCTTCCAATAGACAGAATTTGCGAGTGGTTTCCATACTTGAGGGTATATAATCTGGTGCAGTTCATACCAAGGAGCCAGTCGCCAATAGCCCTGCTTAACCCAGCCATATAAAGATTCTGATAGTCCTGCTGAGGCCTGAGTTTCTGGAACCCCTCCCTGATGGCCTCATCAGTCATGGAAGAGATCCAGAGCCTCATCACAGGGCATTTCGCCTCCGCCTTCTGCATGACCCATCGCTGTATCAGCTCACCTTCTTGTCCAGCATCACCGCAATTGATGATTTGGTCGGCCTGAGACATGATATTTTTGATAACCTCAAACTGCTTTTTTATGCCCTCATCATCTTTCAGTTTGATTCCGAACCGTGGAGGTATCATAGGTAAGGCAGTAAACGACCAACGCTTCCAAGCATCAGTATAGTCCCCCGGAGCTTTAAGTTCACAAAGATGTCCGAAAGTCCATGTGACCTGATATCCATTCCCCTCATAAAAGCCTTTCTGAGGATGGTTAGCTCCGAGAATTCTGGCAATATCCTTGGCTACACTTGGTTTTTCAGCAATACAGACAATCATTATTATTAATTGACAAAAGGTGAGACAAAAAATCTGGAATTTCCAAACAGGAATTATCAAAAGGCGTCTTCCAAAAGCATTGGAAAGACATTAAAAAGCCGTTTTAGCAAAAAGACACTAAAACGGTTTGATTAAAGGATAAAAAGTGGTTATTCAAGAAGCAAAGAAGTGATAAGCATTTCATCATTAATAATGGCTGTTCCCTTAAATGTCTTAGAAGTCTCCTTGTCTGTTGCGGAACTATTAGGAATATTCATTTCCTCATGCAGGGTAAATGTGACATTATAGATAGGGTCGCCCCCTTCGAATGCGGTCATCTTTTTAATGATGAAATCAGAGGCCTCGAAAGAGATCTTCCTGCCCGGTGTCTCATACATATGGCGAATATATGTGCTTACATCTTTAGGTGCGGCAGGTTTTTTACCGAGATAGGATGACATGTTTCTAGCCACAGTGGTCCTGGCCAGCACAGTATCATTCTTCTCCAGGGCATTAAAATGTTTGAGAATGACTTCTTTTGTACCTTCCTCTTCCGCATCAGTAAGCGGAACTGCATCCAGCTTAGCCAGATTTTGTCTGGCATTCTCCACATAAGATCCGTCGGGGTACTGATCGAGGTACTCCTGATAAGCCTCTACGGTATTAAGTTCTTGTTTTTCAAAGAAAGTGATGGAGTCAAGCTTAGCAATTGCCCTTAGGAAGAAAAAACCTTCTTCTTTGTATTCAAAAAGATATTTCTCAAGAGACTCTTTCTGTGACCCCTCTTCTTCGACTTTTTGCCAGAGCTTGGCTTCCTTCCTCAGTCTTTCCTTCAATGTTTTCACATCAAAGGCATGCTCTCCCTTCGGGAATTCGTCAGCATATCGCTGTAAAGCTCCGTCAAGTGAGTCCGGTTCATTAGTATCTCTGTACTGACAGATAAGGTCCCACGACTGTTGTTCTGTAAGTCCGGACCTTATCATGTCCGCCTTAGTCTTATGCAAAAGGAGATATGCTGTAATGGCAGCAATGGCAATGCATCCCAGAATGACACTCCATTTAATAATTTGTTTTCTTTTTTGCTTCTTTTTATCGACAGCCTCCCCACAATGCGGGCAGTGTGTAGCTTCCTTTGCTAGTAATTTTCCACAATGTGGACATTTGATTTTTTCTGGCATAAAATATAAATGATTATTAATTTTAGTTCTTGTTATTCGAAGGATTCATCAAACTGTTCCTGTACGGGTTCTTCTATTATATCCTCCTGACTATTATTGTTCTGTGTCTCATGTTTGGAATTATCAGCATCTGAATTAGCTGACAGGTCAATCAGTTCAATTTCCTCATCATCCTCATCTTGGGCATCAGTTTGAACATCATAGTTATCATGTTGCTGGACATTAGAAACTTCCTCATAATTCACAGGGTCTTCAGAGACGACGTCAGTTTCCACCTGAACCGGCTTAGGAGTATCCACTTTAATTTGTCTGTTTTTATCCTGCGTTTGCTGTTCTTCCTGCTCAGCCCTGATATTTGACTCTCTTTTCGGTACGATGGGATAGTCATAAAAGAAAGAAGCATACACGGCCCCGAGTGAAAAAACCATAAAAAAAGCCGTAAATCCATTTCTGAGTGCCGACTTAGGCTTTGACGCAGCAGCCACCGCCATATAAATGAGTGCGACAGCCAACCATGCCAAAGTGACGATAGTGAATCCATAGAGAGCCAGCTTGATGACAGTGACCACAATCACTGCCAACGCAATCATCAGTCCCGCGTCCGCGAACTGTGATCTATCAGGATGCTGTTGGTAGTATTTTGACGCCATAGCAACTTATGGAAAAAAGACAAAAAAGAAATATCATGCAAATTTACAAAAAAAAATTATGTTATTACGAGTTAAAAGCGAAAAAAAAATGCTATCTTTGCGATAATTTAGTCAAAAGCATTGTCGCAAAATAGAATATTATTCATAAGAGATTATAAATGACCCATATACGAAATATAATAAATATATTCGTGCTTTTATTGTTTGTTGTCGGTTGTAAGAAAAAACATGACATAGAACTCCGCAGCTACAGTTATTCAGACAGTCTAAGTTATAAAGAACGTAACAGTTCGACCCACATAGGTTTGATATCGGAGATTCGCCTGTCGCAGCTGCATACCACATCAGACAAACAATCAGAGCAACGAGTTGTCAAATACATCAATAATTTCATCATCAACGAGATCAACAGTAGTTATAAAGACGAGAGTCCGGACAGCATCGTATATCACATAGCCAAAGAGAACATGTCAGAACTCCTTTCCAATCTTCGGGAAAAAGACCTGATTGAAAACGAAGACAGCACTTCCTCAGCCATATATGATGAGACGGAATTATCCGACACCCTCTACAACCGTATCTACGCAGACTGTCATTATGGTTTAGGCGACACCATCATGTGTCTGCGAATTTCCTCTTCAGTCTATACAGGCGGTGCCCACCCAGGAAAAACAACTTATTGCCATAGTTTTTCCCTGAACGACGGAAGTATGATACGTCAGAACACAATAGTCAGCCGCCAGGACAAACCCGAGCTATTGAAACGTATAAAAAAGCGTTTGATGGAGATGAAACATTTTAATGACGAGTCCGAGCTGGAGACAAACGGCTATAGAGAAATATATGTATCCCCTTACATTCTCCTGGAGGACGACAGTATCACATTTTTCTATGAAAGCTACAGCATAGCTCCCTTTTGCGAGGGGGATATAGAAATAAAGTTCTCTTATAAGGAACTAGAAGACATCACCTTGATAAACAAATAGCAACATAATGGACATCATACTGAAGTATTATCCCCAATTATCAGAGCTCCAGCAGGAGCAATTCCGGCAGCTGTATCCACTATACAAAGACTGGAACAGCAAGATAAACGTCATCTCCCGCAAAGACATAGACAACCTATATGAGCACCACGTCCTCCATAGTCTTTCAGTGAAAGAATTGATTAATTTCACCCCCGGCAGTCAGATATTGGATTTGGGATGTGGCGGTGGGTTTCCAGGTATTCCGTTGGCCATCATGTTCCCCGAAGTGAGTTTTCATTTAGTTGACAGCGTAGGCAAGAAACTGTTGGTTGCAGAGTCGGTCAGCAACGCAATCGGCCTGAAAAATATCCGTTTCAGCCATTGCCGAGGCGAGGAGCTTCAAGGCCGTGATTATGACTTTGTAGTCAGCCGTGCGGCGATGTCCATGCCAGACCTGATGCGCTGTGTCCGTAAGAACATCAAAAAAGAGCAACACAATGCCTTGCCGAACGGAATCATCGCCCTGAAAGGCGGAACGCTGGACGCTGAATTATCAGGCATGAAGTCCATCAGTACAGTCTGGAATATCTCCGACTACTATAGTGAAGAATATTTCTCCACAAAAAAAATAGTTCACGTAACAATAAAGGTAAAATAAGAGTAGAAATGCTTCATATAAAGAAATTCATATTCAATCCCGTATGTGTAAACACCTACTTAGTCAGCAACGACGAAGGCAAATGTGTGATAGTAGACTGCGGTTGTTGGGAAGACGGTGAATGGAACGAGTTGAAAGGGTATATAAACTCCAACAACTTGGTTCCCATCCACTTACTCAACACCCATTTCCACCTTGACCATGTATTTGGCAACAAATATGTGATTCAAGATTATGGTTTAAAGCCCCTTGGCAGCCCCCTTGACTATCCCATCTACGACACGCTTCATTCCCAAGTATCCATGTTTTTCGGTAAGCGTATAGCCGACAGTCTGGACTACAGCTATTCCAAAGAGCGGGGTCCGGGTCTTGCCGACGGACAAATCATAAAAATTGGAAATGACGAGCTACATGTTCTGTTGACCCCGGGTCATAGTCCCGGCGGTGTATGCTTTTATAGTCCGTCTGACCAATTCTTACTAAGCGGCGACACCCTGTTTCACGGAAGCATAGGAAGGACAGACTTAGCAGGAGGAGATTACAATACCCTGCTTCGTTCTATCCGTGAAAAACTGTACGTTCTCCCAGAGGCGACCGTTGTATATCCGGGTCATGACAGTACGACGACCATAGGCCAGGAGAAAGCTTATAATCCTTTCACCAACTAATAGGAAGGATAACAATTGAGAACAGCTTGTCATCAACAACAAAATATTCTTCAGAAGGAACATAATGAACAACGATAAACTAAATAATCTGCAGCCGATAAAACAACGTTACGGCATCATCGGAAACTCAGACGGTCTGAACCGTGCGTTGGACATTGCCATCCAAGTAGCAAACACAGACCTGTCCGTCCTGATAGAAGGCGAGAATGGTGTGGGGAAAGAGGTATTTCCGAAAATCATCCACGACAATTCCACACGTAAACATCAAAAGTATTTCGCCATCAACTGTGGTTCGATTCCAAGCGGTACGATTGAATCGGAATTATTCGGTCACACCAAAGGATCGTTCACCGGAGCCGTATCCGACCACGCCGGCTATTTCGAGACCGCCGACAAAGGTACCCTGTTTTTGGACGAGGTAGGCGAACTGCCCCTTGAAGTTCAGGTGAAACTGCTACGCGTTCTAGAGACCGGTGAATTTATCCGCATGGGCAGCAACGAAATCCGCAAGACCGACGTGCGGATAGTGGCAGCGACCAACGTGATGATGAGCAAGGCCATCAAAGAAGGGAAGTTCCGTGAGGACCTCTATTACCGTCTGGCTACGATTCCAATCAGTATTCCCCCACTACGCGAACGTGGTAATGACATACTGCTTTTGTTCCGCAAATTCGCCTCAGACATAGCAGAGAAATACAGAATAACTCCAATCACATTGACTCCCGAGGCCCGTCAGCTGGTGCTGTCATACAAATGGCCCGGCAATATCCGTCAGCTACGAAACATCGTGGAGAATCTCAGCATCACCTCCCGCAGCCGCGAGATAGACCCTTCCATCCTTCACAATTACCATGTGACGGACGACAGTCTGTCGAACAGTCTTCCGGCAGTGATAGAAAATGAGAGTAACGGCAAGCACAGCTATGCCAATGAGCGTGAGATTCTGCTAGCTCAGCTACTCCACTTGAACAAAGAGATTCAGGACATCAAAAAGATGGTGAACGAGCTATCCGTAGGTAAAACAGAAAGTAAGGATGTCGGCATATCCTCAGACCGTCCTCTCCCTGACGAGATGATGGTCTTCAGTGATTACCCCGGCGGTTCTCCATCCTACCCTGGTGTGAGAATCAAGCACACTACATCATCCCCTGCCCCTACAACCAATTACCCATCGCAGGAAGAGGTAGAGGTAGCGAAAGAATACGTTGACGAGATGCCCTTAACGATAGAGGAGCAATACAAGCAGCGACTTCGTGAAAGTTTGAAACGTAACAACTATAACCGCAAGAAAGCCGCTCAGGAACTAGGGATCAGCGAGCGTACGCTTTACAGAAAAATCATCAAATTCGGTTTGAATGACGAAGAATAAAAGAAAGAGACATTGATGAAATGATTGAACATCATAGAGAAAACAATATTCCGATAGACGATGACAAAGATTAGACGCCTTCTTATCATATTATCCGCTACCACGTTAGTGCTTTTGGCCGGCTGTAAGGTAAACATCTCACTGAACGGCTCAAGTGTGAATTACAATCTCACCAAGAGCATCTCAGTAGAAAAATTCCCTATCCGCTGCGCCTACGTTTGGGCACCGATGGAAGCCATGTTCTATAACAGCCTGAGTGATGCCTATTCAAACAAAACGAAGCTCCAGGTGCTTCAACGTAACGGCGACATGCATTTAGCCGGCGAAATCACGGAATACTCTCAGCTGAACAAAGCCATCAGCAGCGATGGCTACTCCGCCCAGACTCAGCTGAAGATGACGGTGAACGTCCGTTTCACCAATAATGCGAATCACAGTGAAGATTTCGAGAAAACATTCTCTGCCACAACTGAATATGACAGTTCCCAACAGCTGACTGCCGTTCAAGAGACGTTGGTTCAGGAAATGATTGATGAGATAGTGGATCAGATATTCAATGCCACAGTAGCCAACTGGTAAAAAAATCATAATAAAAACACAAGTACACACAAACACAAACAAAACACAAATCAATATACACCAAATGAAATCAATCAGCACAGACAAGGCTCCCAAAGCCATAGGTCCCTATAGTCAGGCCGTTAAATCCGGGACAAGTGTTTATGTAAGTGGACAATTGCCAATAGACCCCTCAACAGGCGAATTCAAGGAGGGATGCATCCGGTGCAAAGCTCGCCAGTCGCTGACCAATATAAAGAACATTCTTGAGTCAGAAGGACTGAGTATGAAAGACGTAGTAAAAGTGACAGTACTACTGACAGATATTAATGACTTCTCAGCGGTAAATGAAGTATATGCAGACTTTTTTGAGGAGCCCTATCCAGCCCGCTCGGCCTTTGCCGTTGCAGCCTTGCCCAAGGGTTCACCGATAGAGATTGAGGCAATCGCAGAAGTAAGCACAAAATAACAAACGACAGCAGTCCCCAATTTTTGATATAAATATTATCCCCATGCGATTACCGTCAGAATGGGAAAGTCAGGAATTCGTTCAGCTGACCTTTCCACATGCAGACACGGACTGGTGTCCTCTATTAAAAGATGTATTGTCATGCTATCGAGAAATGGCCAAGGCAATCACACGTCACGAGCCCCTGTTGGTTGTAGCTTCTGACATTGAGCTCGCTCAACGGACCTTAAAGGGCTTGGAACGTATCAGCTATGTCCATTGTCCCACGAATGACACATGGGCACGCGACCATGGTTTCATCACCTGCAAAGAAGGTGATGAACGGTTGTTTATGGACTTTCAGTTTAATGGTTGGGGTTTGAAATTCGCGTCGAACTATGACAATCAGATCAACCAATCGCTATGGGCCAGCAATTTGCTGAAGGGGAAATATGTCAATCACAAAGAGTTTGTCTTAGAAGGCGGAAGCATAGAAAGCGACGGAGCCGGTACTATACTGACGACGAGCTCATGCCTTCTTGCTCCCAACCGTAACAACCTATTTACGAAGGAAGCGATAGAAGAAAGATTCGTAAAATACTTTGATGCAGAAAGGGTTTTATGGCTTGACCATGGTTATCTTGCAGGCGACGACACAGACGGTCACATTGACACGCTTGCAAGGCTATGCCCCAACGACACAATCGCATACATGGCATGTGAGGACATGCAAGACGAGCATTATCAAGAGCTGCATCTGATGGAAGAAGAGCTAAAGTCGTTTCTTACCACAGATGGAAATCCATACAAACTAGTAGGTTTGCCTTTGCCCTCCCCCATCTACGATGGCGATGACCGGTTGCCCGCCACCTATGCGAACTTCTTGATAATCAACGGAGCAGTGTTATGCCCCACCTATGGCCAGACAGAAAAAGACCGAACAGCGATGACATGTCTGCAGGCAATATTCCCTGATCGCGAGATTATCGGAATTGACTGCAGGGTTCTTATCCGTCAGCATGGCTCATTGCATTGCTGTACGATGCAATATCCGTCAAAATGATTTGCCATATACTCATTATTGAGTATTGACACATTGAATAAATCTGCCTAAATTTGCAGATTAAAAGAAATATACATGAGGTTAAGTGAACTTAAAAATGGCGAAAGCGGCGTGATAGTAAAAGTAGAAGGTCACGGGGGCTTTCGCAAACGGATTGTAGAGATGGGGTTCATCAAGGGTGAATTGGTAGAAGTGATTCTGAACGCCCCCCTGAAAGACCCTATCAAATACAAGTTAATGGACTATGAGGTGAGTCTTCGTCGCAGTGAGGCCTCGATGATAGAAGTGGTGAGCGAGGAAGAAGCCCGTCAATGGGCAGCCAGCCAGCCGGACTTGAAAGGCCTGTCAATAGACGATTTGAGTCCAGACATCCGTCGCAAGCACATGCAGCAGATAGCCTCCAAGCGCGAGCATGAAATCAGTGTTGCTTTTGTCGGCAATCCCAATTGCGGAAAGACCTCATTATTTAATATAGCCAGCGGAGCTCATGAGCGCGTAGGCAATTATTCCGGTGTGACCGTTGACGCCAAGGAAGGCACATTTGATTTTGAAGGCTATCATTTCAAAATCGTAGACTTGCCCGGAACCTATTCCCTGACAACTTATACCCCTGAGGAACTGTACGTCCGTAGGCACATCATCGACAAGACCCCCAACGTGATCATCAACGTGGTAGACTCGTCGAACCTCGAGCGGAACCTTTATCTGACAACACAGTTGATAGACATGGACGTTCCGATGATCATGGCGTTGAACATGTACGATGAGTTTCGCGAAAGTGGTAACAAACTGGATATAGACCAATTAGGAATGCTGTTGGGTGTTCCCGTAGTCCCCACAGTGGGTCGTACTGGCGAAGGAGTTCATGATTTATTCCGAACCATCATAGAAATGCATGAAGGCCGTCAGAAAAACTCCCGTCACATCCATGTGAACCACGGCCGCCTGATAGAAGAAAATATAGAGAAAGTAGAAGCGTTGATACGTGAGAACCCAGAGCCTCACTTCAATTATTCCGCCCGTTTCCTATCCATTAAGCTATTAGAGAATGACCGCCAGGTAGAAGGAATCTGCAAGCAATTCCCCAACTGGGAAGCCATCAGTGCAACGGTAAAGAAATGCCAGGAAGACATCAAGCAAGAGGCCAAAGAACTGAGTGAGTCCGCCATAACAGATGCGAAATACGGCTTTATTCAAGGAGCGTTAAGAGAATGCTTCATCAAGAAGAAGAATTACGCACGTAAATTGACGACTCAGATAGACAGCATTGTGACCCATCCGATGTTAGGATATCCGATTTTCCTTTTACTGATGTTCCTCATGTTCTTCTGCACGTTCAACATTGGTCAGTATCCAATGGACTGGATAGACTCCTTTGTAGGCTGGCTAGGAGAGACAATAGGCGAAAAGATGTCAGACGGTCCGCTGAAAGACCTGTTGGTTGACGGAATCATCGGAGGCGTTGGTGGTGTGATTGTCTTTTTGCCCAACATCATGATTTTGTATGCTTTCATCTCTTGGATGGAAGACTCAGGATATATGTCACGCGCAGCCTTCATCATGGATAAAATCATGCATAAGATGGGTCTTCACGGTAAAAGTTTCATCCCGATGATAATGGGTTTCGGCTGCAACATCCCCGCAATCATAGGTACGCGTACGATAGAAGACCGTCGTTCCCGCTTGATTACCATGCTGATTATCCCCTTGATGTCATGTTCAGCCCGGCTTCCGGTCTACATCATAATCATAGGCGCATTCTTCCCTACCCACTCTGCTTTGGTGCTGTTCACGCTTTATCTTGTTGGCATAATCATGTCCATCATGATGGCACATTTGCTCAGTAAGTACGTGGTGAAAGGAGAAACAAGTCCATACGTGATGGAGCTTCCGCCTTATCGTCTTCCCTCAGGCAAGTCGGTTTTTCGCCATACATGGGAAAAGGGCAAACAATATTTAGCCAAGATGGGTACAACGATATTGGCTGCATCCATCATCGTCTGGGCCCTGTCTTATTTTCCCCAGAGTGAAGAAGACGTCAGCAAGGAAGCCCATATTGAGCAAAGTTACATGGGAAGAATCGGCAAATTTATCGAGCCCGTCCTTCATCCCTGCGGAATGGGCTGGAAGGAAGGCGTTAGCATAGCGACCGGAGTTGGAGCAAAAGAGATCGTAGCCTCGACCATGGGTGTCCTATACAGCAGCAGCGTTGACGGCGAGGAGCTAGACGATGAAGACGCGGAGAATGCCCGCCTTTCCCGTCTGATTAAGAAAAACAGTGGGATGGACACAATCTCCGCCCTGGCCTTTCTGGTATTTGTCCTTTTGTATATGCCCTGCATACCAGCCTGTGTTGCCATAAAGAATGAATCAGGAAAATGGAAATGGGCATTGTTTACCATGTGTTACACCACCGGCCTTGCATGGCTGATGTCCACATTGGTATATCAGATAGGAAACTTAATCTTATGATTGATTCATGCGGAATTACCTTCAACTCTTACTTATAAGTAATTACATACAGACAGAAAGGCAATTATTTCAAAGTTAAATGGTGCAAAAAACCACCATTTTGGAAATGGGCATTTATCTGTTTTTTTTACAGAGCAAAACAGGCTGACTAAAGCAATAAAGAACTTACAAATCGTAAAGATTATTTGACTTAAGGGGTGTTCTAATAATTCTGATTTTGGAATGCTCATACAAAATGAAAACTTTCACACCGCTGTTGTATCTCAGACGCTTTAAGTGTTTGGGATTCAATAGCGGTTAATTATTTAACGCAAACATAGCAAGATAAAAAAGGGTGTTCAATCGTCTCAATATTTATGTTTTCATTAATAAAAGGCAATGAGCTTCCCTAATGCTTGGAAAATAAGCCGGTGTGGCAAAAAGCAAACATAACATCTAAACGGGCGATGATAGAAATAGCGAATCCTCGACTGTTTTCGATTATGGTTCTTCGGGAATTCGTGTGGAAAGTTTGACATGAGTCAAGTTCGACTTAATTCTCCATGTCTGACATGATTCTATATTCATCAATAAATCAGTGCCTTGCAAGGCCAATATGCCAGATTATAGATAAATCACTGAATGCAAGCGGCTTGCAACCCACACGAATTCCTGAAATACCTCGATTATAATAGCAGTAAAAAAAATACAAATTACAAAAAAAAGGATGGATTCTGCGTAGCGTTTTAACGTTTTCATTGTATATTAAGTATGGAACGTCTGAAATACATATCGTTGGTAACAGAGTTGCGGCAGATTGCTGTAGCGAGAGCAATGTCATTGCTCGATGGCAAGGATGATGCTGAGGACGTAGCTGGAGAGGTGCTGCTAAAGCTGTGGGAAAAACGCAAAGACCTACGAGACGAAGGTGATGAAGTGAGGCATTTAGCCGACAGGATGGCGAGGAACCTTGCGCTTAACCTGTTGCAACACCGACAACGGCATCCCATCCTGCGCATTTTCCATCGGCAAGATAGTGACGAAGAAGGGACTAACAGCATTCCAGACATTCCAGATTGGTTCACACCACAACAATATATAGAGGACAAAGAGGCCAACAGCATCGGCCAGCGCGCCATGAGCCAACTGCCCTACAACTGGAGAAGGATCGTTGAAATGCGCGAGCGAGAAGAAATGAGTTTTGCAGAGATAGCCCAGGTTATGGGTACGAGTGAATCATCGTGCCGAGGCATGATGTCGAAAGCACGACAACGGTTATTACAACTAATAAACAAAATGACAAGATGATGGAAAAAGATTACATACAGAAACTGCTTGACAGCTATATGGCAGCAGAAACGTCCAGGAAAGAAGAAAAACTTCTTTCTCAATACTTCAGCAACCATCGTGACATACCCCCAGAATGGCGGGACTATTCTGTCATGTTCCGGAGCCTCAATCATTATAGACAAAAATCTGGCTCATCTCACAGGAGAACAATGCTGAAATGGAGTGCCGTGGCAGCCATCATCACTGTACTTCTCGTAGTAGGTTTGCTACTGCCAGTCCAGAAGGAGACAGACAAGCCTTCAAGTGATACAGCTCAAACCGCAGCATCCCATACCACTAACGTCTTAGAGTCTGAACCAGAGTCAAAAGTGGAGGAACATCAAGCTACAGCAAAGTCATTAACAAGTCAAGGCAAAAAGGTTCAACTTGTTAGGAGAACACATAAAGCCACGACTCAAGTCAATCACGCCGAGCATCTCCCAGACGTTTCATTGCCCGTCCAGAATCCCATTTCCACCAAAGCGTCAATCCAGAACCATTCTTCACATCGCAAAAGTAAGCCATCAGAAGCGATTGCCCAAATCGCAGCTACCCCTACCACCGGCGTTTTAGAATCTCAAATAGAGGTAAAAAATGAAGAATCGCCGACAATAGTTAAGCCACAGACAAGTAACAACAAGCAGGAGCAACTTGTTCGGCAGGCACATAAGGCCGTAGCTCAAGTCAGTCAGTCCGAGCCTCACCCTGACATGACATTGTCCGTCCAAAATTCCATTTCTGTCGATGCGTCCATCCTTAGTCCAACTTCACATCGGGACAGGATGCGCAGCAACATTCAGGCTGCATTTGAGAGCAACACTATATTTACTGCACAAAATTCCATAGAACTATGAGCACGATGAGAATCCTTTTAATCACATGGGCAACAGCCGCCACACTCATGGCTCAGGCCCAGCAAAACATTGAACGCTTGATTCCGTCCTTTGTCACACTGGAGAATGTCAAAGTGAAAGAGTCGATTGATAATGGCGTTTGGTCAACATACGAAGGCCCCATTTATTCTGCTGTAATAGAAAATGCCCCAATAGAAATGATTCCCACATGGATGGTAGACAGTCTTATCACTGCATTTGAGAAAGAGCTATCCTTCGCCACTGAGAGTGACCGCTATCAGAAGCATAGCGAACACGGTGATACACTTTCATACACACTGGCTTACAATGGCACAATCAATCCAGCCAATGATGTCCCTCGTCTGAATGTAATGAACCATCATTACAGCAAGCGTATCACAGTCGCAGCCGCACTTGACATTGAAAACAAGACACTATGTTTACATTATTACAAAATTGGTAAAGTGAAAGGGCGCATTTGGACACCGACAGAAGCTCAGCAAGGCTCACTCCTTGACATCTTTCATGAGATTGTCGAAGATGACCAATCACAAGTTGTACCTGTGTCATACGATATTGACAATGGTAATGGAAATGGTAAATGGGAATATATGAACAGTCACTATGGTTATGTGCACCGACATGGAATACGGGTAGAAGTACCCAAGGAGAAAGCTAAAGATATATTTCAGCGTATGTTTGCAGCTATCGTTGAGGCAGCACAAACTCAGGAAGTATTTTCCTGCTCACTTTCGCAAAATGATGCGAATATAGCATTTGGAAAACAATGGAGCGGAGAAGTCTTCTGCTTACGTCGGCTGCAAGACGGACGCGTGTTCGTCCTACATGTAGAAAAGCCTGAAAAACCATGTGACATAGCCATTCCACATAACTGGCATGAGATTGACAGGATTTCCCGCCTGAAAAATTAACTATTCAAACTCCAACATGATGAAGAAAACATTAATCGTACTGGCCACTTTGGTCAGTACAAGCCTGAACTGTGCCCATGCGCAAGATGAGCAACAGCCACGTGACTCTGTGGTAGTCATAGGGAAAGTGGCTGACGAGCTAACAAGTCAACCAGTATTCGACGTACAATGTGAATTGATGTGGGCAGCCGACAGCACGCTTGTCGACACGATTCGCACGACCAAGGGAGACATCAATAACAAACCCACCTCGTTTGTCATGTTCTGTATCAGACGTCCTGGCCGTTACATTTTACGCATGCAAAAGGATGGCTACGAGACAACAGAGCAATTGTTCGAAGTAAAACGCTTCTATCGAAACGAGGAATCGGTGGACTTGCTAAATAAACCTTTCTACATAAAGAAAGAACATAATGTGTGGCTGAACGATGTGGTGGTGAAGGCCACAAAAGTGAAGTTCTACGTTGATGGTGACACGCTCGTTTACAATGCCGACGCTTTCGAGTTGGCCGAAGGCTCGATGCTCGACGCACTCATTCAGCAACTGCCTGGTGTGGAGCTGAAAAGCGGTGGCGACATCGAAGTGAATGGCAGACATGTGGACGCCCTGCTGCTGAACGGCAAGGACTTTTTCAACAAAGACCGCCGACTGATGCTCGACAATCTACCATCGTACATGGTGAAGAAAGTGAAAGCCTATGAGCGTGGCAATTGGCAACTGCGTAAGGCCGGATTGCCCGACGACGGCAACAAGGAATTCGTGATGGATGTTCAGTTGAAGAAAGAATACAGCATTGGATGGATTGCCAATAGCGAGGCTGGCGCCGGTACCGACAGCCGCTTCCTAGGTCGCCTGTTCGCACTACGATTCACGCCCAACTCGCGTCTGTCGTTCTTTGCCAATGCCAATAACGTGAGCGATGATCGCAAACCTGGCCAGAACGGTGACTGGAGTCCGCTGCGTCAATCGACAGGCATCCACAACGTCTATGATGCAGGCTTTGATTACTACATTGACGAGAAAGACGGGCATTGGAATACGAGCGGCGACGTGCGTACCAGTTACACTATGGATGAATCTGAGCAGCACACGTCCAGCGAGAATTTCCTCACGAACAGTAATACCTACGGACAAACATACAACAAGCATCACGCAGAAAATATCAAGGTGAGCACGAACCACAGTTTCAGTCTCTACAACAGAAACAAGGTGCTCAGCTATCTCAACTTAAAGCCCGACTTCAGCTACGACCGTCAGCATAATCATGGTGAATCGGCTTCAGCTGTCTTCGACGAGAACGTGGCCGAACGATGGGGCAAAGCATGGATTGACAGCATCATGGCCCCCAATGCTGGCTCCCTGCTGCTTCGCCATGCGCTGAACAGGACTATATCACAGGCCAAAGGAAATGGTCACAACCTAAACATGGGTTTAGTTGCCAGTGTCTTCTTTATAGTTCCTCACGATGACCGTTTCTTGTTCAACGCTTCAGGGAACATCGGTTATAGCGACGAAAAACGCCATGCCTACGACCATTATCAGCTTGACTATCCAAGCAGCAACGCTCCCACAGAGCACCGAAACCGCTACGACCTAAACGCCAACCGTAGTGTGAACTACGGCGGTGACATCGGTGCACAAATAACAGTAACAAGATGTCTGCAACTCTCGACCAATTACATCTATTCCCATGCAAACAAAGAGAGCAATCGCTCACTCTATCTGCTGCATCTACTGGAGAACTTCGACTGTGAACTGGGTAGGCTCCCATCTGCCGATGACCTTTACAGAACGCTTGACAACGGCAATAGCAACCAAGCCGATTACACAGATGACATCCACAGAATCCGCTTCGGGTACAATTACAATAGTTCCCGTTATCACTCATGGAATCTGATTCGCCAATTTCGTGGTAATATCGAAGTACGCTTCGAGCGCAAGCAATTAGAGTATCAGCGCGGACAGCTTGATACCCTTTTCCATCGCAATACGACATTCGTCCAAACTAACGGTGACTGGCAGCTCTTCACCCGCGACCTAAAGAAGATGTTCGAAGTCAATTTCAACACCAGCATCTCCGCCCCCAACATGACCAACTTGCTCAATATCCGCGATGACAGCGATCCCTTGCGTATCGTACTTAGTAATCCACACTTGAAGAACCCACAGCGATACCACCTTGGCACATCCTATCGCCACGTCCTTTCTGGTGAACGTATGTGGAACGTCTTCGGCTCTGTCAATCTTGCGCCCCGATCCATTGCCATGGCCACGCACTACGACAAACAGACAGGCGTCCGCACCGTCACACCGCAGAACGTCAATGGCAACTGGGACACCCATCTTGGTGGAGAATTTACGACTCCGCTTGATAATAGGCGTCTCCTGTCACTCTCCACAAGGACCACCTTTGACTACTATCGCAGTGTTGACCTCATTAGCGCAACAGCCGCAGCCCCCTCACGCAGCATCGTCGGCTCCTACTACGTCAACGAGGCACTGAGCCTTACTTATCGTCCTAATGCCAAACTGCAAATCAAGGGCATAGGCAACCTCCACTTCCAGCACTCCACCAGCGGCCGAACGGACTTTGAGACAATCAATGTTCTCGACTTTGACTATGGCCTCAGCGCCCAAGTCGAACTGCCCTGGAATATGCAACTCGTCACCGATCTCACCATGTACTCCCGTCGAGGTTACGCCAACCAATCCATGAACACCAATGAACTTGTTTTGAATGCACGCCTATCCAAACGCTTTCTCCACGGCAACCTCATCTGTATGCTCGATGGTTTCGACCTCCTCGGCAACCTCTCCAACGTACGCCGTACCATCAACGCTCAGGGCCGAACAGAGACATGGAATAATGTCACACCACGCTATGCCCTACTCCATGTTATTTACAGGTTAAACAAACAGCCAAAGAAGAAGAAGAAGTAAAAGAATGTGTAAACGTACCAATGTAGATGATATAGATATGTCGTTGAACAGACGTCATCAACGTATAAACCGACTCAAAAAGAAAGGAAGGAGAAGGCAAAGGCGGTGTTAATCTTTTACTTTATTCTTTGCCATAATTAAAAGGAAGGAAAGACGAAGGTGGAATGATCGGTACAACAGAATTGTATATTGCTCCTATCCATCTGAACATGCCTTGGAAGCCTGCTGCATTGTTTTGAAACTGCCCGATGCCATCCAGCAAATGGCTCTTCACAGCCGATCAAACCCACTCACTGCCGAAAGGCTGGGAACTGAGTTATGGTGGCAAAGCTCAGTTTACCAACAACAACAGCTATCAAACCACCCACGACGCCAGTGGCCATCCTCTGCCTGATGCCACATCGCATGTAGACTACCATGAGCGCATTCTAAACGGGTACGTCGGAATGAGCAAGCAGATTGGTCAGTCCCTGAGCTTTGATGCCTCAGTGACGGCAGAGCAATATCACGCTACAAGATGGAACGAATGGCGCCTCTATCCGCAGTTCAATGCGATGTGGAACATCAACGAGAAAAATATGCTCAACCTCTCGTTCAGCAGCGAGGCCGTCTATCCCAGCTACTGGAGCTCCGCTATACCACGAAGAACGGCAAGTGGAGCCTGATTGCTAAAGGCGAGAACATCATGAATGCCCGAATCAGCACCAGCTCCAAGATAGCTAACCAGAACTACGCCATGCGCGTCTGGATGCCATACACCACCTACTCCCTCACCGCCATCTACCGCATCGGCAACTTCAAGGAGAAACAAAAGAAGCAGGTTGACACCTCGCGAATGGGATATTGAGCCAGTATTGAATCTCTCTCGTCTTGATGGGCAGTTGTAGGTATCGCACCGAGGCTATCCTTTCTTCTGTTTAAGAACATTTAACATCCGATGGTGCAATATATCCCGCTTTCTACGTTTTTCTAATAATAGAGCAATAAAATAACGATAATGAAAACAATGAAGATTTGGAGACTCGCCTTTATGGCGCTTGCTGCCTTCTCCCTCGCCTCTTGCAGCAGCGATGATAATGTAGAAAAGCGGATTAATGCAAACTCATAAAACGGAATTTGTATGATTGTAGCAAAGAAAATTATTGGATTAATCGTCCTATTGTTAATGCCTGGTTTTGCTGTTGGCCAAAACAGCGTGGACAGCACAGCATTCAAACAAAATAGCATCGAAATTAGAACTGACTCGTTACGTCAGCATAATTCTATGCAGAAATGTGATACAGTTAGAAAAGACAGTTGTCGGAAGCTGCAAGGACTATCTTTTGTCCGCAATGAGCAAGGACAGACACCAGTCATAAGTCCTAATGTTGTAAAAATACAGAAGTTTGATCCATATAAGAAGAAGTTTACGGATATGCGGATATTGGAAACAATAGGCTCTCACATAAGCAGATAAGCAAACTGACTTATCTGCGCTCCAATCGTTTGCGCCCACTCTCCCAATGCCGTGGAATATCACCTTGATGTTCCACTTCATCGGTGTAAAGGAACTCAATATCATCAACCTTTTTACTACTTTACAAATTATTAAGACTATACACAATGTATTTTTCCACCCCACAAGATGGAAAAAGGGTGGAAAATTATCTCTTAACATACTGAATATAAAATAATAACATATAGAATGCGTTTTCCACCCAGTTTCCTTGTAGATGTTTCAAAATAGCAGTACCTTTGCAGCGTCAAAACGAAGAAGGACATGAAAAGGAAGACTATTGGAATCATCATAGCTGTGTTGGTGCTGGCATTAGCAGGCAGTATCGGATGGAGCTTAAGAGACTTGCCACAGAAGCGACTGCTCACTTCTGCCGAAGATATTGTCTTCACAGATGTGGACAGTGCAGTCCGAGCGTTGGAACGTGTCGATACGACGATACTGGCGGAAAGCGCACAGATGTGCTATGACCTCATGAGGGCATTTATCCATGAGGAGCGCTGGTATCTTGCCTATGCCGACACCGTTTCCTGCCTGTCGTCGGTCGACTCCACTATCTTGGTTTCTGAACAATCGACCAAGCCGCAGCCCGTGGCGTCGCCCGTGTGGAAATTAAAGCGCACGACATATATCAAGGAGGCTGACGACAAGGCTTTGCTTCCTGACAGCAGTACGCTCATGCGCGTGTATCGTTATTATGAACGCGAGAGCCTCGGCGGAACGGCCGACGACAAGCAAGCCTTACAACGCTATGGGCGCATTTGCTATACATTGAGCCGCCACAACAAGAAGGAAACTTCTACCTTGTCTGCCGACAAGCTGTTGCACTTGGCCATCCACTGCGCCGAGGCAAGCGATGACCACGCCTTGGCCTTCCGTGCCTACCGGCTCCTGGGACAACAATCGCAAAATGTAATGAGACTTTTGTGCTACACTCGTGCCTTGGAGCATTACCGACTGTCGCCCGGCCACACGACGTGGCTACTGACGTTGCTCAACGACTATGCCGGAGCAGTTCTCCTTTCAG
>FLNV01000209.1_pt1 | contig 36131 bp, 25 predicted proteins | sample 1140351 | NCBI WGS metagenome assembly FLNV01 (sample SAMEA3878207, study PRJEB12797) | bioreactor metagenome | biome: Moose rumen | place: Sweden | collected 2011-10
TTATTCGACATTGATTTTGTTTTCTGGTGCAAAGTTAGGGAAAGAAATCCACCCGCCATTGTTGAAATTCCTAAAAAAACGGGGGAAAAAGCCGAACCTTTATAGGGATTTGCGATTCATGCAACTGCAAAAAAAGTCTTCCCGATTTCATGAAGACAAGAAGACGAGAAGACGAGAAGACAAGACGATAGTCTGCCATGACCAGCATGTCAATGGAATAGAAGATGAGGCAAGTTTATTTTAATCTTACTAAATATAACAATAGTTAGAAGATACCCGACAAAAGGAGACGTCTTAAACGGACGTCCTTATTTGACAATGAGGGAATAGGGATATGTGGTTGGAGGTGCGGGCTTCTTGCGGTCATACGGGTTGAATGTATAGGGACTGTAGATGTTTTTGGGGCATCCCACGACTACAAGATAGGCGTGAAGGATGTCGTCGTTGGTTTTGTACTTGATTTTACCTTTCACGTTGTCGTACACGGGAAAATAAGAGGGGCTGAGATTCTTGTCGACGAGGACAATTCCATATCGGTAGGCATCCTCCAAGGGATTATTCGGCTGAGCATTAAAAACTACCGTCTTTTTCTTTTCAGAAAGTGGCAGCTCGATGACGTTGAATCCATAGGTTTCCGGCAGGAATTCTTTTTGGGGTGTGATGATGGTGGTCTTTCCCTTGGTCTGAGTGTCGACGGGCGTGAACAGCTGGCAGGCATGCTGCTTATGTGAGGCTTTAACCCTTGGGAAGTCGAAGGTGATGAGGCGTGCGTAGCAGTCGTACATCTCGTTGGCCATCTCTGCCGGCGTGAGGCTGAAGAGGCGCATATAGGTGGAGGCCGGGTCTTCCCCGCGCTTGCCCGCCCGGAAGAGGTCTGCGATGACGGTCTTTCCATGCTTCATGGACCAATATTCCAGTACATAAGGCGAGCGATAGATATTCTCTCCGTCGAGGAATCGTTTGTGGAAGGCTTTTCTGAAGGCCTGCCAATGGTAGTTCTCGTCACTGACCCAGTTGGGGTTGACATTCCAGAGCATCCACTGCGAAGCCATCTCGAAGATGCCTCCCCCACTCCATGCCTGTCCCGCGCCGTCGGCCATGATCTGCGATTGGAAGGAATGTCCGAGCTCATGGGCTATGCAGTTGAGCGTCTTGTCCTTCACGCGGTTGGGAGCAATCCAGAGGGCACCGATGGTGTTGTCATAGTCGCCGCCGTACGCCGTTCCCTCGAGTGAATAGTTGAGCATCACCATCATGCGGTATTGCTCAGACTTGGAGCCCGGCAACACGAACTTCAGGTCATTCTTATAAAAGGTGTAGAAATGCTCGAGTTTGGCCAGCAGGTTGTCCAGGTCAACGGACATGTCATGTCCCTCAAGCTGAGGGGGATTCGAGAGGTCGTTGCCAAATCCTTTTTCCCAGAAGACGACGATATTGTCGGTATAGGCCATGCGTGCATAGCTCCACTTGGACTCCGGGTTGGTGAAGTCATTGTCCTTAAGATCGTTGGGAATGTAGATTTGTTTTCCCGGCGGTGGCGTGAGTGTCTGCGCAGAAAGGTTGAGAACGGTGGCTGATGCCAATAGAAAGGCAAGGATGGATGAGGGTAAAGATTTCATATTATCATGTGATTAGTCAGTTTGTTTTTGCAAATGTAGTGATTTTATTTCAAATAGAGGGAAGAGTTGGCCGTAAAAAGTGAACAGATAAAGGATAATAATGAAAAGTTTGACCATAAAATTTCACTTTCTTCATCTTACAGTCCGTTAAATCAGATTTTTTCCGTAAATTTGCAAAATAAATACTAAAAAAATATTAAAATATGGAAAAAAGAGTAGCTCCTGGCATTTATTATATCGGAGCAGATGACAAAGAGCTGGACCTTTTTGAAGGCCAGTATATCCTTCCTGAAGGAATTTCTTACAACTCATACGTGATTATGGACGAGAAGATCGTCATCATGGACACGATCGACGCCCGCAAGACGAATGAATGGCTGGAGAACCTGGAATCCACATTAGGCGGCAAGACACCGACTTATTTGGTGGTTCACCACATGGAGCCCGACCACTCTTCGAACGTGAAGCTGATTCTGGAGAAATATCCTGACATCAAACTCGTATGCAGCCAGAAGGCAGTTGCGATGGTGAAGCGCTTCTTCGGCGTAGAGTTGCCAGCAGACCGCCAGCTCATCATGGGCGAAGGCAGCAAGCTGGAACTGGGCGAGCACACGCTTCAGTTCTTCACCGCCCCGATGGTACACTGGCCAGAGGTGTTGATGTCGTACGACCTGACCGAGCAGGTGCTGTTCTCTGCCGATGCCTTCGGCAAGTTCGGCGCATTGTCGTATGACGATCCGGAAGGATGGGCTTGCGAGGCACGCCGATACTACTTCAACATCGTGGGCAAATACGGCAACATGGTTCAGACAGTACTGAAGAAGCTGGGAGGTCTGTCCGTCAAGATGATCTGCCCGCTCCACGGACCCGTTCTTGACACCGACCTATCCTATTACATCAACCTCTACAACACATGGAGCAGCTATGAGCCGGAGGACAAGGGCATCTTCATCGCATACTGCTCGCTTCACGGCAACACGGAGGAGGCAGCCCTCAAGCTGGCAAGCATCCTCAAGAGCGACTCCAGCGAGAAGGTGTCGGTGAGCGACCTCCGTCGCGACGACATGGCTGAGGCCATCGAGGATGCCTTCCGCTATGACCGTCTGGTACTGGCCGCCCCGACCTACGACGGTGGTGTGATGCCCATCATGGAGGACTTCATGAACCACCTGAAGATTAAAAACTTCCAGAACCGCAAAGTGGCATTCATCGAGAACGGCACCTGGGCTCCTGCCGCCGGAAAGAAGATGCGTGAGTTCATGTCGGCACTGAAAGGGATTGAAATCATTGATCCGCTGGTGACCGTGGAGTCAACGGTGAAGCCGAAGACCGTGGAAGACCTGAAGACACTGGCCGAGGCCCTGCTGGCTGAATAGAGAATATCTGTATACGTTTTCGGACAGACATAAAGTAAGCCGATTTCGGACACACATATAGTAAGTCCCAATATACGTGGGATTTCGGACATACATATAGTAAGTCCCTACAATACATATTAATCTTAACACCTCCTGCCCCATGACAAAAGCAATTATTCTTGGCGCATTGCTTCTGAGCAGTTCGTCGATACAGGCACAGGACAGCGAAGCCATCAGTTCGTTCGCCTCGTCACTGAGCAGTCTGAAAAACGAGATTGCGAGCAACTATCATAGTTCCGCGACAGTCAGTCCCTACTATTACCGGTTGCTGGATCCGGGGGTCTATAACGCCTCGGCGGCCAAGCATGTGATGACGCTGTCGGACAACGAGTCAGGCGGTGACTACCGTGACCAGCTCAACCAGTCCATCGACAAAAGCCTTCTGAACCTCTACCTCAAAGAACCCTCCAAGGTGAAATATTCCAACGACCATCTTGAAGAGGAGGAACTGGTTACGGCGGAGAGCCCTGCGGAAGAAGTGATTCCGAGCTCAAAGGTGGATGATATTCTGACCAAAGAGCTGCAGGAGACGCCGGCCACGGCGATAGACGACAGCATCGTGGACATCGGTCTGAAAGTAGACAAACCGAATTTCTGGACACGCAAGGGCGAGTTCTCCCTTCAGTTCTCCCAGAACTACTTCAGCGACAACTGGTACAAAGGTGGCAACAACAGCCAGAACTTGCTTTCTGCCATCATCCTTGAGGCTAACTACGACGACACGAAACGCATAAAATGGGAAAACCGCCTGGAGCTCCGTCTCGGCTTCATGACCACGACGAGTGACACCTGCCACACGTTCCTGACGAGCAACGACAAGATAGACCTGACGAGCAAGCTGGGCATCAAGGCCAAGAAATCGTGGTACTACACAGTGAGTGCCGAGGCCAAGTCTCAGTTCATGCCAGGCTACAAGACGAACGACCGCAGACGTTACAGCAGCTTCCTTTCCCCGTTGGACGTTTACCTGTCAATCGGTATGGACTTCAAGCCCACACTGAAGAACGGCAACGAGTTCTCCCTTGCCCTGCTGCCTGTTTCCTACAAGATGCGCTATCTGCGCGACCATGACGAGAACATCCACAGCGTATACAACATGATTGGCAAGGATGTCACGCACGACATCGGTTCGAAGATAGAGATGAACTCGAAGCTGAAGATTGCCAAGGACTTCTTCTGGAAATCCCGCTTCTATTTCTTCACCGCCTACGACTATGCAGAAAGTGAATGGGAGAACAGTTTCCAATATCAGTTCTCAAAATACATCAGTGCTGAGGTGTTCACCCTATGGCGCTTCGATGACAACCGCGACCGGAAATACTATGACGACAACTTAGGCTATTTCCAGTTCAAGGAGTACTTCACGCTGGGCCTGACGTATGCGTTCTAAGTTTAGATAAGCTAAAATTAAAAGAACTGCCACCTTTGAATTTCTAAAGGTGGCAGTTTTAAAAAAATGCAGAAATCCCGAAGTCGACATCAACTGTCGTGAACAGACTATTGCAAGAAATCGCATAAAAAGGTAGACAATGTATACCTTTAAGCGAAGAAACTTGCAAAAAAGAAAAAAATGGATAAGACTCAAGACATAATGGCTCGCTGGACAGCCCTGCAACCTCTTTCTGACAGAGACAGAGAGATGCTGAGCCGTCGCTTTACGATTGACTTTAACTACAACAGTAACCACATTGAGGGCAACACACTGACATACGGACAGACAGAGATACTTCTGCTTTTCGGAAGAATCATTGGAGAGGCAGAAGCAAAAGACGTACAGGAAATGACAGCAAGCAATGTGGGGTTGAAGATGATGACAGAGGAAGCAAGCATGAAGGACATGCCACTCACTCAGAACTTTATCCGTACCCTCCATAAGACATTGCTCCGCGAAGACTATACTGTCTATCGCAATTTGCCAGGAGGACAAACAACGAGTTATGTGATTCATGCGGGACAATACAAGACTCGTCCTAATAGTGTCATCACACGATATGGAGAACTATTTGAGTATGCTTCACCAGAAGAGACACCTGCGTTAATGACAGATCTTGTGGATTGGTATAATGAGGCAGAGCTATCACGCAAGTACACGCCTGTTGAACTAGCAGCACTATTCCATTACCGCTACATCCGCATCCACCCATTCGAGGATGGAAACGGACGCATAGCCCGCTTGATGGTCAACTACATTCTCTCGCGACATGGCTATCCGATGATAGTGGTTCGGAGTCGTAAGAAAGACCAATACTTAGAGGCTCTGCACAAAACAGACCTGACTGTTGGCTCAACACCCTCTCTGGGTGCTCATACATCCAAAAGAGATATACAGCAGTTCCTTACCTACTTTACCAATCTGTTTGTAGAAGAAGTTACCTACAACATTCGTTTCCTCACAGAACGCGGTGAGAATGTATGGTGGTTTGATGGTGAACGAGTAAACTTCCGTAGCAACTCAACAAGCAAGATACTCAACCTTATGTTTGCCCACCCGGATATCACCATACAAAAATTGTCAGATGAGGTAGGTATCAATGTAGCTGCTATTAACAAGCAACTGAAGCTGTTGACCACAAAAGGCTATATACAACGATCTGAGAAGGATGGCACATGGCGTCTATTTATCACTTCATCAGTCTAAATAAAGGTAATGCAAATGTCCAGGTAATTATCCAAGTAAATGACAATGCAAATGTCCAGGTAAATGTTCCAAATCTGGCAACAACCATATCTCACACCTGAATACTAATTATATTTATTTCTGTTGTGACTCCAGATATTCCTGTAGGCGTACCATTTCGTCGCGGTATTGAGCCGCAGCGACGAAATCGAGTTTTTTCGCAGCCTCCAGCATTTTCTGCTTGCTGGATTCAATGGTAGCAAGAAGTTGTTCTTTGTCCATCTTCTGGATAACAGGGTCTTCGGAAGCCTTATGGAGCGCAAGATCTTCGATATAAGCGTCTTTGATATAATCGGCTTTCTTTCCAGCACTGATGGATGAGATGGTGCGCTTGATCTGGGTGGGGGTGATGCCATGCTCCTCGTTGTATCGCATCTGCTTCTCGCGTCGGCGGTTGGTCTCCTCGATGGTGAGGCGCATACTCTCCGTGATTTTGTCAGCATACAGGATGGCGGTACCGTTGATGTTACGCGCAGCACGTCCGATGGTCTGGGTAAGTGCCCGGTGCGAGCGTAGGAATCCCTCCTTGTCGGCATCGAGTATTGCAACAAGTGACACTTCCGGCAGGTCGAGTCCCTCACGCAGCAGGTTGACTCCGATAAGCACGTCGATTTCTCCTCTTCTGAGCTCATCGAGAATACGCACGCGCTCAAAGGTGTCGATGTCGGAGTGGATGTAGTTACAACGGACGTCATAGTTGAGCAGGTATTCCGAGAGTTCCTCCGCCATGCGCTTGGTGAGCGTAGTGACAAGGACACGCTCGTCCGCCTCCACACGTTTCTGGATTTCCTCCATGAGGTCGTCCACCTGATTGGCCGTGGGCCGGATGATGATTTGGGGGTCAAGCAGTCCTGTAGGCCTGATGACCTGCTCCGCTATCACTCCCTCCGACTTCTCGAGTTCGTAATTCGCGGGAGTAGCGCTGACATAGATGGTCTGGGGCGTCAGTGCCTCGAACTCATCAAAGCGGAGCGGACGGTTGTCGAGCGCAGCCGGCAAACGGTAGGCATATTCCACGAGCGTCTGCTTCCGCTTTCTGTCACCACCGTACATCGCCCTGATCTGTGGGATGGACTCATGGCTCTCGTCGATGATGAGCAGGAAGTCGTCAGGGAAGAAGTCAAGCAGGCAGAACGGCCGTTCCCCTTCTTTTCTTCCGTCGAAATATCGGCTGTAGTTCTCAATGCCCGAGCAGTGTCCAAGCTCACGAATCATCTCAAGGTCGTTTGTCACACGCGTCTCGAGCAGGTTTTTCTTGGCCAGGTCACCAATGTCCTCATAGAACTGGAGACGTTCATGCAGGTCGTTCTCGATTTGGTGGATGGCACGCTGCGTTGTCTCCTGCGAAGTCATAAAGAGGTTAGCAGGATAGATGGAATAGTCCGGATGACTTCCGAACGGGGTATTTGTGATTCCGTCGATTTCCTCTATGCTGTCAATCTCGTCCCAGGCAAAATTGACGCGGATAATCTTGTCATCGTATGCCAGATAGATATCCACGATTTCTCCTCTGACCCTGAAATGCCCACGGGTGAGTTCGATGTCGTTTCTGACATACTGTGAGTCCACGAGTTTCCGGAGGAACACGTTGATGTCAAGCTTCTGTCCCACCTTTATCTCGATGATGTTCTCTGAGAAATTGGTAGGCGACCCCATACCATAGATGCATGACACGGAACTGACCACGATAACATCCTTCCTTCCGGAAAGCAAAGCCGACGTGGCAGCCAGCCTGAGCCGGTCTATTTCCTCGTTGATGGCCAGGTCCTTCTCGATGTAGGTGTTGGTGGAAGGAATGTACGCTTCTGGCTGGTAGTAGTCGTAGTAACTGACATAATACTGCACGGAATTTTCCGGGAAGAAGTTGAGCATCTCCTCGTAGAGTTGATGGGCAAGCGTCTTGTTGTGACTGAGAATCAGGGTCGGCCTGCCCACATTCTGTATGACGTTTGCCATGGTGAACGTCTTTCCGGAACCGGTTACTCCAAGCAACACCTGCGCGGGAAGTCCTTCAAGGACTCCCCGTGTCAGTTGTTCTATCGCCTCTGGCTGGTCGCCAGTGGGCTTGAATTGCGATGTCAGTTTAAATGTCATTATATTTTAGTGAAATTACTTTTTGAACGGTTGTTCTTTCACGTAGATTTTGTAGTCCTTGATGCCTCCTGGAACAGAGGACTCCATACGAGGCAGGTACTGAAGAGCGGTGAGGGTGTGCACTTTTCCGAGGTCGATGACGATGGTGTGCGGGAAGTTCACTCCCTTGACAGTGCTCCAGAAAGTAGACTCCTGCAGGTCGTAAACCTTGTCGCCCGCACAGTTGCCCTTGTTGATTTCCTCAGAGTCGGCATAGAACACCTTCCACGGTTCGCGTGAGAGCCGCTCGCCATTCTCGTCGAGGATATAAAGCTCTGCGATGCAAGCCTGTTCTTTCCCGTCGTGTGCGTTAAGCGCCTCAAGGCACACATAGCGTCCTGCCACCGGCTGGTCAAACTTCACTTCCTGCCATCCGTTTCCGGCTGCAAAAGCACCCGCCTTCACCGGTTTCTCACCTGCCAGGCTGAGATTTTCTCCGTCCTTACGGTGGATAGGCGGCTCGGCGTTCTTCAGCTTGTCGATAATCGGCTTGTCGAGTCCTTCTGAGACAGCGTCATCCGGTCCGATGACATCGAAGACAACGACCTCGTTCGTTCCTTTCTTGAGCCAGCATCCCGGCACATAGAGTGTCTGCTGAGGTCCGACTTCCCAGATTCGTCCGAGTCCGTAGCCGTTGACATAGACGAGTCCTTTTCCGAAATGTTCGAAATTGAGGAATGTGTCGCCAGGCTTCTTCACGTCGAAGGTTGCCTTGTAGAACCCCGGCACACGCTGCCCCTTGTCGTCACGGACTTTCGTGTTGGTCAGCGGTTTGTAGTTTTTCTTGAGGTACTCATCATAAGAGTCCGGAATGAGGTAGTTGTCCCATTTCTTGATGTTGCCGGAGAAGTCGATACCCTCTATCTGAGTGGTGAGCGTCACGTCGCTGTTGATGCCCTTGAAGTCCTTGATGGCACGTCCGAAATTGATACGTCCCATCGCCTCGACGAGGATGTCCATCCTGGCCCCTTTACGGCATGACGGAAGCAGGAGTTCCTTCTCCCCCATCCTTCTGTCGAGTGCACCGATGTATTTTCCGTCGATGAACACCTGCAGATAGTCATGTCCCTCCTTGATCGTGAGCTTCGACTGTCCTTTCAGCTCGGGCAGCGTTGTGGAATAGATGATGGATCCCCATCCCTGGTCGAACTCCTCCATGGTCTTCACCTTGTCGGATTTAATTGGTTGCGGCAGGTTGTCGAAGAGGGGCGCATACTCCGTGAAGCTGAATGCCGGCACGGAGATGACCGGTATCGCCTTCGGCACCTTCGGCAGCTTCTTGTCAGCATACTTGGCAAGAAGGGTCTGGAGCTCAAAATATTTCGGGGTGGTCTGTCCGTATTCGTTGATAGGCGCATCATAGTCGTAGCTGGTCACGTCGGGTGAGAAACCGGGGGAGTTGGCTCCGGCCCAGTGTCCGAACGATGTGCCTCCGTGGGTCATGTAAAGCGAGAAGGAGATGTTGCGCTCAAGCATCTGCCTGATGCCGTCCACCATATCCTTAGCTGCTCTTGTCTCGTGCTTTCCGCCCCATTTGTCGAACCATCCTGACCAGAACTCCGAGCACATGAGCGGCGTGTTCGGCCGGAGCTGCTTGAGACGTTTGAACTGGTCGTCGATATTGGCACCCGTTCCGAAGTTCATGGTCCAGACGAGGTCGTCGAGTCCGTTCTTCTCGAAATTGGAGCTCCAGTCACACTGGAAAAGCGCCACTTTGTCGAATCCCGACTGGCGTACGATGTCGCGAATGGCAGACACATAGGGTTTGTCTTCCCCGTATGATCCGTATTCGTTCTCCACCTGCACCATGATGATGGGCCCTCCGTTCTGGATGGTCAGCGGTGCGAGCTGCTCTCCCACCTTCTGCTCGAAGATTTTGACGCGTTCCATGAAATAAGGATCCTGCTCACGCAGACGGATGTCCTTCTTCTTGAGCAGCCACCAAGGGAGTCCGCCCATTTCCCATTCAGCACAGACATATGGTCCTGGACGGACGATGACGTACATGCCGTTTTTCTGTGCCAGGCGGCAGAACTCGGCCACGTCGTTGTTTCCTGAGAAGTCGAACACTCCTTCTTTTTGCTCGTGGATATTCCAGAAGATGTAGATGCAGACGGTGTTCATTCCAAGCGCCTTGCACATCTGTATGCGGTGTTCCCAGTAAGGACGCGGGATGCGCGGATAATGCACCTCAGCCGCCTTTACGATGAACGGCTTCCCATTGAGCATGAACGCTCCGTCGCCCGCCTCGAATGTGTTCTGCGCGTTCATTGGCAATGCAAATGCGCAGCAGACAAGCAGTATAGTAGTCAGTAGTTTTTTCATATTTGCTGGTTGTTAATAGATTTTTATGGATGTTATAGTAGTTATAGAGACCATAGAAACTATAGAAACTATAAAAGCTATAGATTAGTCTGCCACAGGAATGGCCTTGATGCGGTCGAGGTGGCGTCCTCCCTCAAATTCGGTGTTGAGGTACTCGTCCATGATTTTTCGGGCCATGTCGTTGTCGATGAATCGTCCCGGCATGACGAGCACGTTTGCGTCGTTGTGCTGACGAATGAGATGAGCGATTTCGGGAATCCAGCAGAGTCCTGCCCTGATGGACTGGTGCTTGTTGAGCGTCATGGATATGCCCTCACCTGAACCGCACATGGCAATCCCGGGGTAAACTTCTCCGTTTTCGATGCCTTTGGCGAGCGCATGTCCGAAGTCTGCATAGTTGCAGGAGTCCTCCGTATAGGTCCCGTAGTCCTTGTAAGGAATTCCCTTCTCGTCAAGATACTGTTTCACAAACTGTTTGAGTTGGAAAGCCGCATGGTCGCTGGCCAGTCCGATAGTTTTAATTTCCATGATATGTTTTTGTTTTTTTACTAGATTTGACAAATAATTAACAAAGATACGAATAAGTACTCAAAAAACAAAGCAAAACAAGAGAAAATAAGTGAAAAGTGTATTTTGTCTGTAAAAAAGGAGTGTTTTGAGAAGATGAGAAGAAAAGTAAAATGAACGAAAAGAACACTTATTGCTTATCAGATACCGGAATAATCAGTCATGAATCTCATCACAAGCAAACCCTTCAGCCTGATAAAACAAAAAAGGAAGACGATTGCCTTCCTTTTTTGTTTATTTTTGCTTATACAGATTTACTTGTTACGTGCCAGGTTGTTGTAGCTTGCCATCACTCGTCTGTAATAACCGTTGGTTGATGCCTTGCGCTGCATGCAGTTGAGGTCGCCGGAGTTCCAAAGCCTGATTGCCTTCTCCATGTTTCCCTCCTTGTTGTACTTCTCCTGGAAGATGACGAACATCTCGCGGCTCTTCTCGCGTGAATATCTGTCTTTGTAAGTGAATTTCTTCTGTCCGATGATGTTGTTGCACTCTCTAACGAGAATCTCTGAAATCTGCATGCAACCCACCCATTTTCCATTAGGCGAAACCGCCCTGGTGTCTCCTCTACTTTCTACTTGCTCAATTGCGTCCATAACTGCGCCCCACTTCTTGTTCATCTCAGGCGAAACCTGTGCATTGGTAGTTAAACACGTTACCGCAAATGCGAAAATAAAAAATACTTTCTTCATAATAAAAAATTTTGTGTCGGAAAATAAAAATAAGCGTCACGCTTAAAAGATGCCATCAGTTAGTAATCAAAAAAATGACTAAATTCCGACAAGTTATTAAATTATTTGCCGTTATAAGGTCCAAAAATCAATTAAACACCCTATAAACTTATGACAAACAGTTATTTGTTTTCTTTTGTTAAAGTAACGGAAGAAGGAATAAACCGAAAGAAACTGGTTGTTTTTCCTAAATCCGATGCAAAGTTACGCATTTTTTTCGAGACAGCCAAAGTATTTTAACAATTGGGCGAATGTTTAAGGGTTTTTAACCCTAATTTAGTGTTCATAACCAACGAATTATAAGTGTTTATTTATGCGCAAACTCACTAAACATGGGGATTCGGGGGTGTTGATAAGTGTTATTTGCACAATAAATCAGATTTAACAGAAATTAACACAAAAACAATTACCTGCCGCATGCCCCGCCACATGTGGCGAAACAAACAGCAGGTAAATATAGGAAGCGGAAATGAGAAAGAGACAACAGTATAGAAAGGTTGTCTGAGGAACCGCATCATGGCCTTGTGGCTTACTTCACGAACACGGGCCTGTAAAACGTGCTTTCCCCGGTAGGTACGACGCTGGGATTGAAGTCTGCCCAATCTGTGGAATAAATGCGATGCAAGCTGTCGCGATAATAATAGAGGTATATTCTTGCCTCAGCACCGTCAGCCCCAACGGTAAGCGGGAAGAAGGTGATGTCATGGTCGACAACCATTTCTGCCACACCTCTCACTTCACCGTTCATTTGCGCGCATAGCAGGTCTTTCTCCGTTACATAAGGGAGAAGTTCTCGCTGGGGAAGAATCATGACCGACATGGTCTGTTCCCAGTTGTCATAGTTGGGCACCTGCCAGTCTGGCCTCTTGTCCGTACCAGGCGTAAGCTGCGAGCTGATGTCAGAGCCGCCGTTTCCCGTGGAGTCATTGACTTCCGTTCCGTTTTCGGTCTTCTTGCTGTTGTCGGCGTTGTCGTCCGACTTGGAGCATCCCCACGCCACGAAGGCGAGGGATGCTATGATGATCAATAATTTTTTTTGTCTTTTATAATAACTGCCAAAACTCTTTGCGCTGTTTTCCATCCATAAAAATCAATACACAGGCACTGTTCCAACCATATCACTTAAACAAAAGGAACGAGGTGAGCAAAAATAATTATACAAATGTAAAACAAAGATGTAAAAAAATTTGGAGTTGGAAAATATATTTTGTAAATTTGCAGAACAATTCGAATCTATCAAACAAGAGTCATTCATTCAGTTGAGCAAAAAGGAGAAGACATGTTAAAACTATTAGGAAAAGCCCTGTCGAAATTCAAATATCTGATAGCGCTGACGATATTTGCGATATTCACCGTGTTTGTTGGCGACCACTGCTGGCTCAAGCGGTTGCAGCAGAAGAATGAGATATCGGACTTGCAGGACAAGATTGCAGCACTCGACCAGCAATACGTTGAGGACTCACTCCAGATCCTGGCACTGGACACCGACATCGACGCAGTACGCAAGATTGCACGTGAGCGCTATTACATGAAGAATGCGGGTGAGGACGTGTTCCTTATCCAGGACGAAGAAGAAGGGGAAGAAGAATGAAGCCGATACTGAAAATAATGGGATATGCAGGTCCGCTGGTCTTATTGGCCAGCGTATTGATGTTCATCATATTGAGAAGCTACCCACTGTGGACAATCATCATGTTCACATTGGGCGTAGTGATGCTGACGCTGAACAGATTTATAGGAAATGAGAGTGATTTCGGACGGTCGAGAGACAGGCGGATGCCCATGAACATCCGCCGCCTTTACCGTCAGCGCTGCGTGGGAACCATCGTTTTGTTCCTTTCCGTAGCGATTCTTTTCATGCATGAGGGGTTCTACTATGGCGTCTATATGCGTAAGGCAACATGGATCCTTCCCTTCATCGTTTTCTGCGTGATTGAGCTTTATGCAGCTTTCCGTTTGCCATCTTTGGAGAAAAACACGTCGGATGGTAAAAAGAATGTTTAAAAACTCTAAAAAAACGCATGGGCATGCAATATATACAAAGAAAAATGCGTATATTTGCAAAAGAAAAGTAGAAAGAACTATTTAAGGACAAGAAACGACAAAAAATCCCCGCCCTGACAAGCATATAAAACACATTCAGACACCAGTACAAAAATCAGGGCAAAAGATGTTCTCCGATGAAGGAGCAGAGAAAAAACAAAGAACAAAAAAATATATAATTGAGCCACAACATGGCGGACAGACATAAAGAAAGTCACGTCAGGCATGAGAGACAAAAGAAAACAAATTACCAATTCAGCATTATTTAAAGAAGCCATCCCCGATTCAGCATTTTTTGGCACAAAAAACATAAAGAAACAAAAACAATAAAAACACAAACTCCCCAAAAACAGCAATGAAACTAAGCGAATTGACTGCTGTGTCGCCGATTGACGGACGATACAGGAGTAAGACAGAGAATTTAGCCGATTATTATTCAGAGTACGCGCTCATCCGCTACCGCATCCAAGTAGAGATAGAATATTTCATCTCCCTATGCGAACTGCCCGTCCCACAGTTGTCGGACTTCGACAAGGGTCTGTTTGACGAGCTCAGGAAAATCTACAAGGAGTTTGACGAAGAGGGAGCCGCCCGAGTGAAAGAAATCGAGTCCGTTACAAACCACGACGTGAAAGCCGTAGAATACTATATAAAGGAACAGTTCGACCGCATAGGGGGACTGGACCGCTATAAGGAGTTCATCCACTTCGGACTGACCAGCCAGGACATCAACAACACGTCAATCCCTCTCTCTGTGAAAGAGAGCCTGGAGAAAGTCTACTACCCTCTGGCTGAGGAGCTGGTCTGCCAGCTTGAAGCCTACGCTGAAGAATGGAAAGACATACCGATGCTGGCGAAGACACACGGACAGCCTGCCTCCCCTACCCGTCTGGGAAAGGAGGTGATGGTGTTCGCCTATCGTCTGAAGGAGCAGCTCCAGTCGCTGAAGGCATGCAAGATCAGCGGAAAGTTCGGCGGTGCCACCGGTAATTTCAACGCACACCACATCGCATTCCCAGATACCGACTGGAAGGCGTTCGGCAACAAGTTCTTGACAGAGAAACTGGGCATAGAGCGAGAGAGTTGGACTACACAGATTTCCAACTACGACAATATCGGTGCGCTATTCGATGCGCTCAGACGTGTCAACACAGTTATCATGGACCTCGACCGTGACTTTTGGATGTACATCTCCATGAATTATTTCAAGCAGAAAATCAAGGCCGGAGAGGTCGGTTCAAGCGCGATGCCCCACAAGGTGAACCCGATTGACTTTGAGAACTCGGAAGGCAACATCGGCATCGCAAACGCCATCTTCGCACATCTGAGCCAGAAGCTGCCAGTAAGCCGTCTGCAGCGTGACCTGACGGACTCTACCGTTCTGCGCAACATCGGCGTGCCACTCGGCCACACTCTCATCGCTATCCAGAGCACACTGAAAGGGCTCCGGAAACTGGTGCTGAACGAGGCTGCCATCAACGAGGACCTTGACAACTGCTGGCCGGTATGCGCCGAGGGCATACAGACCATTCTACGCCGAGAGGGATACCCTAACCCTTACGAGGCACTGAAAGCACTGACGCGCACCAACGCCGCCATCACCGAAAAGACCATCCGCACCTTTATCGACGGTCTGGAGGTGAGCGAGAGCGTGAAGGAAGAGCTTCGGAAAATCACGCCTCACAGCTATACAGGAATGTAATCCTTTGAAATTTGAGGTATTTAATTTGAAATTCAAAATAACCCAATATAGAGATAAAAAACATCCGCGAGGATAAATTAAACGACTTAAAAATTAAAAAAACTAACAAAATTTATGAACGAATTAGAAGAATGGCAGGGTAAGAAACCCGCAGAGAACAACGACAATGAAAACCGCGAAGGCTTTCAAGCCATGAATCACAAAGGAAATAACTACGGGCAGAACCCTCAACAGCCACGTCCACGTCGCCCACGCTTCAACAACAGCGAGCGAAGCAACTACCGTGGAAGCAGTGAGCAGGGCTTCCGTCCTGAAGGATTCGGGCGAGTAAGCAGCGACAGTTATCAGGGCGGCTATGGCGGCCGTCATGCACAATACAATAACAACCGCGGCGGTTTCGACGACTATGAAGGCGGCCAGCAGCGTGGCGGTTACGGACAGCAGCGCGGAGGAGGCTACCAGCAGCGTGGAGGCGGATATGGTCAGCAGCAGCGCGGTGGTGGTTACGGACAGCAGCGCGGTGGTGGTTACGGACAGCAGCGTGGAGGCGGATATGGTCAGCAGCAGCGCGGTGGTGGTTACGGACAACAGCGCGGAGGTGGTTACGGACAGCAGCGCGGAGGAGGATACGGACAGCAGCGCGGAGGAGGATACGGACAGCAACGCGGAGGCGGATACGGACAGCAGCGCGGTGGCGGATACAACCGTCAGCAGCGAGGTGGCTACGATCCGAACGCCAAGTACTCGATGAAGAAACGCATCGAATACAAAGAATATCTGGCTGATCCGGATGCACCGCTCCGTCTGAACAAATACCTGGCAAACGCCGGAATCTGCTCTCGTCGCGAGGCCGACCAGTTCATTCAGGCTGGAGTGGTGAAAGTAAACGGTGAAGTGGTGACAGAACTCGGAACAAAGGTGAAGCGCACCGACATTATCCACTTCCACGACCAGCTCGTGACTTTGGAAAAGAAAGTATATGTGCTGCTGAACAAGCCGAAGGACTACGTGACGACCAGCGACGATCCCCAGGCACGTAAGACTGTGATGGACCTCGTGAAGAACTGCTGCCGAGAGCGTATCTACCCTGTAGGACGTCTGGACCGCAACACCACCGGTGTGCTCCTCTTCACCAACGACGGTGACCTGGCATCCAAGCTGACGCATCCTAAGTTCCTGAAGCAGAAGATTTACCACGTCTTCCTCGACAAGAACGCATCAGCAGCCGACCTGCAGAAAATCGCAGAGGGAGTGATGCTGGAGGACGGTGAGGTACACGCTGATGCAATCAGCTTCGCTTCCGACACCGACAAGAAGCAGGTAGGCATCGAAATCCACTCCGGAAAGAACCGCATCGTTCGACGTATCTTCGAGTCCCTCGGCTACCGAGTGCTGAAACTCGACCGCGTGATGTTCGCCGGACTGACGAAGAAAGGTCTGAAACGAGGCGACTGGCGCTTCCTCACCGAGCAGGAGGTGGCAATGCTCCACATGGCACAATGATTTTTACTATTTACTAATTTACTATTTACGATTTATTTGTAAATTCAGTAATTTGGAAATTTGATTATTAAGGTAAAAAAGATAAAATGGAATCAATCAAAAGAACAAAAGTCATCGACGTGCTGAAACGTGATGACTATGGTACGATTGTGAACGTACGTGGATGGGTTAGGACGAAGCGAGGCAGCAAGGCCGTGAACTTCATCGCCATCAACGACGGTAGCACAATCAAGAACGTGCAGGTTGTGGCCGACGTGACGAAGTTCGACGAGGAGATGCTGAAGCAAATCACAACCGGTGCATGCGTGAGCGTGAACGGTGAATTGGTACAGAGCATCGGATCGGGCCAGGCCGTAGAGATACAGGCCCGCGAAATCGAAGTGCTCGGCACATGCGGCAACGACTATCCCATGCAGAAGAAAGGGCAGTCGTTTGAGTTCATGCGACAGCATGCACACATGCGTCTGCGTACAAACACCTTCGGCGCCATCATGCGCATCCGCCACAATATGGCCATCGCCATACACACGTTCTTCCACGAGCGCGGATTCTTCTACTTCCACACCCCCATCATCACAGCATCCGACTGTGAGGGTGCAGGCGAGATGTTCCAGGTGACAACGATGAACCTCTACGACCTGAAGAAAGACGAGAACGGATCCATCATCTACGATGACGACTTTTTCGGAAAAATGACGTCACTCACCGTATCCGGGCAGCTGGAGGGTGAGCTGGGGGCAACGGCCCTTGGACAGATTTACACCTTCGGCCCGACATTCCGCGCTGAGAACTCAAACACACCCCGCCACCTGGCTGAGTTCTGGATGATTGAACCGGAGATTGCGTTCATGGACAAGGACGAGCTGATGGACCTGGAGGAGGAATTCATCAAATACTGCGTACAGTGGGCATTGGACCACTGCCAGGACGATCTGGAGTTCCTCAACAAGATGATTGACAAAGGTCTGATAGAACGTCTGAAATCCGTAGTGAACACAGAATTCGTCCGTCTCACCTACACAGAGGGCGTGAAAATCTTGGAGGAAGCCATCGCTTCCGGCAAGAAGAAGTTCGAGTTCCCGATTTCCTGGGGCGGCGACCTGGCGAGCGAGCATGAGCGCTACTTGGTTGAGGAGCACTTCAAAAAGCCGGTGATCATGACCGACTATCCACGCGAGATCAAAGCGTTCTACATGAAGACGAACGAGGACGGCAAGACAATGCAAGGGACGGATGTGCTGTTCCCTCAAATTGGCGAGATTATCGGCGGTTCCGTCCGTGAGGAAGACTACGACAAGCTGATGCATGAGATTGAAGTGAGAAACATTCCGATGAAGGACATGTGGTGGTATCTCGATCCCCGCCGCTTCGGTTCCTGCCCTCACGCCGGATTCGGACTGGGCTTCGAGCGACTGATCCTCTTCGTGACCGGTATGCAGAACATCCGCGACGTGATTCCATTCCCGAGAACTCCGAAAACAGCAGAGTTCTAAACAACGATAAGTCATTAATGATGAGAGGGTGAGGTCAATGTGACCTCACCCTCTTATTGTGTGACGATTACGGTTGTAGGGGAAAGTATGAAGACGCCCCGCGGGGCGTCTCTACTCTTTGATGAGAAATACGGATGCTGATCCACAGAAGAGCAGGATTCCTGCAAGAACCAACATATTCACCTCCGGTGCGAGTTGTCCAGGAACAGTGAAAAGTCCAAGAATCACACCGCCCAGTGAGGCGGCGACAATTTGCGGTATGCAGATGGTACCGTTGAAGAGTCCGAGATAAGTACCGATATGTCCTCCTTTTATGGCATTGGTGACAATCGTGAACGGAAGTGCAAGCATAGCCGCCCAAGCACATCCGATAAGCGCATAACTGATGAAGAGTGCATACTGGTTATGGAAGAAATAAGTGGAAATGAATCCGATGCCGCCCAATACGAGGCTAAGACAGTAAATCAGCTTCCGGTTCTTAAAGAACGGAATGACTACCGCCCAAAGGACAGATCCAATCGCTTGAACTGCAAACAGGATGCCAACCCAGTCACCCGCATCCTGATATTGTGGAGATTTCACATCAAGAACCACGGACTTGACACCATCAACCACTTTCTCAATTGTCGGTGCATCGAAAGCCTGATTGGCAACAGTGCCATTTGTATAAGTCCACATATACATGAATGCCGCCCAGCAGAAGAACTGAACCAGTCCCACCGTCCAGAACTGCGACGGTGCCTTCTGCAACAGCGTGATGACATTGCCACTCTCCTTCTCTTCCCCGTCGGCACTGGTGCTGGGATGATACTGTTCATAAATGTGTGGAGGATATTCCTTCACCTTGATGGTGGTGTAGATCACGCAGAGGATCAGGATTGCCGCTCCGATATAGAAGGAATAGATGACGGAGTCAGGAATGACTCCAGCTGGGGCGACGTTGCTGATGCCGATGGCGGCAAAAAGGAAGGGGAAGACATATCCAGCTAGGCTTCCGGCATTGCAGAGGAAGCTCTGAATGCTGTATGCCAGCCCTTTCTGTTCCTCGTTCACATTGTCGCCCACCAACATCTTGAATGGCTGCATGGCGATGTTGATGCTGGTGTCGAGCAGCATGAGGGAGACAGCACCGAAGATCATGGCCATGGATACGGTCATGCCGAAGGATCCGGCATTCGGAAGGAGGCACATGACAGCCACTGCGATGAGTGCACCGATAAAGAGGTAGGGAATACGTCGTCCGAACCGTGTCCAGGTCCGGTCGCTGAATGAACCGATGATGGGCTGAACAACCAATCCCATCAGCGGTGGAAGAATCCAGAAGAAGCTGAGACTGTGGGGGTCTGCTCCCAAGGTTGAAAAGATACGGCTGATGTTAGCACTCTGCAGTGCGTATGCAATCTGTACTCCGAAAAAACCGAAGCTGAGATTGAAGAGTTTAATAAACGATTGATTTGGAATTTTATTCATTGATTTAGTTGAGAGTTGAGAGTTTAAAGTTGAGAGTTTAAAGTTTAAAGATGGGGGAGTATTTATCTGGCGATGCAGTTGATGATGGCGACAATGTCGGAAATGTCGGTGGCGCCATCGTGGTTGACATCTGATTTAGCATAATCAGCAGAGCCGGCAATATGGTTGATTACAGCCACAATATCAGAAATATCCACATTGCCATCCTCATTCACGTCGGCTGCATAGATTGCCGCAGTCTCAGCATCCTCTTCAACGATGTACTTGCTTCCTTCCTTCGTTGACTTGATGACATAGAACTTATCGGATGAAATTCTGGTGACATCAACAGTCTGGGGAGAACCTGTATTGGTGGAGAACACAACATTGACGAAATAATCTTCATTTTTGATATTAAATGTCTGACAGTACCAATTCTGCCCATTGACCACCTTTGTGTCGGTGATCTGCTTTCCTGGCCATCCCCCGTTGAGCTGACTGTTGTCCTCTGAGTCCCAGATATAGAAGTTCATGCGTGTCCAATTGAGTTCGTCACGGACAAAGATGGTGGCATCGTGTGCCGTTGCCTCCTGTTCTTCTTTCTGGGCAGCCTCTTCCTCTTTGATTTGCGCAAGGCGGTTGTTCCATTCACTCACAAGCGCATCAGAGATATAATATATAAAGTCGGAAGCAGAGAGAATCTCCGTAAATCCTTCCGGTGCCTGATAGGTGGCAGGAGTTTTTCCGACAACACAGATAAGCGACCCGTTGGTTCCCTCTGTCTGAACAGCATAATACATCGTGGTGCTTGCCACCTGCTGGTAGGCACTCTGATTGGTGATACCCACCAATTTACGCGCCGTAATCATCCGTTTGAGGTCACCTTTAGCAGCAATCCAGTGTTTGAGGAAGATGCAAGGTGTGCCAGGCATGGCAAGGAGGTAAGCATTGGCAGCGAGGGTGTCCGCCTTGATGGGGTCTTGCTCAGCACTTGAACGGCGTTCCGTGTCATGGTTCTCAACGAATGTGACAGAATACCGCTTATAGTCGTTGTCGAACACGAGCGGTTTGTCCCCGACCTTTATATTCTCACCATCAGCAGCCAACAGAGACCAATTATTCTGGTTGATGGCATCCCTCATTCTGTATCTGAACTGGAAATCAAAAGCAGCAGACGTAGGTATGCCATTCGATTTTGTTCCGTTAATCCAGTTCTTGATCGTTGTGGTGTTGTCCCAACATTCTCCTACAGAGAACGCAGGTTTTACCGTGGAATTATAATCAGCGGTGAAGCTAGAACTATACCCTTTCACCATATCATAGCGGAAGCCTGTATAGCCGAGGTCGTTAAGCAGGAAGTCGAGATAGGCCTTCACGCACTTGTTCACATTCTCAGAGCGGTGGTCGAGGTCGCGTCCCCCACTCCATCCTTCTCCTGTGTCGTTATACTGGGAGAGCTCATAACCATTGGAATTCGCCCAGTTGAGCGTTGCCCCTCCGTCGTCGTTCTTGCAGATGTCGGTGGAAAGCATCTGGTAGGTCTCACCCTTGTAGGTCTCAGCGGGGAAGTCCACCCAGTTGGAAACATTGCCGCGGTGGTTGATCACCACATCCGCTATGGTACCGATGCCTTTCTGCTTGAAAGTGGAAATCAGGCTGCGCAATTCTGCTTCGGAACCAAAACTACTTTCCTGGCGGAAATAATAGACAGGCATATAACCCATGTTCTGGTGGCCGCCGCAATATCCCGACTGAGGAATCCAAACTAAGTCGAAATATCGTGCCAGCTCGTCCGCCTGCTTCTCGAGTTTCGTCCATCGGGTGGCTGAATAGCTGTCCCAATAGAAGCCTTGCAGCATGACGCCGGAATAATTCTCTTCCCAACCTTGAGCCACACCGTTCGTATTGCTGAAGATGAAAAACAAAGAAATAACAAGGATGAAATTTATCAGATGTTTTTTCATAAATAACTAAGAATTAAAAAATTGGCGGCTGGCACTTTTGTCAGCCGCCAATAAGTATGGAGATACTATTCTATCACACAATAGATCTTATCATTGTCCTTACGAGTAGGATATAGTTTAATGATTGACGCATCAACGAAGAGGTTTTCACCATTCTGAACAAGATCGCTTAGAGCCCCTCCAAGATTGACAGTCCAGTCGCCATTCACGCGGAATTTCCAGCCAGAAGCCGTTGCGCCAACCCTGTAAGCCTCAAAGCAATAGTCCTCTGCATTCCATGACATCGCAACGTCGCCTCCCCAACCGTTGAAGTCGCCGATAATGCCCATAGTCTCTACTTTAACAGCATTCAGAGTGAGTTGGCCAAGGTCTAGTTCCACATAATAGAGCGCCTCACCAGCCTTCGCTTCGATGTTGGTGTTTCCGTCAACCGGACCGAAGTCACCGGTAATAGAAGTGAAGGTGGCACTGTTGATCTCATTATCCCATGATCCGGCAACCCTTTGGAATTTGAACTGATTTCCCCATCCATTAGGGTCAGCACAATAAACATATCCGGTGTAAAGTCCTTCACTGTTCTGAAGAGCCAGTTTCTGATCGGCATTAGCCCATCCATCAGTAGCGCCGATGAAATAGACAAAATCTTCGAAGTTAATAGCCTCAATCTTATACGTGAAATCAAGCATGTTGATTGTCATACGGTATTTACCTGCTTTCTCAATCTTACCAGCCTGCGCATCCACGTTGACCAAGTTACCTTCAAAGCTTGCATCGCCATCAATAGCCGTTCCAATAACACCCGGATTAGCCCAGAAATCATTATCGACATTGTCCTGCGGAATGATTTTCCAATATTGATTGTCGGCTGTGGTCGTAAATACGATAGTGAAGACAGGGTCATCATAGACATCTGCATCGCTATGAGAGAACTGCTGCATTCCTTCGGCATTCCATGCAAGCATGTCGCCTACCAGATAATAGGCAGATGCGATAGGGGTTGCCTCTGGAGTGACCGTCATCGGAACCGTCACCTTATTCGTGTTGACAACTGTTGTCGCATTGGCAGAGGTGAACAGTTTTGCTAAAACTGTCAGTTCTGCATTCCTGGCATCTGGTCTTTTACCAAAGAACGAAGTGATGATATTCTGAAGATCAGCTTTGGCCACCTTGCCAGAATTTGAAACCGCAATATCATAAGAAGACAATGTCGGCTCCTCACCCTCCTCAGCTTCAGCTGTGCAAAGAACCTGAGCCACATAATGACTTAAATGGAAACCCTCAGGTGCATCAATAGTGAGATCAACCACCTGCAAAGAGTCATCTTCAACCGAGTTGAGGTCAAAAGTCAGATTATCAATATTTGAAGATGCCGAAACGGTCTGCATCTCCTCTTGCTCGTTAGCCTGCGGACTTGCCCAGTCATCGAAATCCTCATTACATGAGGCAAGGAGAGCTAACACAGCACCACAATAAAATAATTTCTTAAACATATCTAAAAATATTTTAACTGGGGTGAGGTTGCAAGGCGCTGGAATACGTCTTGCAACCACTCTCACCCTGAATTATTGTTTTACAATCCTGAATAAACCAAGAAGGTCATTGAAGAAGATATCGTATGTGCCAGTTTCAGCAATATAGAAGTTACCGCCATTGCCTTCACCGAATCCATACCATCCATAGGAGAGATTGAAGAGTCCACCCCATCCCCAGTTGTTGTCCCAGGAGCCAGTTTCCTTAAATTTAATCTCGTCTGCCTCATTGAGTTCGATTTGGAGATACCAGTCATGGTTTTCACCAACTGTGGTAACAGGTGTCATTTCTGTATCTGACCATTCATTGAAACTTCCCGACAGGGAGATACTATCAAAGATTCTTACCCTGCCTTCAAAAGGAGTGATGGTAGGCTGGTTCGTCTTGGTGTCCAATACAACCTTGTAACATCCGGCTTCTGGAACAGAGATATTAGCTGATCCGCCGTCATTGAGTTTAAACTCACCGAAAGCGTCTCCCTGTCCTATCTGAACAGCCCAGTTGTCATCAGGAGATCCACGGAACTTGAATCCGTCAGGAGTGAGATAGCCTGCCCAGACAATTTCTCCAGTTCCATCCACCTCGTTGTAGGTGCTTTCATTACTGAAGTACATAGGCATGCATCCTGTAGGAACAGTAGATTGCCATGATCCATCGCCAATACAAGAACCGGTCAGGTACCAGAGAACAGGATCAGCAGCCACAAGTGACTGGAAGTATGGCTGTACGACTAACTTAACAATATTGGAATAGATGTATCCAGTGGAATAAGTCTGGGCCGTAACCCTCACAAACACATCCTGTTGTTGCGGCAGTTCATCCGCAGAGTTGATTCCCAAGAGTTTAATCAAATTACGGTTAAGGTCCTCAATGGCTATTGCACCCTTACATTCAGAGACGGGTTCATCCTCCTGAATGTAATTTGGCACTTCGTTTCCTTCGTCATCCTTTGTTGAGCTGAAATTTTCATCAACAGCATACTGAATATAATAGGTTGTGACCAAAGGCATCCCTCCATAATCGGGTTGTGACCAGTTTAGGTGAATACTGTCGGTCGATGATTCCAAGTCAATAACAGTCTGTGCCAATGCCGGTGAATTCAAGACAAAAGATTCCGGCATTTTTAGTGTTGGATTCGAGTCATTATCATCAGAGCAGGATGTCATGCCCATAAATGCTCCTCCAAGAAACAGCACTGATAAAAAATATTTTATTTTCATAATCATAAAAGTTTAATTAATCAGACTATCGTATAAGCAAATAACAACAGAGATTAATAGCCTGGGTTCTGTTTAAGATTCGTATTCGTGTCAAGATCGGTGGAAGGCAGACCATAGACATTGAAATTTGAAGAGAATGATCCTCCGGCAGGAATATTGTTCATGAACTCCCAGAGATACTCAGACTGTCCTCCGAAACGTCCGAATCTGACGAGATCGGTTCGTCTTCTTCCTTCAAACCAGAATTCCCTTGCCCACTCATCAAAGACATCATCAAGCGTGTAGGATGCTTCCTGTGTGGCATTGGCACGCTTGCGCAACTCATTGATATATTTGTTGGCTGTTGTGTTCTGCCCATTCTTTCTGATTGAAGCCTCAGCATAAGTCAGATAAGCCTCGGCCACACGCAGTAGCGGAAGGTCGGTGTCCACGAAGTTAACCGCACTGGCAGTTTTGCCGTCGGATCGTATGTTTCTGAACTTCACACAAGCAAAACCTTCATCCGAGGCCTCCGTAGTGACATACTGTGCAAATCCCTTACTATAGAAAAGCGCACGGTCGTCGCCGGCTGCCTTAATCATGACGTCAAGGTTATCTGTGTCGGGTGCAGGGGTGGTGCCAAAGAACTTCTCTACGAGCTTACCCTTTACTCTTGCACACTTACCCCAACTGTTGTTCGTGCCAGAAGGAAGTGCATCACTCATCTCTGAAGAGTAGTTGGAGAACACCAAGAAATTCGTCGCGTCATAACTCTGTGTCTGAATGCCATCCTGAAGAACCGGGAACACATCCTCATACTGAGCCCCATTCTCATTGTTGTCGGCAAGGAACAGCATCTGATATGCTGAGAATCCATTCTTCGCATCAGTGTTCAGATGATAATAAGAACTGTTAATCACCTTTTCAGCATACTCCATGGCCTCCTGCCACTTTGGCTGGCCCGTATAGACCTCGGCGTTCAGATATAATCTGGCAAGCAGTAAGTTTGCAGCGGCCTTGTCAACTCTTCCATAGACGTTCTTACCGTCATCGACAAGATTCTCCAAAGAAGCCTTCAACTCGCTCTCGCAGAACTCAAACAGTTGCTGTCTGTTGTAGTAAGGAGCCAAGTCTGCAGAAATAGAAGTTGTGAGCGGTCCAGCACCATAGAGATCCATCACATACATGTAGTTGAGCGCACGTATCAAGCGGACTTCAGCAGACTTGGTGGCATCGCTGACCTGCTGTAAATATGAATTACAGAGCGTAATCGTGAAATAGAGCCTATAGTACATTGCATAGGAGAATGTGTTGCTTGCCGCAAAACCATGATGCAGCAATTCCGGTACTCCTGCGTCGGACCAAACCCATCCGGCCTCGTCGGAGGTGAACTCATTGAGCGACCATGCCATGCGGTAAAATCCAGACATACCCTCATTGGCAAAGATTTCTGTAGGAATATCTCCGTTACCGGAACCGCCATTCTGTCCTGTAAGCGCAAAACTAGCATAAATTTTATTAAAGAGTGCGTCTTCATCCAGCACCTGAGTTGTCTGTGGATTAATCGGAGTGACATCAAGGTCTCCTGTGCAAGAAAGAGAAACACCTCCCATCGTAAGCGATAAAAGTGCCACAGACAATATTGATTTATTCATATTAAATTTCATAATAAACATATTTAATATCTAAATTACACAATGGTTAGCAATCAGAAATTAAGGCTGATTCCCAAGATACCAGTGAAAGGACGCGGATAAATGGCGCTGTCGTATCCACCGCTGACCTCAGGGTCGATACCTTTATACTTCGTGATCGTGAAGACATTCTGCGCTGTTGCATAAGCACGTCCGCTGATATTCCACTTCGCCAGCTTATTGAATGAATATCCAAGAGTGATATTGTCGCATTTGAGGAATGATGCATTCTGTATGAAATAGTCAGACTGTGAGGAGATATTACTGTTGTATTGCCAGTTCTTATCAAGCTGATATTCCACAACATTATGCCAAGTGTTGTTGCTGTAAACGTATGCAGGGGAGACGTTAGCTCTGTCGTTAGCCTCAACCGAATTATACATATAGTTGTTGATGCTTGCCCTCAGAGAGAAGCTGAAGTCCCATTTCTTCCAGATGAGTTTGGAGGAGAGGCCCATCAGAACATCAGCGTCTGCTTTCTTATAGAAATACTTATCGTTTTCTGTCAACACGCCATCTCCGTCTCTATCCACAAATTCACCTTCGATAGGCTGTCCGGCCTGATTATATACCTGCTGGTAAACCCAGAAAGCACTTGCCGGCTGATTCTCGGCATAAGCCATTACAGCACCTGCACCACCAGCGCCGATTGCCGCATAGGCATGTCCGATAGGTTTTCCGTCGGTGGACACCAAATGGTCGATTTTGTTTTTGTTCCATGTGAAGTTATACCCAAGCTCCCATCTGAGATCTTTTGTCTGGATCACACGGTAAGTAAGCTGGGTCTCAATACCTGTATTGTGAAGCGAACCGATATTACTCATGATACGAGTAGAGAAATTAGTACCTGCAGCTACAGCAACAGTATTGAGCAAGTCCTTCGTCTTTCTGTAGTAATAGTCAACACTTGCAACAAATCGGTTGTTGGCGAAGCCAAGATCAACTCCAACGTTATAAGTGGTTGTCTTTTCCCAAGTCAAATCGGGATTATATCCTTCTGGGCGATAAGTAATTCCTGTACCGCTTATCGGATAATAAGCACCTGCTGTATTGATCGTAAAGTTCGGCAGAAACATATAATCTCCGATGCCTTCCTGCTGTCCTGTGATACCCCATCCTAACCTGAGCTTGGCGTCAGATATCACCTCACTGTCTTTCAGGAATGCCTCATCATTGATTTTCCATGCCAATGCAGCTGACGGGAACAATCCCCATCTGTTATCCTTCGAGAAACGTGAAGATCCATCATTACGGAGGGTAAACGTGAACAAATAACGGCTCAGTAAAGAGTAGTTGAGTCTTCCGAACCAGCTGACGAGATAATTCTCTGTTTTGTAGAGAGAGTTTTTCGTTTCAAAATAGTCTGGATTGACCAGTTCTCCCGGATGCGTGTTATTTGTCTTGGGATAGTACACCGGATAACTGTAATCGGATTTATAGTGGAAATGCTGCCACTCATAACCCGCCATCACGTCAAGGTTATGCGCTTCATTAAATTCTTTCAGATACTGAGCATAGAGGGAGAGAGACATATTATATTTGTCAGACTCATTCCAGCCTTTACTTCCATAATAAATGTTTGTTGAATAGTCGTATGGCTTCACCGACTTGTCAGAGTGTCCATGTCCGGTGTCGAGTCCTCCGTTCAAATGGAGATGCAAATCCTCAAATCCATGTATTTTATAGTCCATCTCAACATTCCCGAGGAAGTCACGGCTCTTACCGATGTTCTTCTGATTAAGCAGGGCAGCCACCGGGTTGTCGGCATTAAGTCCGGAATAAGAATACTGCCATTCACTGTCGTCAAAATCTGCCGTGACAGGCCACTGCCAGAATCCTCCATACTGTTGGGAAGCCAGACTGCCGGTTTTATCATAAACTGGCTTTGTAGGGTCAGCGTAGATAGCTTTTCCAACTGCACTGGTGTTGGCATAAGAATAACGGGAGAACATCAGCTTGGCATTCATATTCACCTTGAGATGGTCGTCGAATAAAGAAGGAGAAAGATTCACACTTGCCGTATAACGGTTGAAGTTAGAAGTTTTGAGTGTACCATCCTGATGAGTGTAACCCAGAGAAACTCGGTATGGCATATTCTTGATTCCTCCTGCAACCGTCACATTATGGTCTGTGTTCCAGGCTGTACGATAGATTTCCTTTTGCCAGTCGGTGTTGGCAAAACGATGCGTACCATCAGCATCATAATAGCCGAGGTTTTGATATTGGCTGGAAGCCTTCCAGCCCTCATCATTGTCTTTGTATCCAAACAAGTTCTGAGTGAACTTCTGATACCGGGATGATGAAAGCACATCCAGTTTTTTCGTGTTCACACTGAAGCTGACATTTCCATTGTAAGAAACTCTTGGTTTGGAATTAGCAAGTCCTTTCTTTGTAGTGATGATGATGACACCGTTAGAAGCCCTGCTACCATAGATAGCTGTTGCCGACGCATCTTTGAGAACAGTAAAGCTCTCGATATCGGCCGGGTTAATCATAGTCAGGGGGTTACCCTGTCCTTCGTTTTCATGGGCATCAAGAGCCAGTCCGTCAATGACGATGAGAGGATTGTTAGATGCGTTGAGCGACGATCCTCCACGAATTCGGATAGTGGCTCCTCCACCTGGCGTACCGTCACCAGGAATGACACTGACACCTGCGATTTTACCTTGAATCATGTCCTGAGGATTGGTTTGCAGACCATGATTCATCTCATCAGGCCTGATAGCGATGACAGACCCTGTGAGGTCATTCTTCTTGACCGTGGCATATCCGATAACTACGGTCTCTTCCAACATTTTGACATCCTCCTCCATAATCACAGTCATTGTGGGCTGTGCGGGCAATTCCTGGGTAACAAATCCCATGTAAGAGAATACCAATGTTGCTCCTTTTGGCACTGTAAGGGTGAAATTTCCTTCAAGGTCGGTCATACACCCTTTGGAAGTACCTTTCTGCTGAACAGTGCCCATCATGACAGGCTCACCATAAGTGTCTTTCACACTTCCTTTCACGGTGATGTCCTGAGCAAGCACATTGAGCGACACGAAGATTCCGACGGCAAATGCCATCAGAAATCTGAAGTAATGCTTTTCGTTCATGTTTTTTTGTACTTAAGGTTTAAAAATTAGTTAGTAATATTGTTTTATTGATCTCTTTTGTCTTTAGTGGATCTTTATATGCGGCGAAAGCCGCATATAAATCAAGGGGCGCCCCTTGAGAATTTTTTAAGTGAAAAGTGAAGAGTGAAGAGTGAAAAGTTTATTTACTCTGCAAATGAGTAGTAAGCTGGTTGGCGGACATACATGAAGTAAGTCCCTACGGCGGATGCTGGTTAGCGGACATACATGAAGTAAGTCCCTACAGCATACTCCACTTTAAACTTTCAACTTTAAACTCTCACAATGGAGATGGCAAAGCCTCCTCCAGGTGCAGACTTGATGTTCATCTTCGTCTTTTTCGTTATGGTCTTCTTATAGATTTTATAGGCCTGAGGGTTGGTCTGCCAGTGAGCGTCGGCCGCGTCCTCATAGAAGGTGGCCTCGTATTTGGCGTTGTCGTCGAGAAAGTCGAACGAGAGATTGGTGGTATGACCGTTCTCGTCGACCGTGCTGCCCACGAACCAGTTCTCCGAGTTTTTATCTTTGCGGGCGATGGTGACGTAGTCGCCGGGTTCGGCCTCCAGATAGACGGACTTCTGCCAGTCGAGCGGCACGTCCTTGATGAACTGGAAGGCATCCATGAAGCGCTCGTAATTCTCAGGGATATCGGCCGCCATCTGCAGCGGACTGTACATCGTCACATAGAGAGCGAGTTGGCGCACGAGGGTGGTCCTCACCTTGGAGTCGTTGTCGGGACTCATCTTCGAGATGTCGGTCTCGAAAATTCCGGGTGTGTAGTCCATCGGTCCTCCTATCAGACGTGTGAACGGCAATATGGTGGTATGGTCGACGGGGTTGCCTCCGAAGGCTTCGTATTCCGTTCCGCACGCACTCTCGTTGCCAATCATGTTGGGGTAAGTGCGACAGAGTCCAGTCGGACGGACTGCCTCATGTGCGTTGACCATAATATGGTAGTCGGCGGCCTTGGTGATACAGTAGAGATAGTGGTTGTTGATCCACTGGCTGTAGTGATGCTCGCCGTGGGGGACGATATTGCCCACATATCCGCTCTTCACTGCGTTGTAGCCGTTATCCACCATAAATTGGTAAGCCTGATCGAGATGCCGCTCATAATTGCGGACAGAGGAAGATGTCTCATGGTGCATGATCATCTTCACACCTTTTGACGCCGCATATTCGTGGATGGCCTTCACGTCGAAGTCGGGATAAGGCGATACGAAATCGAAGACGAAGTCCTTCTCGTGTCCGAACCAGTCTTCCCATCCCTGGTTCCATCCCTCCACCAGCACGCCGTCGAACCCGTGCTTGGCAGCGAAGTCGATATAGCGTTTCACGTTCTCCGTGTTGGCTGAGTGCTTACCGCTGGGCTTGGCTTTCGTGTAGTCGGTCTGCCCGAGCTTCACAGATGTGAAGTCGTTGGTGTACGACCAATGGGAGCGCCCCGTGATCATATCCCACCACACTCCGATGTACTTGACCGGCTTAATCCAGGAAGTGTCCTCGATTTTGCAGGGCTCGTTCAGGTTGAGGGTCATACGGCTGGCAAGGATGTCAGCACCGGTCTTGCCCACGATGACGGTTCTCCAGGGAGTCTGGAATGGGGTCTGGATATAGCCTTTGTCGCCTTTGGCATCGGGCGTGAGCAGGGAGACAAACTTATGAGCTGTCTCGTCGTAGTTGAGGTGCATGGTGGCATAGTCGACGCAAGCAGCCTCATGGATGTTCATATAGATCCCGTCGTCAGTCTTGATCATGAGAGCAGTCTGCACGCAAGTCGGACCAGCCGGAGTCTGCGACGCGTTGGAGCGGATGGCCGCCGGTAGTTTTGCGCGAATTTCCGAGAACCTGGATTTTGTGAAGTGATACTCCTGAGTGTCGTAATCACCAGGAATCCACCATGCAGTGTGGTCTCCGGTCATCGCGAACTCGGTCTTTTCCTCCTTGATGATGAAATAGGTGAGGTTCTTCTGGTCGGGGAAAGCATAGCGGAAAGCCAATCCGTCGTTGAACAGACGGAAGGTGACGCAGAGGGTGCGGTCGTTCTTTTTCTGATAGAGCACAGTCTGAAGCTCGTTATAGTGGTTACGGATTTCAGCCTCTTCTCCCCACACCGGTTTCCATGTCTCATCGTAAGAGGAAGCAAGAGATCTCTGGATTTCAAAACCAGAATACAGGTTGGGCCTATGATCTATTGGCTCAAGAGTCGTATGTTTGGTATTATCGAAGGTTTCCTGCTTGCCTTCTGTCTCCTTCTTGAGCTCGAAGCCCATGAAACTGTCGTCGACGACGGTCTTTCCGTCGAAATCGAGATGGTAGAAGGGCCTGCCGTTGGCATCGACGTTGAAACTGAGCTTGAACCTGCCGTCTGGCGAGTTCAGGTTGAGCGCTTGATGGTCGGTGTTCATAGCCTTAGCAGAAAAGGCAATCAGCGCGATGGACAAAAATAAAATTGTCTTTTTCATATTAGTGGTAGTAGTAATGCAAAATTACGTTTTTCCAACTTAAATTAAGAATTATTTCGTAAAAAAATGCTAAAAAAGAGTCATTTTTTATTGAAAATCGAGGATAATGACCTCTTTAGGGTCCAAAACGAGGGTTTTGTCGAGGGTAACCGTCTGGTGGTTGACGATATTGAGCGCAGACTTGGCCGGCAGCACCTCTTGATAAGGCTCCAGCTGAAGTGCCACAGTATCTTTGGTTCCGTTGATGAGCACGGTGACGGTCTTGCCCTTGTAAGTCCGTGCATAGACATAGACTCCATCGCGTACATGGAAATGAGTCAGCTTGCCGTAATGCACCGCCTCGTTTGTCTTTCGCCACTGCAGCAGGTTGCGTGTGGTGTTGTAATACCAATTCTGCAAGTCGGTCCTGCCTTCAGGGGAGAATGCGTCGTTGGCATCACCCGGCCATCCGCCTGGGAAGTTCTGCCGCAGCGCGCCGTCTCCTTTCGACTTGTCGGCAGCCATGCCGACTTCGTTTCCGTAATACAGCTGGGGGATTCCGCGCAAGGTCAGCAAAAGGGAGAGTGCCTGCTTGTAGCGCGTGGTGTCGTTCGCCATGGAGGGGTTTTTCTGGAAGCGGTCCGTGTCGTGGTTGTCGAGGAAAGTGAGCAGATGGTTGGTGTCGGCAAACACACCGTCCTGACCGAGGTATTCGTAGAGCCGGGCAAAGCCGTGGTCCCATGCGTCGGTCGTCTCATCACACACATAGTTGAGCAGCGACATAAGCGGGAAGTCCATAACCGACTTCAGTTTGGAATTGCGGCTGGCCAGTTTGCTGTCTTTCTGCCATACGGACACACCTACATTGTTGTTGATCCATGCCTCGCCTACAATGTTGAATCCAGGATACTCCTGCTCGATGCGCTCACACCACTCCACCATCGCGTCAAAGTCGCAATAAGGATAGGTGTCCTGACGGATGCCGTCTATTTTGGCATACTCAATCCACCATAGGCTGGTCTGAATGAGATAGTCCTTCACGAGACGGTTCTGCTGGTTCCAGTCGGGCATGGTCTTGACGAACCAACCGTCTACGGTGCGGGTACGGTCGAACTGCGACGCGTTAACATCCGCCACCGCCGCTGTCCTGTAGCTGCTCTGCACATACTGTCCGTCGAAATTGAACCAGTCTTTCTGTGGCATGTCGGTGAAGAGGGGGTTGAAACTGCCGCAGTGGTTGAACACCAGGTCTTTGATGACCTTGATGCCTCTTTGGTGAGCCTGGCTGACGAAATTGCGGTAATCCTCATTCGTGCCGAACCGAGGATCCACATTATAATAATTTGTGATGGCATATCCGTGATAAGACTCCACCTCCATGTCGTTCTCGAGCACTGGTGTGGGCCAGATGGCCGTGATGCCGAGCTCAGCAAGATAGTCGAGGCGGTCGGTCATGCCTTTCAGGTCGCCACCATGGCGGGCCATAGGTATGTTGCTGTCGCAGACCGTTTCCCTCATTCCGGCAACAACGTCATTTTGGGCCGCCCCATTTGCAAAACGGTCGGGCATAAGAAGATATAGAACATCCGATGCGTCGAAAGACTTACGGTTGAAAGGCACCTTTTGCTTCAATTCATAGTCGAAAACTGCTTTACGCTTTCCATTTGTCAGCTTCACCTGAAACTGACGGGGTGCTGCTCCTTTCGTATTTATATAAAGAATCAGATAGTTGGGGTTTTCCACTTTAACCACCTCCTCGATGGCGAGTCCGTCTGAATTTTCGAGTACAGGAGTCAAATCGGAGATATTTTCTCCATGTATGAGTAACTGAAAAACAGGGTTTTCCATTCCGGTGTACCAACAAAGGGGATGAACGAAATCAATGACTTCATTTTTCTTGGCCTTAGCAGTGGTAGCAGCCAGAATGGAAACCACAACAATCATGAAAAAACTTATACGTCGCATGGTATGGTTAAGTTTAATGTTTAAAGTTTAATGTGAAGTTAGTCAGGTGATGAAGATGATCGTAACCAGATGGTACGAGTTCTTGTCGTTAGGACACATTAATTAATTCAGAGGGGCATTGCGCCGGGATTCCAAAGTTGGTTATATTCGGTAAGTAAAAGTGTCGATTGATTGGAAATCTGTTGCAAAGATATAACAAAAAACAATAGAAAATTTCCGATTTAAAAAAAATATAAATTAACAGAATTATTATTTTTCTGATTTTCAAAATATTAATATGATTCGATATGACAAAAAATATAAATCTTTTTTTAATTAAATTTTGATAATTTTTGGTATTTATATAAAAAAAGCGTAACTTTGACGGCAATTAATTATTGGAAGAAAAAAAGGGCGAAAAGGTTATGAATATCAAACGAAAAATACTGACGATTTCAGCTGTTATTTTCTGCATGAGTTCGTTCGCACAAAGCGATGAGTTCGAAAAGAAAAAACTTCAGGAGGCGCTGGATTCGCTGGACGAAGTCATCGAGCACAAAGAGGAATTTGCAAAGGCATGGCAGGCTACGACCGACAGCATAAAGGTGTCAGCTCTCCACCAAAAAGGGATGGACCGGGTGAAGGCATACTGGGAGGTGATGGACCGTTACCGCCGGGTACAGACGGACTCTGCCCAGCATTACCTGAACACGCTGAGCCAGTTGCCGGAGGTCCGGGACGACAAAGAGCTGTCCTCGAAATTACGGATTAGCCAGGCTGACATCTATGGTGTGAGCGGACTGTACATGTCGGCCATCGAGCTCCTGGAAAAAGTGGAGCCCCAAGGATTAGGCAGCGACCTGCAGGCCCAATACTACCACACGCTGCGCACCATCTACGGCTGGCTGGGCGATTATGCATCAAGCAGCAATCTGAAAGAAAAATACGACTTGATGACAGACCAGTACCGTGACTCAATCCTCCGCTACGACCACGACAGCATCAGCAGGCATATCGTGCTTGCTGACAAACACCTGGTTAATGGTGACACAGACCGCGCACTGGATTTGTGCAAAAAAGACCTTAAAGACGCCACTTCAGCTTACAAGCGCTATATTTACTCCAACATGGCGGAGGCATACCGGCAAAACGACGACAACGCGCGATATGAATATTACCTGGCACTGACTTCGATTGACGACCTAAGGAGCGGGGTACGGGAATACATGGCATTGCCCAAGCTGGCCCTGTCATGCTATGAGCATGGAGACTACGAGCGTGCTTACCGATACCTTACCTGCACGATGGAAGACGCCAGCGCATGCAAAGCACGCCTACGTGCCGTGGAGTCGAGCCGGTTCTTCCCCATCATCGACAAGGCATACAAGAAGCAGGAACAGAGCCAGCGAAGGACAGAGCGTCTATTCACCTATGCCCTTGTCGGTTTCGCAATGCTGCTGGCCGGACTGCTGCTCATGCTGCGCAAGCAAAACCAACAACTGACCAATGCCCGGCAAAGCCTGCTGGAAGCAAACAATCACCTGCAGGAGTCGAATGCGGCACTGGAAAAGACCGACAAGGTGAAGGAGGACTATATCGCATTCTATCTGGACAAATGCCGAGGATATCTGGGTGCGCTACAGAAATACCGTCGCGAACTGCTGAAACTGGCCAAAGGACGACAACATGAGGAACTGCTGAAGCGGCTGAACTCATCGGAGGTGATGGACGAGGAGCAACAGCGGTTCTACAAGGACTTCGACGAGGCGTTCCTCAAAATCCACCCGCAATTTGTGGAGCGTTTCAACGCACTGCTGGAGGACGACAAGCAAATCAAGGTGAAACGGGGTGAGCTGATGACGACGGAACTGCGTATCTTCGCACTCATCCGTCTTGGAGTCAGCGACACGGCGGCGATTGCCCATTTTCTGAATTACTCCACAGCCACGGTCTACAATTACCGGAGCCGCATCCGCAACAGCTCAAAATACGGCAAGGAAGAATTTGAGGAGAAAGTCATTGGACTTTGAAGTTTGAGGTTTATAGACATGATTTTCGGCTGCACTCAACATAGCTCAAGCAAGCTTGGCTCTGTGTTCGTTTGCACGAAAATTGAGGTTTGAAATTTATAATTACTGGACGGAATAGGCTAAGTAACAGTAAAAAAATAAGTGTCTCGTTTTAATGAAGACGAGAAGACTGGAAGACGAGAAGACAAGACGATAGTCAACTGACGGACATACAAGAAGTAAGTCCCTACAATCAATAGGAAGGTGAGGCAAGTTATTTTATTTACATTTCTTGACAAGAAAAGCATTCTGCAAATTGAAAAGAAAAACGCGCATTGGATAAACCTGAATTATGAAATATTTTGTAGGTTGTAAAAAAATAACGAGTAAAAAAACTAAAGTTTCCCACCTTTTACTAAGTGGTTGAAAATAAATAAGAAAAAGTAACAGTTTCTCAAAAAAAAGTCGTAACTTTGTAGGTAGTAAATAATTAAATTATAACTAATTAAAGAGAAACTGTTATGATTACAAAATTAGGTGATTTTTCCGAGATATGCAAGCTTGGAAGTGTTAA
>FLNV01001615.1_pt1 | contig 36120 bp, 15 predicted proteins | sample 1140351 | NCBI WGS metagenome assembly FLNV01 (sample SAMEA3878207, study PRJEB12797) | bioreactor metagenome | biome: Moose rumen | place: Sweden | collected 2011-10
GTGGAGTTTCTTGATTTCGTGGAACTTGAAGGCTGTTTCAACCTCTATCCCTATCAGCAGCCGCGTCCTGTTTCCAACGAAAAGGCGATTCCGTTTGCCAAAAACGAGCAGCTATACCGTTCCACCGAGAGCTATCCCATCCGCAGTTTCAGCGCGGTAAGTACGCAATACCTCAACGGCGTCGGGTTCGCCTTTAGCGGCTTCACGCCATTGCGTTATGTGCCTGCCACGGGCAAGGTCGGTTATGCGCAGACGGTGAAAGTGACCATCGAGACGCAAGCCTGCCGCGACGACCACAGCCGCAAGCTATGGCTCACGCCCGAAAACGAGGCTTCCATCAAGCGTTTGGCGCAAAACGAAAACATGATTGGCAGCTACCACAAACGCGGTCGCGAAATCGGGGGCTACGACATGCTCGTCATCACTTCGGAGGAATGGCTGCCGCGCTTTGGAGAATATGTTAACTTGTACAACGACAAGGGTATACGCACGCGCATTGTCGCCTTGGAAGAGATTTATGCTACCATGGAAGGTCGCGACGTGCAAGAACAAATCCGCAACTATATCATCCAAGAATACGAGGAAAACGGCATTCAGATGGTCAGCCTCGGCGGTGACGTGAGCATCGTGCCCTACCGCAGCCTGTGGTGCTTCGCGCAAGAAGGCTACGAAGACCAACTGCCCGCCGACATGTATTACGCCTGCCTTGACGGCACGCTCAACGACGACGGCGACGACCGCTGGGGCGAAGTGGGCGAAGACGACCTGCTGCCCGAACTCGGCATCGGACGCCTGCCCTTCAACAACGAAGAGCAGTTTGCGACCGTCATGCACAAGACCTTCAGCTACTTGCAAAACCCGGTCTTGGGCGAGTTCACCTCTCCCGTGCTCGGCGGCGAGCATCTCGGCGACGGCTACTATGGCAGCGTCGACATGGAACGCCTCATCGGGCTGAGCACCGACTACGACTACACGACCTTTGGCTATCCCGAGGACTACAGCTTCAAGAGATATTATGCCACGCCAGAGATGACCTGGAGCGGCGTAGGCTTCAAGAACGTCTTCGGCACGGGCGGACAATATGTACACCATGTGGGACACGCCAACGACGACTTCGTGGCCGGTTGGACAGGTTCGATGATGGGCGACAACTACTTCGCCGGCAACGACGGCATCAACCACAACTACCAGCTTTTCCATTCACACGGCTGCATCTGTGGCAATTTCCCCGTCAGCTGCGTGTTGGAGAAGATGATCACCATCGAGACGGGCTTCGTGGTCACCACGGGCAACTCACGCTACGGCTGGTATGTGCCGTGGGGCGACGGCATGGCGGCGCACATCCACCGCGAGTTTGTGGACGCCTATTGCAACGACCACATCGCCTCTGTGGGTATGGCATTGCGCGAAGCCAAGATAGCCACCGCACCCTGGGTGGTCATCCCGTTTGAAGCAAAGGACGAGGAAAACGGCTGTATGCGCTGGAACATCTATTGCCTCAACGTGCTCGGCGACGGTGCCTTGTATCCTTGGTTTGAGGAGCCGTTCACGCCCAACGTGGTCTATGAACAAGGTCTGAAGACGGGGACGACTGCAACCACCGTGCAAGTCAACCAATACGGGATGCCGCTGTCCAACTTCCGCGTCAGCCTCTTCGACGGCGAGACCCTGCTCGGCTATGGCGTCACCGATGAAGACGGCGTGGCCGAACTCAGCTTCTCCCCCGCCTTAGACGTGATTGGAGAGATGCGCCTCGTCGTCACAGGACAGAGCGCGTGGCCGCAAGTCCTCGAAGTGACGGGATTCGATGGCAACGAGCCTTACGTTTATGGCGACATCACCGGTTTTGACGGCGAGCCCCTATATGGATCGCAGTTTCTTTGGACCATCGGCGACCTTTACAACAAGGGCGATGCGACGGCCTATAACGTCCATGCCGCTGTGACTTCCGACTGCGACTACATCACCGCCTACGGCAGCAGCTTCACCATCAACGAGTTTGAGCCTAACAGCACCTTCCATAGCGACCAAATCGGCTTGATTGACATCGCCGACAACATCCCCGACCAGACCATCTTCACTTTGGCGCTGACGACCTATGTCGGCGAGGTCACGCATACCACGCAGCGGCAGTTCCTCGCCCTTGCACCCAACCTGCAATTCGGCGAAATCGAGATTGACGACAGTCAAGGCGACGGCAACGGCTTCGCTGACCCAGGAGAGCGCATCACGCTGAAAATCAACGGACATAACATCGGGCACGCTGTTGCGCCGGCGACACTTCTGACCGTTTCGTGCGATGCCGATGGCATCCAAATCGAGGACAACGCCGTGCCCATCGGCGAGGTGGACAGCGACGGCAACTTCACCGCCGAGTTGGTCGTCACCACCGACGACGACATCGTGAGCGGCACCGTGTTCCATCTCGACTTGGCACTCGTCACGGGCGCTTACACCACTCCTTTGGATTATGCCTTGCCCGTCGGCATCGCCGTCGAGACCTTCGAGAGCGGCGACTTCAGCTTCTTGGATTGGCGGCAGGGCGGCGACGTGCCGTGGTTTGTCACCGACGAGGTGTCGCATAACGGCACCTATTGCGCCCGCACGGGCATCATCGACGACGACGAGGTCACCAAGCTCCTCATCTACGCCGACATTTTCGACGAAGGCGACATCAGCTTCTGGTTCAAGACCTCCACCGAATACCACAAAGACCTCTTCGCCTTCTTCATCGACGGCAGGAAGATGGATTGGTGGTCGGGCGAAATCGACTGGACATACGCCAGTTACAGCTTCGACGCGGGCAGCCATTGCTTCGAATGGCTCTACGACAAGAACAAGTCGAACGCCGTAGGCTCCGACTGCGCTTGGATTGACGACATCACCTTCCCGCGTTCATGCGTCATCACCGGCGTGGAGGAAGTCACCGAAAGGAAATCCAACGCCCTCTACCCCAACCCCAACAACGGCATCTTCACCATCGAATTGGCAGAAGAAAGCAACGTCACCGTCTACGACATGTTGGGACAAAGCATCCTGACGCTCAACAAGGTATCGGGGAGCCAGCGCCTCAACCTCAACGAGGCGCCCAAGGGCATGTACATCGTCCGAATCCAATGTGGCAACGATTTGGAAACCAAGAAATTAATCATCAAATAAACATTACCATCATGAAAAAAACAGCTTATATGACCATGCTTTGCCTTGCGGGTAGCCTTTTGGTCGCCACAAGCACGCAGGCACAAACCTCGAAACTCGTCTTGCGAGAAGACAACATCGAAGAAGTAGTGAACGCCATGACGACGGAAGAGAAAGTCACGCTTTTGGTTGGCGGACTGCCCGAAGGCTTCAAGTCGGAAGTGAAAGGCGTGGCAGGCCACACCCGTCCCATCGAGCGGCTCGGCATCCCTTATACGGTGCTTGCCGACGGCCCCGCCGGACTGCGTTTCAACCCCACCCGCGAAGGCACCGACCAGACCTTCTACTGCACCGGCTTCCCCACCAGCACGCTGCTCGCCAGCTCGTGGGACCCTGAACTCGTGGAAACCGTGACCACCGCTATGGGAAATGAAGTGTTGGAATACGGCGTCGATGTGCTCCTCGCCCCCGGCATGAACATCCACCGCAACCCGCTCTGTGGGCGCAACTTCGAGTATTACTCCGAAGACCCCGTGCTTTCGGGCAAGATGGCCGCCGCCTATGTGCGTGGCATCCAATCGAATGGCGTGGGTACCTCGGCCAAGCACTTTGCCGCCAACAACCAAGAAACCAACCGCACCGAAAACGACGCCCGCGTCAGTAGCCGCGCCCTCAGGGAGATTTACCTCAAGAACTTTGAGATCGTCATCAAGGAAGGCAAGCCGTGGACGGTGATGTCGTCGTACAACGCACTGAACGGCGAATACACCCAGCAGAAACAAGGGCTGCTCACCACCGTGCTCCGCGACGAATGGGGCTTCGACGGCATCGTGATGACCGACTGGGGCGGCAAGGACAACACCGTGAAGTCCGCCAAATCGGGCAACGACTTGATGGAACCTGGCTACCAAATGGAAATCGACCGCCTGATGGCCGCCGTAAAAGACGGACAAATCAGCCAAGAAGAACTCGACCGCAACGTGCGTAACCTGCTGAACTACATCGTCAAGACCCCGCGTTTCAAAGGCTACAAATACTCCAACAAGCCCAATCTGAAAGCCCATGCCCAAGTGGCCCGCCAAGCCGCGCAAGAAGGCATTGTGTTGCTGAAGAACGACAAGAGCACCCTGCCCATGAACGGCTCGGAAAAAGTGGCCCTCTATGGCGTCACCTCCGTCGACTTTGTGCCGATCGGGACGGGTTCGGGACAGGTCAACACGGCCTACACCGTCAACATGCAGCAAGCCATGACCGAGGCGGGATTCACCTTAGACGAGCACTTGGCCGAATTCTACCGCTCGATTGACGCGCAAGAGAACGCCGTCGACATGATGGAACGCGGCAGGGTCACGAGAAGGAAACACGCCGAAATCGCCGTCTCGACCAAAGCCATCGGATTGCAAGCCCAAGCCAACGACGTGGCCGTTGTCGTCATTGGCCGTCAAGCCGGCGAAGGCGAAGACCGCATCCTCAAGGACGACTTCGAGCTGAGTGCCGTCGAGCGCGAACTCCTCCAAAACGTGGCCATGGCCTATCACGCCCAAGGCAAGAAGATGATTGTGGTGCTCAACATCGGCGGCGTCATCGAGACCGCCTCGTGGAAACACTTGGCCGACGCCATTGTGCTGCCGTGGTCGCCCGGACAGGAAGGCGCCCATGCCGTGGCCGACATCCTCGCGGGCAAGGTGAACCCTTCAGGCAAGCTGTCGATGACCTTCCCCGTCAGCTACATGGACATCCCCTCGTCGAAGAACTTCCCATACGACCCGACCGACAGGTCACCACGGAGAGGCACGAAGCGTAACGTCGACTTCACCGAATACGAGGAAGGCATCTGGGTGGGCTACCGCTATTTCCAGACCAACGACGTGGAGGTCTCCTACCCCTTCGGCTACGGTTTGAGCTATACCACCTTTGCCTACAGCAAGCCCACCGTGAAAGCCGACGCCAACGGCTTCAAGGCCACCGTGACCGTGACCAACACCGGCAAAGTGGCCGGTCGCGAAGTGGTGGAGCTGTATGTTGCCACTCCTGCCGGCGGCTTGGAGAAACCCGCCCGCGAGCTGAAAGCCTTCGGCAAGACCAAGATGCTTGCCCCGGGCGAATCGGAGACGCTGACTTTCAACGTTTCGGCCTACGAGTTGGCCTCGTTCAACGAGGACGCTTCGGCTTGGGAGACCGCATCGGGCAACTATCAGGTGCTGTTCGGAGCCTCAGTGACCGACATCCGCTGCACTTCGGCCTTCAAAATGAGCAAGGCACAGGCTTGGAAAGTGAATGATGCGCTGGGAAAAAAGTAAGGACACGCCCCTTTTGAACCAGCAGTTATCTTACTGATTTCCAACATAAAGAATCAAGGATATCCCAAAAAAGTATGGACACGACCTTTAGACGAACCGTTTGCCTCTTGACAAACGGTTTTTCTGTATATTTTTGCAATGTCGGACTTATGACACGCTTCGCGTCATTGCGAGGAGGAACGACGAAGCAATCCAGACAAAGAACCAGCTATTATCCTGGATTGCTTCACTTCGTTCGCAATGACGCAAAGCGGACGAAAAGCCTGAATAAAACATAGAGCAATGAACAAGAATCTGAGAACACTTATCTTAATGACAGCCGTCCTCGCACTGGCCGCCTGCGACAGCGCCACGAAACGCTTGGAACAGGCCCAAGCCATATATAAAGAAGGTGTGGAACTACGCGAGCAACGCCGCTCCGAAGAGGCCGCCGAGAAGTTCCTGCAAGGGTTAGCCTTGGTGCAACGTTCTGACAAGACGTCCGAAACGGTCCAATTGGAAGGCCAACTCTGCGACAACCTCGGTGCCATGTACCTCAAGCACGGCCTTTTCGAGGAGACCTTCATGCAACACCAGCAGGCACTAACTTGTTTTAAGCAGACCGCCGATTCCACCGGCATGATGACCGCCTACCGCAACAGCGGTCGCGCCGTGCGGGCGCAAGAACAGTACACCCAAGCCAAGCAATACTACGACTCAGCCTTCCGCATCGCCACCTTCATCGACGATGAGGCCATGCTCGCCGACCTTTACCTTGAGATGGGCCGCGACTACTACATGGAGACGGGCAACTTCGCCAAAGGCATCGAGAGCGTCAACCAAGCCTTGGAAATCGGCCTCGGCGACAACGACACCGACATCGCCCACATGACCTTGGGCATCCTCTATTATTACACGCGCGAGAACGACAAGGCGAAATCGTTTTTGAACGAGGCCCTCCGCAGCGAGCGTGCTGGACTGAAAATGTCGGTCTACCAAACGCTTTACGCCATCGCCGAAAGCGAGGGCGACTACCAAAAGGCGGTGCAATACCACAAGCTGTTCACGTCGAACATGATGGAAGCCGACGCGGAACACGCCAACGAGAACATCCAAAGAATCAAGTCGGAATACGAGCTGAAAGCCCAACAAAGCGAGTTGGAGAGCCTACACCGCACCCGCGACCTGAAGCTCTACTTGATTATCGCCTTGGCTGTGATTGCCTTGCTCGTCATTTTGCTGATTGTGAGGAAGAAAATCAGCGACAACAAATTGGAGATGGAACGCTTCGGGCGGCAGGTGGAGCGCGACCAAAACCGCATCCACGAGTTGGTGAGCGACATGGAGACCCTCATCCGCACCAACGACGAGTTGCGGCGTAATCAGCAGAACCTTCCGCCGAAGGACCTAATGTCGATCCAGAAAATCATGATGCGCAACAAGGTCATGGCCACCGCCCAAGCCCTCAGTGAGGAAATCAACAACGACTCGCTCAACTTCGAGCTGACCGACAACGACTGGAACGACTTCATCAGCCTCACCGACCTCATCTTCGACGGCTTCTCGCAACGGCTGTTGCAGCTCTACCCCAAACTCAGTCAATGGGACGTGCGCATCTGCTGCCTCTCCAAAAACGGCTTCTCCAACCAAGTGATCTCCATCCTACTCGATACCCAAACCGACTCCTACTACAAACGCAAGACAAGGATAAAACAGAAAAAGATGGACCTCGGGGATGACAACCGCTCATTTGAGGAAATCGTGAATGCTGTTTAATCACAAAACATACAAAACCTGCAAAACAATGAATAAGACCAAAGAAAAGCGTGTGGCGGCACGCAACCGCGTTGCCACCAGAAAGCGGGCCGGTTGGCCGCTTTCCCCAAACCAAATGTGGTTTTGTGAGTTTTGTTGGTTTTGTGACAAAAAAAAGAAATCAAACAATTAACAATCAAACAATTACAACAATGAAAAGATTAGCATTAACATTAGCGATTTGCCTCGGCTGCCTTGGCATCCTTGAGGCGCAAGACAACTTTGACTTCTCAGCCGTATGCGAAACAGGCCAGACACTTTATTACATCATCACCGATGAGGAGCAAAAGACCGCTAAAGTTACCTATCCCAATAACCCAGAACCTTTTTGGGGGACTAACTATTGGGAAGGTTACGAAAAGCCTCAAGGCAGCATGACCCTGCCCTCAACGGTGAATTACGAAGGCGAGACCTACACCGTGACCGCTATTGACGATGCCGCCTTTTTTGAATGTGACGGCTTGACGGGAACAATAGTCGTCCCTGGTAGTATCACCGAGATTGGCGAACAAGCCTTTTACGCGTGTACTGGATTGAATGTCGTTGAATTGCAAGAAGGTGTCGTCACGATATGGCATAGCGCTTTCAAATCCTGTAGCGGCATCACTGCAATAAGTCTTCCCAATACTTTAACCACAATCTTCCATGACGCCTTCAGCGATTGCTCTTCTTTGACTTCGCTGCATTTTCCCTCTTCCCTCACGACCGTTTTTGCAAGTGTGTTCACATTGGAGCCTGCATTGGAAACCATCACGGTCGACGACAACAATCCGCGTTTCTATGCCGAAAACAATGCCATCATTACGAGGGACGACAAAACGCTGTTTTTGGGTTGCAAAAACACCGTCATCCCGGATGATATTGTGGCTATCGGCGAAAATGCCTTTAACGGTGCCGGCGATGGTGGCGACCTCGTGATTCCCAATTCCGTCAAGTCCATCGGCGACTATGCTTTCCAGTCAAGCCTTTTCTCGGGCACACTCACACTTTCCAATTCGTTGGACACAATAGGTGCTTTCGCCTTCGCTTATAGCAATCTATCGGGTTCGCTTCTCATCCCAAACAGTGTAACCCAAATAGGGCAAGGTGCCTTTTCGCACTGCCAATACCTTACAGGGGAACTAAAGATTTCAGAATCATTAACTCTCATTGATCACGGTGTCTTCTATGATTCAGGACTTACTGGTGAATTGGTCATTCCCAACTCAGTGACAGTCTTATATCCTTGGGCTTTCTACGATTGCCTTTTCTCCGATCTTGTCTTGAGCAACAATTTGACTCGTATTGATGCGGCAGCCTTTTCGGGTTGTGAGAATTTTACCGGCGTTCTGCGGATACCTGCCTCAGTCAACCGTATCGAAAACCACGCTTTCAGAAACACACGTTTCGCCGAAATCTATTCCTACAATCCCATCCCTCCAGAATTGGCAGAACAAGCTTTCAATGGCTATGCCTCTGTTTATTTCTACGACCCCGATATTCCCATCCACGTGCCGATGGGCAGCAAGGAGGCTTACCAAAATGCGCCAAATTGGGAATACTTCCAGAACTTTATCGAAGATGTCATATGTTATGAATGGTACTACGAAATCCAAAACGAGAACGGCAGCATCACCTACCAATACATGTATCAGGCGGGCGACACCATTATTAACGACGAGCCTTCGCATATCCTCGTGAAAATCAACACGCTTTACGACAAGGGATTGCATCAAGACGTGACGCACGAATACGTCTACGAGCGCGACGGCAAGCTGTATTGGTGGAACAAGACCTTGGAGGAATTTACCGTACTGTACGACTTTGGTGCCCAAGAAGGCGACAGTTGGGTCATCAAGGTCGGCACGGAAACGCTAACGATGCACGTGGACGCGGTGGAACACTATCTCTACGAAGGCCGGTCGTTCAGGATGCTGCAAGTGAGCGACGCTAACGACCTCTTCAGCGGCACCATCGTGTGCGACATCGGCCACCTCACCAGCTTCTTCCCCGAGCGGCTGATGGACAACGGCGACGGCATCCGCGTGGAAGGCATGCGCTGCTATTGGACCGAAGGCGAATTGGTGTTCAAATACGGCGACGAGGACTGCGACGCGATTTATGACGAATTGCACGGCGTGGACGAAAACGGCCCTTCGACCCCTTCGACAGGCTCAGGAGCCGCAGGGACCTTGACGGTTTATCCTAACCCCACCGATGGCGTTCTTACTATTCATCATTCCGCATTCAGCATTCCTTATTCTGCATTCAGAATCACCAACCTCATAGGCCAAACCCTGCTAACAGGCCAAATCACGGCTGAAACCAAACAAATTGACGTTTCAGCGTTGCCGCAAGGAATGTATTTCATCACCTTTGCGGGCGAAACGCGGAAATTTGTGGTGCGTTGATTGATGTTTTTTCCATTGCAATTGTTAGGCCGCAAAAAAAATGTATCTTTGCGGCCTAACAAAACTCTTTTGCAATGAAAAAAGCCAGCATTACCTTGTTTTTCATGCTTGCCGCAAGCCTCTTCGCCACGGCGCAAAGCATCGAACATGTTTATCATTTTAGCCAGCCCAATGTGCTGCAAGTCGGTGAATACCAGACGCTTTTGTTTGACGGCTGCATCTCCAACGGCACCGTTGGCGAGCCGCTGTTGCCTTGGCAGAGCGTCAGCCTGATGCTGCCGCCCAACACCGAAGCCACCGCCATCCATGTGGCTTTGGGCGACTTCGCCGAATTGGAAGGCCGTTACGACCTGATGCCTGCGCAGATGTCGCGCCCCATCTCCGACGACAGCCCTGCCGTTTTCGAGAAAAACGAGGCCCTTTACCGCTCCACCGAAAGCTATCCCGCCAAGGACTTCGGCAACGTCAACACACAGCTGCTCAACGGCGTCTCGTTTGCCTTCGGCGGCTTCACGCCGGTGCGCTACGTCCCCGCCTTGGGCAAGGTCAGCTACGCCCAAACGGTCACCGTGACCGTCGACTACCAAGCCTCGCGCTCCGACAACAGCCGTAAGCTCTGGCTGCGTCCCGAGACGAGAAACAGCATCTCGCGCTTGGCGCACAACGCCGAGATGATGGAAAGCTACAGCCGCCGCGACGGTGCCCTCCCGAGCTACGAGATCCTCATCGTCACGGCACAACAATACGCCAACAGCTTCGGGGATTACATCGCGCTCTATGCCGGTCAGGGCCTGCGGGTGCGCGTGGCGACCATCGAAGACATCTACAGCCAGATGGAAGGCCGCGACAACCCCGAAAAGATCCGCAACTACATCATCCAAGAATACGAAAACAACGGCATCTCGATGGTGCTGATGGGCGGCGACGTCGGCGTGGTGCCTTACCGCAACCTCTGGTGCTTTGCCCAGGAAGGCTACGAGGACAACGTGCCTTCCGACACCTACTACGCCTGCCTCGACGGCACCCTCAACGACGACGGCGACAACAAATGGGGCGAGGTGGGCGAAGACGACTTGCTGCCCGAACTGTCGGTGGCGCGTCTGCCTTTCAACAACGCCAACCAGCTGCAAACCATCCTCTCCAAGACGCTCAGCTACTCCACCGCGCCCGTTTTGGGCGAGTTCCGCAAGCCCATCTTGGCCGGCGAGCACCTCGGCAGCGGCGTTTATGCCAGCACCGACCTTGAACGCCTCGTGGGCACCTGCACCTTCAACGGCTACACGACCCACGGCTATCCCGAAGACTACGACTTCGTGCGCGTCTACGAAACGCCCACCCACAGCTGGGACCCCGACGAATTGGCCGACGCCATCAACGACGGCTGCCAATACGTGAACCACTTCGGGCACGCCAACACGAGCTATGTGGCCGGATGGTCCAACTGGGACATCACGCCGAGCCTGTTTGCAGGCGCCAACGGCATCGACCACAACTATTTCGTTTTCAAGAGCCAAGGCTGCATCTGCGGCGACTTTGCCGACGACTGCATCTTGGAGCGCATGGTCGTCAACACGACGGGCGCCGTGGCAGCAGTGGGCAACTCGCGCTATGGCTGGTACAACCAGTCGGGCGACGGCCCCTCCAACCACTATCACCGCGAGCTGATCGACGCCCACAGCCACGAGCGTTTGGCCAACCTCGGCGAGGCCTTGAAGGAGTGCAAGATACAGACCGCGCCTTTCATCACCATCGACGGCGAGATTGGCGTGCTGCGCTGGACGTTCTACGCCCTCAACATCATGGGCGACGTGGCCCTCTGCACTTGGTTTGACGAGCCTTTCACGCCCGAAATCGAGTGCGCCACCACCCTGCCCGTCGGCACCAATCGCATCCCCATTGCGGTGAAAGACGACACCGGCGACGGCGTCTATAACTTCACCTGCCGCCTCTTCAAGGGCGAAGAACTGATTGCCTTGGCCGTGACCGACCACAACGGCGAAGCCGAGCTGCGCTTCAACGCCGTCAACAACACCGACGTGCTCGACCTCTACATCACTGGCATGAACGGATGGCCGCAACATTTGGAACTTAACTTCGACGACACCAACTGTGCCCATGTGCTTTTCGACAGCTACACCCTCAACGACCCCGACGGCCAGGTGGACTTCGGCGAGAGCCAAAACCTCAACGTCGTGTTCCGCAATGTGGGCAACCTCACGGCTTTCGACGTGACCGCACAACTCTATTGCCCCATGCAAGAGTACGTCACCGTGACACAAAGCCAAGCCACCATCGGCGAAGTCGGCGCCTACGGGTCGGTGAGCCTCAGCGACGCCTTCGCTTTCACGGTCGGCGACAACATACCCAACCAAACGGCGATTCCCTTCGTCGTCAGTTGCATCAGCGGCTGCGACGTTTGGGAGAGCAGTTTCGAAATCACGGTCAACGCCCCCGACTTCGGACCCGTCGCCACCGTGATGGAAGAAGTGGACGGCAATGGCAACGGCCTGGCCGACTATGGCGAGACCCTCAGCCTGCACTTCACGGGCAAGAACACGGGCAACAGCCTCGCCCCCGACACGCATTTTGCCGTCTTTTGCTCCGCGCCCGAAATCGTTTACGACCAACACGTCTTCAGCGTCGGCGACCTCTTCCCCGGCGACGATTTCAGCGTCGATTTCACGTGCAGCATCGCCGGTGTCAGGACAGCGACGGCCTTCGAACTCATCTTGGCCACCTACTCGGGGAATTACGTCGTCTACGACTCCTATTTCGTCAACGTGGACTGCGAAGCCGAGGACTTCGAGACGGGCGACTTCTCGAAGTTCGACTGGCAATTCAGTGGCCAGGGCGGTTGGGAAATCGTCGGCAACGGCGCCTTCGAGGGCGGCTATTGCGCCCACACCCTGCCTATGGACCACAGCAGCCAAGCCGTCATGAGCCTCGACTATGAGTTTGTGTGCGACAACGAAGTCAGTTTCTATGTGAAGACCTCCACCGAGGCCGGTTACGACTTCCTCGTGTTCTACGTCGACGACGACCGCATGGCACGTTGGTCGGGCGAAACCGACTGGACCAAAGTGAGTTACACACTCCCGCAAGGCGAGCATCGCCTCAGCTGGAGCTACGAGAAAGACGGCGGTGCCGTAGGCGGACAAGACTGTGCCTGGGTCGACTTCATCGTGCTGCCGCCAATGGAGGTCGTTTTGGGCGTTGACGAAAACGGTCCTTCGACCCCTTCGACAGGCTCTGGGACCGCAGGGACCTTTGCGGTTTATCCCAATCCGACCGAAGGCATTCTCTTTGTAGAGACGCGATTAATCGCGTCTCTACCAGCAGAAACCTACCGCATCACCAACCTGATGGGGCAAACCCTGCTGGCAGGCCTAATCACGGCCCAAAACCAGCAAATTGATGTGTCGTCATTGCCCAAAGGGATGTATTTCATTACCGTTGCGGGCTACACACAGAAATTTGTGGTGAAATAACTGTTGTCTTGTAGGGCTTACCACCGTGGCAGCCAAGCGAAAAAAAACGCACACAAAAACAATCGTTTTCATTGAAAATGTGTACTTTCACACCTAAATTTCGGACGATGAAAAAGCATCTCATCATTTTTGTGCTGTTCTGCACCGTCGGTTCGCTGCAAGCCCAAAAGCCCACCTTTTGGAACAGAGTCAACAACCTCTTGACCAAGCCCGCCAATGTCGATTCAACGCGCGTCTACCAGCCTACAGCAGGCTTCTCGCTGGGCGTGTTCTCGACCCTGCAAAAGTCGGGTTTTGACGTGAATGCCGATTTCAGGATCGACGATTACATGGACGGCCTGCCGCTTGAAGGCGTTTCCAACTACTCCCTCAGCGAAAAGCTCTGCAAGAAAGTGGGCCTCGAAGTCGATTACGGCAACTTTGGATTTGGCTACAGTCTCGAAGTGGGACCACGAAGCGCTAACAAGAGAAGCGGCATAGGCTTCAGCTATATGGGCAAGTCCTTTGGCGCCCGCATCAACTATTATAAGATCACCAACCCGTTTGTGACTGGACTTACCGTCGGCAACGAAGGCGACGACAATTTTTTCCACTACGATTTTTCGCCCGACGAGGAGGCCACGCTGAAAAGCTTTTCGATTGACGGCTACTATGTCTTCAACAACAAGCGTTTCGCCTACCCTGCCGCCTACAAGAGAGGACTCGTGCAACGACGCACCACCGGCTCGTGGCTCCTGACAGCACGCTACATGCAAGGCGACCTCTACAACTCGCCCGAAGCCGCTTGGGACACCTACAACATGGTGGACTGCTTCGCCACCATGCAAGCCTCGGTGGGCGGCGGCTATTCGGTCAACTTCGTGCCTTGGCACCGCGACCCCACCGGACCTCGCGACGCGGGACTACGCAACCTCACCATCAACCTGACAGCCATGCCCGTGCTGACGGCATTCAACTACCTGAAAACCATCTCCTACGAATATGACGACGCAGGCAACAAAACTGGAGAAACCATCTCCAAAGCCTATTGCTACCCCATGCCCAACTACATCGGCAGCGCTGCCGTCAGCATGACCTTCGGACACATCTACTTCTCCGCCCAATTCACCTACAACACCTTCTATTTTCGCAGCAACAACGCCTTCAACGCCAAGCATTTGGAACTCCCCGACTATGTCGACTACCTCAGTTATCGTGGCAACTTCTACGACTGGCTACTGAAAGGATTGCTCGTCTATAGCTTCTGAACGATGTCCTTTGCTCTTGATAGTCAAAGTCTTGAATGTGTTTTATGAACAAAAACCACCTCGATGTGATAATTTTATGTACTTTTGCACCTAATTAAATAAAACCAAATCGTTTTCAATATGAAAAAGCTTCATCTCCTTCTTTTAGGCCTGATGGTCAGCTTGTTCGCTTCGGCACAAACCATCGAAAAGACCTATCATTTCGGTCAGCCCAACGTGACCCACATTGAAGGCTACGACCAAATCCAGTTTACCGACTGTATGCAGAGTGCCCTCGCGGGTCAACCCTCGTTGCCATGGCAAAGCGTCAGCCTGATGCTGCCTCAAGGCACCGAGGCCGTCAGCATCGAAGTGGAACTCTCTGATTTCCAGATGATGGAAGGCAACTTCACTCTGTTTCCCTACCAATCGGCCCTCACCTACTCCAACCCTGTGCGCAAGCAGTTTGAGAAAGACGAGGCCCTCTACGCCTCGAAGAGCGTCTATCCCGTCCAAGCCTGCGGACGGCTGAGCACGCAATACATGAACGGCGTCGGCTTTGCTTTCTCGGCCTTCACGCCCGTGCAATACATCCCGAGCACCGGCGAAGTGCGCTACGCCACCAAAGCCATCGTGCGCGTCGCGACGACGGCGGCCAAGACCGACCAAAGCCGCAAGCTGTGGCTCAACGGCGGCAATGCCGAGCGTGCCGTGAGACTCGCCCAGAACCCCGAAATGCTTCAGACCTACAACACAAGAGGTCGCTCTGTGAACGGCTACGACCTGCTCGTCATCACCAAGCAACAGTACGTCGATGCCTTCGACGATTATGTGGCGTTCTACCAAGCCCGTGGCCTCCGCACCTACGTCACGGCCTACGAGACCATCCTCGGCACGATGAGCGGACGTGACAACCAAGAGAAACTGCGCAACTACATCATTCAGGAATACGAGGAGAACGGCATACAGATGGTGAACCTCGGTGGCGACGTGCCCGGCATCCCCTATCGCGGCTTCTACTGCGACGTGCTCTCTGGCGGCGACCACATGACCGACGACGGCATCCCCGCCGACATGTACTACGCCTGCCTCGACGGCACATGGAACGACGACAACGACAACCGCTGGGGCGAGATTGGCGAAGACGACCTGCTGCCTGAAATCGGCATCGGTCGCATGTGCTTCAGTAACCAAAACGAGCTGAACAACATGCTCCACAAGACCTTCACCTACCAGGCCGAACCCGTCCTTGGCGAGTTCCGCAAGGTCATCATGGGCGGCGAGCACCTCTACGACGACCCGCTCAGCAACGGCAGCCAGTACCTCGAACTGCTCATCGGCACCCGCGACGACAACGGCTACACCACCACGGGCATCCCCGAAGACTACGACTTCACGCGCCTTTACTACGAACTTGGCACTTGGAGCGGCACGGCCCTCCGCAACGCCATCAACCAAGGCACACAATACGTCCACCACGACGGTCACGCCAACACGACCTATGTGGCCGGCTGGACCAACAGCAACATCACCGACAGCCAGTTCAGCGGCGCCAATGGCGTCGACCACAACTACACCTTCTTCCACACCTCGGGCTGCATCTGCGGCGACTTCACGAGCGACTGCATCCTTGAGCTGATGACCAAGATCGGCAACTTCGCCGTGGCCACCTTCGGCAACTCGCGCTACGGTTGGTTCAACGAAGGCCAGACCGAAGGCCCCGCCATCCACCTGCACCGCGAGACGGAAGACGCCTACTACAACGACCGCATCCCCTACGGTGGCTTGGCCCTGAGGGAAGCCAAAATCGCCACTGCGCCGTGGGTCACCGCCCCCGGACAATGGGAAGAAGGCGCCCTGCGCTGGAACTTCTACGACCTCAACATGATGGGCGACGTGGCCGTCAGCGTTTGGCACGACGAGCCTTTCACGCCCAATGTGGAATACTCCGTCCCCGTCATCGCCGCCACCACCACGATGGACGTCAAGGTGACCGACAACGACGGCATGGGGCTGAAGAACTTCCGCTGCACCCTCTTCGACGGCGAGGAGCTGCTCGGCGTGGCCTACACCGACGAAGAAGGCGTGGCCGTCATCGACTTCGGCGAAGCCATTGAGTTGGCCGATGGCATGAAACTCATCGTCACCGGCTGCGACGCCTGGCCGCAGACCATCACCCTCGACCTCACCGCCACATCGGAGAACCCGATGGGCAAAGTCAGCATCTACCCCAACCCCAACAAGGGCCAATTCAGCATCAACCTGCCCAACGAGGACTGCGAAATCACCGTCAGCAACGGCCTCGGCCAAACGATGCTCCAAGCCAAGGCCAAAGGCATGACCACCCTCAGCCTCGAAAGCCTCAGCGAAGGGGTTTATTTCGTCACCGTGAAGTCGGCTACGGCGGTCAGCACCTTGAAGTTTGTGAAGGAATAAGCAATGTGACATAACGTCTTCCCTAATATGTTTGCAAAAATCCCCAAAGTACACGCTTTGGGGATTTTTTTGTCTGGCAACAAAAAAAATCCTTTTTCCAATTGGATTTATTGCACAATTCACTATTTTTGCAACTTAATTTTTCAGACCAAGAAAATCAGTTAAATCACTAATAAACAATAAGTAACATGACAAAGTACGTTTACACCTTCGGTGGAAAGACCGCTGAAGGCAATGCTTCGATGAAGAACGAGCTGGGTGGCAAAGGCGCCAACTTGGCCGAAATGTGCTTGCTCAAGCTGCCTGTACCGGCCGGCCTGACCATCACAACGGAATGCTGCACAGCCTATTACCAGAACAACTGCCAACTTCCTGCCGGCCTGATGGACGAGGTCCACGCGGGCATGAAGAACATGGAGAACCTCATGGGCATGAAATATGGCGACCCCGACAACCCGCTTTTGGTGAGCTGCCGCTCGGGTGCGCGCAAGTCGATGCCCGGCATGATGGACACCGTCTTGAACATCGGTCTCTGCTCCAAGACCATCCCCGGCCTGATCAAGAAGACCAACAACCCACGTTTCGTGTATGACAGCTACCGCCGCCTCATCATGATGTACGCCGACGTCGTCATGGAGAAGGCCGAGGGCATCGAGCCCGCCGACGGCAAGAGCATCCGCAAGCAACTCGACGACATGCTCGACGCCTACAAGGAGAAGATGGGCTACAAGAGCGACACCGAGCTGAAGGCCGATGAGCTGAAGCAGTTGGCCGAGGACTTCAAGGTCCGCATCAAGGAAGTGCTGGGTACCGAGTTCCCCGACGACGCTGAGGCCCAACTCGAAGGTGGCATCAAGGCCGTGTTCAAGAGCTGGAACGGCAAGAAGGCCATCTCCTACCGCCGCATCGAAGGCATCCCGGACGACTGGGGCACGGCAGTCAACGTGCAGACCATGGTATTCGGCAACATGGGCGACAACTCCGCCACCGGCGTGGCGTTCACCCGTAACCCCGCCACCGGCGACAACCAGTTCTACGGCGAGTGGCTCATCAACGCCCAAGGCGAAGACGTGGTGGCCGGCATCCGCACCCCCAACCCGCTCAACGACGAGACCAAGAACGAGCAGAACAAGCACATGCACTCGATGCAGGAGCTGATGCCCGAAACCTATAAGGAACTCTGCGAAGTGCGCCGCATCCTCGAAGAGAACTACCACGACATGCTCGACATCGAGTTCACCATCCAAGACGGCAAGCTCTACATGCTGCAATGCCGCGTCGGCAAACGCACCGGCGTCGCCGCCCTCACGATGGCTCTCGACATGCTAAAGGAAGGCCTCATCGACGAAAAGGAAGTCGTCATGCGCCTCACCCCTGAGCAACTCGACGAGCTGCTCCACCCCATCCTCGACGCTGCCGACGAGAAGAAGCACGACGTCATCGCCAAGGGTCTGCCCGCAGGTCCTGGTGGTGCCGTGGGTCGCATCGCCCTCACCAGCGAGAAGGCCAAAGAATACCGCGCCGCCAAGGTCGCCAACATTCTCGTCCGCGAAGAGACCAACCCGGAGGACGTGGAAGGCATGCGTGCCGCCGACGGCATCCTGACCGCCCGTGGCGGTATGACCTCTCACGCCGCCCTCGTGGCCCGTGGCTGGGGCAAGTGCTGCATCGTGGGCTGCGAAGCCGTCAAGATCGACCTCGAAAAGGGCATTGTGAAGATTGGCGACAAGCAGTTCAAGGAAGGCGACGTCATCAGCTTGAACGGCTCGAAGGGCTGGGTCTATGCCGAACCCGTCGCCATGATCAACGCCACCGAGAACCCGCTGTTCCAGCAGTTCATGGCCTTGGTCGACAAATACCGCAAGATGGGTGTCCGCACCAACGCCGACAACCCGGAAGATGCCCAAAACGCCGTCAACTTCGGCGCCGAAGGTATCGGCCTGTTCCGCATCGAGCACATGTTCTACGGCAAGAACAGCGAAGAGCCCCTTGCCAAGCTGCGCAACATGATCTTGGCCAACACCACCGAGGAGCGCGTGGCTGCCTTGGCCGAGCTTGAGCCTTACATCAAGAACGCCGCCAAGGGCACGCTGAAGGTGATGAACGGCAAGCCGCTCACCTTCCGCCTCATGGACCCGCCCTTGCACGAGTTTGTGCCTCATACCGAAGAGAAGCAGAAGGCCCTTGCCAAGGAGCGCGGCATCAGCTTCGAGGAGATCAAGAAGCGCATCGACGCCCTCAACGAGGTGAACCCGATGATGGGCTTGCGTGGCGTCCGCCTCGGCATCGTCTATCCCGAAATCACCGAGACCCAGTTCCGCGCCCTCTTCGAGGCTACCGCCGAGCTGATGAAGGAAGGCTTCGACCCGCGTCTGGAAATCATGGTCCCGCTGACCATCAATGTCAAGGAGCTTGAGCACCAGAAGGCCATCGCCGACCGCGTGAAGAAGGAAGTGGAAAAGAAGTTCGGCGTCGAGATCAGCTACCTCTACGGCACGATGATTGAGATTCCGAGAGCCACCCTCGTGGCCGACCAAATCGCACAGGTCGCCCAGTTCTTCAGCTTCGGCACCAACGACCTCACGCAGATGACCTTCGGCTTCAGCCGCGACGACGTGAACGCCATCGTCCACACCTACATCGACGAGAAGATCATCCCCGCCGACCCGTTCAACACCCTCGACCAGGAAGGCGTGGGCCAGTTGGTGAAGCTCGGCGTGGAGCGTGGCCGTAGCCAACGCGCCAACCTGAAGTGCGGCGTGTGCGGCGAGCACGGCGGCGACCCTGCCTCGGTGCATTTCTTCTACAAGGCCGGCATGACCTATGTCAGCTGCTCGCCGTTCCGCGTGCCCGTCGCGCGTTTGGCCGCAGCACAGGCTGCCATTGAGGAAGAGAGAGCCAAGTGATTCTGTATGCAGAATGCAGAATTAAGAATACTGGATGGAAGCCTCCGAGTTTCGGGGGCTTCTTTTTTTAGACCTTTTCGATTTCAATTGTATCTTCGGCAAGATACACCAAGAAAGCACGGATTTCCTTGTCGGTCATTTCCTTCAAAGCCGTGACATAATCGTTGATTTGTTTCTTGTGGGCATTATCTTTCTTACCCGTCTTGTAATCAAGGAGATAAATCGCGTCGGGAAGCTCGGCATAACGGTCGAGGCGCTTGATTTCGCCTTGATAGAGCAACTCGCATTCCGTCTTCACCTTGGCTGAATGATGGAAAGCTGGAGCAATGGACTCGTTTTGAGCCATTTGCGCAAACCGTTCACGAATCCAAGCGGCGGTCTTTTCGCCGATGGTGCCGTCAGACAAGTAAGGCAACAACACCACATCCATATCCTTCTCCCAACGGATTTTCGACAGGATCTGGTGCACCAAGTCGCCCCATTCGCGCGGCAACAGTTTGTCGCTTTTCGACTGCCAAACCGAGGTGGGATTGGGTTCAACTTTGATCTTACCAAACCAATCACCAGCCACAGATTCGGTCAACAATGCTTTCACATCGTCATGCTCCGTCTCCTTTACTTTCGGTTTCATGAAATCGGCACGACCGAAACGATAAACCTTAGCGTTCTCACTTTCCTCATACTCAGTGATTTGCAACAAAGTATCCGAATTAAGAAAACTGCGGATGACATTGGGTTTGTCGGCCTTGCCCTGTTTGGCGATGACATAAAGCCGTTGTTGGGCACGGGTGAATGCCACATACAGCAGGTTGAGGTTATCGAGGCGGTTGCTCTCCTTCTCATTCTCGACCATCTCAAGTGCTTTTCCGCCCATACACTCGGCTTTCGAGTCAAGCCTAAACAACACCTTGTCGATGTTGGGGATGGCATCGAAGCCTAAGTCGGTGGGGTTCATCCACTCCTCGGCTACCTTGCTGCGATTCAGCTTCTCGTCCAAGTCGATGATGGCCTCGGGATAGATGACCACGGGAAACTCCAAGCCCTTTGATTTGTGTATCGTCATGATTTTCACCGCATTGCCTCCGACCGACATCACGGCGAGTTTGTCTTGTTTCCTGTCCCAAAAAGAAAGGAAGTCGACAATGCCCTGCTTGGGTCCCGACTGCGATTTGAACACCTCTTCCATGAAATAGTTGACGAAGGCATCGTGGATGGTGTCGAAACGGAAAATACGGAACAAGGTGGCGCAAAGGTCATAAAGACATGTCGCCTTGGCCAGCGTTTCCTGTAACAAGCCCGCTGCACCAATGCCCATCACGGGCTCAATCGCCTTCTCGCCTTTTGCAATGGCATTAACATCGCCAAAGACATCGCTCACATCGCCCTGAAAGCCTTCCTCTTGCACCAGCTTCCAGTAATAAAGCACATTGGCGACATTGACTTCATTGTCGGCATAGAGCAGATAACGAAGGGTGTTCACCATCAGTTGAACCTTGTCGGACGACTTGAGCAGAATCGATTCCTGCGAGATGACCGGAATCCCATGGTCGTTCAAATGGTTGGCCATCATTGAGCCATAGTCCGACTTGCGCGTCAGCAGGGCGATGTCGGAATACTGGTAACCCTTTGTATCGACAAGGTCGCGGACGATAGCCTCCGCCCTTTCGAGACAATAATCAGACTGGCTTTCAGCATCATAAAGCTCTACTTGCACCAAGCCATCATCGGTTTTCGCGTTCTTCTGGAAAATTCTCACGCCCTTGTCGGTGCCAGGTTTTTCCGACACATACACCTTTCTCAAATCCGCCGAGAGCTGCATGTAGGTCTTTTCGAAAAAAGCATTGTTGAACTTGACCACATTGGCAAACGAGCGGTAGTTGGTGTCGAGGTTGTTGAAACCGAAATGATGCTTTAGGTTTCGTTCAAACTGGCGGAATGCGGCTTCTCGATTGTCGTTGGGCATGGCATAGATATCAGGCAGGCTCACCATCTGCTCCACCTCACCGCTACGGAACCGATAGATCGATTGTTTGCCGTCGCCCACCACCATGCTCATGTTCTCGTTCGCCAAGCCGTTGTCGATCAGTGGCAAAAGATTCTGCCATTGCAGCACCGAGGTGTCCTGGAACTCGTCCACAAAGATGTGCTTGTAATGCTCGCCAATGCGTTCATACACAAAGGGAACCGAAAAATCGCCCATCACCGAATTGAGCAGCTTGTTGAACTCAGAGATGTGTACCACCTCGTCGTCGTTGGCCAAACTCGCGAACTCCTTTCTGATTTGGACACGCAAGGCATACAGATAGAGCAAATCACGCTGCGACCTATAAAACAAAAAGTTAGGCAACTCTATTTCAATCATTGCTTTAATATCATCCAAGATAGGCAACAAAGCCGCATTGACTGCATCCTTTGACGCGCCCATAGCCTTCTCACCTTCTTTCGAGAGGCAATTCCGTTGCTCGATTACCGTATTGAAGCGTGCGCTGGGCTGTTCGTAGGTCTTGTTAGCGAGTTTCTTGAGGTAGCCGATGAAGCCGTTCTTGCCGTATGCAAACTGTTTTTCGTCTAAGCCGAAAGCCTGTGCGTGGGTATCGAAAGCGTTGATTTTCGACTTAATGTTTTGCTCGAAGTAAACTATTTTACCATTCAGGAAATCAAGCGTTTCTTTGTATTGCGAATTATCTTGGATATTGTTGCTTTCGTCCTTTTGATAGGCCTTTTCTGTCGTTAGTTTGGTAACAAACTCCGACAACAGGACCTCGACGGGCGTATAACGCTGGTTGTCGAACTGGTTTTTGCTGAAGTCGATGAGCAACTGGGTGAGATAAGGGTTCGACTCGCTGATTTTCAGTCCGATATTCTCGGTGATGGTCTCGGCCACCTCGTCGGTGTCGATGCTGACGGTGTATTGCGAAGGCAGTCCGAGGTCGTGGGCAAACGATCGCGAGAGTTTCTGCACGAAAGCGTCGATGGTGCTCACGCAGAAACTGCTATAATCGTGCATGATGCGTGTCAACAAGGCTTGTGCGTTGCGTTTCAGTTCGGCCTCGTCGATACCCAATTCCTCCATCAGGATTGTCCCCATCGAATTGGGTTCAAGGCTTGGTTTCTCAACGATTTTGCATAGTTCTTTCAAGATTTTGGCCTTCATCTCGTTGGCGGCGGCGTTGGTGAAGGTGATGGCGAGGATATGCCTATAGTTGTCCACCGACGCTGCATCACGGAGACAGAGCTTTAGGTATTCCTTGATGAGGGTGAACGTCTTCCCTGCCCCTGCCGAGGCTTGGTAAACCTTGAAATTGGCATTCATCTGGATGGAAATTATTATTATTTTTTCGGTCTGATTAATGGCTGTCCATTGACGACGGTTTTCTTCTTGAACAAGTTACGGAAGTTGTCGAACGAGCGGCTGTAAGACAGGCCAAGCCCTTGTGTATAAGGCGAGCGGCGGTCGAAGGCTGCGCTGTTGAAGTTGGAGTTGTAGTTGGAATGATTGTAAAGATGCGCCTGCAAGCGTCCGTCCTTGGCCAACTTGTAGTAAAGGTCGAACTCGCCCACGATGCTGGAGACGTTGCCTGCACTGTTGCCCGTCATCATGCCGAGATTGGTCTCAAGGGTCAGGCGGTTCTCGAAGAGTTGGGTGCGCATGGCCAACTGGTATTCGTCGTAGGAATTGGCGTTGCCGGCGTGGTAGCTCACGCCTAAGTCGAGGTTGTCGGTGATGTTCATCTGCATCCCGCCCATTAGCACGTTGGAGAGGCTGAAATCGGTGCCGCCGAGGTAGGAGAACGAGTTGAGCACCAACAGCGACAGGGCTTGCGAGGTCATGACGGCCTGGTTGGTGGTGTCGACGAGGGAATACACCGTTCGGGCGATGTCGTCGTCGACGTTGGGCAGGTTCATGCCGAAGGTGATGGTCGGGTTGAGCAAGGCACCTTTCAGGTGGATGAGGCATTCGACGTTGACGTTGCTGTTGGTCGCAGTGGAGTCGACTTGGATGCCGAGGCTCGACAGCGAGGTTCTGACGGAATAGGAACCCGTGGCGTTGATGCGGCCATCGGTCGGGTCGCCCGCCCAAGCGATGGTGCCGCCTTGTTTGAGCGTGAAGTTCCTCGTCACCAAGTCCATCAGCGTCAGCTGGAAGCGTCCCGACTTGATGGTGTAATCGCCATACATCGTGAAGTCTTCGGAGGTGGCGGAGCTCATCTTCACGTTGCCGTTGCCCGTCGCGTCGATGGTGCCGAGGTTGCTCGGCAGGATGATTTTCAGGTTGGCGTCGTCGGTGGCGTTCACGTTCAGCTTCAGGCTGAAATTGCTTTTCACCTTTTCTTTTTGCTCCACATGCTCCCCTTCATCCTCGTCCACCTCCACAGGGTCGTTGATGAACACGATGAAATCGTTGTCCTTCACCGTGTTCGACTTGTTGAGCGGGATGGTGATGTTGGTGCCACGGCGGGTACGGGCGTCGATGCCTAACTTGATGTCGTTGAACGGCCCGGTGACGCTGACCAAACCATCGGCGACCGCCGTGCCATAAAATGTGTCGTTGTCCTTGCTTGATGTGGCCAAAGCCAAGAACTCGCGAGGATGAAGCCTTAGATCCAAATCAAAGTCTTTCAAGTTGTTGTGCCTGATTTTTCCTTCCACACGGGCTTTGTTGCCCAAAGAATCGGTAAGCACCATGTTCTCGAACGAGATGGACGAGTTGTCGACCATGATGGTAGGATTGAACGTATAGAACGTGTTGAGGTAACTGATCTTGCATCCGCCGTCGTGCAGGGTGACACGGCCTTGAATCTCAGGCCGACTAAGCGAACCGGTAATGGAAGCCTCACCTAACGCAACGCCTTGCATACGCGACACTATGCCCGCCAAGAAGGGCGTAAGCACATTGAGTTGCAGCGAATCCAACTCGACGGCAAAGTCAAGGTTGTCGGATTTTCGCGCCGTATAGTATGATCCCGTCACATTCAACGTTTTCTTCTGCCCATCGAGGATGTTCGCGTTCAGGTCGACGGATTTTTTCTCGTTGTTCCACACGCTCTCGACCACAGCATCGCCGATACGGTCGCCATTCACCGCAATCCGCTCAATATCAAGACTGGCCAGCACCATCGGGTCGGCACTCAGACTGCTCACCAAGGCATCGCCCGAGATGAAACCATCGATATCGAATCCCAAGCTCTTGGTAAGGAAGTCGAGATTGGATATGTCGAACTGACGCATCATAACCGACATCGTATCGCCCTCTGCCATAGGCACATAGCCGTCAACGCGGATAGATTGCGAATGGTAACCGAACATCAGGTTGGATATCAGCACTTTGTCGTCCATCTTCAGGACGGAATTGTTGGGCGACACGCTCCACAGCGTGTCGTTGATGCGCACATCAGCTTCGGTGATGGAGAAGATGCCGCCTCGTTCAAGCGGATGGAAGTAGGTCGTTATCAATGCTTTATTGTGGTCTTCCATGGTTTCGTCGTCCCATTTGATGGTGGCCACGAGGGTGTCGTTGGCCATTCGCGTGACGATGGAAAGCTCGTCCAAACCGAGGTTCAGCGTGTCGGTTTCCGTGATGTTGGTGTAGGCGATTTCGTCTAACGACAGCGCGGTCACGGCGGAATGGAACGGGTTGAAGTTGCGCAACTCTATGTTGTTGAAGTTCACCTTCCCTACTTGGATGTTCTTCGAACGCAAGGTCAGGTTGAGTGCGTTGGTGCGCGAGGTGAAGGTGCCGTTCAGTGTAGTGTTTTTGGCGATCTTCACCGACGGCATCAGCAGTCGGCTGAGGGTTTTTGTGTCCTTCAAGGTCAGGTTGAGCACAAAGTCCTGTTCGGTGTCATACTTTATCTTATATTTCTCAAAATCAGCGAGTTCCTCTTCCCACGATGGTACATGCATATAATGGTCGACATACTCCTTAAACACCGGCAGCATACTAGCAAAGTTCATTTGCCCCGCCATCTCAAAATTCAGGAAATCGCAATTCATGGAAATCCGGCGTTGCATCAAGTTGTCGTCGACAATGGAGGCATAAAAATCATCCATGTAATACTGCCCTCGACTGTCGCGATACAGGGTACTGTCAAGATGAATCTCGCCTTCCAGATCATCAATGTTAAACCCCTTCAGGTCGACATACAAACGCGTGCTGATTTGCGAGATGGAATCTTCCTTCAAGATCTTCAAGGCACGCAAGTCGGCATAACGGATATCCGCCTCAAAATTCGACTTGGGATACTTGGAATTGCTGAAATCAATCAACCCGTTGAAATCCATGTCCAAGTCATCATCGTCAATCCTCACCTTCCCCTTGAATTGGTTCTCTTTCAACACACCGTCCAACTTGACTTCATCAATGTTATTGCCAAGCAACATGGCTTGGGAGGCGTTACCATCGACACGGACTTCAGGTCGTCCGTTCTTGGGAAACGAAGCCGAGAAATCGGCAACCACATCGAGGTCGCCGACGAATTTGTCGGCATTGGCTATCACGCCCGCTTTCACTCGCTCGGCGTCAATGTTGCCCGAGAAGAAATTATCGCCATTGGCATTACGGGAGCGATCGATGGAGACCTCGGCATTGCCGATATCCGAGACCAAAGCGATGTCGGAGGTGAAATTATAGTAAGAGCCCTTAAAGTCAAGAGACAGACGGCCTTTCTCCAACGTGCTCAGCGACTCAGGCAACGGGATGGTCTTGGTTTTGCCAGGGATGTAGAAATTGGCCAAATCGTCGTAGGTGAAGTGCATGTCCTTGATATTCAGCGTGTGGTAGCCGTCATTGAAATCAAGCGGGTGCATGCTGATGTTGCCTTGGAACGAGGTCGCATTGCCGATTTGCGCCTTGATGTCGTCGACGCGGAAGCTCTCGATGGGTCCCGTAAAACGCCCTTCAAAGTTCACTCTGTCAGGCATTTGGTACATCACTTGAGCGAAGACCCCGATGTCGGAGAGCATGAGGTCGGTAGGCCGGATGGTGGCATCGAAAACAACCGAATCCACAAAACTGCTGAAGTCGTCGAAGCCGTTAATCAGCATATTGAGGTCCAAGTCGAAACGGCTGTTGTTGGTCTCCATCAACAGGCCGTTGAGGAAAACGCCGTTGGAACAGACCACGGCATCGGTTTGCAAGGACTTCACTTCAAAGCCGCTCAGTTCGTTGGCGCTCAAACTGATGATATTGGCGTGAACCGAGTCGCCTTGCAGATAGAATCCGTTGGCTTCCAAATTGATGTCGTCGAGGTCGAGGTGGGCATAGTCCATAAGATGTTGGGCGGTCAACAGCGAGTCGGCCCGAGTTTGGTTCCACAGCATGAAGTCGACGTTTTTCAAGGAAATCTTGTCGATGACAATCTCCAAAGGCTTCTTTTCTTTCTCTTCCTTGGGCTTGTCGGAGGCGAAAGCGTCGACCAAAAACGCGAAATTGAACCCGTCTTCGCCCTCGTACTTGATGAGATTGGCCTCTGTGTCGCGCAATTCCACGTTTTCGAGGTGGATTTTGCCTTCCAAGAGGTCGCCGATGTTGATTTTCGTCCGCAAAGCGCCAACCTTCGCCAAAGTACTGTCGTTCAAGTCTTTGACCACGACATCATCGATGAAGACGCGAAAATCGGGCGTCACCACCAAGCGACCCACCTTGATGTCGGCACCGGTTTTTTCGGAAAGGTAACCGCCCGCAAAACGCACCGCAAACTTCTGGATGATAGGGTCTTGTATGGCTACAAAAACGCTCGTGATGATGGCAAGTATCACCACAAAAAAAATGAGGATGCTATGGAAAATCTTTTTTTTGATAATTTTGCCCTCCAAATTGAGACTATGAACGAATACATTTTAGGCATCGAATCGTCGTGCGACGACACCTCGGCCGCAGTGCTTCAAGGCACCCGTGTGCTCTCCAACGTCATTGCCGGTCAGAAGGTTCACGAGCAATACGGGGGCGTGGTCCCCGAACTCGCGTCGCGTGCCCACCAGCAAAATATCATCCCCGTCGTCGACACGGCCTTGAAGACTGCAAAAATAGAAAAAAATCAGTTATCCGCCATCGCTTTTACGCGCGGTCCCGGACTTTTGGGTTCTTTGCTCGTAGGAACCTCATTTGCAAAGGCTTTCGCGCAGACCTTGGACATCCCGATGGTGGAAATAGACCACATGAACGCGCATATCTTGGTGCATTTCGCCACTGACGACACCCATACCGAGGTGCCCGACTTCCCCTTTTTGTGTCTCACCGTGTCGGGCGGCCACACCCAAATCGTTGTGGTGAAGGACTATTTCGACATGGAAGTCATCGGCAAGACCATCGACGACGCGGCGGGCGAGGCCTTCGACAAGACCGCCAAGATCCTCGGCCTGCCCTACCCAGGCGGGCCCGTCATCGACAAATTGGCCAAAACCGGTAACCCAGAGGCTTTCAGCTTCGCCAAGCCACAGATCCCCGACTTGGACTATAGCTTCAGCGGACTGAAGACCAGCATCTTGTACACCGTTCGCGACAACCTGCAACTTAACCCGAACTTCATCGAGGAGAACAAGGCCGACCTCTGCGCCTCGGTGCAAAAGACCATCATCGACATTTTGATGAACAAGTTGGTGAAAGCCAGCAAGCAAACAGGCATCAAGACGGTGGCCATCGCCGGCGGCGTGAGTGCCAACAGCGGCTTGCACGATGCCATGCTTGCCTTGGGAGAAAAACACCATTGGAAGGTATTCATCCCGCGCCTCTCCTACTCGACCGACAACGCCGCGATGGTCGCCGTGGCCGGCTATTTCAAGTTTTTGAAAGGGGAATTTGCTTCGCAAGACTTGGTGCCATACGCGCGGCAGAGTTTGAAGGAGTGACTCAGCCAACAACCCAGCTATCGACCGACTTGTTCTCTGAAGAAAAGCTCACACCCACTTTCACCACCCCTTTACCGCTTCACAAACTTTCTGCTAACATACCGCCCGTTTTGCTCGAAACGAACCAAATAAATCCCTGAAGGCCAACCCGAAACATCGATGGTCACATTGGGCTGCGATGCATCTTGCGCAAACAATTCCCTTCCGTTCACATCGGAAATGGCGATACGGCATTGTCCGTTTTGGGACAAAGCATCGCCTCGGATGACAATGGTTTGGGTGGCTGGATTGGGGTAGACCGACAACTCCGTCATTGGGACATCGGCCACGGACAGCGACGGGTCCAAATGGTTCCAAAGGAAATTACGCACAATGTCGAAGCAAGCAGAAAACTTCTCTTCGTCGAGCGACAGATAGCTCGCGGAAAGATAGAAGGCGTGATCCTCGCCCTCAAAGGGGTGAAACTCGAAATCCGTGATGCCCATGTCTTCGAGATGCATAGCAATGGCTTGAGAACCATACATATAGGGCATATAAGGCAAGCCATACGAGGCAAAGCAATAGCCCGAGTCGAAAGGAACCATAGTGTCGTCGGTGCCATGAATCATACAAATTGGCGTATATTCGTCATAATCAATCATATCCAGACTCAAGACCGCACCCCAATGCGCCACGGCACCAGCCACTTGCGGCGAAAAATCGGCATATTCCGAATAACCCGAACTATGTAATGAGCCTAAATCGGGGGCTTCGAAAGTCTCGGCAGGCCGTTCTTCCTCACCGATGAACATTTCACCGAGGATGGCAATGGATCCGGCCGAGTTGCCCAACAAATAGATATGTTCAGGGTCGATGCGATAGTCCTCGCTATGCAGCTTGAAATAGCGTATGGCCGAACTCACGTCTTGCGCGGCCATGTAAGCGTCGCGTATCAGCTTCGGCCCCGAAACCTGCAATAACGACAGCAAACGGTAGTCGATTGAGGCTGTTGCATAGCCAAGCTGGGCAAGACGGGTGCAATAGGCCACCATATCGACGAAATCGCGGCTGCCCGTCACAAACGCGCCGCCGAAAACCGTGATCACCAACGGGCGTGCGGCCATCGTGTCGCCCGCTGGCTCGTAAAAGTCGAGATACAAGGTGGTCGGCGTGGTTTGGCCTTCGCGAATGGCACTGCTGAATGGAATCGCCTCGGTAGTGGTCACTTCGTCGAAAACAGGGTCAAGATAGCGCTGGCCAACCTGAGCCTTAGAGACTTTGGGGAACACGAGAGCACATAATGCCAACATTATGATGTACAAGAGAATACGATCGCTTTTCATGGTCATTTTTGTTTATTTTCAATCCGCAAAAATACAAAAGTTCTTCATTTGCGTAGATTTTAATAATTTTGCGCTCAAAATCATACCATCCATGAACTGGACAGAACTCCTCTCCCACAAACGCTACGCGCAAGCGCAGAAAAGCCCCGACATCCGCAGCTCGTTCCAGCGCGACTACGACCGCATCATCTTCAGCAGCCCGTTCCGCCGACTGCAAAACAAGACCCAAGTGTTCCCATTGCCCGGAGCGCAAATGGTCCACAACCGCTTGACCCACAGCTTAGAAGTGGCCAGCGTGGGACGTTCCATCGCCTGCCGCACGGTGGAGAAATTAGCCAAGAAACACCCTGAACTGAAAGACCGCCAGTCCGACATCGAGACCATCGTGTCGGCGGCCTGCCTCGCCCACGACCTCGGCAACCCACCCTTCGGACACTCAGGCGAAGACACCATCAGCAGCTTCTTCCGCGACGGCAAAGGCAAGGAGCTGCAAAGCCTCGTCAAACCCGAACAATGGAGCGACCTCATCGCTTTCGAGGGCAACGCCAACGCCTTCCGCCAACTGACGCACCAGTTCACGGGACGGCGTGCCGGCGGCTTCTCTTTGACCTCCGCGACTTTGGCGACCCTTTTGAAATACCCCTACCCTTCCTACGACAAAGGCAACCGCAAGAAATACAATGTGTTTTACTCTGAGATAGAGGCTTTTAGGGAAGTCGTCGAAGAATGCGGCATCCCACGGCTCGACGACGGGCATTTGGTCTACGCCCGCCATCCGCTTTCCTATATGATGGAGGCCGCCGACGACATCTGTTACCTCGTCTTAGACATGGAAGACGCCCACAAGCGCGGCATCATCAGCACCGAGTCCATCGAGCAGTGCTTCCTCTCGTTCTTCGACCCCGAAAAGGACAAGCAGTTTTTCGCCCACAAGGACAAGGCCTACGGCGAAGTGAGCGACACCAACGAGCGCATGGCCTTCCTCCGCGCCACCTTGATCAATAAGCTCGTCAACTGCGTGAGCGACATTTTCGTGAAAAACTACGACCGAATCATGGAAGGCCGCTTCGAGAAGAGCCTCATCTCGCACCTGCCTGATTTCGAGAAGAATGCGCTCGAAAAATGCCGCGATGCCTCAGTCAAGCACATCTACCGCCATCCCTCGGTGGTGAAGATCGAGCTGACCGGCTTCAACGTCATCGGCACGCTGCTCGAAAACTTCACCGATGCCGTCCTGAACCCCAACACGCCCTACAACAAGAAACTGCTGTCGCTCGTCCCCGAACAGTTCAAGACCGAGAGCGACGAGGTGTATACGCGGCTCCAGTCGGCCATCGACTTCATCTCCAACATGACCGACCTCTATGCCGTCAAACTTTACAAAGACTTGAGAGGAATCGACTGATGAACAAGGTTTTAGCCATAGTTTTTACATTGTTTTTCGGCTTGTCATGCATCGCCCAAGACAAGGAGGAACGGCTGCCAAACCGTTCCTATCTGTTAGCCGACGGCCAAGAAAAAGACTTGTCGTTCTTGAAGGCAAAATGCCGTCAAGCCAACTTGGACTTGGGTCTTTCAGTATTGGTCAACCGCATCCCCACCAATAGCAAGCTTGTCACGCCAAAGCCATCAAGCCACCTCTTGAGACAAGGCGAGTTGCAGCTGCAACTGCCCATGAACGAGACGCAAGACGAGTTTGCCGTCTACCATTCCGATGTCTTTGGCATCCCATCCACCATCAACGTGCTGCAAATCGGCGACGAACTGATCACCTACCGCACGATGGAAACAGCAGGCAACATTCATCTGCTTTACCATTGCGTCAGGGGCGCCTACGGGACGAAAAAGTCGTCTCACCCGAAAAACGCTCCCGTCTACAAGCTGTGGGACACGCCCGAGCGCACCCTCCTCCCCGACCTCGAACTGCAAGACCAAATAGCGCAAGCCGAAGCCAAGAAATTGGCTAAGACAGGTTATGACATTCTGATTTTCAACGACTTGAAAAGCTATGCCTATAACGAATTCGGCGACCTCGGCATCGGCCACTTCCTGGATACCATGCGCAAATACAACCCCGACAAGATGCTACAAGGCGACCTGCTCACCCCCATGTCGGCACAATACCTCGACCGCGTCAACGAAAACCAGCTGTGGAACGCCTCGATGCGGACAAAAATCGTCGAGACGCTAACAGAGAAGCAGGATTTCTACAACAGCCAACAGATGCCGTGGATGATAGGCAACTTCCAAGTCATCCTTGCCGACAAGAACCGCAGGGCCACCACACTTGAGGAATTAGAGTGGCTTCTCTCCAAAGCCGCCGCCTTCGATGCGGGTTTCGGCCTCCACTTCGATGCCGAAACGATGCGGAAACACGGCCTGACACCCGTATTCTTGAAAACCATCCGCCTCTGGGAGACGCTTCGCCTGAACGGATTGTTCAGCGAGGCGCAAAAAGAACAATTCAAAGACCCATACGGGAACTGGCATATCGCCAAAGAAAACGACTCGACTTATTTGCTTTATGCAGAACACATCTCGAGGCGCTATTTCTGTAATTTCGACGACGACCGATGGGAGTGGAACAGCCCTTACGAGAGCCGTTTCGCGCTGTGCGTCGCCGCTGAAGGCAAGGGCAGCATCAGCGAGCTGGAATTCCGCACACCCAACGGCATCCTCTATCTCCCCTGCACCCTCAAAGGCGGCCAATACCTAGTCTACGATTTCAACGGAACGGCCTGCATCACCGATCAGAATTTCAACAAGATAAAAGAAGTGTTCCCGCAAGGCGTTTCCATCCTCGACGAGGGCACATCCGAGGTTTCGTTCACCTGTGAAGTCCATACTGAGGACAAGAAACAGCCCTCGGTGACGGTGAGGTACTATACACATGGCGTTCCAGAATGCATCACCCACCGACTGCATCCTCACAAATGATGATTTCACCAACGCAAACCTATTATTAATAAGGAGAAAAACGCTGGCGGCAAGTGCGTATTTTTGCGGGTTAAAACAATTTGCGTCAAATGGCAACACTCGATCAACTTGAAATCGGCCAGTCGGCACGCATCAAGGCCGTGAACGGCGAAGGCCCGCGCCGACAGCATTTCTTGGACATGGGACTCATCCCCAATGCCGTCATCAAACTCGTGAAATACGCGCCTTTGGGCGACCCGATGGAAATCATGGTACACGGCTACGCGCTCACGCTCCGCAAAGCCGACGCCACCCTCATCGAAGTGGAGCCATGCGAGCCTTCAGAAGAAGCCGAAGGCACTGACCATCAAGACGATGACCAGCTTTATCTCACCTCATTGCACGACCACAACGCCCACCCGGGCTTCGGCGAGGCGGGCATCTACCACGACAAGACCCACGAACACCCTTTGCCCGAAGGCACCAAGCTGACTTTCGCCCTCGCGGGACAGCAGAACTGCGGCAAGACGACCCTTTTCAACCAACTGACCGGCGCCAACCAGCATGTGGGCAACTTCCCCGGCGTCACCGTCGACCGCAAAGACGGCACCATCAAAGGGCATCCCGACACCTCGGTCACCGACCTGCCGGGCATCTACTCCTTGTCGCCTTACACCAACGAGGAAGTCGTTTCGCGTGAGTTCATCATGCAGCAAAAGCCCAAGGCCATCATCAACATCGTGGATGCCAACAACATCGAACGCAACCTCTACCTGACCATGCAACTCATGGAATTGGGCAAGCCTATGGTGCTGGCCCTCAACATGATGGACGAAGTGCGCAACAACGGTGGTAGCATCCTCGTCAACGAGATGGAACAAATCCTTGGCCTGCCCGTAGTACCGATTTCAGCCTCCAAAAACGAAGGCATCAACGAGTTGGTTGACCACGCCATCCACATCGCGAAATACCAGGAAGCCCCTGTGCGTCAGGACTTTTGCGACAAGGACGACCACGGCGGTGCCGTCCACCGTTGCCTCCACAGCATCATGCACCTCATCGAAGACCACGCACAACGCGCCGACATCCCCGTGCGTTTTGCCGCCTCCAAGCTCGTGGAAGGCGACCCCATCGTCCTCGAAGCGTTGCAACTCTCACAAAACGAAAAGGAAACGCTTGAACACCTCATCGTGCAGATGGAAGCAGAACGCGGCCTTGACCGCGCCGCAGCCATGGCCGACATGCGTTTCGGCTTCATCAAGCGGCTGTGCGACAAGACCGTGGTGAAGCCCAAGGAAAGCAAGGAATACCGCCGCAGCCGCAAAATCGACAAGGTGCTGACCGGCAAATGGACTGCCATCCCCATCTTCGTCCTCGTGATGGTCGGCATCATCTATCTCTCCATCGACTTGCTCGGTGCCCCACTGCAAGACTGGCTCGACCAAGGCATCTCGTGGCTCGCCGACGTGTGCGGCAACGCCTTGGCCCGCTGGGACGTCAGTCCCGCCGTGCAGTCGCTCGTCGTCGACGGCATCTTCGGCGGCGTGGGCAGCGTGCTCAGCTTCGTGCCCATCATCATTTTGCTGTTCTTCTTCCTCAGCCTTTTAGAAGACAGCGGCTACATGGCCCGCGTGGCCTTCGTCAGCGACAGCTTCATGCGCAAGCTCGGCCTCACCGGTCACAGCATCGTGCCCATGCTCATCGGCTTCGGCTGCTCCGTGCCCGCAGTGATGGCCACCCGCACCCTGCACTCCACCCACGACCGTTGGCGCACCATCCTACTGACGCCGTTCATGAGCTGTTCGGCCAAAATCCCGATCTACGCCTTCTTCACCAGCTATTTCTTCCCCAAGCACGGCGGGTTGGTGCTGATTTGCCTCTACCTTTTGGGCATCTTGGTCGGCATCGTTACCGCGCTGTTTACCAAGTGGTTCGGCGGCAAAGGCGACGTGGCGCCCTTCGTGATGGAACTGCCCAACTACCGTATGCCTGGACTCAAGAACGTGGCGCACCTGCTGTGGGACAAGACCAAGGACTTCCTGCAACGCGCCTTCACGGTGATTTTCTTGGCCTCGTTGGTGATTTGGCTCCTGCAAACCTTTGATTTCCATTTCAACATGGTCGAAAACGGCGAAGGCAGCATGTTGGCCTCAGTTGCCGGCTGGGTCGCCCCAGTTTTCCGCCCGATTGGGTTGGGCAACTGGCAGATTGTCACGGCATTGGTCAGCGGCTTCATGGCCAAGGAGAGCGTCATCTCCACCCTTGAGGTGCTGAACGCCATGCCGCTCTTCACCACCGTCACGAGCATCTCGATGTTGGTGTTCTGCCTGCTCTACACGCCCTGCGTGGCCGCCATCGCAGCCATCCGCCGCGAGTTGGGCACCAAGTGGATGCTGTTCATCATCGCCTTCCAATGCGTCGTCGCGTGGATTTGCGCTTGGTTCGCCTACCTCATCGCTAACGCCATCATCGCATGAACTGGCCTACCGTCATAGTGCTGCTTGTTGTCCTTGCAATGGTCGTCGTCGCCATCTGCGTCTTGCGGTCAGGAAAAGGAACTTGCTCATGCGGCAAAGACGGAAAGAAAACGGAACATTGCAGCGGCTGCGCCTCTTGCTCGGCAGACTGCCCTTTCAGGCGGTGAAAGTCAGTAAAACATTTTGGGCCGTTTTTAGTCATGTAAAGCAAAAACCATCCAAAACGCATTTGTCACTCCATCCAATGGTAATATTTCGGCTGATAACCAGCCCATTCGCCCGTGAGCAACTCGGGATGGAAGAAATGGATGAAGTCGGCCAAAAGCAGGTCGGGCTCGCATTGCGACTGTTCGAAATAGCCCGTCGGGAGTATGTCGCAGACGATGATCTTGCGGTTCTTGTAGGCGTCGAAAAGCGGATAGACGGGGTTTTCCTTGGCCAAGGTCGCGTAGGTCATGGCCGTGGGCTGTGAGTTGACAACGCGCCAATACTCAGCGTGTTGCGCCTTTGCCAAAATGGTTTCGGCATCCATTGGCACGCTGCCTGAAGACGGGTTGTCTTTCCAGATGTAGTCGGCACCGGCATCGGCAAACAGCTTGGCCATGTAGCTCTTCCCGCCCGCCACATACCACTGTCCATTGAAGGCCAAGTCGGAGAACACCGTCGGGCGATGCTCCACTTTGGCACAAAGTCCGGCAAGGGCGTTGTAGCGCGTCTCAATCTCGTTGAACCAAGCGTCGGCCTTGTCCTCGCAGCCTGCCAGCATTCCGACAACACGAATCCACTCGGCGCGACCCAAGGGCGTGTTTTCCAAGTAGTCGGCAAAGGGGAACTGCACCGCCCCGACCACGTTCAGTCCGCCTTGGTTGCCGTCGAAATA
>FLNV01000748.1_pt1 | contig 35964 bp, 31 predicted proteins | sample 1140351 | NCBI WGS metagenome assembly FLNV01 (sample SAMEA3878207, study PRJEB12797) | bioreactor metagenome | biome: Moose rumen | place: Sweden | collected 2011-10
CATACTCGCGGCCGTGGCGGTCGGTGGGATAGACAAAGTCCTCGGTCACGATGTAGCAGCCCATCTGCAGCCGCGTAATGTATGCATCGAAGCGGCTGCGCATCTTCGGCCCCGTGAAGCCGCAGGCGGCCCTCAGCTCACGTGTTATCATGCTGCCCTGCTCTTGCAGCGTCATCACGATGGCCTCTTCTATCGACCCTTCGGCCGGTGCGGGAAACACGCTGCGGCGGTAGTTGAAGAAGTCGGGCCACCACTGTCGGCTGACAAAGCCCGCTTTTTTGTCGAAAAACTTGCCGTACATGCAGTCGCCGTCGGTCACCGCCTGGCCCTTCCATTTCCACAGTGGCCAGTCCCAGCCGCAGTCGGGATAGACCACGTAGCGGCAGTCGTCGGCAGACAACTCGTCGGCAGAAAACCCCCTCACGCTGCTGTTCAGCAGGGGTAGGAACCCCGCCTCGTGCACCAGTGCTATTAGCTCAGGACAGTTGTGTATGGTTGTCATCATGTTAATTTCCGTTTGCTGCAGGAGGGCTGTCCTCCTGTTTCGTTGGTGCAAAATTAGGAAAATGTTTTCATTGTTGCATTCTTTGTCTTAATAATTAATGTTAAAACACAGACATGTCGTGTGTCATTGGCAGCTACTGCTAATCGCCTGAAAAGCAAAAAAATCCAAATAATTTGTCGGATAAAATTATTTTCAGTAACTTTGCACGCGAATTGTAGATACCGTGACATTTATACACCAATTATAATGGCAAAAAAGATACTGTTTATCAACCAGGAGATTTCACCCTTCGTGCCGGACACAGAGATGTCGCTGATGGGAAGAGTGCTGCCCCAGGCTATGATGGAGCGTGGGCACGAGATACGCACGTTTATGCCAAAGTGGGGCACCATCAACGAACGCCGTGGCCAGTTGCATGAGGTGATACGCCTGTCGGGCATGAACCTTATCATCAACGACACCGACCACCCGCTAATCATAAAGGTGGCGTCGGTGGCCGGTTCTCGTCTGCAAGTCTATTTCATCGACAACGACGACTACTTCGGCAACAGGCGGATGGGTGCCGACGAGAAAGGTGTTGACTATGCCGACAACGGTGAGAGGGCTGTTTTTTTTGCACGCGGCGTGATGGAGACGGTGAAGAAGCTGCGTTGGGTGCCAGACATCATACACTGTCAGGGGTGGATGTCGGCCGTGGTGCCGCTGTATGCCAAGACCGCATACAAGGACGAGCCTTCGTTCAAGAACGTCAAGGTTGTGACGTCGCTTTTCCCCAAGAGCCTGAAGAAGGACCTGGGCAAGAACTTCAAGCAGCAGCTGGAGTTCAGGAATGTCAAGATGTCAATGCTGAAGGCGTACAAGGACAAATTCGACTGGACGGAACTGGGCAAGCTGGCCATAGACTACAGCGACGCCCTAATCAAGGCCCATCCCAAAGTGAACGAGAAGCTGCTTGACTATGCTAACGAGACGGGGCTGCCTATGCTCGACTATGTGGCCGACGACCCGAACATAGGTGTCAGGTATGAAGAGTTTTATGACAGCATGTTCTGATTTTCATCAACATTTCTATTTACAACAGATAATGAACAGACTTTTTCCACTGGCTGTAGTCCTTGGGGCTCTGCTGGTGACATCGTGTGACGATACTACTGCAGAGATAGGATACAGCCTGACCGACGAAAACGACCAGTTGGACATAGTGTCGGGCACGGCCACGGCCACCAGCCGTACCGTCAGGCTGGGCTCGGTACTCTCTCTGACCAACACATGCTATCTGGGTCGTGTGGTGGACCCGCTGACAAGCTCGCTGGTCGAGACCAGCTTCACCACGCAGTTCCATCCTTTAGAGCAGATGCAACTCTATCCTGAAGACAGTGTGCAGAGCCGCATTGACGGGCTGGTGGTGGCCGACACATGCGACCTGGTGCTGTACTTGAGCAGTCCGTTCTATGGAGCCGACTCGCTCTCAGCCATCAAGCTGCGCGTGAGGGAAATGGCCGTGCCTGCAGAGGAGGGGCAGCACTACTACACCGATTTCGACCCCGAGGACAGGAACATGCTGAGGTCGGGCGCAGGCGCCATAGATGTGGAGAAGGTGTTCTCATACGAGGACCAGACGGTAAGCAGCACCAGCCGCGACTCGACGGGCTATCTCGACAATATCCACATCAACCTGAACAAGCCCTACACTGACACGGAGGGAAACACATACAACAACTATGGTACGTACCTGATGCGCAAGTACTATGAAAATCCTGAGCTGCTGCGCAATATGTGGAATTTCACCCACAAGGTGTGTCCCGGCATGTTTTTCGAGGTAGTGGATGGCGCAGGATTCTATGCCAAGGTGACCGATGTGGGCCTGCGGCTGTCATATACAGTGAAGAGCGACTCTACGTTCAGGGTGACTCTGACGCTGGCCGGTACGCACGAGGCACTGCAGACCACACGCGTGGATAACGATGAGGCCGTGCTTGAGGCACTCAGGGCTGATGAGAGCTGCACATACATAAAGAGTCCGGCTGCGTTGGCCACGGAACTGAGGCTGCCAGTGGAGGAGATAAAGCGCGGTCACGACCGCGACTCGCTGATTGCTGCCAGCATAGTACTGCAGAGGCTGAACAACGAGAACATTGGACAGCGGCAGATGGGCATTCCGCAGACGCTGCTGATGGTTCAGAGCGACAGTGTGCAGAGCTTCTTTGAGCATACCAAGCTGCCAGACAACCGCACGTCGTTTGTCACAGCCTACAGCTCGGCCACCAATGTCTATACCTTCACCAACATAAGCAACATGATAACATGGCTGTGGAACCAGCGCCAGGAGGGTGAGAAGACCGATGCCCAGTGGACAGAACACCACCCCAACTGGAACCGCGTGGTGCTGCTGCCCGTGAACACTATCTACAGCTCAAGCAGTACGTCGCGCACGCTGACAGGCGTGGAGCATTCGATGTCGCTTGACGCCACACGCCTGGCCCGTACCAAGGACGATGGACAGGAGGGAATAGAGGTGAGCGTTGTTTATGCCAAATTCCACGAATGATGGCCGACGGTTATCTTGAGACTCGTCGCGAGCAATACGAGCAGCGCAAGGCCCTGTGGCTGAAGCAGAAGCGCAGCTACACCTATATGCACAGACAGACAAATCAAAATCATACGGACAGTAAAGAATGATAACAGTAACCAACCTTGCCATACAGTTCGGCAAGAAAGTACTCTACAAAGACGTTAACCTTAAATTCACACCCGGCAATATATATGGCATAATAGGTGCCAACGGAGCCGGCAAGTCAACACTGCTGCGCGCCATTAGCGGCGAGCTGGAACCAAACAAGGGCACGGTGGAAATGGCTCCTGGCGAGCGACTCTCCGTGCTGGAGCAGGACCACTTCAAGTATGACGCAGAGACGGTGATGAACACCGTGCTGCAGGGGCACCAGCCGCTATGGCACAACATGAAGGAGCGCGAGGCGCTCTATGCCAAGGCCGAGATGACCGAGGAGGACGGCAACCGCGCCGCCGAGCTGGAGATGGCCTTTGCCGAGATGAACGGCTGGGAGGCCGAGAGCGAGGCAGCACAGCTGCTGCAGAACCTGGGCGTGGCTGAGGATCGCCACTATCTTGACATGTCGCAGCTGTCGAACAACGAGAAGGTGCGCGTAATGCTGGCAAAGGCCCTGTTCGGCCACCCCGACAACCTGCTGCTGGACGAGCCCACCAACGACCTGGATCTGGACACCGTGCAGTGGCTGGAGGAGTATCTGTCGGGACTGGAGCAGACCGTGCTGGTAGTGTCCCACGACCGACACTTCCTCGACGCCGTCTCGACACAGACCGTGGACATCGACTTCGGCAAGGTGACTGTCTTCTCTGGCAACTACTCGTTCTGGTACGAGTCCAGCCAGCTGGCCTTGCGCCAGGCACAGAACCAGCGCCTGAAGGCCGAGGAGAAGCGCAAGCAGCTGGAAGAGTTTATCCGCCGCTTCTCGGCCAACGTGGCCAAGTCGAAGCAGACCACCTCGCGCAAGAAGATGCTGGAGAAGCTTAACGTGGAGCAGATCACGCCCTCAACGCGCAAGTACCCCGGCATCATCTTCCAGATGGAGCGCGAGCCTGGCACGCAGATACTGCAGGTGGAAGGTCTCAGGGCAGTGGAGCCCGACGGAACGGTGCTGTTCGACGATGTCAGCTTCACCATAGAGAAAGGCCAGAAGACCGTCTTCCTATCGCACAACCCCAAGGCCATGACCGCCCTGTTCGAGATAATCAACGGCAACCGTCAGCCGCAGGCAGGCGAGTACAAGTGGGGCGTGACCATCACCACGGCCTACCTGCCATTGGACAACACCGAGTTCTTCAAGTCGGAGCTGAACCTCGTGGACTGGCTGTCGCAGTACGGTACGGGCAACGAGGTGCTGATGAAGTCCTACTTGGGCCGTATGCTCTTCCGCGAAGAGGACGTGCTGAAGAAGGTGAACGTACTCTCCGGCGGCGAGAAGATGCGCTGCATGATAGCGCGTATGCAGCTGAAGAACGCCAACTGCCTCATTCTGGACACACCCACCAACCACCTGGACCTGGAGTCCATTCAGGCTTTCAACAACAACCTGATACAGTTCAAGGGCAACATTCTCTTCGCCTCGCACGACCACGAGTTCATCAATACCGTGGCCGACCGTATCATTGAGCTGACGCCAAAGGGCACCATCGATAAGCTGATGACCTACGACGACTACATATACGACGAGCAGGTAAAGGAGCAGAAGCTGAGACTGTACGCTTAGGCACGATGTTTGCAGGAGGTTTGTCGTAACTTTTAACACACAAAGCAATGAACACAGAAAACATAAACGAGGAGAATCTGAACGAGGAAGAGGCCTCTTCGGCCGAGGAGCCCGTGGCTGAGAATGCTGCCGGCAGCGATGTCAACGAAGGCAAGCAGCCAGAAGGAGACAATCATGATGGCGAGAGCGAGAAAATGGGCGAGGGCGGCGACACTGCCGAAGCCCAGGAGGAGCAGGACCCATTAGATCTGGCCTTGGCCGAGATAAGCACGCTGAAGGAGAAGAACCTGCGGTTGCTGGCAGAGTTTGAGAACTACAAGCGCCGCACGCTGAAGGAGAGGGCCGAGCTGATACTGAACGGCGGCTCAAGTGCCGTGACGGCCCTGCTGCCCGTGGTTGACGACATGGAGCGGGCCATTGTCAGTCAGGAGAAGACTGATGACATCGACGCCATACGCGAGGGTATCGTATTGATACACCAGAAGCTGATGAAGACCCTGGAAGGTCTGGGCGTAAAGACCATAGACACCGCCAATGCCGACTTCAGCACAGACCTGCACGAGGCCGTGGCGCTGGTGCCCGGCATGGGCGACGACAAGAAGGGCAAGGTTATAGATTGCCTGCAGACAGGCTATATGATGAACGACAAAGTGTTAAGACATGCCAAAGTGGCAGTAGGACAATAAAACATGGCACAGAAACGAGACTACTATGAGGTGCTTGGCGTCAGCAAGACTGCAACTGACGACGAGATAAAGAAGGCCTACAGAAAGACGGCCATCAAATACCATCCTGACCGCAACCCTGGCGACAAGGAGGCGGAGGAGAAGTTCAAGGAGGCAGCAGAGGCATACAGCGTGCTGCACGACCCCGACAAGCGTAAGCGCTACGACCAGTTCGGCTTCGAGGCAGAGAACATGGGGCAGGGCGGCTTCGGCGGCGGTTTCGGCGGCTTCAGGATGAATATGGACGACATATTCTCCATGTTCAACGACGTGGGTGGCTTCGACTTTGGCGGCTTCTCGTTCGGTGGCTTCGGTGGTGGCGGCGGTGGTCGCAGGCAAGTGCACAGAGGCAGCAACCTGCGCCTGCGTGTCACGCTGTCGCTGAAGGAGATAAACGAGGGCGTGACCAAGAAGTTCAAGGCAAGGAAGGACGTGACCTGCACCCACTGTCATGGCACCGGTGCCCAGGACGGATCGGGAACCGACTCGTGTCCTACATGTCACGGCAGTGGATACATCACTCACACCACCCAGACCATACTCGGCATGGCGCAGCAGCGCAGTATCTGTCCGACGTGTCATGGCGATGGCCAGGTGATAAAGAACAAGTGCACATACTGCAACGGTACCGGCGTGGTAAAGGGCGAGGAACTGGTTGAGATAAAGATACCTGCCGGCGTGGCACAGGGCATGCAGCTGAATGTTCAGGGCAAGGGCAATGCCGGACAACGTGGCGGAATACCTGGCGACATTGAGGTGTACATAGAGGAAGCTCCAAGTGATACTTTTGTCAGAGAAGGCAATAACCTGATTTACAACCAGCTGCTCGACTTCCCGACGGCTGCGCTTGGAGGCGAGATAGAAGTGCCTACGGTCAGTGGCGAAACAATGCACCTGAAGATAGAGCCGGGCACCCAGCCTGGCAAGACGCTCAGGCTGAGGGGCAGGGGGCTGCCCGATGTGCAAGGCTACGGGGCACGCGGCGACCTGCTGGTCAACATCAGTGTGTATGTACCCAAGACGTTGAGTCGCGATCAGAAGAAAGCCATCGAGGGCTGGCGGCACGACGACAATTTCCAGGGGGACAAATCGACCAAGGATAGCATCTTCAAACGCTTCCAGAGCTATTTCAGCTGAGTAAAGGTAAAAGAAGGCATCGTTGCATGACATACAGGGACGCAACAGATTTTCTATTCCAGCAGTTGCCGATGTTTGAGCGCAACGGCGCTGCTGACTACAAACCGGGGCTGTCCACCATTCTGCGGCTGGTAGAATGGCAGGATATGCCCCATCGTCGTTTTCGTACCGTGCATGTGGCAGGTACCAATGGCAAGGGCTCGGTGTCTCACTCTATAGCTGCCATACTGCAGCAGATGGGCTTCAGGGTGGGACTCTTCACATCGCCGCACCTCGTGGACTTCCGCGAACGCATCAGGGTGAACGGCCAGCCCATCAGCGAGACAGACGTCACAGGCTTTGTGGAACGCTATCAGGACAGTGACCTTGGCCGTGACGCAGGCTTCAATCCCACCTTTTTCGAGATAACCACAGCCCTTGCATTCAGCTACTTTGCTGAAAGCAAGGTTGACTGGGCCGTGATAGAAACGGGGCTTGGCGGTCGGCTTGACTCTACCAATGTCATCGTGCCGCAGCTTTCGGTCATAACGAACATCTCGCTCGACCACACGCAGCTGCTGGGCAGCACGCTGGCACAGATAGCCGCCGAGAAGGCCGGCATCATCAAGCCCGGCGTACCCGTGGTTGTGGGCGAGACCCATGCAGAGACACGTCCCGTCTTCGAGGCTGCTGCAAAGGCTGTTGGCGCGCCGCTCTTCTTTGCCGACCAGCTGGCTGGCAGCTTCCGGCAATGGGACAGCCAGCTGCAGGGCGACTTCCAGAAGCAAAACACACAGACCGTCATCTGTGCCATGAACGTGCTGCTCAACGGCTTCATTTGCCGCGGACTCAGCCACGTGACCGAGCTGACAGGGCTGCGAGGCCGCTGGGAAACGCTGCAAGAGCGTCCGCTCGTCATCTGCGACACAGGCCACAACCCTGGCGCGTGGCGCTACCTGGGACGTCAGATAGCCGAGGTGCCATGTCGGCAGCGCCGCGTGGTCTTCGGCATGGTGGGCGACAAGGACGTTGCCGCCGTGGTGTCCATGCTGCCTAAAGATGCCATCTACTACCTCACGCAGCCCTCGTCTTACCGCGCCATGCCCGTAGAGCAGCTTGCCACCATCGCCCTTGACGCCGGTCTGCAGCTGCGCCGCGACGATGCAGGTCAGCCACGCCACAAAGATGCCGGTCAGCCGCGCCACGAAGATGCCGGTCAGCCGCTCCTGTATGACGATGCCTGCGCCGCTTACAGCGCCGCACTGGCCGATGCCTCGCCCGACGACTTTATCTTCATCGGCGGCAGTTCCTACCTCGTGGCTGACCTGCTCACAGCCCTCAACGCTGAAACCACTATCCAGCGCAAGACTCAATAACTTAACAAAAGACGGATGACTATGCTACATTGAGAGATGCCTACACTTTCCATCAACATATTTTGCCGGAACTGATAACAGGAACAAAGACTGCTATGAATGGCTTGCAAAAGACTCGCCTGAGAACTTTGCCGACTATTGCATAGATTATTGTTGCATTTTCATGGTTCTTGCAAAGTCTGATCAACGCTACAATTAAGATAATTATGACAAATGAATTATTCTTACAGCTTCTCACGGAAGAAGCAAAGACATACAAGGCTTTTCTGGAAACAGAGAGTCACGACTGGATTGTGAAGGGATTCATTGATGTTGACAAAAATGTCTATTCTATCACGAATGATACCAAAGTCGTATCGAAAATTATAGAGATTCTCCTGATTCCAAAGCTTCTACTTTTTGCTGAGCGCAATGGGCTGGAGTTGGAACTTCCTTCGAAGCAGAACTTCTATCCAGACTTGACCTTCAAGGACAAAGAAGGTCATCTGTTTGCCGTAGATTTCAAGTCGAGCTACTATGACGGAGAATCTGTGAATGGATTGACGTTGGGGTCTTATTGGGGCTATTTCCGCGAGCGTGATACAGTTAAGAGTATGGACCACACCTACAACTCTTATTCCTCGCATACAGTTCTTGGAATGTTGTACAAACAGAGTACGATAAAGGGTGATGAACGCACCGTGTACACAATAGATGAGCTGTCAATCATTCACTCTGTTATAGAGAATTTCATTTTCTTTGTCCAACCAAAATGGAAGATTGCAAATGATATTCCAGGAAGTGGAAACACTCGAAACATCGGTGGTATAACCAATATCCAAAAGCTACAGAACGGCGAAGGACCGTTTGCTACACTAGGTGAGGACGTTTTCGATGATTACTGGATGGGCTATTTCAACAAGGTTGATGCACGGACGGCTGGGATTGGCGCTCCCCGTTATCACAACCTTGCCACTTACAAGGAATATCTTAGAAGTCAGAACAGATTGTTGGATAAACTGAAATAGTATTTATGGCAATTATAACACCCCCTATCAAGTCACAAGGTATCAAGACCAAACTGGTTCCATGGATAAACGAAGTTATTCTTCAGTCAGGTTTAGACGTGGAACACGCTGGCTGGATAGAGCCGTTTTTCGGTACAGGCGTGGTTGGACTGAATGCACCTGTAAAAGGCCGCCATATTGCTGGCGATACCAATCCACATCTTATCAACTTATATCAAGGCATCCAGAATGGTACTATAACTGAGTTCAATATGCGTGCCTATCTGGAGCATGAGAGCAGGCTGCTTGAATCTGCAGACGAAGATGGCTATGCCTACTATCGAGAAGTAAAGGCTCGTTTCAATCGTGAGCATAGCCCCTTTGACTTTGTGTTCCTCTCTCGTGCAGGCTTTAATGGCATGATGCGTTTTAATCGTCGTGGCGAGTGGAACATTCCGTTCTGTCAGAAGCCCGGTCGATTTGCTCCTGCTTATGTTACCAAAATTTGCAATCAGGTGGCTCATGCAGGTCGCGTGATTCGTCGTGGTGACTGGACTTTCCTGAATCAGAGTTTCATCGAGACAATTAACATGGCGCAGACTGGTGATATCATATATTGTGACCCTCCTTATTTTGGCCGATATGTTGATTATTACAACGGATGGACAGAAGAGGATGAGGAAGCACTTTTTATAGCTTTAATGTGTACCCCGGCTCATTTCATTCTTTCAACGTGGCATCACAATGAGTTCCGTGAAAACGAGATGATGAACCGATTCTGGAACCGCTTCAACGTGTTGACACAGGAGCATTTCTATCATGGCGGAGGACGCATCGAAAACCGCCACCCAATGGTGGAAGCCTTGGTGTTCAACTTTGACCTGCAAGAAACCCAGCGTCAAGAAGAGGGCGTTGAGTTAGAATTGGCATTCGCCTGATATCAAAACAATATCAGATGGAAAGATATTTCCAATCAAATGATAATGCGTTAGAGTTGTATCTTGGTGATGCGACTGAAGCCCTTTCCAGGTTAGGCAGAACATGCGATGTCGTGTTTGCCGACCCTCCTTATTTCCTGTCAAGAGGATATTCCTCGAAGATAAACGGTGAATGGAAAAGCTTTGAAAAGGGAGAATGGGACAGAGTTACAAGTCTTGATAGCATCAACCGGTTCAATCGACGTTGGCTCTCAGCCTGCCGCAATGTGATGAAAGACAGTGGCACCATCTGGGTGAGTGGCACATATCACAATATCTTCTCTGTCGCAACTTGCTTGGTTGAGTTAGGCTTCAAAGTCTTGAACATCATCGTTTGGCAGAAATCAGATGCTAAACCAACGCTATCACGCAACTATTTTAATTTCACTACTGAATATATCGTCTGGGCACGCAAGAACGAGAAAGTGACGCACTATTTCAACTGCGACCTGATGGAGCAAATTAACGGTGGCGTCCGAATGTCGGATGTCTGGCGTATTCCCTTCATCTCATCATGGGAAATGAAGTTGGGGCAACACCCAACACAAAAACCCCTCCGTTTGCTATATCGCATCATCCTTTCCTCTACTCGCGAGGGTGAGACAATTCTTGATCCTTTCGCAGGAAGTTGCACTACAGGAATAGCCGCCAACCTGCTTGGCAGGAGATTCATCGGCATAGACCAAAGCAAAGAGTTCCTTGACTACGGAATCCGGCGCAAGCATGAAATAGAAGATGCTACACGGGCAAAATGGATGCTGAAAAAGATGTCTGAAAATCCAGAGGAAGTAATGGTGATGGTCAATCATGCCCGCCCCGACCTATACAGAAAGATGATTGAGACTGGCATCTGTTATCTGCGTGCTGGTGACTCCAAGGGATCGCTACTCGTTACGCCTGGTTTTGAGAGGCTCAACTACGTCTTGCTGCATACCAACGGCGAGAATGCCCAGCTGTTCAAACTGAAAACACGCGGTCATTTCCAGATATGGACGCGAGAGACATTACAGCAATACGGCTTTGCACCTCGGAGCGCGGCATACTATGTGGTACTCCATTTTGACCCGACCAAGCCCGTAACGATGAAGTATTGTCCTGACCTCAAAGAGGATAAATACACTTTCGCGGCAAAGATACGTCCTCTCAGTGATTTTATGGGAATCAAGTAGTCAGGTATTCTTGGAATAAGTAATTGATATTTCTATTAATAATCACTAATAATAATCACTAAACAGTTACAAATATTTGTATATAGTTTTTTAATAATAAATAAATACGAAAGACATGAAAGCATTTGTATTCCCCGGACAGGGGGCTCAGTTCGTAGGTATGGGCAAAGACCTCTACGACAACAATCCAACCGCCAAGCAACTTTTCGACAAGGCCAACGAGATACTTGGCTACAGCATTACCGACATTATGTTCAACGGTACCGACGAAGACCTGAAGCAGACCAAGGTCACGCAGCCTGCTGTCTTCCTGCACAGCGTCATCTCAGCCCTGTGCGCCACACCGAGCGACAATCCCGAGGAGAACCGTCCGCGCATGATGGCTGGCCACTCGCTGGGTGAGTTCTCTGCACTGACTGTGGCCGGTGCCCTCTCGTTCGAGGACGGCCTGAAGCTGGTCTATGCACGTGCTATGGCTATGCAGAAGGCATGTGAGGCTCAGCCCTCAACGATGGCAGCCATCATCGGCATGGCCGACGAGAAAGTGGAGGAGATTTGTGCCGAGGTGTCGAAGCAAGGCAAGGGTGTGGTGGTGCCAGCCAACTATAACAATCCCGGCCAGCTGGTTATCTCTGGCAACGTGGAAGCCATCAACGAAGCCTGCGAACAGCTGAAGGCTGCCGGTGCCAAGCGCGCTCTGCCGCTGAAGGTTGGCGGCGCGTTCCACTCGCCCCTGATGCAGCCGGCCAAGGACGAGCTGCAGGCTGCCATCGAGCAGACGGAGTTCCATGAGCCATTCTGTCCTGTGTATCAGAACGTGGATGCCATGCCCCACACAGACCCGGAAGAGATAAAGCAGAACCTGATAGCCCAGCTGACAAGTCCCGTGCGCTGGACGGCGCAGGTGCAGCACATGATAGCCGACGGAGCCACCGACTTCACCGAGTGCGGTCCGGGCAAGGCTCTCCAGGGCATGATAGCCAAGATAAGCAAGGACGTTACTGCACACGGGATAGCATGAAGACCATCATATATCAGGCACTGCCACGGCTCTGGGGCAACCGCAACGAGACAAGGCAGCAGAACGGTACGTTGCAGCAGAACGGTAGCGGCAAGATGAACGACTTCTCGCCGACGGTGCTGAAGCAGCTGCGGGAGATGGGTGTCACACATGTGTGGTACACGGGTCTGCTGCGTCATGCCTCGAAGACGGACTATGGCAAGATAGGCGTGCCGCGCCAGCACCCTGCCGTGGTGAAAGGGCAGGCGGGCTCGCCATACGCCATCGCCGACTATTACGACATCGACCCTGACCTGGCTGTCAAACCGGAGCATAGGCTGGAGGAGTTTCGCAAGCTGGTTGAACGTACGCACCGTGCTGGGCTGAAGGTTGTCATGGACTTTGTGCCAAACCACGTGGCCAGGCAGTACCACAGCGTGTGCAAGCCCAAGGGTGTGAAAGACCTGGGCGAGGGCGACGACGTGAATATCGGGTTCACCACACGCAACAATTTCTATTATTGTCCTGGTCAGGCATTCACCCCTTACTTTGACCTGTATGCCGGTGAGAAGCAGCCGTACATAGAGGAGCCCGCCCGCGCCACAGGCAATGATCATTTCGACAATGCACCAGGTCGCAACGACTGGTATGAGACCATCAAGCTGAACTACGGCGTTGACTACTACGCCGGGCGCATAGGCCATTTCCTGCCGATACCTGACACGTGGCACAAGATGCTGTACATACTGCTCTTCTGGGCCGACCACGGCGTGGATGCCTTCCGCTGCGATATGGCAGAGATGGTTCCGGCAGAATTCTGGCAGTGGGCCACGATGCAGGTCAAGGAGCAGTATCCAGGTCTGCAGTTTATAGGCGAGGTGTACAATCCGGCAGAGTATCGCCGGTACCTGGCAGCTGGCTTCGACCTGCTGTACGACAAAGTAGGCATGTACGATGCGCTGCGTGCGCTGACCTGCGGACAGACCGACGTCCAGGCCGTCAGTAGTGCCTGGCAGCAGACCGACGACATCAGGCAGCACATGCTATACTTCCTTGAGAACCACGACGAGCAGCGCATAGCCAGTGACTTCTTTGCAGGCGACGGCAGGCGCGGACTGCCTGCCCTGGCGGTGTCGCTGCTGCTGGGCACCAATCCGTTCATGCTCTACATGGGGCAGTCGATGGGTGAGCGAGGCATGGACGAGGAGGGATTCTCCGGACGCGACGGCCGCACCACCATCTTCGACTATTGGAGCATGGACACGCTGTGCCGAAATGCCAAGGGACAGTTGACTGACGAGGAGAAATCGCTCTCGCAGGCTTACCGCCAGCTGATGGCAATCGCGCAGAAACAGCCAGCTATTGGTGAAGGAAAGATGTTCGACCTGTGCTACGTAAACCGCCATCAGCCTCGGATTTTCTCATTCATGCGCAAGGCAGGCAAGCAGACACTGCTTGTGGTGGCCAATTTCTCTGATGCCGAAACAGAGGCACACGTGATCATACCGCGTGCCGCCTTCGACTATCTTGAGCTGAAGGAGGGCAGCCGCATGGCAACAGAGCTGATGTCAATGGGGGCGCAGCAGGCTGCAGAGTCGATAAGCATGGAAGCCGACAAAGCCACGCGTCTGAAGGTGGATGCGTGGGGAGTGAGGGTGTTGAACATTAAACATTAAACATTAAACATTAAACATTGACCATTAAACATTGAAGATTGACCAATGACCATTGACCATTGAACTTTTGCAAGTGCCAATGTTTGATTTGCGTGGTCAGCTCCTCGCTTTGTCGATGTAGATAGATGAATTGTGCAGAGTTTTCTGCACATATAGAGAGGAAAAATCCGTCAGTTGTGGGAATTTGTGCCACAGGCTGACGGATTTTTATTTCTGTGTACGGCAACGGTTTGCCAATTCTATCGCAATGGGGCCTCCGTTACGCTGCAATGGGGCCTCCGTTACGCTGCAATAGGGCCTCCGTTGCGCTGCAATAGGGCCTCCGTTGCGGTTTAGCGGGGCTTCAGTTGCGAGGCAATAAGACTGCTATTTTGCTAACAATCTGTTTTACTGTATTATATGAAACACCCTTCAGAATGGCGTTTTTCTCCGCCATTTTATTTTTGCCTGAAAATACTCGATTCTACAGGTGGATAGTTTTGTTAAAGTTTTCTAACGCAGGCAGTCCATGAACCCCGATTATTTCTTAATTCCCAGATTCCTTAGAAACAGGCAGCTTGCGTCCATGCCAAATAAGAAATGATGGCGTGGGAAATCTTTTCCACTTCTTTTTTTGTGTATATGGATATTTATTATTACTTTTGCGCCCAAAACAAACAACAGAAAACAAATGAACTATCGTAAACATTGCGTTTCCGCGGCCCTTATGTTGGGGCTTGTGATGATGTTGGCCGGTTGTGCCAGCACAAAAGATGTGGCTTATTTCCAGAACAATGACAGCGTTGACCTGTCGAAGAGCACTGGCCTGTATGATGCTCGTATCATGCCTAAGGACCAGCTGAATATCACAGTGACGACTACAGACCCGGAGGCTGCTGTGCCTTTCAACATGACCGTACCGACTCCAATAACCGTAGGCGCGCGTACGAACAGTACGTCACAACCCATGCTGCAAAGCTATCTGGTGGACAACGATGGCAACATCGACTTCCCGCAGGTTGGCAAGGTGCATCTTGGGGGCCTGACAAAGTCGGAGGCCGAGCAGACCATACATGACAAGATAAAGAAATTCATGTCGGAGACGGAGAATCCCATCGTAACCGTGCGTATGACAGGCTATCAGGTGTCCGTCATAGGCGAGGTGAACCGTCCTGGCACGTTCACCATATCGCGCGAGAAGTGTACCATACTCGAGGCTCTGGCACAGGCTGGCGACATGACAATCTACGGCGTGCGTACAAACGTCAAGCTGGTGCGTGAGGACAATACGGGCAAGAAGGAGATACAGGTGCTGAACCTGACAGATGCCAATATCATCAATTCGCCTTACTACTACCTGCAGCAGAACGATGTGATTATCGTTACGCCCAACAAGGTTAAGGCACAGAACTCGTCGGTAGGCTCGATGACCACGCTGTGGTTCTCGGCAACCAGCATACTTATCTCGCTGACATCGCTGCTCTACAATATCCTGAAGTAGGACTGGCAGTCAAGGGCAGGCACAAGAACACACGGCAAGCGTAGCAACACAACGTGTTTTTTTGTGCCTGCCGTTTTTGTTTCTACGACATTAATTTCCAAACTCAAAAACTTTATATTTTTATGTGTGGAATAGTAGGATACACAGGACACAGAGACGCTTACCCCATTTTGATTAAGGGACTGAAGCGCCTCGAGTACAGGGGCTACGACTCGGCAGGCGTGGCCCTGATGGCACAGAATGGCCAGCTGAACGTCTATAAGACGAAAGGCAAGGTGGCCGGACTGGTGGAGTATTGTGCCGACAAGGACATCTCGGGCACAGTGGGCATAGCGCACACGCGGTGGGCCACCCACGGTGAGCCGTCGTCGCAGAATGCCCACCCTCATTACTCTCAGTCGCGCAATCTGGCCATCATTCACAACGGCATTATCGAGAACTACGCTGACCTGAAAATGCACCTGAAGCAGAGGGGCGTGGAGTTTCGTTCGGACACCGACACCGAGGTGCTGGTGCAGCTGGTGGAATACGTCATGCAGCGGAAAAACACCGACCTGCTGACCTCAGTGCAGATAGCACTGCACGAGGTGATAGGGGCATACGCCATTGCCATCATAGACAGGCGCAACCCGCAGCAGATAATAGCGGCCCGCAAGCAGAGTCCGCTGGTGGTGGGCATAGGCGAGCAAGGTGAGTTCTTCCTCGGCAGCGATGCCAGTCCTATAGTGGAATATACGGACAAGGTGGTCTATCTGGAAGACGGGAACATAGCCGTGCTGCAGCCTGGCCAGGAGCTGAAGGTGGTCGATATCTTCTCGCGTCAACAGGAACTGGATGTGCATACCGTTGACATCAACCTGGGACAGTTGGAAAAGGGTGGCTTTGACCACTTCATGCTGAAGGAGATATTCGAGCAACCCGACTGTCTGACAAACTGCATGCGCGGGCGTGTCAATGTGGATGCCGACCAGGTTGTACTGTCGTCTGTAATTGACTATGGAGAGCAGTTGCTGCGTGCAAAGCGCTTCATCATCGTAGCCTGCGGCACGTCATGGCATGCAGGACTGATAGGCAAGCAGCTTATCGAAAGTTTTTGCCATACTGCGGTCGAGGTTGAGTATGCCAGCGAGTTCCGCTATCGCAACCCTGTCATCAGCCCAGACGATGTGGTCATTGCCATATCGCAGAGTGGCGAGACGGCCGACACCCTGGCTGCCATTCAGCTGGCCAAGGAGAAGGGTGCCTTTGTGTTCGGTATATGCAACGCCGTGGGCTCAAGCATACCGCGAGCCACCAACACGGGTTGCTATATCCACGTGGGGCCGGAGATAGGTGTGGCCTCGACCAAGGCATTCACCGGTCAGGTCACGGTGTTGACCATGCTTGCCCTGTCGCTGGCCAAGGCCAAGGGAACGATAGCCCAAGACTATTTCATGCGTGTGGTTCACGAGCTGCACCAGATACCTGAGAAGATTCGCTGCGTGCTGAAGCAGAACGACCGCATACAGCAGCTGTCGCGTATCTTCACATACGCGCACAATTTCCTGTATCTCGGACGCGGATACAACTATCCAGTGGCCCTTGAGGGGGCATTGAAGCTGAAGGAGATTTCATACATACACGCTGAGGGCTATCCGGCCGCCGAGATGAAACACGGACCAATAGCCCTGATAGACAGTGATATGCCTGTGGTGGTGATAGCCACCCACAACTCGATGTACGAGAAGGTCATCTCAAATATCCAGGAGGTCAAGGCACGACAGGGGCGCGTCATTGCACTGGTAACAGAGGGCGACACCACCATAAGCAACATCGTTGACGAGGTGATAGAACTGCCCGACACGATAGAGCCACTGGAGCCTCTGGTGGCCACGGTGCCGCTGCAACTGATAGCCTACCATGTGGCTGTGGCTAAGGGGAAGGACGTTGACCAGCCGCGCAACCTGGCAAAGAGCGTTACCGTGGAGTGACAGCAGTTACGAATTATGAATTAAGAATTCGGAATTATGGAATATCATCTGGATCTGCATTGCACCATGCTACTTGAGAGCTACCGTGAGTTGCAACCTGTGTATATTCGGCTGGAGCAGGTGCTGCGCCAGTTGCTGCAGCGCTTGACAAGCGACGCAGGCTTGTATGTCACGGCCATAGAGTGTCGCGTCAAGACGGAGGCAAGCCTTGTAGGCAAGCTGGAGCGCAAGGGTGGTAAATACTCTGACATCAATGATATAACTGACATTGTAGGGGCGCGAGTGATAACGTTCTACGATGAGGACATTGACAAGGTGGCTGCCTTTGCAGAGCAGATTTTCAACGTTGACCGCGACAATTCGGTTGACAAGCGTCGGCGAGAGCAGCTCTACACCTTTGGCTACGAGTCGCTGCACTATATATGTAGCATTCCTCGTCATGTATATTACGACCCAGACATGCCGCAGCTGAACGACCTGCGCTTCGAGTTGCAGATGAAAACGGCCCTACAGCATGTATGGGCCACCATTGAACACGACATAGGATACAAGAAGGGCGTCGAGATACCACGCGAGCACCTGCGCACCATAGGCCAGCTGTCTGGTATGCTCGGTCTGGCTGACAAGGAGTTTAGCCGCATACGAGCGTCGGTCAACGACTATAGGCGCAGGGTGCTGGAGAATTTTGACGATGGCGATTTCAATGCTGTTCCGCTGGATCGCGACACCTTTCGCAAGTATCTTGACATCAAGCCGTTCGACAGTCTTATCCAGCGTATAGCCCGTATCAATCAGGCTGAGGTAATGCCTGCATCGTCCATGCCTTTTCTCGACGAGTTGCTGCATCTGGACTTCAAGACGATAGGCGACGTTGAGCAGCTGGTCAGGACATACAGCGAGGCAGCCTTCCAGCTGGCAGGCAGCCAGCTTGGCGGTACAGACATCGACATCATTAACGAGTCGATAGCACTGCAGAGTCTGTTGATGGTATATATTCATGCCAAACATCTGGGTGAGGCAGAGTTGCTGTACATGTTCCGCAGTGTAAGCAACAGCAAGACATATACTCCCGAATGGGCTCACCAGCAGTATGCTATGATGAACCAGCTCAGTATGGACAATTAGACAAACAGACAATTAGACAAATAGACAAATAGACAAATAGACAATTAGACAAATAGACAATTAGACAAATAGACAATTAGTCAAATAGACAATTAGACATTTAATAAATATAGAACTATGGAAGTAAAGATTGCTAATAATGGCCAGACAGTTGATGTTGCTCTGGTGGGACGTCTGGACACAGCTTCTTCAATGGCTGTAGCAAAGGACTTTGAGGCGCTGAAGGAACAGGCAGACAAAACCATTGTGGTCGATTGTGCCGGTCTTGAGTTTATCAGTAGCTCTGGGCTCAGGCTCTTTCTCGCGCTGCGCAAGGCAACGCTGAGCAAGGGTGGCAAGATGATAATTCGCCGCATTACGGAGCAGGTAGGCAATGTGTTCACGATGACGGGCTTCTTCAACCTGTTTGAGTTTGAAGACTGACCGTCTTGTCATACTACAGTGTATTTGTGCCCCTAATGTCTGAAAAGATATGACAGCACACTCTCGCCCTGTTGGCAGTGGCATGTTGCGTCGCTCGTTGACGCTGGGCAACCAGCTCGACCAGATGTCTCGTCTGTCGGCCTTTGTTGACAGGTTGGCATACGATGCTTGTATGAATCAGAAAACGCGAGGTCAGATTGACCTCGCGTTAGACGAGCTGGTGGCTAATGTCATCAACTATGCTTATCCCGAAAACCAGCCTGGCAAGGTCCGGATAGAGGCGCGTCTGCGCAACCGCGTGTTAACCTTGGTGCTTACAGACAGCGGAAAAGCCTTCGACCCTACGGCTGTGGAGAGTCCAGACACGACACTTGACATAGACGAGCGCCCCATAGGCGGGCTTGGTATCTTCCTTGTACGCCAGACAATGGACGATGTGCAGTACAGACGCCGTGACGGCAAGAACATACTGACACTGAAAAAGAGACTTTGACGCAGAGGAAAAGGAAGCTTCAGTTGCTTACCTCGAAATACTGTTCTGTCACTATTATAGGATATTGCAGCAGTGCTTTGCCGCCCTCGCTGCCATCGTTGGGCGTACCTTCAGCTCTCAGATTGTAGGTGCGCTTGCATTTTGTGCATTCCACGGTCTGCCCGTCGCCAATGAAGGCCAGTGGAAAGTTGATGCCACCCTTGTCACGCAGGCACACTGGACACTGACCGTCGTAGGCTTTCAGACCGTCGTACAGCGAGCAGCCGATGATGAGGGTGTTGTTGGCACCCATATACTGGCCAGACAGCATGCGCGTCTCTATCTCTAACGTGATGGGTATGTCCTCTGTGGTCTTCATGTCGTTGGATGTAATCAAGAGATGGAACACGCTGCCCCTAAGTTGGCTCTTCACGATACAGAACATGCCACGATTGTCTATGCTGCGCGTCAGTATGCTGGCAGAGTGGTAGGCAGTATAGAAGCGGAAGGCTACGCGATAGTCGCGGCTGAAAATCTCGTCCTCCTTGCAACTGTTGGCTACCAGTAGAACGGCCAGCAGTGTCAGACAGCGCTGCATTATATTCATGTCATTGGCTGTTTTTTTGCGTGGAAATACGTGCGTTATTGCTCTATCAGTCGGCGTTCTGCCTCTTCGGCTCGGCTGAAAGTGAAGCGGCCCAGGGTTGCGTCCATCATCTCGCGGATACGGTCGTTCTGCAGGTTGCCTATCGACCCTTCGTGAGTGTGGTGTATGTCTTTGCGCGGTACAAATTGGCCTGCCTCTATCTCCAGGCCAACCTGTCTGTAGGCGTCGCGGAAGGGTGTCCCCTCTGTTGTGCGCCGATTCACTTCCTCCACGCTGAACATCATGTCATAGCAAGGGTTGTCCAGTATATGCTTGTTGACCTCTATGCGTTGTATGATATAGTTGGCCATGCGCAGACAGTCCTTCAGCTCGTCGAAGGCGGGCAGGAACTGCTCCTTGATGATTTGCAGGTCGCGGAAGTAGCCCGTGGGCAGGTTATTCATAATGAGCGTCACCTCCTGAGGCAGGGCTTGCAGCTTGTTGCATTTCGCGCGTATCAGTTCAAACACGTCCGGGTTTTTCTTGTGCGGCATGATGCTGGAGCCCGTGGTGCACTCCTTTGGCAGGCGTACGAAGCCGAAATTCTGCGACGAGAACATGCAGGCGTCGAATGCCAGTTTGGCCAGTGTTCCGGCCACGCTGGCCAAGGCAAAAGCCACATTGCGTTCGGTCTTGCCGCGTCCCATTTGTGCATAGACCACATTATAGTTCATTGTGTCGAAGCCCAGCAGGTCGGTCGTCATCTGCCGGCGCAGGGGGAACGACGACCCATAGCCGGCAGCCGACCCAAGTGGGTTGCGATTGGCCATGCGCCATGCGGCCTCAAGGAACAGCGTGTCGTCGGCCAGGCTTTCGGCATAAGCTCCAAACCACAGTCCGAAGCTGCTGGGCATGGCCACTTGCAGGTGGGTGTAGCCAGGCATGAGCACCTCCTTGTAACGCTCGCTCTGCGCAATAAGTGTGTCGAACAGCTGCTTCACCAGCAGTGTTATCTCCTTCAGCTCATGGCGCGTGAAGAGTTTCAGGTCCAACAGCACTTGATCGTTGCGTGAGCGCCCGGAATGTATCTTCTTGCCAATGTCGCCCAAGCGGCGCGTCAGCAGCAGCTCCACCTCAGAGTGAACGTCCTCGATGCCGTCCTCTATCACGAACTCGCCCCGCTGCCACTCTGCATAGATGTCGCGCAGGGCACCGAGCAGCTGCGGCAGCTCGGTGCTGCTTATCAGCCCTATCGACTCCAGCATGGTGACATGTGCCATGCTGCCCATTATGTCGAAGGGAACGAGATACATGTCCATCTCGCGGTCGCGCCCCACGGTGAAGCGGTCTATCTCATGCTCCACCTCATAGTTTTTCTCCCAGAGCTTGCTTGCCATTGCTTTTTCTTAATTGACAATTGACAAATGATAATTGACAATTGTAAATCGTTAATTGTTAATTGTTAATTGTGAATTGTCAATTGTGTCATAAGGTATCATACTCAGTGCGTCGGCTATCTTTTCCAGACCTTCCACCAAAGGCCCTTCCACCATCGGCTTCAGCATGAAGGGAATGTCGGCATCTACGGTCACTTTTATCTTCGATGTGCTGTCATCTACAGGCAGCACCTGTATCCACAGGTAGAATGGTATGGGCGACTGCACGGTCTCGAACTTCACACATTTCGGCTCTTCCCTGTCGCAGATGCGTATCTTTAGTTCCCCCACGGGCTGTATGTTCAGTCCCACCGAGTCGTGGTCGAAGCTGAAGTCCTTTATCTTGTCTTCTGGCACGCGGTCTTTTATTCGTTCCAGGCTCTGCATGTCGCTTATGCTGTTATATACGGCCCGTTGGCTGTATGGTATCTGATGTACAGAACTACTGAACTTGGTCATTTCTCACCTCCTTTCCATTCGGCTGGGTTTTGTCTCCACTGGTTCAGCAGCTGCAGGTCGCTCTCCTTGATGTAGCCGGTCTTCAGCGCCTCCTTCACCACGTGGTCATAGTCGGTAAGTGTTACCAGTTTGACGTCGGCATCCCTGAATGCCTGTTCTGCCACGGGGAAGCCGTATGTGAAGCTGGCCACCATGCCTATCACGTCGCAACCGTGCTGACGCAGAGCCTCGACAGCTTTCAGCGAGCTGCCGCCAGTGCTGATAAGGTCTTCTACCACCACCACCTTGGCACCCTCGGCCACATTGCCTTCTATCAGGTTCTGCATGCCATGGTCCTTAGCTTTTGAGCGCACGTAGCAGAAGGGCAGGCCCATTTGGTCGGCCACCAGCGCACCTTGGGCGATGGCTCCTGTGGCCACGCCTGCAATGGCCTCTGCCTCTGGGAAATACTCTGCTATGTTGTTGCATAGCCTAATCTTTACTAGCGAGCGCAGGCTGGGGTAGGAGAGTGTCTTGCGGTTGTCGCAGTAGAACGGCGACAGCCAGCCAGATGCCCAGGTGAAAGGCTGCTGCGGCTGCAGCTTGATGGCCTTTATCTCCAGCAGCTTGTGTGCGAAGATATACTTCAATGTTTCCATGTCTATTATTTCTATTTATGATTTGTCAGTTAACTATTAATCTTCAATTTACAAAGAACGTCAACTCCTCCTTGCCGTCTGCCTTGTCGGCTGTGATGTGCGCACCTTCGGCAGGTGCGTTGTCCTCAAGCAGCAGTTGGCACAGCCCATCTTCCACGTATGTCTGAATGGCTCTCTTCAGCGGGCGGGCTCCAAACTGCACGTCGTAGCCCTTCTGTGCCAGCAGTTCTTTGGCAGCGTCTGTCAGTTGCAGGTTGTAGCCCAGGTCGGCCACACGCTTCAGCAGTCCCTTCAGCTCGGTATCCACTATGCGTTTTATGGCCTGCATGTCAAGCTGGTCGAAGGTTATTATCTCGTCTAAGCGGTTGAGAAACTCCGGAGCAAACTGACGGCTCAGCGACTTCTGTATGACCGAGCTGGCATATTCCTTGTCTTTCTCGCTGCCGCTGAAGCCTCCCGCAGTGAAGCCAACACCGTGGGCAAACTCTTTCAGTCGGCGTGTTCCGGCGTTGCTGGTCATTATGATGACGGTGTTGCGGAAATCAATCTGCCGACCATTGCCGTCGGTAAGACGTCCCTCGTCGAGTACCTGAAGAAGCAGGTTGAACACGCCTTGGTGCGCTTTCTCAATCTCGTCGAGCAGCACTATGGAGTAGGGGTGGCGGCGCACGCGCTCGGTCAGTTGTCCGCCTTCCTCGTATCCCACGTATCCAGGAGGCGCTCCAACCAGTCGGCTCACATTGAAGCTCTCGCCGTACTCGCTCATGTCGATACGTATCAGGGCGTCGGCAGAGCCGAACATTTTTTCTGCTAGCTTCTTTGCCAGATATGTCTTGCCCACGCCTGTGGGCCCCAGGAACATGAAGGCACCAATCGGATGGTTGGGTTCTTTCAGTCCCACGCGGTTGCGCAAAATGGCGCGCACCATCTTGTCTATGGCTGCATCTTGGGCTATCACTGTGTCCTTCAGCTCCTGTGCCATGTTCTTTAGCTTCAAGCCCTCAGCCTCTGCCATGCGGTCGGCTGGTACGCCGCTCATCATCGATACCACTTCGGCCACGTCGTGTTCCGTCACAGGCTGTCTATCCTCTTGCGATCCGTTCTCCAGCTTGTCGCGCATCTCCTTCAGCTGGTTCTCCAGCTCGGTCTGACGGTCACGGTAGCTGGCTGCCAGCTCAAAGTTCTGGCCTTTTACGGCGGCTTGTTTCTTCTCCTTCACCTCGGCTATCTCTTTCTCCGTCTCGGTTATCTCTGGCGGTATCTGCACGTTCAGCAGGTGCAGACGCGATCCCACTTCGTCCAGGGCATCAATGGCCTTGTCGGGGAAAGCACGGTCTGTGATGTAGCGCTCGGTGAGCCTTACGCACGCCTTCAGTGCCTCGTCGGTGTAGTTTACGTGGTGGTGGTGTTCATACCGGTCCTTTATGTTGCGCAGAATCTGTAGCGTTTCTTCTGCAGTGGATGGCTCTACCTGCACCTTCTGGAAGCGGCGGTCAAGCGCTCCGTCCTTCTCAATGCTGTTGCGGAACTCGTCGAGCGTGGTGGCTCCGATGCATTGTATGGTGCCGCGGGCCAGAGCCGGTTTGAGGATATTGGCGGCATCCATGGTTCCTGCGGCGCTACCTGCACCGATAAGAGTGTGTATTTCGTCGATAAAGATGATAATCTCCTTGTGAGTTTCCAGCTCCTTGATGAGTGCCTTGATACGTTCTTCAAACTGTCCGCGGTATTTTGTTCCGGCTACCAGGCCCGACAGGTCGAGGCTGACAATGCGCTTGCCGAAGAGGGCGGGCGATGTCTTGTGCTGTGCTATCAGCTGCGCCAGTCCCTCAACGATGGCGCTCTTACCCACGCCAGGCTCGCCTATGAGTATGGGGTTGTTCTTCTTTCTACGGCCCAGGATTTCCACCACGCGCTGTATTTCGCGCTCGCGGCCCACCACGGGGTCCAGATGTTCCTGTGCCGCCGCAGTGGTCAGGTCTGTGCCATAGTTGTCTATGACGGGTGTTCCGTTGTTGCCCTTGGCCTGTTTGGTCTGTGTGCCGCTTGTCTTGCTGCTGCCGGCAGCGTTGCTGTCTTGTTGTCCGGTCGTTTCGGGCTCGTCTTCCTCTTCGTCCTCAGGCAGCGAAATGCCGTCTTTTGTTCCGCTGTGCTGTGGTGAATAGACCATTTGGTAGATGCTGTTGTAGTCGATGTTGTTCATTTCTAAAGCGTTCTTTGCTCCGTTGTTGGTGCTGTCTCTCAGCATGGCCAGTAATACGTGTTGCTCGTCCACCACGTTCTCGTGTTGTCTTCGGGCTTCCAGCACGGCAAGCTTCAGTATGTTGTTGGTCTGCTCGCTGATGTTAAGCTGCCCGCTGTCGCTGTAAGCGCGCTTGTTTTTCCGCACGCGCTCTTCCAGTTGCGAACGCAGTGGTGTTGCTTGTAGGTGCATGCGACGCAGCAGGTTCATGCCAGGCCCGTCAGTATGCAGCAGCATGCCGAGTAGCAGATGTTCTGGTGCGATGTCCTGACTTTCCAGGCGTCGCGCCTCGTTGCGTCCCAGTTCTATCAGACGTGTGATGTTGGGTGAGAAATTGTTTGCCAAGGTGGGAGTTCCTCTCTTTGGTTGTTGATACTACGATAAAAATGGTAAGATGTCTCAAAGACTACAATTGCAAAGAGTATGCCAAACCTTTCGGTTATGCTTTAGCTTCGTTGTTGCCTGTTGTGGTTGAACCACCTTTTCCTCTGCGTCGCCGTCCGCCGCGGTGTGTGCGTTTCTTCTTCTGCGGCTCGGCGGCAGAGGCATCGGCCGCATTGTTCTTGCTGCGTGCAGAGCCCCGGCGACGGCTGTTGCCACGTTTGCCGCTGTGAGGCGACCCGCCACGTCGGCCGCCACCGGCATGACGTGCGTTCTTGTTGTATTCGGGGCCTTTGCCAAGCTCTTCGGGCAGTGGCAGTTTCTCTATGTCCTTCTCCAAGAAACGTTCTATCTGTGCAAACAGGTACATGTCATTGTCTGTCACCAGCGTTATGGCCTCGCCGTCGCGGTCGGCACGGGCTGTGCGCCCTATGCGGTGTACATAGTCCTCGGGGTCGTGTGGCACATCGTAGTTGATGACCAGCAGGATGTCGTCGATGTCAATGCCTCGTGATACGATGTCAGTGGCCACCATTACGTCCACCTGTCCGGCCTTGAACTGATACATCACCTCGTCTCTCTCGGCCTGAGTCAGGTCGCTGTGCATTGCGGCACAGTTTATTTTCAGCTTTTGCAGGGCGCGGTTGATGTCTTTCACCTTATCCTTTTTCCCGCAGAAGATAATGACGCGCTTAAGGTTGCCCTCGCGAAACAGGTTGTTGATGATTCCCAGCTTCTGCGGCTCATAGCACACGTAGGCCATCTGGTGTATTTTCTCGGCAGGCTTGCTGATGGCGATTTTCACTTCTACTGGGTTGTTTAGCAGCGACACGGCCAGCTGGCGTATCTTCTCGGGCATGGTGGCCGAGAACATCACCTTCTGGCAGTTTTGCGGCAGCTGCGCATTGATGGCCATAATATCCTCTGAGAAGCCCATGTCGAGCATGCGGTCGGCCTCGTCCAGAACAAAGAAGCTGGTTCGGCTCAGGTCAAGGTTTCCCAGTTTCAGGTGGCTGAGCAGTCGGCCCGGTGTGGCAATGACGACCGGAGCGCCCGAGCGCAACGAGCGTAGTTCCTGGTCATAGCGATTGCCGTCGTTGCCCCCATAGACGGCAATGCTGCTCACGTCGGGCAGATAGTAGGCAAAGCCCTGCATGGCCTGGTCTATCTGCTGTGCCAACTCGCGCGTCGGCGCCATGATGACACAGTTGATGGCATCGTCGGGAAAGCCGCCGTCGTCCAGCTCGCTCAGTATGGGCAGCAGGTAGGCGGCCGTCTTGCCCGTGCCGGTTTGTGCCACACCAAGCACGTCGTGACCGTTGAGAATCTCGGGGATACAGGCTTCTTGTATGGGTGTGCATTCGTCGAAGTGCATGTCGTATAGCGCATCGAGAATGTTGTCGTTCAGGTAGGTGTCTTCAAATCGCATCTTTTTTAATTACGAGTTACGAATTACGAGTTACGAATTAGGAATTCGGAATTATCAGTTGGGCGCGTGTCTGTAGATATAGTATGCTATGAATGAGTACAGTATGTTGGGAATCCATGCTGCAAGCATGGCGGGTGTGCCTGCGTTGATGGCGAAGGTGGCGCAGATGGTTTGCAGCAGTATATAGCTGAAGCTGAGTGCCAGGCCGATGCTGAGATATACGCCCATGCCCCCCTTGCGCTTACGCGACGACAGCGCGGCTCCGATGATGGTCAGGATAAAGCTGGCAAAGCTGCTGGCAATGCGCTTGTGGAACTCCACCTCGTACTGGACCATATTGCCCGACCCGCGGTCTTTCTGCTTTGATACATACTGGTACAGCTCCTTGCTGGTCAGGGTTTCCTGCTGTCCCTGGCTGAAGACAAGGTCCATGGGCTCTATGGGTATCACGGTGTCAAGCTCCAGGCCTGAGGTAATCTGCTCGCGCAGGCCCTTCAGTGTGCGTATCTTGTAGTTCATGGCATGCCAGTGGTAGCGTTCGTCCGAGATGGTGTCATACTGTATGACGTTGGCTGTCATGTGGCTGACCAGCTTCTTCTTCTCAAACCTGTCGAGCGAGAAGCCGAAGCCGCGCTTATATACATTGTCGTATGTCTGCATATAGGCTATCACGCCAGGCTCAACCTGCAGCTGCACGTTCTGTGCACTGGTCTTGATGCGGTTGTTCTTGTATTTCGACTCGAAGTTCAGTCTTGTCACGTTGCCTCTTGGTATGACGGTCGAGCCGAGCCAGAAGTTGAGTGCAGCTATCAGTGCGGCACTTATCATGTATGGCCGCAGCAGTCGGCGGAAGCTGGTTCCGCTGGCCAGCATGGCTATAATCTCGGAGTTGCCTGCCAGCTTTGACGTGAAGAAGATGACTGAAATGAAGACGAACAGGGCAGAGAACAGGTTGGCCAGATATGGCAGGAAGTTGCCATAGTAGTCGAAGACTATCTCGTTCAGCGGAGCCTTGTACTGTGCAAACTTTGCCAGGTTCTCGTTTACGTCAAAGACAACGCTGATGGATATGATGAGAGCGATGGAATAGATGTATGTGCCGATAAACTTTGCTATGATGTATCGGTCCAGTCGCGTTATGCCTATGTGCCTTAGAAATCTCATACAAGAAGACGCCCGCCGCGCGATGTGCCACATTAATATTATAGGGCATTCGCTCGGCGGGCGCAAAGTTACATCTTTTTTGTCAGATTTCCAAGGTGTGTGCGTTAAATAATCAGAAAACTCGATTATTTGACGGGTGTCAGCCTGAACGAGAACGTCTTCTCACCAGCTTTTACGCGATAGGCGGGCAGGGCACGTCCGTCGTCGTTCCAGCTGTTCACGCCTCCCACGCCGGCATGTTCCTTGTCTATGCTTAGGGTTATGCCCTGTGCGGGCTGCAGCAGCTCGGAGTGGCGCTGTGCCTTGTTGTCGCCTTCGTCCAGCGTGGCCCAGTCGTAGTGTAGTGCAGAGGCATAGAAGGGCTCGGCAGCCTCAATGCGCAGGCCCAGACCCTGTGAGTTGCTTTGCTGCCACCAGCGCACGTCGCTGTGCAGTCCGTTCTCCTGCGGGCGTATGTATGGGAAGAACTGTTCCGTGGCAGTCTTCTTCCATACGCCTATGCGCTGTGACAGCTTGCGGTCGGCATAGCTCTCCTGCGGGCCACGGCCGTACCACTGGCTCTGCTCCACGGCCGGTGCCAGCTGTATGGCCACGCCGAAGCGCAGCATCTCGGCCTCCTTGAAAGCAGGCGCGGGAACCAGCTGCTCGGTCACGTCGATGGTGCCGTCGGGTGCCACACGGTAGGTCATTTCAATCTTTGCCTCGAGCGTAGATATGGTGTAAGACGACCTGATGGTGTAGTATGTCTGCTTGCTATGCTTGTCCTTCAGGCGTGTCACGGTGAAGTTCTGTAGCGACAGTTTAGCGTCGCGCCAAGCCTTCATGCGTCGCTGTAGGCCTGCGCCCATGTCGTTGTCGGTCACGGCGCGCCACAGCTGTGGCTTCAGTGTGCCACCCTGGTCCAGCATCTGCGTGCCGCGCAGCTCGTAGCTGGCCAGACCGCCCGTGGCGGGGTCGAACTGTATCTTATAGCCGTCGCCTGTGTAGGTGAGCCAGCGGCCGTCTTGCTTCATCTTCTTCTCCTTGCCCTTCAGTGCCGGCTGCTCTGCGGGCTTGTATGTCGTGCCACCAACGGGCAGCTGGCAGGTGGCTATGGCATAGCCTGCCTCAAGCATTGGCTCGGCCTGCTTCAGCTGGAAGTCGATGTTCAGCAGCATTTCCTTGTTTTCCTCCATTTTCAGGGGTAGGGTATAGGTGGCTGTCTTTCCGGGTTGCACGTCAAGCTGTTCGACCGTGCCGTTCTGCACCTCCTTGCCGTTGGCGAGCAGAGACCACACCATGCGCACGTTGTCGAGCGGGCGGAAGAAATACTCGTTGCGCACGCAGACGGTGTTCTGCCCCTGCAGCTCAGCCCACACGTTCTGGTACTCATACTTGACCTCAGCAGCCTGTGGCGATGGCTGGCGGTCGGGCATGAAGATGCCGTTGCAGTTGAAGTTGTTGTCGCTCGGGTCATATTTGTTGAAGTCGCCACCGTATGCCCACTTCACCTTCGGCAGCTTGGCGCGCAGGTATGGGTTCGACTGGATGTCCAAGGCCTGGTCGGCAAAGTCCCAGATAAAGCCGCCCTGGAACTTGGGATACTTGCGTACCAGGTCCCAGTATTCCTTCAGGCCGCCCGAAGAGTTGCCCATGGCGTGCGAGTACTCGCACTGTATCAGTGGCTTTGTCGATTGCGGGTTGCTGGCATAGCGTTCGCACCATGCTTGTGTGGCATACATCGGGCACTGGAAATCGCTGTTGGCTCCGCCGTGGGCCTGTTCCCAGTGGATAGGGCGTGAGGGGTCTGCCTGTCGTATCCATTGATAGGCGGCGGTGAAGTTGGGGCCGTCAACGGTCTCATTGCCCAGGCTCCAGTATATTATGCTGGGGTGGTTGCGGTGGGTCATGACGTTGTGCTGATTGCGCTCCAGTATCTGCTGGGCGAACAGCGGTTTCTTGGCTGCAGCCTCGTTGCCATAGCCGAAGCCGTGGCTCTCCTGGTTGGCCTCGGCGCACACGTACAGGCCATATTCGTCGCACAGCTCGTACCAGCGTGGGTCGTCGGGATAGTGGCAGGTGCGCACGGCGTTGATGTTGTGCTGCTTCATCACCTTGATGTCTTGCAGCATCTCTGCCTCGGTCACTACATATCCGCCTTTGGCAGACAGCTCATGACGATTGACCCCCTTGATGTATATGGGCTGGCCGTTCACCAGCAGCTGTGCGTCGCGTATCTCCACCTTGCGGAAGCCTACCTTCTGTGTGGTCACGCCCACGAGGGTGGTTGTTGTGGTGGCCTTGCCGCGTGCTCGCTTGCCCTTGGCAGCCTTCGCGCTCTTGGTGCCGTATGCCTTGGCCACAAGGGTGTAGAGATAAGGCGTTTCGGCCGTCCATGTGTGGCAGGCCGGCACGCGTATGACGTTGCCCTGCTGGGTGCCCACGGCTTTGCCGTCGGCATCGAGCAGCTGGTATTCCACCTTCGTGTTGCCAGTCACGTCGGCATCTATGGTCAGCACACCGTCGCGGTAGTTGTTTTCCAGGTCGGTTGTCAGTCTCAGGTCGTCTATGTGGTTGTCCTTGTCGCGGCAGTAGAGATAGCTCTCGCGGGCAATGCCTGACAGTCGCCAGAAGTCCTGGTCCTCACACCACGAGCCGTCGCACCACCTGAACACTTCCAGCGACAGCTTGTTGGTGCCGGGCAGCATGAACTCGGTGATGTCAAACTCTGCCGCCACCTTGGCGTCCTCGGCATATCCCACGAAGTCGCCGTTCACCCACATATAGACGCAGCTTGTGGCGCTGCCAATGTGGGCAATGACTTGCTTGCCTTGCCATGACGACGGCACCTCTATGGTGCGCCGGTACTGTCCAGAGTGGTTGTCGGCGCTTGGCACTGCGGGCGGCTGCATGGTGAAATGGCCGCGCCATGCGAAGCCGCTGTTCACATACTCAGGGTCGCCATATCCGTTCAGCTCCCAGCAACCAGGCACGGGCATGTCTTTCCAGTTGCTGTAGTCGAAGTCCCAGCGGAAGAAGTCGAGCAGGCGCTGGTTGGCATGCTCCACCCACCTGAATTTCCAGGTGCCGTCAATGCTGAGGTAGCGCTGGCTTTCGCTTGGCTTGCCCCGCAGTGCTTCCTGTTCGTCGGCATAGTCGAAGAACGTGGTGTGCATGGGCAGGCGCTCCTTGTCGTTGATGGTCATGTCGAACCACTCTGTCATGGTCTCGTAGGCAGAGGCGTACGCTCCAGATAGCAGGCAGGCTGCCGTCAGTAGGGTTTTGATAATTTTCATATTATGTAAAAGTAAGGTTATCGTTTGGTTTCAGTGTGCAAAGTTAACTTTTTTCTTTCTAAGCGCAAAGAAAATAGCCATATATTTTTCAGTCATTTACCTCATCCACTTCATATAGTTCTGCAGTGGGCTCCATGTCCGTTGCCTGCCGTCGGGCTGTTTCGCTGATGGCGGCATCGTAGCCTGTCAGTGCGGCAAAGGGTGCAAACTGGGCGGCGCGGCTCAGCATTGACATCTGTGGGTGTCGTTTCGATACGTGGTGTGGCAGGTTTATTATGTCGTCGTAGTTTTCCATATTCGTGAATTACGCCTTGTGTCCTCCTATCTGCTCGTTGCGCTCCTTGGCAGTGGCACCTTCTTCGTAGTTCAGCCCCCGCAGAATGGCGTTCTTGCCATAGCGTCGCCTGATGGCCAGTCGAGCCTCCTGCATGCGTCGCTCCTTGTCCAAGAGTGCCTGCTCCTCGTTGTGTTCGCGTCTCAGGGCTTCGTAGTCGGTGAAGAGGTCGAGCTGCTGGGGCGTGTCTGGCTGACTGGCCAGCGCCTCGTCGGTCACGTGGCATGTTGTCAGGTTCAGCCTGCGTATCAGCAGGTCTGGATTCACTATGCGGTCGTAAAGCTCGGCTACGGCTTGGCCTATGATGCGCGACGATGATGTCTTTCCCGCCAGGTTGACGGTGCCGTGGGCATGCTTGGGTACGGTGCGGCCATAGTGGTCGGTTGTCACCTCGCCGTGGTATAGCATGCGTATCTCGGGTCGTGTCAGGCTCTCGCGGTCGTAGCCTATGGTCAGCACCAGCTGGTCGGTCACCAGACGCTTGGCCACGAGGTCGAGTGCCGCGGCGTCGGCCATCTCCAGCGCCACCACGCGAGCCTTTTTGCTGTCGTAAGGCGACTGCAACACCTGGCCGCTGCTGAACGAGCTCGACTCTGGCCTGTATCTTTTTATCACGTCTATCGTGCACGGCTCCCAGCCCCATGCATGGTCGATGAGCAGTTAGGCATTGACGCCGAACATCTGGTAGAGCAGCTCTTCGTTGCGCAGTGACAGCCGGGCCAGCTTGCCCATGGTGTCTATGCCGTATATGGCCAGTTTGTCGGCAATGCCGCGGCCCACGCGCCAGAACTTTGTGATGGGCCGGTAGTCCCACAGCTGTCGGCGGTACGACATCTCGTCCAGCTCTGCTATGCGCACGCCGTCCTTGTCTGCGGGCATCTTCTTGGCCACTATGTCCATGGCCACTTTTGCCAGGTACATGTTGGTGCCAATGCCCGCCGTGGCGGTTATGCCTGTGCGCTTCAGCACGTCGCGTATCATCTTTATGGCCAGCTCGTGTGCGGTCAGCCGGTAGCTCTTCAGGTAGGCCGTAACGTCCATGAACACCTCGTCTATGCTATATACATGTATGTCCTCGGGCGCCACATAGCGCAGATAGGTCTCGTACACCTTCGTGCTCACGTCTATGTAGTGGGCCATGCGTGGCTTGGCTGCTATGTAGTCTATCTCGAGGTCGGGGTGAGCCTGCAGCTCGGTGTCGTTGACCGACTTGCCCGCCATCTTCCATCCTGCCCGCCTCCTGCGCTCGTAGTTGACCGCCCTGACCCTCTGCACCACCTCGAACAGACGCGCACGCCCCCCTATGCCATGCGCTTTCAGCGACGGCGACACGGCCAGGCAGATGGTCTTCTCCGTACGACTGGTGTCTGCCACGACGAGATTGGTGGTCAGCGGGTCGAGCCCCCTGTCCACACACTCTACCGAGGCATAGAACGACTTCAGGTCTATGGCTATGTATATGCGCTCTGCCATGACATGTTTATTACCAGTGACGGAACAGCTCGAGTGTTATCTTGCAGCCAGCGCTTTCAAAGCGGGTCTTCTCAAAGCTGGCGAAGGCTCCTAACGAGAACCACCGTGTGGTCAGTCCGTAGCCTATCTCGGTGTAGGGGTGAACCTTGCCTGTAAGCAGCGAGTTCAGGTAGAAGCATTCGCTGGCTACATAGCGCCCCACCCATGGTATCCATGCCGCCACCATGAAGGGCGACTCGTAGGCGGCGTTGGCCCTGACGTAGTGGTTGCTCTCGTTGTAGCTGCGCGAGTCGAGCAGCTGGAAGTCGCCGCTCCAGTCTTCGTCCCATCCTCCAGGTAGGTAGTTGGCGCAGAAGTTGGCGAAGTCCATGAAGTCGCGGCTGCGCTGCTGGGTGTATAGTCCGGCGCCGAAGCCCAGCCGCAGTGTGCTGAGGGCCCTGAAGCGCGTCAGCCACGACAGGTTGCCCTCCCAGCGCTCATAGTCGATGTTTGAGCGCATTACGCCCTTGATGCTGCGTTCGTAGTTTATGGTCAGGGTGGGGCGGTAGCCTGTCCGTCCCCACGGACGCAGCCGTATCTCAGCGTTGGGGGCAAAGCTGTTGTATGTCCTTTGGTAGCCGCGGCTGACCATGAGGTCGCCATACAGGGCGCTGCGGCGGTGGAAGGTGGCGCCGGCTATGACCTGCAGCAGCTGCCACGGACTGTAGGAGGCCGACAGGCTCACGCGCAGGTCCTTGAAGGTGTTGAAGTCGTCGGGCAGCCTGGCCAGCGTGTCGTCGGGCAGCGACTCCATGTCTTTCGAGATTTTTGAGTTGCCTATGCGGTTGCCGTTGCCTACGACTGCTTTTACGTAGCCGTCGCGCTGCGGCGCGAAGGTGTATCTGGCAGGTATCTCATAGAACAGCTGCCGCAACTTGAAGTTGTAGCCGGCCTGTGGAGTCAGCTCTATGCTGTGGTGGCGGTCGAAGTCGTAGCGCATGCCCAACTTCATCCTGTAGCTTATGCCCAGGCTCTTGCTGTACGTCAGGTATGCTGGGTTCAGTATGGGCCACAGCCTGAGCGAGGCATTGCCCGCGTGCATGCTGTGGCTGCTGGCCAGATGGCTCCACAGGCGCTCCAGGGCATACAGCTTGCGTCGTTGCTGTGCGGTGTCGGCCGTGGCGCTCTGTGTGGTGTCTATGGGCTCCATGTCGGCCACGATGCGCGACCTAATCCTGTTGCCGAGAAAGGAGAAGCGCGTGTTTGTCGTGCTGCTTACGAAGCGGCCGTTCTGCCGGCCGTCGTCGCTGATGTCCGTGTCAAAGTCGAACATGTCGTGTTCGCCCCTGAAGAAGGCCTTCCTTATCTTGCCCGTCTTGAGGTCCAGCAGAGCTGCTCCGCGCACCAGCTGCACGTGTCGGCCCATGCGTGGGCGGAAGCGCAGGTAGGCCAGGCTGTCGGGCGTTGGCGGCGACTGCTCGTAGTGGTAGTAGCGGCGGTTGCGCGGGTGCAGCGGCGAGAGCAACTCGCCGGGGTAGAGGGTCTCCGACATGAGCGACGGCGTGGTCAGCGTCTCCAGCACGGTCATCGTGCTCAGGTGGTCTTCGGCCACCATGTCGGTGTGCCTCTCGCCCTGAGCCACCTCATACATGTTTGGTATCAACCACAGCAGCCAGTTGCGCCGGTCTATGTCGTAGTGTAGCCTTAGACGCACAATGCTGTCCGGCTGGGCTCCTTTTGCAGAAGCGCTGCCGGACAGCATCATCAGAATGATGTACACCAGTGGTTTCAGTGCCCCTTCATTCGTCATAGGCTTTGCCCCTTTAGCGGGTTCGCCTCAGCCCAGATATTTCATCAGGATCTTTGAGTTGCCGCTCTCGCGCAGCTTGGTTATACTCTTCTCGCGTATCTGGCGCACACGCTCGCGCGTCAGTCCGAGCTGATCGCCTATCTCCTCCAGCCCCATCTCGTGGCAACCTATACCAAAGCATTCGCGTATGATGGTTATCTCGCGCTCTTTCAGTACTTTACTAAGCACTGAGTTTAGCTCCTGTGCCATCGACTCGTGGTCAACGTAGCGGTCTGTACGGCTGTCGTCGCCGCTTGACATCACGTCGAGCATACAGTTGTCCTCGCCGTCCTGGAAGGGCGCGTCTATGCTGACGTGGTGGCCGTCGGCCATGAGGCTTTGCCCAATCTTGTCCTCGTCGAGGTTGGTAGCCTCTGACAGCTCTGTCACCGACGGGTGGCGCTGGTTCTCCTGTTCAAACTTGTTTATCTCGTGGTTTATCTTTCCCAGGGCACCCACCTGGTTCAGCGGCAGGCGCACTATGCGGCTCTGCTCGGCTATGGCCTGCAGTATGCTCTGGCGTATCCACCACACGGCATACGATATGAACTTGAAGCCGCGTGTCTCGTCAAACTTCTGCGCCGCCTTTATCAGTCCTATGTTACCCTCGTCTATCAGGTCGGTCAGCGTCAGGCCTTGGTGCTGGTACTGCTTGGCCACGCTGACCACGAAGCGCAGGTTGGCCGTGACGAGCTTCTCCTTGGCTCGCTCGCCCTCCAGTCCGCCCTTGCGGATCTTCTGCGCCAGCTCAATCTCCTCGTCGATCGATATGAGCGATGCACGGCCTATTTCTACCAGATACTTGTCCAGAGCCTCGCTCGAACGGTTGGTGATACTCTTCTGAATCTTAAGCTGTCTCATCCTAAAAACTTTCTCCTATGTTCTTCTTGGTTGTGTATATGCGTGTCTTGTTCCTCTGTTGTCGTCTTCAGCCCATTCCTTGCTTGCCTTTTTGCCTTGCCGTATGCAGCTAACCCTTTGGCTTTTAGCTGTATAAAGGCATATCTGCCGAAAAAAGCGCCGCAAAGTTACGAAAAAAACTCTTTCGTTGTTCTCTGGAGCCCAATTTTTTATGGTTAATTAATCTTAAAGGACTTCCTTAAAGGACTTCCGCAAAACAAGAAAAGCCGTGTTTTTCCGTGTCATTCCGTGCCTAAAAAAAACTATCTTGGTTAAATAAAAATCCAAAATTCCAAGATTCCTTAGAAATAAAGCGCCCCTAAAACTGCACGAGTTTTCTGTTTTTTTAGAGTGGTAAAACGGGTCTTTTCTGGAAATATGTGCCACAGTCCGGCGCATTTTTGCTCCTGTGCGCGCCAACAATATTTCCGCTCCATTGCAACTGGGCCTCCATTGCATCGTAACTGGGCCTCCATTGGTGTGTGAAACGGCCTCCGTTGCATCGTAACGGGGCCCCAGTTGCGGTGTAA
>FLNV01001056.1_pt1 | contig 35830 bp, 32 predicted proteins | sample 1140351 | NCBI WGS metagenome assembly FLNV01 (sample SAMEA3878207, study PRJEB12797) | bioreactor metagenome | biome: Moose rumen | place: Sweden | collected 2011-10
GTAAATTTGCATATATTACAATAATATTTATGGATATAAAGAAGCAAAGGAATCTTCTTTTGGGCAAGAAGATAATAGAAAACCTGAAAAAGCGTCATATAGATGCTTATTACTGTGATTCTGCCGATGAAGCTATTCAACAGGTGCTTGCCCTGATGCCTTCAGGCAGCAGCATTACCTGGGGCGGCTCTGAGACAATAAGGAAAATGGGACTTGTGGATGCCATCCATGCCGCGGATTATAAGGTGTATGACCGTGATCGCGCTGCTACCGAAGAAGAGAAACTGTCAATTTATTTGAAAGCCTTCTCCAGCGACTTTTACCTCTCCAGTGCCAATGCCATCAGTGAGGATGGTGTCATCGTGAATATCGATGGTAACGGCAATCGGGTGGCAGCGATCACCTGGGGACCCAAGCGAGTGATCTTTGTGATTGGTGTAAATAAAGTGGCGCAAACAGTCGATGCCGCTTTATCCCGGGCACGTGGTACGGCAAGTCCTACCAATACGGCACGATTTAATATCAATACGCCTTGTAAGGTAGACGGTGTCTGCCATAACTGTAGGTCAACAGACTGTATCTGTAATTACATCCACTTCCTGCGTCATTCCCCCAAGGGAAGACACATCGTTGTGTTGGTAGGTGAGGAACTGGGATATTAAAACATACACAAATGAGAATACTTATAATAGGTGGTACTGGCGTCATTAGTAGTGCTGTTACCCGACAGTCGGCCGCGGAAGGTCATGAATTATGGTTGTTGAATCGTGGATCCCGTCATGGTGAGGTGCCTAAAGGCGTTCATCAGATCATTGCTGATATTCATGATGAGGAGGATGTCAAAGAGAAAATCAGTGATTTGTCTTTTGATGCCGTCTGCGAGTTTATCGGTTTTGTTCCTGCTGACGTGGAGCGAGATATCCGTTTGTTCACTGGCAAGACCCGTCAGTATGTCTTTATCAGCAGTGCTTCTGTCTATCATAAGCCGGCACGCAGTTATGTCATTACTGAGGGTACCACAGCAGCTAATCCCTACTCGCAATACGCACGGGAGAAGATGGCTTGTGAGGAGGTATTGATGAAAGCTTATCGTGAGAACGGATTTCCTGTTACCCTTGTACGTCCCAGTCACACGTATTCAGAGACGGGCGTCCCTACAAGTGTAAGAGGACCAAAGGGTTGTTGGCCGGTTCTTAAACGGATGATAGAAGGAAAACCGGTGATTATCCAGGGGGATGGCAGTTCCTTATGGACAATGACGTGGAGTGAGGATTTTGCCCGTGGTTTTATCGGTTTGTTAGGAAATTCCAAGGCGATAGGGGAGGTGTTCCAAATCATGAGTGATGAGTCACTCACTTGGAATCAGATATATGAGACGATAGCCAATGCATTGGGGGTAGCTTTCAAGCCCTATTATGTAGCCTCTGATTTTCTTGCCGCAGTCTCTCCCGCCTCATGGAAGCTTGAAGCAAATCTCACCGGTGATAAGTCCGTAACGGTTGTCTTCGACTGCAGTAAGATAAAACGTACCGTTCCCGGATACTGTGCTACTACCCGTTTTGCGGAGGGGGTACGAAAGAGTGTGGATTACCAGTTGTCGCATCCTGAGTTGCAGGTGGATGACCCTGAGTATGACGCTTGGTGTGACCGTGTGATAGAGGTTCTTGAGCAGGCAAAACAGTCACTTGCGGAATAAAAGAGGAGTATTAATATTTCCTAAATACATCGAATAATCTTCCTTCATTATATCTTTATACAAAATAGATTCTGTAATTTTGCAAAGTGATAAATACATTAAAACTGAATGATATGATAAAAAAGATTCTGCCATTCCTCCTGTTGATCGGCTTCTTGGTGGGTTGCTCTAAGGATGACGGTGACTGGGAAGCGATGAAATGGAAGGCCGACACCGACATGAAAGAAGAAAAGGGTAGTTATGTCATTGATGCTGAGGGCGCCACTATAACATTCACATGTAAGAACTATTCCTCACCATGGATAGAAGGAGCCCGTGTCGGTAATAATTATATCGAGCCCAACCGTAACTCTAATGACTACAAAACATTACGCGGTGATTGGTTCTCAGCTACCATCACCGGTAATCAGCTCGAGGTGGTAGTCAGCAGAAACACCACACAGCTGGCACGTGCTTTCCTCCTTTCTGTTACGGCGGGGGATATCTTTCATACCTTCCAGTTTGTGCAAAAGGCGCCTTGATGAGGGGACGACAGTATATCGCCATCGACCTGAAGTCGTTCTATGCTTCGGTGGAATGTGTTGACAGGGGGCTCGATCCTTTGTCCACGAACCTGGTGGTGGCTGATAAGAGTCGTACGGAGAAGACGATCTGTCTGGCTGTCTCCCCCTCGTTGAAATCCTATGGTGTAGGTGGCCGTGCCCGACTGTTTGAGGTCGTTCAACGAGTAAGAGAAATCAATGAGGAAAGGCGTCGGCGAATAGGTGGAAGACTGACCGGTAAGTCATGTGATATCAATCAGTTGAAAACTCATCCCGAATATGAGGTCGATTATGTGGTCGCAACCCCTCGGATGGGGCATTACATAGAAGTAAGCACAAACGTCTATCAGATATACCTTAAATATATAGCCCCTGAGGATATCCATGTCTATAGTATTGATGAGGTATTTATGGATGTGACAAACTATCTGCGGAGTTATAAGATGACCCCTCATGAGTTGGCAATGACGATGATCCGTGATGTGCTGCGTACCACAGGTATCACCGCCACTGCCGGTATCGGCACTAATATGTATCTCTGTAAGGTGGCGATGGACATTGTAGCCAAACATATCCCGGCAGATAAGGATGGTGTGCGTATCGGAGAACTCGATGAAATGAGCTATCGTGAGCAATTGTGGAATCATAAACCGCTTACCAGTTTTTGGAGGGTAGGGCGTGGCATTGCTGACAGCTTGTCACAATACGGAATTGATACAATGGGAAAACTGGCTCGTATGTCGTTACATAACGAGGATTTGCTGTATAAACTCTTCGGAGTAAATGCAGAACTCCTTATCGATCATGCCTGGGGCTATGAGCCTTGTACGATAGACATGGTGAAGGCATACAAACCGGAGAACAACTCTTTCAGCAGCGGACAGGTGCTGCAGTCAGCCTATGAGGCACGGAAAGCGCGTGTCGTCGTGCAGGAGATGGCGGATGCCGCTGCTTTAAATCTCGTTGCCAAGCGGTTGGTTACCAATCAGGTCGTTCTTACCGTAGGCTATGATGTCGAGAGTCTTGAGAATCCTGCCATCCGTACACAATATAAGGGTGAGATCAAGCGTGACTTCTATGGCAGGGAGGTTCCAAAACATGCGCATGGCACGGCAAACCTCGGTCGGATGACCTCTTCCTCACGCTTGATTACTGATGCGGTGTTATCCCTTTACGATCGTATTGTGGATTCCCGTCTTCTGGTGCGTCGGTTGAACCTCACCACCAACCATGTGGTATCTGAGGATGCTATCGCTCATCATCAGGAACCCATCCAGCTGGATCTGTTTACGGATTATGAGGAGGAAAAGCGAGTGAGAAGGGAGGAACAGCAATCCTTGGATAAGGAGCGAAGGATGCAGGAGGCTCAGTTGGCTATCAAACAGCGTTTTGGAAAGAATGCGATCCTTAGGGGTGTCAATTTCCAGGAGGGTGCCACGGCTATTGAGCGTAACGCACAGATAGGAGGTCATCGGGAGTAGCCTGCCGGTGAGGCATGGACTTTTACAAATAATAAATAAAGAATGACGGACAGTTATAATGATATCATACATCTGGACCGGCCGGTATCGAAGAATCACCCTCAGATGCCTTTGGAGTCGCGGGCTGCTCAGTTTGCTCCTTTCGCGGCGCTTACCGGTTATGATGCTGCCATCCAGGAGGCAGCCCGTCTCACCGATCAGCAAATCCTTATGGATGAATATCATCAACAGGTGCTAAATGATAAGTATCATCAACTGTTGGAGCAGATGTCACAACAACCCACTGTTACCATTTATTATTTTGAAGTCGACACTAAGAAGTCTGGCGGAGCGTACCAATCGGTGACCGGCACAGTGAAGAGTATTGATGAATACAATCAACAATTGCTAATGACCGACGGTCAACGGATTGCCTTTATGACAATAATGGATATGTTTTTTGAATGATTCAATTTATTTGTATAAATTATTACAATATATGAGTTTATATTCCGTTATGGTCATATAAAATAATTGAATAATTTAATGAGAAAACTGTTTACAATATGTTTATATACTATTCTCCTTGTATATGGCATAGGCATGGTGAGTTGTAAAGGTAAGGCAGTAGAGGCACCACTGGCAGATGAAGAGAGTGATACTACAGTGGTGGATACTACCTATATCATGGCCATTAATCAATATATATGTGACGTTATCGGGAGGCAGTATGTCCAGAGTGATGTCTGTATTCCTTGTGCTTATACGGTGGCTGTTGATGAAACCAATAAGGAGGATATTCTTGTCTGGGGTAATTTCTGGGTGTACAACTATCAGATTATAGGTGATTTGTTGAAGACCGTTTCCAGAGGAAGCCACTCTGGATTGATGCATGTCTGTAAGAAAGATGGTTGTTATGAGGTGACCCATTTTGATGCCGTTGCTGACGGTGCCGGATATGAAGAGAGCGCAAAGAAGATATTCGGTGAAAAGTATGAGGAGTTGAATCGTCTTACCAGCAATGAAGAAAAACGAGAAATGATGCGCAGGTCTGTCATTGCAGATTATGTGCGCGAACACCGTCTTCCTATCTCAAGATATAAGGATGATGGATGGCCGGCAGCCACCTTACCCAAGAAATAAAACCGATTTTATCCTAATGAAGAGAGGAGGGATGCCACAGACTCTAATCCTTCCCTGTCTGTCTCATCAAATTCGGAGATGTTGATGCTGTCGATGTCTAAGACAGCCCAAACCTTACCGGCATCATTCTTGACGGGAACCACAATTTCTGACCTGCTCAGCGAACTGCAGGCAATATGCCCGGGAAAATCCTCCACATCATCCACCAATACCGTTTCTTCTCTTTCCCACGCCGTTCCACAGACACCTTTTCCGTAAGGAATATGGTAACATGCCACATCACCCTGAAATGGACCAAGCTGCAGCTCCTTGTCTCTGACCACATAGAATCCAATCCAAAAATAACCCAACGTACTTCTTAGTGCAGCAGTAACATTTGCGAGAACCCCAACGGTATTCTTCTCTCCCTCTATCAAGGACTTTATCTGAGGTAGTAAATCCTCATATTTTTCTTTCTTTGTCATATACCTCTATAATAATTGTTGTTACGATTTGTGTCGCAAAGGTATGAATTATATAACAAAACAACAAGTCATTCACGAATTATCATACTTTTTTCCGCCTTTTTGACCCTAAAAAAAGTGTAAAGGAGAAATTTTTAGTTAAAATCTCTTAAATGCAACTCATAAAACTTGTTTTATACATCTAAATAGTGTATATTTGCATTGTGTTTTTCATAGTATTAGATTTAAAGATCATTTCGGAGTGCAGCGGCACTCCTTTTTTTATGTCTATATATATCATCCGGAAGATGGATAAAAAATGCAGCCTACTTTCAACCAAGCAAGCTGCATACAAATATAGTTAGTATGTCTTTTGAGAGAGAATGATTTAACTATATATATAATGTATTTACACCCTGAAAGTGTTACTTTTCCCTTTACTTTTTCACATAAAATAATATTTTTTTTACTACATTATGTGTTAAATGGGCTTTTACCATATTTTTTCCTTTTTTTTTATTGCAAAAGAAAGTAAATGACAACATCCCTATGATAGAGGATGAAACCTACTATCATAGGGATGTCTGTCAGCTAACTATACCTTTAGAAGAATATGCTGGAGATGAGATATGCCACCACTGTAGAGACAGATACACAGATTAGTCCTGGAATCATAAAGGAGTGGTTCAGCACATATTTACCAATCTTTGTCGTTCCTGTACGGTCGATATTTACCGTAGCGATATCGGAAGGATAGTTGGGAATGAAGAAATAGCCATATACACAAGGCAGAGCTCCCAGCAGAATCCATCCGGGAATACCTAATTTATATGCAACAGGTAATAAGGCAACAATAACGGCAGCCTGTGAGTTGATGAGAATGGAGAAGATGAAGAACACGATGGCGATAGCCCACGGATAATTTTCCACCATTTTGTTGAGGAGACTCTCCACCTCTGTCATATGCGCTCCGAAAAAAGTGTTTGCCATCCAGGCAATACCGTAAATAGCGACCACTGCTACCATTCCCGACTGCCATACATTGTTAGCGACAGCCGACTTTGGCTTGGCACCGCAGATGATGATGATCAATGCTGCCGTTGAGATCAGGATGATCTGAATAACCAAATACATGTGGATGGTAACAGGAATCTTCTCTGTGACACCAGGCATGACGATACCAGCTGCCGCAAGGTTGGCAGGAGATACCGTTTCTCCCGTGGGTAATATGACAGCTTTAGCTCCATCGACAGCCACCACCGTGTCGTATGCCGGTAAGATATTGTTGAACATCGAGAGCAGTACGATAACGACGACTGCTGCCAAGAAGATATATACAGCCCATTTGGATTTCTTGTCAATATTCTTGTCAAGGGTGGTCTCTGTCTTTCCATAGATAAAGGCATACTGAACGGGATCTTTGAGCTTCTCTTGGAATTCAGGATCTTTATCCAAGTCGAGACCGCGATGGTTGGACCAGGCGGCAGCTACAATGATTCCACAGAGACATGCCGGTATCGTTACACAGATAATCTGTGGTATGGTAATGTGGAAACCGTTGAGGGTGGAAATCGTTGAGAAGGCAACAACCGCTGCTGATATCGGTGAACAAACAATAGCGAGCATGGAGGAAACAGATGCTAATGCTAACGGACGCTCTGGACGAATACCTTTCTTAATAGCCACATCTGTAATAACCGGCATCAACGTGTACATCACATGACCGGTACCGCAGATAATAGTAAGGAAGAAAGTGCTCAGTGCGGATAAAATGGTAATACGTCCAGGGTGCTTACGCAGGATACGTTCCACAATCTGTATCATCCAGTCCATGCCACCCGATGCCTGAAGAATACCGGCACAGGTAACGGCGGCAACGATAATATAGATTACATCGGTGGGAGGGTTTCCCGGCTTCAAACCATGGTCGAATACGAGAATGGCAAGTCCTAAACCAGCAATGGCTCCCAATGCCAGACTTCCATATTTTGAGCCCAGATAAAGGGCTAACAGCACCACTAATAATTCTATAATGATAATTAACATAGTCGTAAGGATTTAATAGATGATCATTGCTAACGTGTAGGCCACTAAAGTGCTGACGACGACATGGATAAGTCCGGGCATCATAAAAGAGTGGTTGAGCAGGTATTTTCCAATGACAGTGGTTCCGGAACGATCGAAGTTGACCGTTGCGATGTCTGAAGGATAGTTCGGAATGAAGAAATATCCATAAACACTGGGTAACACCCCAAGGAGCACCGGCCCCGGAATACCTAACGAATATGCTAATGGCAACATAGAGACAACCACAGCGCCCTGTGAGTTGATAAGAACAGATACAAGGAAGAATACAATGGCGATAGACCAGTTGTACTTGGCTACGATATCACCCAACATCGTCTGCATCTCGTTGGTGTAGTTGGAAAAGAAGGTGTCTGCCAACCATGCAATACCGAAGATAGCTACTACAGCCACCATTCCTGACTGCCATACAGCACCACGCACAGCCTTGGCGGGGGATGCCTTGCAGAAGAGAATCATGATGGCAGCGGCAGATATCATCACTATCTGGATGACTACATTCATCTTCAGTTGTACGGTAGATACCTCCGTAACACCAGGGATGACAGCCTTTGCCTTGGCAAGTGCGGCCGCCGATACGACAGTACCATCCGGGAAGGTGTAGTCGGGAGCATCCTTTATAGCCTTTATCGTACTATACTCAGGAAGGATATCCTGGAAGATAGCGAAAAGAACAATAACGATTAACGCGCCCAGAAACACATATACGGCATTCTTGGCACTCTTGGGAATCTCCTTGTCAAGAGTGGTAGCTGAACTTCCGTAAATATAATCCCGTAATTCGGGATCCTCCAATTTTTTGAGGAACTCGGGATCCTTATCAAGGTCATAACCACGCTTGTAGGAGGCTGTAGCGGCAGCCATCAGTCCGCAAAGGCAGGCTGGGATGCTCACCATCAGCACTTGTGGAATCGAGATGTTGAAACCATTGGCGTTGGAGATTGTTACGAATGCCACGACCGCAGCTGCGATAGGTGAACATGTGATACCTACCTGAGAAGCAATAGAGGCAACACCACAGGGACGTTCCGGACGGATACCTTTCTTGATGGCAATATCGACGATGATAGGCATCAGAGTGTATACCACATGACCGGTTCCCACGAGGATCGTGAGAAAGAATGTGCACAGCGGAGCCAGGAAAGTGATGCGATTCGGATGTTTACGCAGCATCTTCTCCGCTATCTGTATCAGCCAGTCCATACCTCCTGATGCCTGCATGATTCCCGCACATGTAACGGCGGCAATGATGATATAGATGACATCAGTAGGAGGGGAGCCCGGTTTCATACAGAAACCAAAGACAAGTATGGCCAGACCAATACCGGATATTGCGCCTAAGGCCAGACTTCCATACCGTGAACCTACCCAAAGGGCAAGGAGTACGATAAACAATTGAATAATCATTAATACCATAGGTGATAGTTTTATATGAATTGTATATTATTATGTTTTCTTTTTTGTATTTTGCAAAGATATAAAAATTTTGTATTATTTCATAGTTATTGCCGTTTTTTTTTCTGCTAAGTCTTAATTTCTTTGTATGCTTTGTTTGCTTCCATAAGCAGCGATACCAAAAAAAATATAAAAACTTTGCTATAATAAATTTTTTCTATAACTTTGCAGCTCATTATAAACGTTTATAAAACTTATTAATAATTATGGCTAAAAAATTTGCCGAACACGCTGGTATTAATTTAACTGAGACAAATAATAAGATTCTTGAGGAGTGGAATAAGAAGGATTTGTTTCACCGCTCCATAACCGAACGCGAAGGATGTCCGCAATTCGTTTTCTATGAGGGTCCTCCTTCTGCTAATGGACACCCAGGTATTCACCATGTGTTGGCCCGTACGATCAAAGATACCTTCAACCGTTACAAGACGATGAAGGGGTATCAGGTTTTCAGAAAAGCCGGTTGGGATACCCACGGACTGCCTGTGGAATTGGGTGTGGAGAAAGATCTTGGCATCACCAAGGCTGATATCGACAATAAAGAGTCTGAGAAATATATCTCTACAGAGGACTATAACCGCAAATGCCGTGAGAATGTGATGATGTATACCGCTGAGTGGCGTGACCTGACGGAAAAGATGGGTTACTGGGTGGATATGGATCATCCCTACATAACATACGATAATAAATATATAGAAACTCTTTGGTGGTTGCTCAAACAGTTATATAATAAGAAATTGTTATATAAAGGATACACTATACAACCGTATTCACCGGCAGCAGGAACAGGCCTCTCCTCCCATGAGCTGAATCAACCGGGATGCTATCGTGATGTGAAAGACACAACCTGTACGGCGCAGTTCACCATCCTTGATCCCCGTCCGGAAATGAAAGAGTGGGGTACGCCTGTCTTCCTCGCATGGACGACAACTCCCTGGACACTGCCTTCCAACACCGCTCTGTGTGTAGGCCCGAAGTTCGATTATGTCTGTGTGCAGACGTATAATCCTTATAATGGCAATAAGATATCAGCCATCCTCGCCGCAGAGTTGGTGGATGCTTATCTGAAGCCAGAGGGCGAGTTTGCCGACATGAATGAATACAAGCCAGGAGATAAGGTGGTTCCATATCGTATCGTGGCTCAATATAAGGGTTCTGACCTCGTGGGAATGAGATATCGTCAACTAATGCAATGGGTAAAACCCTGCGAGCGTATCGATAACAATGCCCCAGAATTTGTCAAGAAGTCTGCTCAGGAGCATCCCGAAAAAATCTTCCGTGTTGGTAATGACAGTTTTGTTGAGATGGAGGATGAGGCCTTCCGTGTGATTCCTGGTGATTATGTTACTACTGATGATGGTACCGGTATCGTTCATATCGCACCAACCTTCGGTGCTGATGATGCCAAGGTGGCAAAAGATGCCGGAATACCTTCGTTGTTTATGATCAACAAATCGGGTGAGACACGTCCGATGGTGGACCTTGAAGGAAAATATTATGTTGTCGAGACATTGGCTCAGGAGTTTCTTGACAAATGTGTCAACGTGGAAGCCTATACACACCATGCCGGTGATTATGTAAAGAATGCCTATGATCCGAAGTTTAATGTGAATGGCTATGATGAGAAGGCCGCCAATAAAGCTGAGGATCTCAACATCATCCTCTCTCTGGAGATGAAACAGGAAGGTACTGCCTATAAGATAGAGAAACACATCCATAACTATCCTCATTGTTGGCGTACTGACAAACCGGTTCTTTACTATCCACTTGACAGTTGGTTTATTCGTTCCAGTGCTTGTAAGGAGCGAATGGTAGAACTGAACAAAAAGATCAACTGGAAACCGGAAAGTACTGGTACAGGACGTTTTGGCAACTGGTTGGAGAATCTTAATGACTGGAATCTCTCCCGTTCCCGTTTCTGGGGGACACCACTTCCTATCTGGCGTAACAAAGAGACACGTGAGGAGATCTGTATCGGTAGTGTTGAAGAACTCTATAACGAGATTGAGAAGAGTGTAGCCGCAGGCGTGATGTCCTCGAATCCGTTGAAGGAAAAAGGTTTCGTGCTTTGTGATTATTCTCAGGCGAACTATGATAAGATTGATCTTCACCGTCCATATGTTGATGATATCGTATTGGTGGGGGAGAGTGGACAACCGTTACACCGTGAATTGGATCTTATCGATGTGTGGTTCGATTCCGGATCGATGCCATACGCTCAGTTACATTATCCTTTCGAGAACAAATACGCCATCGACAAGAACCTCGCATTCCCATGTGACTTTATCAGCGAGGGTGTTGACCAGACACGCGGATGGTTCTATACCCTTCATGCCATTGCTACTATGGTTTTCGACAATGTGGCGTTCAAAAATGTTATCTCCAGCGGACTGGTGCTCGACGCAAAGGGTATTAAGATGTCGAAGCATCTGGGTAATGTGGTGAATCCTTTCCAGGAAATAAAAAAGAACGGAGCTGATGCCGTACGTTTCTATATGCTCACCAATACCTCACCTTGGGACAATCTGAAATATGACCCGAAGGGCGTTGAGGAGGTTCGTCGTAAGTTCTTTGGTACCTTATATAATACTTACTCTTTCTTCAGTCTGTATGCCAATGTTGATGGCTATAACGGTTCCTGTACTGAAGTGCCGGTCAGTGAGCGTCCTGAGATTGACCGATGGATCATCTCATCTTTGAACACCCTGATAAAAAATGTAGATGAAGCTCTTAATGACTATGAGCCTACAAAGGCCGGAAGAATGATTGACAGCTTTGTTTGTGACGACCTCAGCAACTGGTATGTTCGTTTGAACCGTAAGCGTTTCTGGGGCAAGGAGATGTCTAAAGACAAACTTAGTGCTTATCAGACGCTCTATGTCTGTCTGGAGACGGTGGCTAAGCTGCTGGCTCCATTCTCACCGTTCTATGCCGATGAGCTTTTTATGGATCTGATACAGGTTACTGGCCGTGAGCATGTCGACAGTGTACACCTCACAAGCTTCCCTGTTGCCGATGAGTCTTATATTGACAAAGAGTTGGAGAAACGCATGGAGATGGCACAGAAGATTACGTCGATGGTGCTTGCTCTGCGTAGGAAAGTGAATATCAAGGTGCGTCAACCGCTACAGACAGTGATGATTCCCGCTGTGGATGAGAACCAAAAGCGTTATATAGAAGCCGTGAAAGACCTGATCGTCAATGAGGTTAACGTTAAGGAACTCAAGTTTGTTGAGGGAGCTGGAATCCTTGTAAAGAAGGTACGTTGTAACTTCCGTACGATGGGTAAGAAATTCGGTAAACTGATGAAAGGCATTGCCGCTCAAATGTCTCAGGTGTCACAAGAGGATATCCGAAAGTTGGAAGATCAGGGAACTCTCTCTCTCATTGTTGATGACACTCCTGTCACCATCGAGGCTGCTGATGTGGAGATTATCAGTGAGGATATCCCAGGATGGCTGGTTTCCAATGAAGGTAATCTTACGGTTGCCCTTGAGGTGGAGATCAGTGAGGAACTTCGCAAAGAAGGTATGGCACGTGAGTTGATCAACCGTATACAGAATCTCCGAAAGGAAAGTGGACTTGAAATTACGGACCGTATCAATGTGAAGGTTTCTCCCAAAGAGGAGACAAACCAGGCCATCCTCAGCTTCGGCGACTATATCGGCAATCAAGTGTTGGCTGATAATATAACGGTTTCTGATAATGATGGACCCGTTGTAGAATTTGATGATTTTGATCTGCATATTTTGATTCAGAAAGTCTAAAATATTACACTAATTTATTTATAATATTGTTATGGCAGAGAAAACGCGTTATAGTGATGAGGAACTCCAAGAATTCAAAGAACTCATCGAAGAGAAACTGCAGACCGTGCGCCATGATTATCAGGCGATGATGCGCCAATTGATGAATACCGACAGCAACGATGTGGAAGACACTTCTCCGACTTATAAAGTTCTGGAAGAGGGTAGTACCACACAGTCGAAGGAGGAACTGATCCAACAGACCAGTCGCCTTCAGAAATTCATCGTTGGTCTGGAAGCAGCCCTTGTTCGTATCCAAAACAAGACGTATGGAATAGACCGTATTACCGGTGAACTGATTCCAAAGGAGCGGTTACGTGCGGTACCCCACGCTACTCTGAGCGTTCAGAGCAAGACAGCCAATAAGAAACATTAGAATGAACAATGAGGCAACGACTGCCACCGGCCACAGAGGATTCTCCAAGGGTTGGCTGGCTGTCATCATAACTATCGCAATACTACTCATTGACCAGGTTATCAAGATCGAGGTCAAGACGAATATGTGCCTGCATCAGAGTATTCGTGTTACAGACTGGTTTTATATTAACTTCATCGAAAACTCCGGCATGGCGTATGGTATGACCTTTATCAACAAATTGGTACTGAGTCTTTTCCGTATCGTTGCGGTTTCCGTGATAGGGTATTATCTTTGGAGGCAGGTACGACAGAAAGCTCGTTATGGGTATATTATCTGTCTGGCAATGATCTTGGCGGGGGCAGCAGGGAATATCTTCGACTCAATGTTCTATGGCCTGATCTTTAATGCCTCATCGCCATATTACGTTTCTTATTTCGTACCCTTCGGACAAGGCTATGCTCCCTTTCTCATGGGAAAGGTAGTGGACATGTTCTATTTCCCTATTATAGATACTTATTGGCCGCAATGGATGCCTATTGTTGGAGGCGAGCATTTCATCTTCTTCTCTCCGGTGTTCAACTTCGCTGATGCTTGCATTAGTGTAGGTGTTGTCCTGTTGCTGCTATTTTATCGTAAGGAGCTGGGTAATCTCTCCTTAAAACACCATGAAGAAATAAAGTCCGATGATCAACCGTCTGAATAGCTTCCCCCTAACACTGATAGTTCTGTGTATGTGCTTGGCCTCCTGTAAACCGGGAGTCCCACGGGATGTCATCCAACCTGATAAGATGGAGAAAATCCTGTATGATTATCATGTGGCACAGGGGTTATCACAGGAGGATTTTGAGAATCGTGACTATAATGATCGGTTGTACAGGCTGGCGGTCTTTAAGAAACATCGTATCACTGAGGCCGAATTTGATTCTTCACTGGTATATTATATGCGTCATACCGAACAGTTACATGCCATTTACAAGAAGTTGTCCGATCGTATGAACAAAGAGGCGCTTGCACTCGGCGCTTCCACCAGTGAGCTAAACCGTTACACACTCTCTAACACAGGTGATACGGCTAATATATGGACTGGTGATATTAATGCGATGCTGATTCCCTATGCTCCTTATAACAAAATCTCCTTCGTAATACCAGCCGATACGGCCTTCTATAAAGGTGACAAGTTCTTGATGGGTCTGTCAGCGAAATTTCTCTATCAAGAAGGTTCACGCGATGCTGTATTGTCGATGGCAGTGCGTTATAACAACGACAGTATCTATGCTCGTACAATCCATATGTCGTCAAACAACAATTACACGGTGGAGATTGATGACAGAGACACGCTTGGCGTGAAGGAGATACGTGGCTTTATCTTACTCACAAAAGATAAGAACGCTTCTGCTACCACACTGAAACTGATGTTGCTGGATAATATTCATCTGGTTCGTTTCCATAAGGATATGAAGAATACGAATCCTGAAGAAGTGGAGGATGAAGATTCAAATAATCATCCTCAAAAAGAATCACCCAAAAGATTGACTCCTCCAAATGGTCCTCTCCGTTCGCCAACATCGGATTTACCACATCCTAACCAGCAAATCAGTCCGCAAGTTCTTGATAAAGCACAGAGTATTAAAGATGTACCCGAAGTACCGGCGAAAAATACCCGCCGGTAGAGTTTAGGATGCATGACATATACCCCTGGCTGTCAAGGAGCACGGACTTTGTTATTTAAAACTCAATGGTTAGAAAGTAGAGCGGTCATCTGTAATATAATCTGTTCTTTCCATTCATTGAGCATATTAGTGAAGTTTTCACCACCAAGGAGAAGTTTTCTACTGAGATTTTGAGTGACAAAAGGAATTACAAGTAAACCATAAAAGGTATAAAACAAATGATGCAGAGGGATTCTTTTGATTTTTCCCTCAGCCATCTCTATTTTGATAGAATTGATTGCTTCAAGCATATATTCCTCAATGTGTAAGGTCTGAATTGTTTCAATGAGATGATCCACATCACGATAGATTTCCCGTATGGCAAAGATAGGGAGACAGGGATTGGCTGTAAAGGTCTCATAATAAAGATCTACTATGTCTGCTACCCGATTACTTACAGGACGTTCTCGTTGAATAATAATTTCATTTATACGAGGTATCATACTGAGAATGATACTGCCAAATACAGCCTGAAAAAGTTTATCCTTGGTACGGAAATAATAATGTAGAGTAGGGCGGTTGATGTTTACTCGTAGTGCTATGTCGCTCATAGATGTGTCCGTATAGCCGTTCTCAATGAAGGCTTCACGTGCTCTTTTGAGTATCGTGTTTTCTAAGTCGTCCATATTATATTGAAAGTTGGTAGTAATGAAAATAGGCAGTTTACTTAATATTATCGAGGAATAGGAACAGGCGGTTAATAACGTTAACCTCACTCACTCCGCTATCGAAATCCAAGGAGAGCAGGTTCATGTCAGGATATAGTTGTTTTACTTTCTTTTCCACTCCACGAGCCACAATGTGGTTTGCGATACATCCGAATGGTTGAAGGCTTACCACATTTTGGATTCCGTTTCTGGCATACCCTGCAATCTCGGCCGGTAACAACCATCCTTCACCAAACTGAGCGTTGATGGTGATGATAGGCTTTGCATGTTCAGCTTCCTCAAAGATATCATTAAAAGGAATGTAATAGCGGAATTCGGAAGCGAGACGGTTCATCTTCGTAATTTGTTTACTGATTTGTTTGTAAGCCCATTTGTAAATCCATGCCAACTTCGACTTCTTTTCGAGGTGAGTCTCTACGTTTACTTTTTCATTGACGAATGCCTGCATGAAGAAATCGCTCAATACAGGTGGAACCACCTCAATACCTTTGGAAATTAGCCAATCGATAATGTTTTTATGGGCAAAAGGATTGAACTTTAGAAAAATCTCACCAACGACTCCAACCTTGGGCAACTGATTATCACGACAGATCTTATTGAAGTCACGAGCGGCTTCAGTTACCTTATTATATAATCTGTTTGACTGCTGCTGTAGGATTAGTTGCTCAGCGTCGTCCAAGTATTTTTGCTTGAGTCTCAATGCTTCTCCCGGGATGATTTCACGAGATGCGGTGGCATGATAGAACTTACTGATGACATCACTGTAGAGTACGGCACGAATAATGATAGGCAGCATTTTCAACCAGTTTACCTTGAATGCAGGCTGCCGATTGCCGAGATCCTCACCAGGAGCTAAGGAGATGACAGGTACGTCGGTGTATCCAGCATCTACGAGTGCTTTTTTGATAAGAGAGATATAGTTGGTAGCACGGCATTGCCCACCGGTTTGGGTGATGGCTACTGCCGTTTCCTCTGGTTTATATTTTCCGTCCTTGAAAGCTTTGATGATATCGCCAACGATTAATGTGGCAGGATAACATACTTCATTATTTGCATATTTCAACCCCCAATCACACGAATGACAGTCACTCATGGGTAGGTTTTCCATGTCGTATCCTGCAACCCTCATCATTGCAGGGATAAGTGGTGAGATAAACGGTGTGAAATATGGTGCTATAATCTTACGATTACGGTATTTGCTGTTAAAGGACGGAAGGGTGATAAACGGTGTGAAATCGTCGTCATGATGATCATCATTGATCATCTTCTGACTCTCAATAAGGGAACGCACACGGAGTTTCATAGACCCCACATTATTAATATCGTCGAGCTTGAGCAAGGTAAGTGTCTTTCCATGACGCATCAGGATGTCACGGACAGCATCGATGAGGAAGGCATCAGGGCCGCAACCGAAACTGGTAAGTTGGACGAACTGCACGTCTTTCCCTTGAAGAGCACACCATTCCGCAGCGGCAAGAATACGATTGGTATATGCCCATTGGGCTACGAAATAAGTATCACCTACAGTGATATCCTTATCACGTACGATATCATCGGTAATCACATGAATACCCATATCACACATCATATCGGCCACTTTATGTTGGATGAGTGGGTCGGTGTGATAAGGACGTCCGGCCAGGAGTAAAGTAAGAGAGTGTTCTTCCTGGGCTTGCAGGAATATCTCGTCGCAACAGTCATTGATGGCTTTCTCATAGTTATGCTGTGCACGGATGGCTTTTGAGAAAGCAGTAATGATGGTATTTTCTTTCACTCCTAGTTGCTTGAGATAATCCTTGCACTGACGGAGCAGCAATCGTTCATCCTTAAATGTGATGACAGGTGAGTCAATGGGAACATCATGTGTCTGTACGTTTTTTACCACTTCTTCATAGCCGGTGACGATGGGACAGTTATAACTGTTAGGTGTCTTATGGGCAAGTCTCTCAAATACAACAAACGGCATGAGGATACGGTCAGCATGTTTATTTAAAAGCTGTTGAATATGACTGTGTACAAGTTTGGCGGGAAAACAAATATTGTCGGACATCACATGATACGCACTCCTCTCATATTTTATATAACTGCTCTTCTCACTAAGAAGCACATTGAACCCGCACTCAGAAAGGAGCGTATGCCAGAACGGATACTCTTCGTACATATTCAATACACGGGGAATACCAATGGTATTCTTTGAGTTGTCCGGAAGCTCTGATCTTTTATGCTCTTCAGAAAACTTAAATAATAACTCATTTTTCTTCTCATAGGCGTTAATACCTCTTTTCTGAGCCTTGCCGCTATTGCTGAAAACCCTTTCACAACGATTGCCAGAGTAGTATTTCTTACCACCGTAAAACTGATATTGTACTACCAGACATTGATTGTCGCATCCTTGACAACGGAGTGTTTTCGTCTCATAACTCGCTTTGTCAAGCATAGCTTCTATGCTCATCGGTTTACCCGGGTGATGCATGGCATAGAGGGCACAACCGAATGCACCCATCAATTCTGGCATATTAAAGCGGCGCACCTCAGTTCCTGTCAGTAGTTCTATAGTGCGGACCACTGCGTCATTACGCATAGTTCCACCCTGCACAACTAAATGTTTACCAAGTTCAGCAGTATCCTTGAGTTTCAATACTTTATAGAGACAGTTCTTTACTACTGAATAGGCGAGGCCAGCTGCAATATCGGAGGATGAGGCACCTTCGCGTAAGACCTGTTTTACCTTAGAATTCATAAATACCGTACAACGAGTGCCTAGGTCACATGGAATTACAGATTCACAGGCAGCTTTGGCAAATTCTTCTGGGGTATATCCCAATGATTTTGCAAAGGTCTCAATGAAAGATCCACATCCACTGGAACATGCCTCATTGATTTCTATTCGGTCGATGATACCCCCCTTGATGAAGATAGCCTTCATATCCTGTCCTCCGATGTCGAGGATAAACGACACTTCGGGATTCAGATAATGAGCAGCAAGATAGTGCCCCATTGTCTCCACAATGCCATGATGCAATTGGAAAGCAGCCTTGATCAATTCTTCACCGTAGCCTGTAGAACAACTTCCGCAAATATGCAGATGAGCCTGTTTCTCTTTACATTCTGTTTGGAGAAGACGCAATCCTTCCATAACCGTCTTGATCGGATGACCACCATTGGGACGGTAGAAAGAAAATAACAGTTCATGATTCTCGTTAAGTACGACAATCTTGGTCGTCGTGGAGCCAGAGTCTATACCGAGGAATACTTTCTGTTCACCAGCTTTGATAGTTTTTATATTTATCTGATGTACCGCCATGCGCTGTTGCCAGGTGGCATAGTCTTCTTTATCAGTGAAGATAGGTGGAAGTATGGACAAACGGTTCTGTGCCAGGTGTTCATCGAACTTTTTGAGAAGTGAAGACATCAAGATGGGGTTCACCTCATCGCTTTCCATGAGAGAGGCACCGATAGCAGGTAACAATGTTCCTTGTGCTGGCAGAATAACATCACTTTCATCGATTTGCAGATAGTCGATGAACGCTTTTCGAAGGGCAGGGATAAATGATAGCGGACCTCCACAGAAAAGTAAAGGAGGAGTGAAGTCACATCCATGAGCAAGTGTGATGATGGTCTGAACAGCTACAGCATGGAAGATACTGGCCGTAATATTCTCACGGCTCACATTTTTTGCAATGAGGTTCTGAATGTCGGTTTTGCAGAAAACACCACATCGAGAGGCAATGGGATAAAGACGATCAGAACGAAGGGCGAGTGTACTCATCTCATCTACAGAGATACCAAGGATAATGGCCATCTGGTCGATAAAGGCTCCTGTCCCACCGGCACAATTACCATTCATACGCAGATCGGTGGCTTTACCATCCGTGAAAAACACCACTTTGGCATCTTCGCCACCAATATCTATCATGGTTCTTACTTGTGGATGGAATCTTTGAATCGCTTTGGAGGCAGCCACCACTTCTTGTATAAACGGAAACTGCCACAGTTCCGCAAATCCCATACCTACACTCCCTGTGATATGAATAACGGCTTCACAGTCTCCTGTTATCTCATATACTTGTTCCAATTGTGACTTGATTGTCTGCTGTGGTTTTGCTTGATGACGTTCATAACTACTGAATAACTGTTCGTTGGTTGATTCGTCTAACACAACCATCTTAGCAGTTGTAGAACCAACATCAATGCCGATTCTGATTCGTTTCAAGGCAGTATCTATTGTCTTCTGATTCATTTTAATTATTCTTTCAAATACGTCTGACACCGTTGTCAAACACAAAGGTAGGATTTTCTTTTCAAATACATACAATTAATAAGATTTTTTTATAAATAAACTTATTATTTAGATTTTTCGGCGCAGGGGGAAATACTTGTGTTTGGCCAAAGATCATAGAGAACCTGTAAAGAAAGAAGTCTATATCAAAGTCTCCATGCCATTGTGCCCTAAAGCGACACAATTTTCAATCATCATCTACGCCAGCAACTGCCATATTTGCCATCGGCTACCTAATTCCATATAACTCTCAAAATCTTTTAGTTATATAAAATCCTCCCACTACCTATCAACAGGTAGCCGATGATGATATTTTCAACTTTTGTAATAACGATACAGTCAGTAGTAACTGTCGGCCGAGGATATTTGTAGGTATATGACATGCTCTGTTATAAGGAGAAAAGTTATTCTGTGATAATGACACTTCTACCGGGACGACGTGGTTTTTCTTTCGGATAGTCACCCTTGATATACCCCAAGAGCACAAAGCAACGAGGTGCATAGTTTTCAGGCACTCCCCATTCCTGCATCTTCTGCTGCCCATAGTCATTCCGGAAGGTTTCTTCTGCCCTGGCAATGATACACGAAGAGATACCTTTTTCAGTTGCAGCGAGCACCATATTCTCGGCTGAACAGAAGGCATCGGGGATACTATATAGGAAATCACGTTGTGCAAAGACCACCACCATCGTGGGCGCACCGTAGAATCCGCTTTTGATGGAAGGGTCATCGATGACGGAGGGCTGGTCAACAGACACATGGCCTCCAATGAGATTGTCGCGACGCATACAGGCCACATTGAGGCGTCCGAGACGTTCTACTTCCGTTGGGTTATGTACTGCAACCAGCATACTTCGTTGTCCGCCTCCGGCATTAGGGGCATAGAGTCCTGCGTCAAGGATATACTGTAAGTCTTCGAGAGCTACCTGCTGCTCGGTATATTTACGGATGGAGCGGCGGTGCTTCATGAGGGAAAGGAGGTTAGGGCTCATATTTCATTGTTCATAGTTTTGTCTCGCTCTCTGATGTTGTCAGCAACTAAGGGTGATGCGTGGCAACGAGCATGACAGGTATTTATCATTTGATAGTCTTCCAGCATTGGGGATCTGGTGCGTAGAAATTATTGGTGTAACCATAGGCTACCGCAGGACATCCCCGGCAGAAACGTAGTAGTTCGCAATAGCGACATTTCTCAAATCGCTCATGTTCACGAAACTGATCCATCCGCTTACTTGTCCACACCTCATACATATCTTCATCGACAGGTCCCACATCACTGAAGAATCGACGGCATGCCAACAGCCTTCCTTCAGCAGAGATAGTGAAGTGGCAGTTCCCACAATTACAGCCGTCATAGATTGTCTGTTCGTCGAGTCCCTTAGGAATCGTCCACAGACCTTTTTCATAGAGATATAATGTCCAAAGGTGGTCCTTCAGATTGAAGGTTGTATCAGAGTTTTTATATTTCACATATTTCTGCCAACACCTATCCAAAAGGTCATGGTAGACTCCCGGAGCGATATACCATCCGCGGTCGGGTGATATTTTATCTATAGCTGTAGGGCAATAGCGTCCAAAGGCAAAGATATCGACCTGCTGTTCTACCACCAGGTCGATAAGTGATGGGATATCGTCGATGTTTGTCCCTGATACAGTTGCCATCACCGCGCAAAGAAGCCCAGCCTGACGAATTGTCTTTATCGCTTTAAGTGTGGCTTCGAAAGAGCCGGGCTTACGGAGTTTGTCGTGAGTTTGCTGCAAACCATCGATGGAGAGTTGATACTTTCTGCATCCCAGTTGTCTCATCCGTCTGCATACCTCATCCGTCAGATGGAAGGGATTCCCCATGACAGTAAAGGGAATCTTCTTTGCGTGTACCATTTCCAAAAAATCCCAGAATCTGGAGTGTAGGATAGGGTCGCCACCAGTGATGTACAGATAGGGTAGGCGGTGCATTTTTTCCGCCATTCGCTCTACATTTGCAAGCACCGCCACCATACGCTCCCATGACATCTCAGTAATGATGGGATGCCCTTCAGCAAATAGGTAGCAATGCTTGCAACGCTGATCGCATTCGTCAGTGATATGCCACTGAAAAGCGAAGTAATCCATTAAGGTGCGGTTTACTTGTCACCTGCACCACAGGCGCTTCCGCATGCAGCGGGCTTCTCTTCGGCTGGCTTGTCACCTGCACCACAGGCGCTTCCGCATGCAGCAGGCTTCTCCTCGGCGGGTTTGTCACCTGCACCACAGGCGCTTCCGCATGCAGCGGGAGCCTCAGCTTTCTTCATCACACCCTGAGCTGAGTGTGCAAAACTATAATCCGTTCTTTTCATTTTAGTTGTAATTTTAGATGATATAAAGATAACAGTAATTTTTACTAAGTTATGCAAAAATACTAATATAAATTAAAACACCAAAATATTTAATATAAAAAATGGTAACTGTGCAAGATAATAAAACAGGACATTAAAAAATCAATCTTCGCCAGTCTCGCCCTTTCTCATTTCTGAAAGGATATAATAGGCACCACTCTGAGCGATTGATGATAGATCAGTAGAGGAATCTACGGGTGTGACCATCACCATACCGTTTTCTTCCTGCTCCCGTTTTACCTCGATGGGTGTGAACAACCATGTATTTCCTTGATGGCTGGCTGAGAAAATATATGATTTCCCATCATCCTCGATGATTGCCTCTTCCGTCACGGCATTTCGGCGGATGCTGTCGGTATCTATCAGCCCTTCAATATACATGCCGGCTATCAAGCCTTCTCTTTTGTCTTCGATGCTTACCCGTACATGAACAGCCTGAACATCATCAGAGAAAGTGTTGGCAATGGACTTTACACTGCCTGCAAGTTCTTTATCTCCTCCGGTTAGAAGCCTTACACGTTGTCCGATTCTTACTTTGCTGATATCACGCTGAAATACCAGCAGATCAACATAGGTGTTATTGGTGTTGACAATCCTCATCAGGGGCATGTCGGCGGTGGCGTACTGCCCCGTCTGAACAGAGATGCTTTCCACGGTGCCGGCTATCGGACTCCTCAGGGAAATCTTTCCGACTCCAGCACCCTTATTGTTATTCGAGGCACTGATACCCAACTGTTGTAACTGAGCCGCTATCATACTGACTTCTCGGCATGCACTCTGATATTCGGATCTCGCACGGTCATAGTCTTTTCCTGCTCCCACCTTCTCATCCATCATTTGACGTTGCCGCTCAAATTCCTTACTAAGATAGTCACGTCGGTTTATGGCATTTGCATAGCGTGATTGCAACTCCGTTATCTCAGCACTTGACAGATAAGCCACGACCTGCCCTTTACTTACATGAATTCCTTCCTCCACGAGGATGCGGTCAATATTTGCACCAATCTTTGTCGTTATGATGGCCATGCTTTGCGGACTAACAGATATTTTGCCATTGACTTTGATACTTCCGCTAAAACAGTATTCCCTTAATGGTGCCGTAGTGATATGCAGCTGATTTACCTGCTGATCGCTAAGGGTTACCGTACTGGGGGGCGTTGTGTCCTCCTCTTGCTGATTTTTCTTTCCACCGCAGGCCATTATCATCGAGGCCGCTATGAGGTATAATAATTTATTTTTCATTTTCATTCTTGGATATCAATGTATTTAACTTCAATGTTATTATTCATGAATTGCTCGTAGGCGTCCCAGTATTCGAGTTCCGTCTTGATGGCATCGCCCATGGTCTGGATGAATCCGAGATAGTCGGTGGCCCCCAGACGGTATGCTGCTTCAGCACCACGTTGTTGCTCACGTGCCGTAGGGAGCGCAGTTTCCCTAAAATATTGTAGTTTTCGCTCCCATTTCTGCCTTTCAAGAAGCCCTTTGTCTCTTGTCTTTTCAATGTGCATCTGCATCATTTCGTAGTTGGCTTGTACTATCTCCCTGTCAATGCGGGCAGCTTTGGAGCGGGCATCGTTGGAGCCTCTGAAGAGTTGTATGTTTATTCCCACGTTGAATGTCCAAAAGCCTGTCTTGTTGCCGATTTTCTGTGTTCCCCCCTCTACATAGAATGACGGCAGCCCATCCGCCTTTTGCACACTGATGTTAGCATCGGATAGTTTCAGTTGTTCTGTCATGTAGCGCATCTGAGGCGTTTTGTCAATGCTGTCGATAGGTATCATGAGCATCTTCGGTTCAACTGATGGCTCATAGTTATCACCAAGCCACTCAGAGAGTTGTATGACAGCTATACGATAGTTCTCCTCGGCCTCCCGTCTATCTTCATCGGTCTCGAGCGCTTTCTTCCGTGCTGTGAGATATTCCAGATGTGAGGTCTCTCGTGCTTCATATTTCACCTTGGCGGCATGTTCAAACCTCCGGTATATGGAATCGATAGAGGTGTATACCTCCATCCGTTGACGGGCAATCCAGGCATTACTATATGCAATGCATACCTGTTTGTGGAGTTTTAGAAAGGAAAGCTCTGCCGCTGCCTCCGCAGTACTGACAGCCTGTCTCTGATAGCGTTTGCGACATCTGTTGCCAAGGATATTGAGGTTTTGACGTACCTGTAATAGGGTGTATACAGCATCGTTGCCATGTCCGATCTCCTCACCGCCTGTAGACAAATCTGTCTCGCCGATATTATTGACGCCTTTCAGCATTGTTTTCTCACGGCTCACCTTTAATCGTGCGCTACGCATGACGGGATAGTTCTCTTCAGCCAACTTCAGGGCTTCCTCCAGACTTACCTGCCTTTGTGCGTATGTGTTTGTGGAAACAGAGATCGCTGAAATGAGGAAGAGGACTGGCAAACTGTGCAAGCGACTGTATTTCGAGAGTTTGAGATTCTCTTCCAATGCATATACCACCGGTATGACGATCAGTGTAAGGAGAGTTGCCGTGAAGAGTCCTCCAATGACGACGGTGGCCAACGGACGTTGTACTTCCGCACCGGCAGAAGTGGATATGGCCATGGGTAGAAATCCGAATATGGCAGCGGTGGCTGTGAGTAGTATAGGACGGAGGCGCTCTTGTGTGGCTAACATGATGCGTTTGTTTATCTCATCCACCCCTTCTTCCTTTAGTGAGTTGAATCGGTTGATGAGGACAAGTCCATTAAGTACGGCCACCCCAAAGAGAACAATGAACCCCACGCCGGCGGATATAGAGAATGACATTCCTCGAAGCACCAAGGCAAAGATTCCTCCGATGGTGGCGAGGGGAACCGCCAGGCAGATGATCACACTCTCTTTGATGCTTCCGAGAGCAAGGTATAGTAAGATAAAGATGACCAACATGGCAAGGGGGAGGATCATCATCATGCGACTTTTTGCCTCGTTCAGGTTCTCAAACTCCCCACCGTATTCTATATGATAGCCTGTTGGAAGGATAATTTTTTTATCTAACTGCTGCTGAATATCAGCTACGAGCGACTGTACATCCTTACCTCTCACATTCACCCCTACATAAATATGTCGTGATGCCTTGTCGCGTGATATCTGCATAGGCCCTGGATGGAAGTCTATTTCGGCTACCTCACTCAGTGGAATACGGGCACCGCCAGGTATGTCGATATAAAGTTGACGCAGATTGTCAATACCCCTACGGTATTCCTCGCAAAGACGGATGACGAGGTCGAAACGTTTCTCGCCCTCGAACACTACCCCCGCCTTGCTTCCTGCGAATGCTGTACTCACAGATTGGTTAAGTTTCCGGATGTCAAGACCATATTGTGCCACCCTCTTACGGTCGTATCTCACCGTGATCTGTGGTAAGCCGAGCGTCTGCTCTAACGACACATCACCAGCACCGGGTATATGACTGATGATTTCCTTCATCTGCTCTCCCAATTCATTGAGTTTGTCGAGATCCTCGCCGTAGAGTTTTACGGCCACATCCTCGCGTATGCCGGTAAGCAGTTCGTTGAAACGTAATGCTACAGGTTGTGAGAACGTGAAATTGAGTCCGGGTAAGGTCTCCAGTTTCTCTTTTATCTTCCCGATGAGCTCATCTTTACTCCTTGCGGATGTCCATTTGCTTCGGTCTTTTTCCAAAATAATAAAGCTATCAGTATAGTCAAATCCCATCGGATCTGTAGGGATGTCGGCCACCCCAATACGGGCGCATACGGTCTTTATCTCAGGGAAATGGCTTAACAGTAGTCTCTCCACCTCTTCCTCACGTTGGATAGTCTCCGACAACGAGCTGCCCGGTCGGAGAAAAGTCTGCATTGCGATGTCACCTTCATCCAGTTCAGGGATAAACTCACCGCCCATCCTGGCAAAGACGATACCAGTAGCAATGAGTAACAGAAGGCACATGACAAGAACCATGCGTTTGTTTTTTAACGCATGTCTCAGTACCGGATGATAGAGGTTTGTGATATGCTGTAGGAGACGCTTACTGATATTCTCGAGTTTTCGTTCGAGGCGGGCGAAGTGGCTGTTCATATTGTTAAGAGGTCTCATCAGCAATGCCGAGACCACGGGGACATAGGTCAGACAGAGGATGATAGCGCCCAAGACGGCGAAGGAGAAGGTGTAGGCCATTGGACTGAACATCTTACTACTGACGCCCGTGAGAAAGAGTATGGGCATGAACACTATCAGGATGATCAGTTGTCCGAAAAAGGCAGAGTGCATCATTGTCGATGCCGATTGATAACTGATGTTATCCATGTCAGTTTGGGTGAGAGCATGCTGATGCGAGGCAAGTTTGCTTTCCATCTCGTGTACAACGCCTTCGACGATGATAACTGCTCCATCCACGATGATACCGAAGTCGATAGCCCCGAGGCTCATCAGGTTGGCCCACACCCCAAAGAGACGCATGAGAATAAATGCAAAGAGCAGTGACAAGGGGATGACGGATGCTGTGATGATGCCCCCTCGGATGTTTCCCAAGAGGAGTACCAATACAAGGATAACGACCAAGGCGCCTTCTGACAGATTGCGGGTTATGGTTCCTGTCGTGCGGCTGATTAAATTGGAACGGTCGAGGAACGGTCGTATCTCAATATCCGATGGCAACGATTTCTGAACACGCTCCATCCTCTCCTTCACGGCCCTAATCACCTTCTTGGAGTTGGAACCTTTGAGCATCAGCACCATGCCTCCCACGGCCTCATGTCCATCTTGTGTGAAAGCCCCGTAGCGCATCTGCGAGCCGAGTCGTACTTCTTCGGCCACATCGCTGATGAGGAGGGGTTTCCCGCCGATGGTCTTTACCACGATATTTCTTATGTCATCTATGCTCTTTATGAGACCCTCACCTCTAACGAAGTGTGCCAGATGATTCTTCTCGATATAGGCACCTCCCGTATTGGCGTTGTTGTTGCTCAGGGCGTCAAATACCTCGTTGATACTGATTCCCATGTGGTTCATTCGCTCTGGGTTGAGTGTCACCTCATATTGCTTAATACTACCGCCGAAGGAGTTGACCTCCACTACCCCTGGGATAAGAGCCAGTTGACGTTTAACTATCCAGTCTTGGATGGTTCGAAGTTCCTGAGGTGTATAGTGGATGGTATCCTTAGGGGTAAGCGTATATTGAAAGATCTCCCCGAGGCCCGTCGTAATGGGTCCCATCTCAGGACATCCGAATTCCTCGGGGATTTCTTCCTTCACCTCCTCCAGTTTTTCATGAACAAGTTGGCGTGTCAGATAGGTATCCATCTGATCCTTGAAAATGAGGGTAACGACGGAAAGTCCGAATCGTGACACAGAACGGATATCTTCCACACCGGGGAGATTGCTCATGGCGAGTTCTACGGGACAGGTTACAAACTGCTCTATATCGCTTGTGGAGAGATTCTCTGACACGGTGATAACCTGTACTTGGTTGTTTGTGATATCGGGAGTGGAGTCTATGTTGATGTCTGAAAGGGCATAGATTCCACCGCCAATGATTGCTGCTATTAACAAGAAAACGATAAACTTGTGGCTGATAGAAAAATATATTATTCTGTTGATCATCTTTGATTCTTTTGGTTATATAATTTGAAACATAGATATAGAGAACAGTACTTATCCAGAAGCCTGTTCTCACCAAAATATCATCAGATGATCCTCAAATCAATAATATTCGAATGAAGTGTAGATACAACCGGGGAGGGTAGGGGCTCACCAGCTGAGTGTGGTGGTCGGCGGAATAGAATTCATTCAGCTTCTTAGTGGTTATGATCAGCAAGGGCACCGCTGCGTGCAGTAACTGCTCCAAATGAAAATCGTAGTGCACCGTGTCCATCACATCAGAAGGTGACAATTGTACATGCTCGATTGTCTCACAGTCTTCATCCGGATCGCATCCATGATCGCCCATGTCCTCCCCGCAATGTACCACCTGCGAGAACCCTGTACAAGAGCACCGCACCACGTCGAAGCCCATCCCTACGGAGAGTATGGACAGTACAATCATAAACGACAGGAGTGTGCGAATACTTCTTTTCATATCTGTTTCAGGCCGATCTCGTCTATTATTCCACAAAATTACATCTTTTCTTTGATTATTGCAAGAATAGTAGTTTTTTATTTTAAAAAAACAGCTCCGTGACCTTTTGCATACCCACCGGCAATATTATTAGTTTGGCTGGGCTTGTTTTGAATTATGTTATGAATTCGTTAAATAATGTGTCCTTTTATCATTTTTTGCATCATCAACCTACAAGATAATAAGGAAAAAGATGTAACTTTGCATTTGTAAATAAATATTGCTCCGAGTTGTGCTCGCATGAGCATCTCTATACTCCTACATGGTTCAAGAAAGCCGTTGAAGCTGTCTCCAGACAGGAATATCGAACTTAGAGAACAAATGTTTAACTCATAAAACAATAAGTTTATGCCACACATCAATATCAAGTGCTATCCGAAGCACCTCACAGAGAATGAAATGAACGCGTTTGTAACCGAGCTGACCCAGCTGGCTGAGAAGCATCTGAAAGCTACTGAGGAGTATGTCTCCATCAGCTACACAGAGATTCCTGCCGACAAGTGGAAGGATGAGGTCTTCGACAAGGAAATCCGTCCCAATATCGGCAAACTGGCCAAAGACCCTGGCTACGATATGTAGTTGATGTATAATGATCATCTAAATGATTTGTATATGGAATACAAGAAGATTGGAGAAACATTCTACATCCGAATGGATCGAGACGATGAGGTGATAGAAGACATCCTTGAAGTCTGTCACAAAGAGTCCATCCCGTCTGCTGTTTTCTCAGGCATAGGCGGGTGTGGCAGTGCAGAGTTGCAAGTGTTCATCCCAGAGACGGGAGCGTTTGAGACGGAGACCGTAGAAGGGATGCTGGAACTGGTATCGCTCAACGGTAATGTCGTGTCAGGAGAAGACGGCCAGCTCTATCATCACACCCATGCTCTGTTCTCCTACAAGAAGGATGGTCACCATGGAATGGCCGGAGGACATCTGAAAGCTACGACCGTTCGCTATACGGCTGAGATAGAACTTCGACCGACGATTGGCGGGGCAATAACCCGAAAGTTTGACCCTGAGACGGGTACTGGATTTTGGAACTTTAAGAACTGATTTGTATGATAAAAAACTACAAGATTATCACTCTCTGTGGCAGTACACGCTTCAAGGAGCAGTTTTTGGAAACCCAAAAGCGACTGACGCTGGAGGGTAACATCGTTATCAGCGTAGGTCTTTTCGGACATTCCGGCGACGATGATGTCTGGAAACCAGGTGTAAAGGAAATGCTTGATGACATGCACCTTCGGAAGATTGACCTTGCAGACGAGATCTTCGTTATCAATGTGGGTGGATATATAGGGGAGAGTACAAAGCGTGAGATTGCCTATGCCGAAAAGACTGGAAAGACAGTAAGATACTTGGAACCTATCACCTCGTAGCGGAACGCCATTCGAGACAGCCGACTTTGTCTATAAGGGACATGGCAGCAAGCTGAAGGAGTTGCGCCTGTTCACCGTTGAAGACATGCAGAGAGTCTTTCAGTCACTCTTGTCTTCTAACACACCCCTCGATGCTACACAGAAGGATTCCCTGGAGCTGCTGCAGGTGTTCCCCTTGCCGGAGAATGCCAACGCTTACTCTGTCGGTGCCCTCTCTCCGAACCTTGTCGTCGGTTGGATGGACTCTGCCAACCCAAGCTTTTCAGGGCTTGAATCCATTCTGCCAGACAGCCTTCACACCGTCGCAGAGGTCGTAGAGGATTCGGCCTCCGGCCATACGGCGGCCAGCAGGTAGATAACCACAGATGATACGGGTGATGTGGCGACCGATATGGAATTGCTTCGGTTCGTCGACACCTATACTCTCCACGCGAAGGCTGAACCAGCCGATGCCGGGCAGCACGACGGTCTGCCCTTCGCGGAGCTTCTGCTTCACGATGTCCTGAATCTCCGTAGCAACTCCGATGACAGAACCTTCAGAGAAGCCGCTGTTGCGACAGGCCTCAGCGGCTATCCCGTCGAGTGTCACCTCGCCCTGACTCACTGTTTTTGCGAAGTATTTACCATAAGAGTTGCTGCTCTTGATGTTGTTCCTGATAAGTCTGATATGTACTGACATATTTCTTTGCTGATTTTCCGTAAAGTTACACTATTTTCCCTAATCGTCTTGCTGCCAGTTTGTTAAGTGTAGTGTACCTTTTTATCAAAGTTACACTACCTACACTACCAGCAAAACAACTTGTTTTGGTGTCGTAATGATGGACTTTTTCAGTTCATTAACTATACTTTTCGATACCAAAACAAGTTGTTTTGGTCAGTTGGAAGGTATCTCCTGAATGACAAAGGCCGATCCCTTGGAACGACGAACCTTCTTATAACCCATGCGAACTAGCCGCCGGCCCAGCTCCATATCCGTTCCTTTGGTAATGGTAAAAGTGGGGAAGCGCGCTGCAAGCAGATTCATAATATCCTGCACGAGCACGGCCTTTGTCTTGGCTGGGGTTTCGTCTGATGGGAGATAGGTTCTGTTGATCATCTCCTCGTAACTCGACACACGCTGGAACTGGTTGTTCTGCTGTATGATACGCTGGTTGTCCTCGTCGTTCATCCAGTAGCGTTGACCCTGCTGCAGTTCGGCATAAAGCTGGGCGTAGAGCTGGTCGTAGTTGATATTGCCGGAGTTGTCGATCTCTTCGGCATAGACGCAGATGAAGCGGCGTGAGCCGGTGGGATCGACGAGCGGACGACGGTTGTTGGTCGTGGCGATGAACGAGGCAAAGCGCTGGCGCTCCTCCATTGTCTTGCCGTAGGGTGGGCGGAACTTCACGTCGTGCTTCGAGAGCAGATACTTCAGGATAGGCTGCTGCGAATCCGACATGGCGTCGAACTCATCGATGTTGATCAGGGCATAGCCCGACATGGCGAGGAAGATGTCATTGTCGTTCTTCATTGAGAGGCGGTCGTTGAAGTAGGTCTGCAGGTAGCCGGGCAGAAGACAACTGCAGAAGGTGGTCTTACCCGAGCCTTGCGGTCCGATGAGCAGGGGTACGATGGAGTTGCCGTGTTGACGGTTCTTGCCCAACCATTGTGCCACCATCGAGAGCATCCACTTATGGAAGTCGTCCTCCCAGAAGGGGTTATCGGTCTTCACGCGGCGGGCCAGTTTGCCCACGTAGTCGTGCTTACCGTCCCATGCGGGCAGGTGACGGATGAAGTCCTCCATCGGGTAGTAGCGAGGAATGAGGTTCGAGTCGATATAGCGGTTCAGGTCTTTGTCCCATGACTCCACCCCCGCCTTCAGGGCCTTGATGGCCATCGTGTTTCGGGCGGCCTGGTCGAGCGGCTGGAAACCGTAGCCCAGGGCGTTCTGTCGGTATTCGGGTGTACCCGTCATCACATTCAGGCGCAGCGTGTAGTGCTCTTTCATATAAGCCTCCGTCTTGAATGTCAGCAGGGCCGATGGACGGGTGAACTTCAGGGGGATGGTCTTCAGCGTCTCTTTCAGGTAGGCTGATCGGAAGACGCTCTCGATGGTGTCGCGGCTGACGCTGTCGGAAATGCGGGGATAGAATGAGGCGACACGAGCGCACCAGGCCTGGGGTAGCCCCATCTTCCGGCAACCGTCGGCCAGTTGTTCGAGCACAGCTATGGCGAATGCCTCTTCATCCTCTTCGTCGATGTGGGCTTCGGTGGCGGCATCCAGACAGTCGTGGAAGCGGCGCATCCGACTGTCGTGTACGCTCATGCCAGGAATCTCCTCGGGGTAGTTGAAGTCGCTGATGTCTTCCTGTACGATGCGGTATTCGGGGATGTCCTCAGGTTCCTCCGACGCGGTGATGGTGAGCGCATCGGGACAGTAATAGGGCTGCGGGTCATAACTGACCTTGCAACTGGCGGCGAGCGTCGGCTCATGTTCCGCTACCTGCGTACCCAACTGTGTGGAGTAGATGTAGTGGAGTTTACGATAGGCGTTAAGCAACAGTCCGGAATATCGGCAGACGATGTGCAGCGAGTGGCCGTCGTCACCAATAAAACAAAGCAAGGTGTAAAGTTGGCGATTGGCCAGACTCTTGTATTCGCGGACGGTGGCCAGGTCGCGCAGGTTTTCCAGCGAGAGCAATACTAGATGATTGTCGTTTTTGGCTTTCAGTTCTCCGTTCTGCTTCTGCCACACGGCGGCAAAGCATACCTCCTTGCGTGCATCGCGTGTGGCGCTTGTCTGACGGTAGGTGCCGTCTTTCAACTGTGCGACGAACTCGTCAAGTTCAACACGCGTGTACCTTTTCTCTGATCTCTCTGTGTTGATGATAGTGATTTTCATATTTCTTGTTGGTTAATTAATGGGGAAAAAGGGGCGTTTTTAGCGTAATCTGTTGATTGAAAAGCGGATGCGAATCAACCAAAACGGTAGTGGTAACGATTTAGTAACCAACTTTTACTCAGATTTACTCTGATATGCGTAGTGTCCTATCGGACAAAGAACAGACCGCTTCTGCCTCGTTATCGGTTGCAAAATTAAGAAAAATCTCGCAGGTAACCAAATGTTTTAGATTTTATTTGTTAGTTAAACTCATAGTTTCATTGTGAAAGCCTTTTTCTGTAGGTAGGCTCTCACAATACTATGGAACGTCAGCACAAAGCACGACTCACGTTTGCAGGGAGAGCCAAAAGGCTTGAACGGGAAAGGATTAACCGCGCCGCGTGTGGCTAATCTTCGGGATGGCCGAGGTGTCTTTCCCGAATCATCGCATTTTGTCTTCCTGTCGCCTGATGTTTGATCGTTCCAGCGGCAAAGGTAAAACGCAAATTGGAATGGCAAAGTTTCAGGCCCTGAAGGGTTTCAGGGAAATCTCCACGCCCGCAAGGGGGTAGTATTTCGCCGAAAAAACTTTGCGAATCCAATTCTGCTACCTTTGAGCGGGCCGCAGGAACGAACAAACGGCGATAGAAAGACGCAGAAAAAACGGTGGATTCATAGGAAACGGATTTAGTTCATTAAGAACTTCACTTCACTGCTCCTGGATCCACATAAAAATTAAAGATTATGGCATACAACATCACATTGACAACAACAGCGGTTATCTGCTTCGTCTCATACCGCATCATCCTGTGGGCAGTCCCTGGGACCCGACCGATTGAAGCTGTTCAATCGGCCACCCTCCTGTGGTATCGCTTCAGGACAGTGTTAAACCTCGTCCTATGGCTTATGAGAGCCGCATCTTGGACGATGCTATACCTCACACGTATCATCCTCTAAACGACACCCGACTATGCTCAAGTACGCCATCATGAGTTATATCCCTCAAGGCTGCATTCAAGAAGCACGACCAAAGGGGCAAAAATCGCCCATTTCGCCTAATAATATATAAAAGGTAGTGGAAAAAGGCGGCAATGTGAAAAAGAATTTGTAATCTTGCACCAAGAAAAAGAATACCAATAAAGAAAGTGAGGTGATTATGCCAGAGTTTGAGCACAACAGAAGAGAACGATTGGAGGCCGTGATAAAAGAAATTACATCCTCCAAGGAAAAGGCTACCGCATTCCTGCAAGAAGCGGGAATTATGGATGCGACAGGTAATTTAGCACCGATGTACCGATGAACGAAACATTGTATTCAAGACGGTCGAATTTAGTAATCGGTTTTCAAGGTTGCGACCAGTCTGTGGTGGATAAAGTAGTTGCTGGCGAGGAAAAACTTCTCGCCAGCACTAATGATTACGACTGGCTTGGAAATGGCATCTACTTTTGGGAGAATAATGAGGCAAGAGCACTGCAATGGGCAGAGGAACTGGTAAAACGTAAAAGTTCATCCGTTAAGACACCTGCCGTGATTGGTGCCATTATTGATTTGGGCTATTGCTTGGATTTGACAGACTCATTATGTCTGGAAGAATTGAAAAAAGGCTATGAAGCCTTGGTTGCAATGTGTAATGAAACGGGGATGCCGATGCCACAGAATATGAACTTAGGCAACTCTACGGACTTGTAGCTCCGCAAGTTGGATTGCGCTGTGATTGAGACGATGCATAAGATAAACAAGCTTGCCAATAAGCGTCCATATGATTCTGTGAAAGGCGTGTTTTGGGAAGGGAAGCCATTGTACCCCAACGCAGGCTTCGCCGAGAAGAACCATATTCAGATATGTGTCTGCAATCCAAACTGCATCAAGGGCTATTTCCTCCCAAGAGATATTGATAAAGCATATCCCAATCCATAAGAAAAAAGCGGAAGGATTTGCAAATGACTATTATAGACGAATTCTTCTTTGAAACGAACCGCGTAGAGGGCATCACCGAGGCCGACTACCAGCGAGCGCAGCCTTACATCGAGGCGGCGCAGGCTTTCGCGCAGTCCACCTACCAGAGCATCTACATCATCGACTATTTCCGCAAGAACTTCCTCTATGTGTCGGACAATCCGCTCTTCCTCTGCGGCCACACCGCCGACGAGGTGCGCCAGAAACTAAAGAAACTCATCAACGAACACAATATGGACTGGACTCACGCCTGCGAGATACTGAACGACTCTACAAACATGGCAAGCAAATACGCAGTTTCGAGTTTCCCGACAACATTTATCATCGACCCGTCGGGGAATGTCGTTTTTCGCAGTACTGGCAGCAACGATACCGCGAAACTGAAGAAGAAACTCGCAGAGATCTTCGGTGAATAGCCTCCGAATCACTTCCCAAATTCCCCAATTTCCTGATTAAATATTCACAAAATCGCATACAGATGATACGCCGTATGCGATTTTTGCATTAGATTGCGACATTCCTGCTCCCCATTTCCGATTGCCGCCCCAGATTCTCTTCCGAAAGGGCAGCGTATGGAGTTGAGGCAGAATTTTGGGAGGTTCCTGCGCCTCATTTCTGATTGAGGCGGAATTTTGAGACATTCTAATGCCCCATTTCTGTACGGTGAGTTTTCTTGCGACAAAACTGACGCTCAAATCTGTACGGTGAGGAATTTTGTGAGGAAGCGGGGCTGTCTCCGTTAAAATTGAGTTAAAAAGCGATAATCTGATGCGAAAAGTGAAAATTTTGCATCGGAATGTCTGGTGTACCCAGACTTGTCTTTCTGCTATCTCTGTCTGTTTCATTTTCAGTTCTTGCCTTTATTGATGATGTAGATACCAAGTGCAGCGAGTCCTCCGGCAATGGCATATTTCGCATGGAATGTTTCGCCAAGACACAGGCATGAGGTAACGGCACCCACGATGGGAATCAGCGAATTGTATATGGCCACCTTTCCTACAGGATTCAGGCTGAGCAGTTTGTTATAGAGTGCGAATCCGACGGCAGAGATGGCGGTGAGCAGAATGAGACAGGCGATGCCAAGCATGTTGACATTGGGCAGTGTCCCGCCAAAAGCAAGGCCAGGGATAATAAGCAGCAAGCCTCCAACTGTAAGGCTATAGCCAGTTCCTACGAATACATCTATTCTCTGGCTCAGTCCGCGAGTCATCAGGTTGGCACTTGCCCCACAGACGGCATTGAGGATAATCATGCCGTCGCCCAGCCAAGTAAACTGTCCGCTTTCGGCTCCACCGAGGTTCAAGGCCAGTATTCCGCTGAACCCGACGGCACATCCGAGAATCTTCCGTGAGGTCAACTTGTCACTCTTGAAACAGGCACAGGCCAACAGCACCACAAGGAATGTGCTCAGTGAATTGAGAATAGCAGCCCGTGACCCCTCGCTATGCGACATGCCGACATAGAAGAAGAAATAGTGCAGCGTGGTGTTCATCAGCGCGAAGGCGAGGAAGAACCACCAGTCT